>Ga0081540_1002021_pt1 | contig 16935 bp, 18 predicted proteins | sample TabmetS2T1R1_FD_71024 | JGI IMG/M metagenome (GOLD analysis project Ga0081540, IMG submission 71024) | Tabebuia heterophylla rhizosphere microbial communities from the University of Puerto Rico - S2T1R1 | ecosystem: Host-associated > Plants > Roots > Rhizosphere ... | reverse complement strand
CCGGGCGCCGACTGCGCCCGCAGTCCCGTGTGCGAAAGTAGCGCTAAGAAAGCACACGGGTTGAACTACAGGTACAGCCAGGACATCCCGGCTTTCCCCGCGCAATGGTTTTACGGCTTATACGTGCTCTCCCCGGTGAGCGGCGTTTCTTGCCACCGTCGCCGGCGAGATATCTTCCACCGGCTTGACGCCACGGTCGCGGCGCCAGGACCACACGACTTCGCCGTCCGCGGCTTTCTTTCGTCCGGCGCCGGTCCTTGATCCCTTTCGGAAACCAAGCCGTTGCGCCTGAGATTGCCGCGTCCATCGCATCCTGCGCCCTACGTATCGTGACGATCGCGAAACGTCCCTCCGTGGGCGCGAGACAGGTCGATTGATACCGCAAATCAGAATTCCGGTAAAGAGAAATATTTTTGGTTTTGGATCTTGACACGATTCCGTAAAACGGAAGTGATTTGCCCGTCGTGCCAATTTGTCGCAGGCCCTTCGCTCTTCAGGCCCGTAGCCGTAGTAGCCGTAGGGTGGGCAAAGCGAAGCGTGCCCACCTTGCCGGGCACGTCGTGAATGGTGGGCACGGCGCTAGTGCGCCTTTGCCCACCCTACGAATCTTTGCAGGCGAATGAAACGCGTATCTCACTTGTCATTGCGAGGAGCGACTTGTCCGCCGTAGCTCAAAGAGCGAAGGCGAAAGCGACGAAGCTCGCAATGCACGCTCAGGATTTGTCGACCATATCCGGATGGGCCGGGCCGCGGCGATGGACGGCACGCTTCGCTTCGTGAGTCGGGAAATGGCTTTTCGTACGAAAGATCCGAAACAGATAGACCGGGCCGTGGGTGCCTCGTTCACGCCTGCGTTCCATCTTGCCGTCGCGAACCAGGCGATCCAGTCGCGCCCGCGTCCTGCGATCATCGGCAGCCTCGATTAGCCGTGAAACTGCTGTGCAGGACAGCCATGCCTTAGGGGGCATTTTCGCCAAGATCGCAGCCTCGATTTTGCGTGCTCTCATGCGCTGCGGATCGTTACAGGCACGCTCGGTCAACTGGCGCGGTGGAGGCATCAACGAGGTCAGGACTTTTCGAGTCATAGCGTTCACAAGCCGCAGCGTCGATGGCGAAGCTCGGCTCCTAATGCGTCCGCAACATCATTGCGGCCTGGCGCCCGGACGGAGGAGGTTTGATCCAAGAGACAGCGAACACGGTCGGCTGCCGGCGACACCAACTGCACGATCGAATTTCACTTCTTCTTTAGTTTTGACTTGTCGGTCGCCGTTGCCGTCGCTGCCGACGCTGAAATCTTTTCCGACAATTCCGCGCAGGTCTTGCGGACCTCCGCCGTCATGAGCGAACAACTCTCGATCTGGAGGAAAACCCGCTTGGCTTCCTCGCGGTAGCGCGCCGCGATTTCCTTCAGCTCCTCGGTCATGCGAAACGCATCGCGAGTCATCGTCTGGCATTGCTCGACGCGCTCGGTCAGCTCCGCGCCCACGGCCTCGATCTCCTTGGCCGCGGCTTCGTATTCGCGGACCACGGCTTCCGCCGACAGCTTGCCGATCTCCGTAGCCCCGTCGCGATGCTCAACATAGTCCGGCATGTCCGGAGAGGGCGCACCTGGCGCTGACAGCGTCAATTTCGCGGGACCCGGCTCCCGAAGCGGAAGCTTGTTTTGGATCTCTTCCTCGATTCCCCGCTCCATTTCGGTCAGGATATTCTTTATTGTTGACTGCGCCATCGCAACCACTCCGTTCGCTAAATACGAAATCCTCTATCGTTCCGAAGAAAGCATGCAAGCAAACTTGCTCCTTAAGCTTATTTGTTATCCATTATGTCGGTGCTGCGGGTTAATTCTGGAACCAAAAAGCGCCGCATATCTCGCCCTTTTCTGGTTAATGCCAACTCCGCCGCTGTTGCTGTTTATCAAAAGGCCGTGCCTCCCGGCCTGACTGCCGAGCAGGCCGCCCGCCGTCTTTACTTGTCCCAAAAAGCTACGCCGCCGGGCTCAAAATATGCCGTCCCGGCGGCGCCTGTTTCAGACTGGGCGGCTGAAATCCCCAGTACACGGCTATGAGCAACAGCCGTGCCAGCCGGATCTCGCTTCCCAGTCCAAGATGAATCAATTGCCGCCTTGGCAAGCTCTCAGGGCATTGGCACCTGCCGAGCCTTTCGGGCGAGCACGGACTTCGACATTAACCCCAAACGCGGACATCAAGATTAACGAGCGAGTTTCGTTGCGGCCAATTTGGATTGGTTTAGCGTGGCTGAAGTCGCGCGGATTGCGTTCGCCTGTTGCGCGATCAGGGGTCGCTTCGTGCCCCCGAAGCGGCCCCGCCCGGCATGCCGAGGCCATCGCTGCAGCGTTGGGTCTGACGCGTGATGGCGCTGCAAATCGGGAGCGACCAAGCACCTAACCGACACGTTTTACAAGCAAGCACTTTTTGCCTCACATGGCTCTACATTTCAGTCCCCTTAATACGCCGCTGCGTGATCTGGAAATCTGGCACGCCAGCACCGGCGAATACTCGTTTGCGATAAGTCACGAGAGCAGGAACGGGCCGGGGCTTCGCGGCAAGCCGGGATTTATCGCCTCGTGGCGATCCCGCTGCAACAACAAGCCGGCTGTCACGGTGCAAGGCTCGCCCTTTGCAACGTTTGTCCAAGCCGAGGAAGCATGCGAGCGCATGCATGTGCAACTCACGAGCTATGCAGAGTGATGTGATCATGCCGAGCCACACGAGCGTTAACTCCAAAGCCAGGCCAGCTTGGACCCGCCTCTGGCATTTGTGGTGGATCGTGGTCCCACGGCGCTCGATTACGGGGCGGCTGGTGCGCGGTCAGGTGTGGCGCCGGCACGATGGTCGAAAATGGATCTACAAGAAGTTTGACCAGCCTAGCTCGAGCAACGATTGATCCCGCTCACCATCGGTGCGGCCAATACTTAACCAGTCGGCGCATCCATCGCTTCATGCTGGAAGGGACACCTTCGGGATTGTTCTTCCCGAACCAAGCCTCCGCAGCACTAGCCTCGCTCCATCCACCCGCACAGAGCCTCCCCCGACCGAACGGTAATGCAAAAGGGATATCGATATCTCGGGCGTGGATTACGCGGCCCCGCCCGCTAATGCCGCAGAGCAGCTGCTCTTCATCGTCGATATGTTCGACCATGACGCGCCACTTTTCATCGGCAGCCGCGCTTGTCACTTCCTTGCGGTGGGTTCCGTCGCGTTTGAGGCTCTACGACTGCCAGCCGAGCCAGTAGTTAGGCAGGCCGCGCCAGCGCCCACTTCTTGTGGAGCAACATCTGCTGCTGCCTAAGCGAATATTGGACTGACCGCTTCCCACGCGAGCCACGCCAGAAGGTAAAGCCATCCGAACGTTGCGACTACGAGCGCAACGGCAAACAAGAACATCCACAACTTTCTCATCATAATCAAGGCACCCTAACGGCCGCTGTGGGACAACACAATGCGACTTCGATCTTAACGTAATCGGTTAGGCTTAGTTCACGGGAGGACGCCTGTCGCGTCGGCGCTGCACACAGCCGGGCGCTAACCGCGAGGATCACAACGGTCGTTTATGGAAGAGGGTGCTCAAATAAGACTTTGCGACCTGTGAAGGCTATTCCGATGGCCTCCATGACATAGCGTAAAATACAGGCATTGAAGGCCAGATCGCGATCAGGGAGGCAAGAGCGACCGCTCGCGGGCTGCTCGTTGGAAGTCTTCGGGATTGTGCGGCGCTTCCGGCTTCCCGATGAACTTGAACATACCCCCTTCCGTAACGACAATGTCGCCGTAGACGAGGGTGCCATCCTCAAGAATACGTCGCAGCAGATCCTCGTCAGGTGGAGGGATCATGCTTTTGCCCTCACGCCGCATCTCTTGGATACGCGCCTTCGCCGCTTCGACACGCGATCTCCATTGCTCGCGGGTCATCGAGGTGGGGTCATCTGGATTGTCGCTTTGCTGGGCGGAAGCGTCGCTTGCCAGACAGCAGAACGCAAAGAGGACGATTTGGCGCAAATGCATGGCGGTGACCTTAAAACGACGCGGCTAACGAAGGTGGCAAACCAAACATCGGGTTCGAAGAAACTCAGTTTCAAATCCCAAGGCTTGCTTCTCAGGGTATCGACAAGAACCTCGAGCGCAGGGTCCTCGGGGGCTCGGTTCTGGCCTCAACCTCAGACGTCGCGCACCGAGTCTCCGACCGGCAGAACGATATAAGCAGTGAGTAGAGTTGAGAAGGAGCCCGGCGGCTCGGGCCCGCCATTCCACTCTTTCAAAGGTCCGATCAGAAATTGCCACAATTTGCAGGGAAGGTAGCTTCAGCCCCGGCGTATTGGGAGGCGAATATGGAAAGTACGCGTGCTTCCGATAATCGCGAGCAATTTGATCAAGCGGCAAACGCGCTTATGACTAGTCTTCGAAAGAGCAGGGATCTCAATATCGAAATTCGGCAGGCGTTGCTGCTCAAGGAACGGGCGGATTCGATCAGCAATGCCGAAGCCAGTGGTGAATCTCGCACCACAGTTCTGAGAATGCTGAGTGACATAGTTGACCGTGTTTCCCGGCCATAGATCGCCGTGGCGGGATCTCTCGCGGCCGCCAGACGGATGCGGCTCGTTTGTGGAATCTCAAGTTCGCTCTAAATCGTAATTTTTCGGTCCTGGCCAAGCCCCCGGAGTTCATGCATGGACAACTACCAATTCTACCTGTTGGACCGCAAAGGCTGCACAGCAGGGCCACCGCGAGTTGCGCTGTTCAAGGACGATGAAGCCGCTCTTACTGAAGCGCGTAAGACGCTTAACGGCCAGACGATTGAGATTTGGCAAGGCGAGCGCTGCGTGGCGACCTTGCTGCAGCAGCAGAGGGTCGCCTGAATTTGACCCTGCGCTAGTCCCGAACCGATCTCTACGCCGTCTTGCTATCTCGCGAGAACGTATTTGAATGCTCGCTGCACCACCTCGGTGTAGCGACCGTTGTTGAATTCAACGTCGATCACCCACAAGGCCGCGATCGCGACACACGCTGCAAGAATCTGCTTCATATCGTTTGTCCTTCGCAATGGAGCGAAGGATGTCGGATTTGATACGGACCGCAATACTCAAAAGTGAACAAGAACAAGGAAATTTACGAGCGTGTAACATAGTAACGCTCCTGGAAGGTCTCTTGCCGACTCGTCTGCCTCTACACCAGCGCGTCGGAGATAGACGGACTTTTCATGCGCGGAGCTTTGGCCTTGAGAACGTGTGACGCCAAAAAGCCTCGCTTGTCCTGTGGGTGACGTAGTAGCAGGGCAAGAGGTTTTACATTCGCTGGCGAAGCGTGTGCAAAGTGATTTCCGGCGGACAGTTCAAGCGAACGGGCAATAGGCTCGTTCCGGCACCAGCCGATGTGTAACCAGCCATTCTACCGTACCGCCACGCACCCGCGCCCATCGAGCGCGGTAAGCGAGCCTCCAATTTGATTGGAATTCCGCCGGGAAGGCAAAGCTGTCCACCGTGGGTATGTCCACTGAGCATTAGATCGAATCCAGCACTGGCCGCTTTGCGGTATACCTCAGGCGTGTGAGACAGCAAAATGGAGAATGCGCCGCCTGGAACTTGCTTCGCCGCCTTCTCAATGTCGTCGCTCCGGTAAAAATGCGCATCGTCGATGCCGGCTAGATAGATCTGACTGTCGTTGCGTGAAAGCGTGACGCACTCATTGATGAGCATCCGGATTCCCATCCCTTCGAGCGCCGGCACCATGTAGATGCTGTCGTGGTTGCCAAGTACACCATACAACGGCTTTTTCAGCTGGGCCCTCAGCTCAACTATGCTCTTGAGGCTTGCATCGAACGGTCCAGATGTTTTTCCGCGATAGTCTCCCGTCAATACGCAAATGTCGTATTTGAGATCGCCAACGATGCTGATGAGGTGCTGCATCGCTCCCTGGCTTATGTCTGCGTGCAGATCGCTGAGATGAAGAATTGTGAAATCTGCAAATGCCGGAGGAAGGCTCTCAAATTCGAGCAAATTTCTCCGAATGGCGATCTGATCGGCATTGCGACGCGCACGGCTGTAGAGCCCCATCAGCTTCAACGCGCTTCCAATGACCCCTGGCGCCGAGTACCAATTTTCAAGATTGAAGATGATCAATCCTTGGCCAAAAAGTTGGGCCTCGTGCTCGGTCTCCACTTTCAGGCGCTGCTCCACGTGTTCGGTGCCGATCCGATCCACGAGGCTTTGTAAGGCCAATATGGTCACAGTCGGTGATTGAACCTCGCCTTCGAGCAAATGTCAAAGTGACATCGCCGACTGCGAGTGGTGGTCGAGCCTCTCAGATCAGCAGTAATTGGAAGCCATACTGCGCCCTGCAGCCCTCAGCCGATTCCTTCCGAAGCCCTTCGAGAGAGGCCTGATAACCGTTCATCGTCCTGACTGCCCAGATTGCGAGAAACAGCACGGACAGCATGCCGATAGCAACAAGTGCCAGCGCACAAGCGAACGGGTAGCCCGATCGCCATGCCAGCCGAAAAGCCCGGAAGCGTGCCAGGCGGCAAGCGATGCAGTGTGGTTTGTCCGGGGCACAGTCGGGCGCGCGATCGCCCGTGCGACCAAACTGCAGCCATGCGGTGCACAGCACGGTTAAGAGCCGCGCAACCCTCAAATGCTGGCTACCGCTCGAGATCAACAGCCCCGGCAGCAATAGCGGTTCCAGATTTAACCGGTTTCAGCGGCGTTCAGCTTAACGCGCAAGTTTTGTTGCTGATTTGCAAGGACAATAGGATGATCGGCATCCGACGGCTTACATTCGAGCAATCGATATTGGTTTTCGCGGCCCGACCAAAATACGGGTCACAGGAATTGGCAACAGCAGAATTGGCAACAGTGTCAAAAACACCGAACGACCTTATCTACCAGTTTCAGGATCTTGAGGAGCTTTATCAGGAGCTCTTGGCGCTTCGCACAAGAGTCCGCCAAGCTGAACGCGCCAACGCAAGGCGCACCGATGTCGGTCCTAAGACAAGAACCGGCAATCCTGCCCGGCGGAAGCAACTGGCCCACAAGCGGGCGAGATGATTTGGGAGGAAAGCCGGCCTAAGAGACGTGCTCAATTTGAAAGTCCTCGATCCGCCTCCCGGAGCGAAGCTGTGCGGCCAGCCAACGTGGTTGCTTCCCCCGTCCCGTCCACGTTTGCGACGGCTGTTCCGGATTCCGGAACTTTGGCGAAACTTTTGGATACTGTCGCCGCCGGGATTTCCCCTGATGCATCTCGGCCTCGGATCGCCCATCGAGTTGCCTCAGGCGCTTCTCAAGAAGGTCCCGTTTTTCGATCAACCTTGAAGTGAGCTGCGCTGAGACTTCCTCGTAGAGCTCCCACAACTCATCGACTGGCTGGCACTCCAGATCATCGTGCTTCACGATCGCCCCCACGGCATGATTCGCAAGATTGCCTTGATCACGAGTAAAAAGCCAATCGTTTTCGCTCTCACGTTGTGCAAAAGCGTGGGCGGATTCAGCATCGGCCGCTCGGAAATCTTGTGATGCGTGCCAATCCGCTGTTTATGAGGCCCTTCCTGGAAAGGCCAGGCATGCTCAAGTCAATGTGCGGACGGATGGTCCAACGAGGCCTGTCACTCCTGCGCCAGCACAGAAGCTTCCCAGAGGTATCGGATGGATGATGTCCAACGCGTCAAACTTGCCAATGGGCAGCAAGTCATTGAACCCCTTCGGTCTGGTTTGGCGTTCCAGGAGCATCGTATGTCTTGATTTCCGAACTCGTGAAGTTCAGTGTCTTGATCGCGAAACGCTCTTCGGACAGACGTCTTTCGAGATATCGCTGCTCGGCATCGCTCAGCTTGGTCCTGAGCAGACACTGATAGCGATCGATATTCCTCAAATGCGCACGCAAACGGGTAATTCTTTCTTCCATAACACCCTCAGTTGCATTCAAAAACTGACACGTCGTTCAACGTTCCATTATAGAAATAATCCGCGTAATTTAACCAGTCTCCATTTAAAATGCCAGTACCTTGGGACAGCGTGTCACCTTTGGTGTAGGTTAGCATTAAAATTGAGGGTTCTTCGGATTGGATGCAAGAGCCATGCTCAGTTGCGTTTTGATTGCGATCGTTTGCCTGCCGGCGCTTCTGACATTTGTCTGGTTTTCCGAGGTCCTCGCAGGCTGCTTTGCCTTGCGCAAGGAAAGGGCTTCTCCAGCTGCGGCATTGGGCGCGCTGTCCCACAGGACGACCGTGCTTATTCCCGCTCATAATGAGGGGGCGGGAATACTTCCCACACTCCGCGACGTTCAAGCACAAATCGGACCGAATGACCGTATCCTCGTGATCGCCGACAATTGTACGGATGATACCGCCGCGATAGTCCATGCGGCAGGCGTCGATGCGATAGTTCGCGACGATCCCACACGCCGTGGCAAAGGCTATGCGCTGGAGTTCGGTGTGCGGCACTTGCGCCTCAATTCTTCCGACGTCGTTGTCATACTGGATGCCGACTGCCGGCTCGGTGAGAATGCGCTGCGGAACCTGTCGGATAGCGCAATGGCGAGCGGGCGCCCGGTGCAGTCGCTCTATCTTATGCTGGCGCCGGAGAATGCGCCCGTGGGCAAAGGGGTCAACCTGTTTGCCTGGCGCGTCAAGAATTGGATCAGGCCGCTTGGCTTGCAGCTGTTCGGGTTACCGACTCAACTCGTCGGCACAGGGATGGCCTTCCCACTCAGCCTGCTCCTGGACCGCGACATGGGAAACAGCCGGCTGGCGGAGGATACGGCTCTGGGGATTGCCCTCGCCTCGGAGGGCTATCCGCCACTTTTCACGAGCGAGGCGAGGGTCCACAGCTATTTCCCGGTATCGCAAGCTGGCAGCGAACAGCAGCGTGAGCGTTGGGAGAAGGGTCATCTCGACAATATTGTCGATCTGGTTCCTGTGGCGCTGGCCAAGTCGCTGCGCGATAGAAACCTTGGCTTGGCTGCGCTCGCCATCGACATGGCGGTGCCTCCCTTGTCGCTGCTTGTGCTTGTCACAGCGCTTTGCGAGATGCTCGGTGGCATGGCGTTTTTGCTGGGTGCGCCGCCTGCCGCCCTTGTCATTCCCTCGTTGAGCGCTCTGCTTCTTGTGTTCGGAACGCTGCTTGCCTGGACAGCTGTCGGTCGCGACGTGCTGCCGCTTCGCGAATTGCTCCGTTTTCCGTTGCACATTGGCCAAAAACTGAGCTTTTATCGGAGGGTTGCGGGCGGGAAGGCCACATCGGCTTGGATCAGAACCGATCGCAGCTGAATGTAATTCCGGCTAGCAAAACCCACCCGCATGCGTGTTTTAGGTACCATCTGAAAGCCGACGGAGTTTCGCGATATCCGCCCGTTATTGCATCAGGCGGTAGGTCGAAGTTGCAAGGGATAGTTTGATGTCTGCGCGTGCACCAGGAAGCCCGAGCACGATGGCGGGGTACGAATTCGGATTTCTGTTGGAGCAGGCTCTCGGACACGTCACGCATGCCAAGAACCTTCTCACCAACGTCGCCCTTGACCCCGAGGTGCGCGCGCACTGGGGCCTGATCGACTTTGAAGCTACGGGAGTTGCTGACTGGATCCCTTTCTATCGGAGCAACTGGACGCTGCGGGCAGGAGTGTGCGCGTACCGTGAGGTTGCCCGCATGAACAGACAGGCCAGGCTTGACGCCCTGTTCTTCCACACACAGGTGCCGGCCATCCTCGCCCAGCGCTGGCTCCACAAGATACCCGGCATCGTCTCGCTCGACGCCACGCCGCTTCAGTATGACGAACTGGGGATATTCTATAAGCACGAGCAGGGTCCGGCGTGGCTGGAGGCCTGGAAATGGCGCCTGAACCGCGACTGCTTCGCGTCCGCGCGCCGGCTCGTTGCGTGGTCGGAGTGGACAAAGCGCGGCCTTGTGCAGGGCTATGGAGTGCCGGCCGACAAGATTACTGTCATTCCCCCCGGCGTGAATGTGCATGAATGGCGTCGACCAACGCCGCGCGTTGCTCATGCCGGTCCAGTCAAGATCCTCTTTGTCGGAGGTGACCTCGCGCGAAAGGGCGGGCTGGTGCTGCTTGAGGCCTTTCGTGCACTCCGACACCTGGGGCTCGAACTTCACCTGGTGACCAAGGATCGCCTGCCGCCGGAACCAGGTGTTTTCATCTACAACAATCTTGAAGCCAACAGCCAGCCGCTGAAGGATCTTTACCATACCTGCGACATCTTCGCCCTGCCCACCTTGGGAGACACTTTTGCAATGGTGCTCTCGGAGGCGGGCGCCTCTGGAATGGCGATCATCTCCACGAATGTGGCGGCAATCCCTGAGTTTGTCCGCAATGGAGAAACGGGCCTGACGGTTCCGGCGGGCGATGCAGTCTCGCTGACGCAGGCACTGCGAGATTTAGCGACGAATCCCGCCTTTCGCGTGCTTCTCGGTGAACGCGCCATGGCTCACGCCAGCCGTCACTATGATGCCCCAACCAATGCCAGCCGTCTCCTCGGCCTGCTCAAGGCAGAGGCAAATGCCGCGCGCGCAGACAGACTTGCCGCTTCGACCGAACGCTACGCCTAATCGGCTCTCATGCATCGTGAAGCATCGCCTTTGCGGCAGAGGCAGCCCTTGCATCGGCGCCATGCATTTCAGGGCAACAGGATGAAATCTGATTGGATTCAATAGAAAATCAATATATATGGAATGGTATTAATAAATTAAATAAAATGGCAGATAAGAGTTAATATTGGCGAGCCGAGAAGTGAGGGAAATCCCGTGTCCTCGGATGCTTACATTGAAGATTTGAAGATCAGTGCGCTTCCGCTCGCGGAGACCGCTAAGCTTATTTGCCGCCAAGCTGGATCTGGGGCGGCCGAAATTGTGTTCACGATGAACCTCGACCACGTCGTCAAAATGCGCAAAGACGCGGCATTTCGAGAAGTGTATGGGCGAGCAGGGTTGATTACGGCAGATGGCTTTCCCATCGTGCTGGCCTGTCGCCTGCAGGGCAGACGGGTCAGTCGCGTTACGGGATCGGACTTGATCGCTCCGATCAGCGCGGAAGCGGCGCGCTGCGGCAAGTCCATCTACCTGTTCGGATCAAGCCCGCAGGTGCTAAACAAGGCGTCGCGGCTTCTCCGCGAGCGCAACGCAGGTCTGACGATCGCGGGCGTTTTTGCACCGCCGCAGGGATTCGATCCTACCTCCGAATATGCACGCCAATGCATCGCGACGATCGGTAGCTCGGGAGCCGATCTCTGCTTCGTCGCCCTCGGCGCACCTAAGCAGGAGCTGTTTGCAGATCACGGAGGCAGCCTCCTGCCCAATACCTCGTTTGTCTGCATTGGCGCCGGACTGGATTTCATCGCTGGGGCACAGGTGCGTGCGCCGCATTGGATGCAGCGTTGGGGTCTGGAATGGCTGTGGCGCGCTGCGAGCGATCCGCAGCGACTCCTCCACCGCTACTTACTGTGCATGGGCGTCCTGCCAGGCATGCTTGCCCGCGCAGCGCTCGTCCCGCGGCGTCATTGAGATGGTTCGTCACCCGTGCTGAAGCACGGTTCCATTTCCGCTTTGCCAGAAAACGACTTAGCCGGAAGGGAGGGCGTCCCGCCCCCTCGTTGCCAAACCGGTCGCGCCGGCACTGCCGGCTTGCGATCGATCAGAGCCACGTCGCGCAGATTGTCGCCGTAAAGCAGAATTCGATGCGGTCAGCGAAAGTATCCCCAGCCGCCATATGTGTACCGAGTCCAATAGGGAGCGCCTCCGAAGGGTCCGTAGGCTCCGTATAGGGAAGAGCACGAATAACGATCAGGGCAGCAGGTTTTGCTATATTCGCAACCGGCCGATCTGACGACAGCGCGCGCCCGACCGTTATACCGAGCATCGGCTGCCATTACGTCCGATGCTGAAACCACTCCGCCTGCGAGCAGCCACCCGAGAAAGATAACAACTTGAGTGGTCTTCATGACGTCGTCCCTCTGGTTCCCGGGAGATTCTCCGGTCGCCGAATGTAGCCCAATGGGATCGCGCTAGGCAATCCATCGAATTGGCCGGTCGAACAGGGGGATCGGGGGGCTGGGGATCAGATAGCCCTCACTGGGGCGCCGGCGCCTCGTAAGGCGATCCGCCCTTGACCATGCCACTTCCAAGATCGGGCAGTTCACAGGACCCTTGCCAGCTTCAGGCACGCGTCGATTGCCCGATCGTCGCGTTGGGTTTCCAGCGGCTTTTCTCCTGCGCCCGCCTCTTGTGCCACTCCCACGCTGTGGAGATGATGTCATCGAGTCCGGTAATGCGTGGCCGCCATTGCAATTCGCTTGCCGCGCGCTTGGAATTGCTGATCAGGCGTGCGGGATCCCCCGGTCGCCGTTCGCCGAGCCTCGCAGGGACGGGTAGCCCCGTAACACGTTCGACCGACGCGATCACCTCGCGGACAGAATAGCCCTGGCCATTTCCCAGGTTGAACGCGCGCAGCGTGAGACCCTGTTCCAGAGCCTTCAGTGCCAGGACATGCGCCTCCGCCAAGTCGGTCACGTGGATATAGTCGCGAACGCATGTTCCATCGGGCGTTTCGTAGTCGTCTCCGAAGATCGTGATGGCCTCGCGGTCTCCGCAGGCGGCATCGAGAACGAGTGGCACCAGGTGCGTTTCGGGATCGTGGTCCTCTCCGATCTCGACGTCTGGATCTGCTCCGGCCGCATTGAAATAGCGCAGCGCTACGGACCGCAAGCGGTGGGCCGCATGAAAATCGGCAAGGATACGCTCGACCATAAGTTTCGAGGCGCCATAAGCATTGATCGGTGCTTGAGGTAGCGTCTCGTCGATCGGCACCTCTCCGGTAATGCCATAAGTGGCGCACGTGCTCGACAGGACAAATTGATCGACGCCATGGTCTCGCAGCGCCTCGAGCAGCGTCAAAGAGCCGGCGACGTTGTTGCGATAGTATTTCCCGGGATTTGAAACCGATTCTCCAACATAGGCGAAGGCGGCAAAGTGCAGGCAGGCGCTTGGGCGGTACTTCTCAATGGCCCGATCAAGAGCAGTCCGGTCGAGGATGTCGCCCCTTTCGAGAGGCCCCCATTTGGCCGCCCACGCATGCCCCGACGACAAATTGTCGAAAGCAATGGGCTGATAACCTTCTTTTGCCAACACCTTGCAGGCATGCGAGCCGATATAGCCGGCGCCTCCCGTGACCAAGACGGTTTTCGTGGCAGTTTTATTCATCGCATCCTCGCACTCCAAGCAACACGCGCCGTCTCTGCCCCCATGCGGGCCAGGATCTCTCAGTCTGCAATCCTCTCACCGCTCGGCCCACCATGGGCCAATCAGGTTGCGGCAAAGCCGGAGCATGATCTAGTCGGACTCCGTGAGGTGACGAAGCACGCGCGCAGGATTTCCTGCTGCCACACATCGCGGAGGGACGTCTTTGGTAACGATGCTGCCCGCACCGATGACGGCCTGGCTGCCGATGCGGACGCCGGGAAGGATGACCGCCTTTGAGCCAATCCAGACATAATCTTCTATGATAATCGGCTTTGAGGTCGGCAATTCCGAGTGCCTGATGACATCGTGTTGATCGTTGTCCATCACGAATGTGTAGTGCCCAAGATGGCAATGGGCGCCAATCTTCACCGAGACTCGTGCGGCGATGGACGAGCCGTAGTTGATGAACGTATGGTTTCCGATCTCGATCCGGCCCGAAGTGTATGTGACCAGCTCAACGGGTACGACCGTTCCGCAAAGGCTGACGCCTTCGCCGAGCAACACCTCGCCGTCACCCGAGACTTGAGCACGGCCTCGCAGTCGCACCGAGAAAGGCAGCCCCGCCTTGCCTCGCAGCCGCAACTGGGCATTCAGAATGTGACCGAAGTCTGCGATCTTGCTGACGAGTGACACCATCTGGCTAGTTGCCTGGCCTGCATTGACCAGCCGCTCGCAAGAAATGGGCCATTCGGCATTCAAAGAGCGCGCAAATTCTGCATGGCAAGAGGTCTCACGCGCTCTTCTGGTCGGAATAGTAGGCGTGGAACCGATTACCCTTGTAGTGCTCGATGCTCCGCAGCGCAGTGGGATCCGCCTTGTTCAGGACCACGCACAGGACTCGATCCAGGAGCGCCGACGCGTCAGAAAGACACTCCAGGACCAGCCGCTGACTTGTTTTTCCCCACTCAACGACAAAGATGAAGCCGTTGCAGTGCCGCGCAATCATCTTGTAGTCAATGATCGCAGCCATCGGGGGTGCTTCGATGATTACCAAGTCATAAGCTTCGCGCGCAACGTCGATTAGCTGCTCCATCTCGGCTGTTCCGAGCAGCTCTGTCGGGTTGTGTATCTGATCGGAAACAGGACAGGGGAGGACGTCCAGATTCAGGAGATCCTTCCTGATGACGAATTTGGCAAGAGCCGTTGGCTCTGCCAAGGCCTCTCTAAGCCCCACGCGAGCTTCGGAAGCGATGCTCTTTGTCAGCGACTGGCGATAGAAGTCGGCATCGACGAGAAGCACCCGCGAGGCCGAGTGCCGGCCGAAATGCGCCGCGAGATTGATTGCGACGGTTGTCTTACCTTCTCCAGGATTTGAGGAGATAACACCAACGACCTTCACACCGGATTCCCTCTGGGCGATATTGATGGTGGCCCAAATGTTGCGCAAGGTTTGAGCAAATCGCGAATAGGGCCGGTCCAGTACGTATTCTCCGGTTCTCAGGGAAGCATGTTCGTCAGCCTTTACGATCTCAGGCAGGACGTTGCAAGGCAGCCCAGTTGCGTATGTAACTTGCTGGGCGGTTCTGAAAACACCAAACGGAAAGTTCCTGCCCAGTAGCAAGGTGCCTCCCAACAGCAATCCCATCACCGACCCGCCGGCAAGGATCAGCCATCGCTTCTTCGAGGATTCGGTCTGCAAGGGCGGGTCTGCGCGATTGAGAACACGAGCGTCCGGCGTGGTGGACGGCTGCCCTTCAACCTTGTTCATCTCGCTGACCTGCTGCAAACTCCGGTTGTACAGGCTCCGAAGTGAATCCGCGGCGCTCTCTAGCTCGCGCACCTTCGCCTGGGCACCGCTATTGGCACCCTCCGAACTAATCACTTGCGAAGCCTCCGCGGAAAGCTCGTTGTATCGCGCTCGTGCAAGGTCGTAGTCCTTGCTGAACGATCCAGCAATACGCCTTTGCTCACCGGCAATCACCTGGCGCAAATCCTCCATCTTCCTGCGGACTTTGATTGCAGCCAAATGGTCCTTTCCAACCAGCTTTTCAAGCTCGTTTGCACGGATGGAAAGTTCCAGTAGCTCGGCGCGCAGTTTTTTGACGACTTCATCGTCCGGCGCCAGGAGAGCACTCGCCTCGGGATCGCTGGCAAACCGCTCCAGGCGAGCCTTTGCTTCGGCCATCGCGAGTTGCGCAGCGGTCTTTTGAGTATTCACAACACCGAGTTGTCCGTGCGAAAGCATCAGAAACTCGGTGCCAACAATATTGTTGGCGGCCTTGTACTCATAGAGCGCACGATCTGCGTCCTTGACCTGCTGCTTGAGCTCTTCGACGCGCTCCTGCGCAACCTTGCCTGCGACATTGGTCGATTTTGTCTTGTTGGTGATGTTCGCATCAATGTAGGTGTCGACAATCGCATTAACGATCGCTGCCGCTTTCACGGGGTCTTTCCACGAAAAGGAAACCGTGATGACGCTCATCACATCCTCTCGAGTGACGGTCAAATTGCGAACGAGGCCGTCAGCAGCGATCTTCTCTGGGTCGATCGATCGTTCTTCGGTTGGCTCTTTTTTGAAACCCAGGGCCTGCGCCGTATTCCGAAACAGTCCGCGAACGCGCGAGCCAACGGTTTCGCTGCTCGTTGTTTCCACGAAATCAGGGTCGTTCGCGAGCGACAGAGACCTGACGACCTTCAACAAGATGCTTTCGGAGGCAATCACGTAGGTCTGACCCAGCGTATCATCGTGCTCGATGATCGGCTCGTTGGTCACCTTGTTCGTTTGCAAATACCGCGGCAGTGTTCTTTCGAACACGATGCGGGAACTCGCCTTGTAGGTGGGAGGGATAGTGGAAAGTAACATCAGTGCGCCGATGATCCCGGCTGCCGTGCCGGCGACCAGGAAGAACCAGCCCCGAAGAGCAATTCCAAAAAGGTCCGCAATTTCAGGTTGCGCCGGGCCGATCGCCCGATGAGCTGCGTAATCAGTCACTTGGCTGTTGTCAGTCGAGGCCATTGAATTCATTGTGGTTTGCTTTCGGATAATGCCTGATTTTAAACAAGTTTAGCGCGTCGGTCCAGTGTGCTTGGTTTGAGCTCGATTTTCGCTGTTCATAGCACAACTGGTTCTAAATTTAATCAATCTTCCGGCTGAGATTAAAATAAATATTATATTCTGATTAACTGCCCCGACGGCGGCGGCGGCCGGGCGCATCTCGGGGAACCGCCCGGAAAAGCCGGGAAGGCGATCGGTTACAACTGACCACTCACTCGAAGCGCGGGAGCCGGGAAAAGGAAATGTCGCCGCGGACCTGGCGCAGACCTACGACAATTCTTCTGGATTCACGCCGCGGGTATTAACCTTAATTGCGAGAGCGTAGCATGGTCCGGGCGCCCCGTGGCGACCGCGGCCGAAAGAGGTTAGAGACGCGTGGTCGAGAAGTTTCGAGGGTATGACATGAGTGACGATCGCCGCGTGGTTGTCATAGGCAGCGGTCCGGCAGGCGCGATGGCGGCATACCAGCTCGTGCGTAAGGGCATTCCCGTGACGATGCTGGAAGCTGGCGAGGACATACAGCGCGGCGCGCTCGTCAGGATGGCGGGAAGGAATCTCTATCGACGCCTTCCAGCCATGACGAAGGCGAGCGGCTTCGTCGTCACCGGCGATCCGGAGACCAATCTCGAATACAACTATGCTCTGGGTGGTCTCTCCAATCAGTGGACGGGTGCCGTGCCGCGCTTCTGCC
>Ga0081540_1002020_pt1 | contig 16938 bp, 15 predicted proteins | sample TabmetS2T1R1_FD_71024 | JGI IMG/M metagenome (GOLD analysis project Ga0081540, IMG submission 71024) | Tabebuia heterophylla rhizosphere microbial communities from the University of Puerto Rico - S2T1R1 | ecosystem: Host-associated > Plants > Roots > Rhizosphere ... | reverse complement strand
ACCCCGGGCGGCGGGGGCGGTGTTGTTGTTCCGCGGGGGGGGGGGCGGCGCCGCGGCGGGCGGGCGGGGGGGGGGGAGCCACAGCTTGATCGTGCAGTCGGCGCACTGCCCTTGCGCGTCGATCTCGTCGTGGCCGGTCGCGAGCAGGCGGCCGTCCGGCGAATACGCGAGGCTCGTCGTCTGGACTTCCGTCAGCGTGCGCACGACCGCTCCATCCGCCACATGGAACACGACGACGCCACCCTGACCGCCGACGGCGAGCGATTCGCCGTCCGGACTGAATGCGATCGCGAAAACACGCGGGCGGTAGCCGGCGCCGCCGCCGAGCGTGCGCAGAAGGTCGACGCCCGGGATGCTCCAGAGCTTCGCGGTGCCGTCGCGCCCGCCCGAAGCGAGCAGTGCGCCGTCCGGCGAGAACGCGACGGTCGTCGTGCCGTTGTCGTGCGCGGAGATGCGCGTTCGCACCGGCGCGCCGGTCAGCGCGTCGTAGACGTTGAGGTTCTGGTTGAACGTCTGGATGCCGAGCGCGACGTAGCTCGAATCCGGCGAGATCGCCGCCGAGGCGACGCCGTTGCCGATCGGGTGGACGAGGTACCTGACCCGCTCGGTGCCGTCGGCCGCGACGCGCAACTGATTGCCGGTGACGAGCAACTGGCTGTCGCTCGAAAATGCGAGCGCAGCGCCAGCCTGTGTCTGCCAGACGACATCCAGACCGTCCTGCGCGAATGCCGATACCACCGTCAACGGCGAAACCAGCAGGCTCAGCGTCAATGCGAACCGCGAGACATTGGTATTCATCACAGCCCCCGGCGATGTGCGATCGAACGATCGCCGCGGACTCTACGCGCGTCGCGATATACGCCTATTGAACCGTTTCGGATCGAACGGAAACAGTCGATTGCCTACCGCTCGATAATCGCTTCGCCGCTTTCGGCGCTGCACCTTCATGCCTGGTGCAGCGCCGTGGTCGGATTGAGCCCGGCCGCGCGCCGCGACGGAATCCAGCTCGCCGCGATCGCAACCGTGGTCAGCAGTGCCGCGATCGCGAGATAGATCGTCGGATCGGCTGCGCGCACTTCGAAGAGAAGCGCGGTCATCAGCCGCGTCAACAGCAGCGCCGCGCCGAGCCCGATCGCGAGACCGACCGCGGCGAGCTTCACGCCGTGCCGGATGACCATGCTCTGCACGTCGGCCGCGCGCGCGCCGAGCGCCATGCGGATGCCGATCTCGGCCGAACGTTGCGACACCGAATAAGCCATCACGCTGTAGACGCCGAGGCTCGCGAGCACGAGCGCAAGCGCCGCGAACACGACCAGCATCGTCATCGTGAGGTCGCGATCGGCGATCGATTGCCTCACGATGTCGCTCATCGTGGTCGGGCCGATCAGCGGGATGCCGGGATCGATCTCGTGCAGCGCGGCGCGCACGCTCGAGGCGAGTCCGGCGGCATCGCCGTCGGTGCGCACGAGAAAGCCGGTGAAGTTCTCGGGCCGCTGGAACACCGGGTAGTACATCTCGGCGACCGGCGGCGTCGTCAGGTTGTTCGTGTGCGTATCGGCGACGACGCCGACGATCTCGCCGGTGAGGCCGAGCATGCCGGTGACGAGCTTCTGTCCGAGCGGGTTTTCGTTCGGGAAGAGCTGCTTCGCCATCGTCTCGTTGATGATGACGACCTGGGTGCTGGTCGGCGTGTCGTGCTCGTCGAAGTCGCGGCCGGCCTTGAACGGAATGCCGAGCACGGCAAACCGGTTCGGGCTGACGAGGTGGCGGATCGCCAGCGGCCGCTCGGACGGCGGCGGCAGCGGGCGGCCGACGACCGCATACGGCGACTGCCCGTTGTTGCCGCTGAGCGGCGGGTTGTCGCTGATCGCGACGCCCTTCTGGCCCGGGATCTGCTCGAGCCGGTGATAGACCCGCGAAAAGAAGTTCGCGGTCGCTTCGGTACGCGCCGGATACTGGGCCGGCGGCACGATCGCGAACCCGACGAAGATGCCGTCGGTGCGAAAACCGGGCGAGACGTTCTGGATGCGCACCATGGTCGAGATCATGAGACCGGTCGCGACGAGCAGCACGAACGCGACCGCGATCTCGGCGATGAGGAGCCCGCTGCGGAAGCGGTTGTGCTTCGGTCCGCTGGTCGACTCGCGGCTCGAATCCTTGAGCGCATCGTTCGCGGCGTGGATCGAGGCGTGCATCGCCGGCACGAGCCCCATCGCGATGCCGCACAGGATCGAGACGCCGAGGGTGAACACGACGACGATCGGATTCAGCGTGATTTCCTCGGCACGCGGCACGAAGTCGTGGCCGACGTGCGTGAGGAGCGGCAGCGTCACCGCCGCGAATCCGAGCCCGAGTAGCCCGCCCGCGAGCGAGATCAGGAGGCTCTCGGAGAGGAACTGCGCGATGATGCGGCTCCGCTTCGCACCGAGCGCGAAGCGGATGCCGACTTCCTTGCGTCTGCGCGAGAATCGTGCGAGCAGCAGGTTCGCGACGTTCGCGCACGCGATCAGCAGAACGGACGCGACCGCGATGAACAGCATCACGTAGGTCTCGCGCTGGTTGCCGACGAGCGTTTCCTGCAGGAAGTTCGCGTCGAGCTTCGACTTCGAATCGACGTTGGTCGGATGCGCCTGCAGGTAGCCGGCAGCGATGACGTCCATGGCGCTGCGCGTTTCGGCGAGGCTGACGCCGGGCTTCAGGCGCGCCAGCACGTTGTAGAAGAGGCCGCCGTCGTCGATCTGCTTCTGCACGATGAACGGCGATTCGTACGGGCGCGTCGTGAACAGCGTGAGCTGGTTCAGCGGGAATCCGGTCGCGTCCCTCGGCAGCACGCCGATGACCGTGTGCGGCCGCCCGTCGAGCGTGATCGGCTGGCCGACGACGTCCTGACGCCCCGCGAAGTGCTTCTGCCAGTAGCCGTAGGTCAGCAGCACGACCGGCGGGCCGCCCGGCTTGTCCTCTTCGGGGAGGAAGTTGCGGCCGAGCATCGGCTGCACGCCGAGCAGCGGGAAATAGTTCTGCGAGACGATCAGGCCCTGAAGCTGCTCAGGGTCACCGGCACCGGTCACGATGAACGCGTTCGGCGTTGACACCGACATATCGGTGAACACCTGCTGCCGCTCGCGGATCGCCAGCATGCGCGGCCACGACACCGGCGCCTGCGCGAGACCGCGATCGGGCAGCAGCGACTGCAACTGCACGATGCGGCCCGCATCGGCGTATGGCAGCGGGCGCAGGAAGATCGCCTCAATCATGCTGAAGATCGCGCTGTTGGCACCGATACCGAGCGCGAGCGCAAGGATCGCGACGAGGCTGAACACCGGCGACTTCACTAGCGAGCGGAACGCGTAGGCAAAAGTGTCCATGAGCGGACAGTCTCCCCGATTGGATTCGAATCTTCCGCCGGCGGAGGCCCCGTATCGCGCCTGTCCCCGGCACGTCGATCGTGAGATGCAATAGAGCGGCGTTTGGTTGCGCCCGCGGAGTTTCGCGCGCGGCGCGGCACGAAGCGAGTGCCGGAAGGCGCCTCGACGCGGATTGGCGCACCCTGCTCGCCTGTAGGAGATATCGCACGTGCGGCGTGGCGTTTTCCCTACAGACCCGCCCTCGGCGGAGGCATAGGGTCGTCCCATCGCCCCGGGTTTCGCGCCCATGCACAAGGTGCTTTCGTTCGGACGAGCACAAAGGGGCGCGGTGAGTCTCACCGCCACGGCCGAGCTCATCGCCGCGGAGCTGATTCCCCTGCACCGCCGCTGCACCGTCGAGATCCTCGCTTGCGGCAACGCCGACGATTACGGCGACTGGGTCACAGTCTCGATCCGTGGCCGCACGCTGCAGGAGACCGAACGCTGCGCGGAGCAGTTCTCGAAGCAGATCACGCGATATGGCGGCGTCGTGATCCTGTCGGGCCTCGCCGTGCCGGCGCCGGGGCACCCCGCGCCGACGAGCTGATCATCGTGCGCGACGAGGTACCACCCGCGCCGCATCCGCCTCGGGACTTCCCGCCCGTCACCTTGTCGCGTGGCTGATCGGCTGTCGCGGGAACACCGCGCCGACGTGGGCTTGTCTCGTGCACGAACGGGTGGAAAGTGCACGACCCATTACAGTCGCCTCGACAAACTGACACCCGTCATCTTCGTTGCGACGGGCGGGGAACGCCCTTGACGGTCAGCCGCGAAAGAACTCGAGCAGATCGGGGTTGATCGTCTCGGCATGCGTGGTGCACATGCCGTGCGGAAAGCCTTTGTACACCTTCAGCGTCGCGTTCTTGACGAGCTTGGACGAAAGCAGCGCCGAATCCGCGATCGGAACGATCTGGTCGTCGTCGCCGTGCATGACGAGCGTGGGCACGTCGATGCGCTTCAAGTCCTCGGTGAAGTCTGTCGCCGAAAAAGCCTCGATGCAATCGTACTGAGCCTTGGCGCCGCCCATCATGCCCTGGCGCCACCAGTTCTGCCGCACCGGCTCGGACAACGGCGTGCCGCTGCGATTGAATCCGTAGAACGGCACCGGGAAGTTCCAGTAGAAATCTGCGCGATTGGCGGCGAGCTGAGCGCGAAGACCATCCATTGCTTCGCGCGGCAGTCCGCCCGGATTGGCCGGCGTCTTCAGCATCAGCGGGGGCACCGCGCCGATCAGCGCGAGCTTCGCGACGCGGCCCGCACCATGGCGCGCGACGTAGCGCGCCGCCTCGCCGCCGCCGGTCGAATGGCCGACGTGGATCGCGTCGCGCAAATCGAGGTGCGCCGCCAGTGCCGCGACGTCGGCCGCGTAGGTATCCATGTCGTTGCCGCTCGCCGTCTGCGTCGAGCGGCCGTGTCCGCGGCGATCGTGCGCGACGACGCGGAAACCCTGCTCGAGGAAGAACAGCATCTGCGTGTCCCAGTCGTCGCTCGTGAGCGGCCAGCCATGATGGAAGACGATCGGCTGTCCCCTGCCCCAGTCCTTGTAGAAGATCTCGGTGCCGTCTTTCGTCGTGATCGAGCTCATGTCGCGGATCCCTGGTGGTTGATTCGAGGGCGGCGCAGCGTGTCGCTTCGCGTCGCAGCGATGCGCACTCTATGAACCGGCACCGCGGGACGGTAGATCGGCCGAGGGGCGCACACTGTTGCACGTCAGGCATCAGTGGACGACGCACGACGGTGATGCGCGAAAGGAAACACCGTCGTGCGCGAGCAAGGCTTCCGGCCGTGCGCGGCAAGGCCTAATCTTGCGGCCGGTTCTCATCCGGCATCGGCCGATGTGCCGTTGCCGTTCCTCGAAGGAGCTCGTCATGAGCGCTGCCTCGCCTGCCACGCCGATGCCGCCACGGTCCGACGCACACGCGGTAACGCCGCGGCGCGACCTCGCCGGCGTCGCCGTTCCCGACACGCCGGTCGTCGCGCTGGCGATCGAGTACGCGCGCAAACACTCGGAGCCTTATCTCTTCAACCACGTGATGCGCTCGTGGCTGTTCGCCGAGACGCTCGTGCAGCGAGCGGGAACGCCTTACGACGCCGAGGTGCTCGCCGTTGCGACGCTGCTGCACGACCTCGGGCTCGCGGACGCCTTCAGCGGACCACTGCGCTTCGAGGTCGAAGGCGCCAACGCGGCGCGAGCGTTCGCGCGCGAGCAGGGTTTCGACGAGCGCCGCGCGCAGTTGATCTGGGACAGCGTCGCGCTCAATTCGACGCCGTCGATCTGCTTCTACAAGGAAACAGAGGCTGCGATGTGCGTGTCCGGCGTCGGTCTCGACTGGGCCGGCTTCGGCTACGATTCGATCGCCAAGGAACGCATGGCCGGGATCGTCGCGGCGTATCCGCGCCTCGATATGAAGAGGCGATTCACGCGCGCGGTCTGCCACCTCGCGCAGACGCGCCCCGAGACCACGTACGACAACTTCGCGCGCGATTTCGGCGAGCGCTTCGTGACCGGCTACCGCCCGACGTCGACGGTCGACTATCTCTTGAACGCGCCGTTCGACGAGTAGACGGGGATGCGGCTTCAGCGCAGCGCGAACACGCGGTGCGCAACGATGCGGCGCAGCTTCTCGGGGTTGCGCTGAACGTAGACGCGCGTGATGCGCTCGCCGTCGGTGTCGTAGGACTGCGCCGATTCGAGCGCATCGCCGAAATAGCGCAGCATGCCGGCGCGGCCGTTGATCGTGACGAGCTCGACGCGCATCGCCCGCGCCGGACGCAAGGTCGGTGCATAGAGAAGCTGGGCGATGCGCGGCCCGCCGATCAGCGGCTTCGGGAAACTGCGGACGACGCCGCCGCCGTCGCCGCGGAGCTCGGCCGACTCGGCGAGCATGCTCTTGATCGCCATGAAGTTGCCGGACGCCACCGCGTCGACGAAGCGGCTCATGAGGCGTTGATGCGCCTGCGCGGGTACGGCATAGCGCTGCCGCGCGTCGCGTAGCTGGCTCTTCGCGCGGTGGACGATCTGTCGGCAGGCCGCTTCGCTCTTGTCGAGGATGCGCGCGATCTCGTCGTAATCGACGTCGAGGACCTCGCGCAGCAGGTACGCGGCGCGCGCCTCGGGCGCGAGCCGCTCCAGCACCATCAGGAACGCGATCGAGAGATCGCTCGAGGCTTCCTGCAATTCTTCGGGCGTGACCGGACCGTCCGTGAGCACGGGCTCCGGCAGCCAGATGCCGATGTATTTCTCGCGCTCGACGCGCGCCTGGCGCAGCCGGTCGATCGCACGCCGCGTCGTCGTCGTCACGAGCCAGGCCTCGGCGTTGTCGACCTGTTCCACGTCGGCGTCGTGCCAGCGCGTCCAGACGTCCTGGACGACGTCTTCGGCCTCGGCAAGCGAGCCCAGCATTCGATAAGCCGCGCCGAGCATGCGCGGCTGCAGACGACTGAAGATCTGGACGGGGTCTTCCATGCGCGCACCGGACGGACCCGATGCGCGCATTGTGGCATGCGCGGAAATCGGGCGCCCGCGCGCGAAAGACGCGTCCGCGGACGGTCAATCGGCCGGCAGCACCGCGGGCTTGCCCTTGTCCTTCAGCAGGAAGACGACAAACCGGGCGGGCTTGTCCTGGCTCGCATTGCGTCCGATCGTGTGCACGTCCTTCGGACCCTCGTGGAACGTCTCTCCGGCCTTCAGCGTGACCGGCGCACTGCCGGCGACGCCCATGACGATGGAACCCTCGAGCACGTAGACGAAGGCGTGCGCGTCATGACGATGCGCGTGTTCGGTCGTGCCCGGCGGGTACTCGACGGAAAGCACGAGGACTTCCTTGCCGGGGTAATCGGAAAGGGGCTGCGTCGTCAGCGGCGTCACGATCGGCTCCGGCGGGGTCGCCGCGCGGTCGGCGGCGACGGCGGCGCTGCAAGCGAGCAGAGCCAAAAGGCTGGACATGGGCGTGATACGCATGGAATCTCCTTCGCTAGGCGGTGATGAAGCGGATCAGGCGAGTTTCGCCTTCTCGAGCCCGTATTCCCGGTCGAGCGACCCGGGAACGACCTTGAATGCGATGTTGACGCGGTTCCACGCGTTGATCGCCATGATCGCGAACGTGAGATCGGAGATCTCCTTTTCCGAGAGCTCCGTGCGCACGCGGTCGTAGAGATCGTCGGGCACGCCCTCCGGCGGCAGCAGGGTCAGCGCCTCGGCCCATGCGAGCGCGGCGCGTTCGCGCGGGCTGAACAGCATCGACTCGCGCCATGCGGCCACGCTGTAGAGGCGCAGCGGGCGCTCGCCGTGGATCGTTGCCTGCTTGACGTGCATGTCGAGGCAGAACGCGCAGCCGTTGAGCTGCGAGGCGCGGATGAAGACGAGGTCGAGCATCGGCTGCTCGATCGACCCGCCCTGCACCTTGAAGTTGAACTCGACGAACTTCCTGAAAAGCTCGGGCGACTGCTGCTGATAGTCGAGGCGTTGACTCACGGCGAAACTCCTGTCCACGGTGCGGTACGATGGGCCGAATGCTAGGCAGCGCGCCGGCCGGCCAGTAGAGGCGCAGGCGGATGCAACGTGTTGCGCGACCGGCATCAATCTCGCGCGCGGCCCTGTCACAACGCACGCCGGACAAACGTCTATCGATGCAAACGCCCCCGAACGGGGTTCCCCATCGCAGCGACGACCGCGCCTTCGACGCGGGAGGATGATGCTAGTGAGTGCGCTTCAAGAAATTCCTGCCGACGGCCGCGATCCGCTGACCTCGAGCTTCTCGGCAAGCTACGCGGGCGTCGTCGCCTTCATCGCCGTCGCCACCGAAGGCAGTTTCGCGCGCGCGGGCGACCGGCTCGGCGTCGGCCGCTCGGCGGTCAGCCGCAGCGTCCAGAAGCTGGAGGGTCAGCTCGGCGCACGGCTTTTCCAGCGCACGACGCGCGCGACGTCGCTGACGCGCGAGGGCGAGCGCTTCTTCGAAAACTGCCGCCCGGGCGTCGAGCGGATCCTGCAGGCGCTCGAGGAGATGCGCGACCTGCGCGAAGGCCCTCCGCGCGGGCTGCTTCGGATCAGCGCGACGCTCGGCTTCGGGCGCAAGGTCGTCGCGCCGCTGCTGGCGGCGTTCCGTGCGCGTTTCCGCGAGGTCGCCGTCGAGCTCGTGCTCGACCAGCGCGAAGCCGATCTCGTGACCGAGCGCATCGACGTCGCGTTCCGCGAGGGCGTTCTCGACGACAGCCAGGTGATCGCCAAGCAGCTCATCCCGATGGAGATGCTGGTCTGCGCGTCGCCGGCCTACGCAGGTCGTGCCGGCCTCCCGGCGTCGGTCGAAGACATCGCTGCACACGCGTGCATCAACCAGCGGCTTTCGAGCGGACGGGTTCGCGACTGGCGGTTCAAGATCGACGGCCGTGCGGCCACGCTGACGCCTCAGGCGGAGCTGACGTTCAACGATCCCGAGCTGATCCTCAATGCAGCGCTCGCCGGCGAGGGGATCGCCCAGCTTCCGGCCTACGAGGTCTGCGAGGCGCTGCGCTCGGGGGCGCTCGTGAGTTGCCTCGAGGAGTTCTCGCCCGACGACGGCGGGCACTATCTCTGCTATCTCAGCCGCCAGCAGCTTCCAAAGCGCATCCGTGCGTTCGTCGATTTCGTGGCGGCGCAGGTGCGCGCGCTCGACCTCGACTGTGCTCTCGCGCCGCCCGCCGCGCGACCGGCGTCGCGCGCCGCGGCTTGACGCCTCCGATTGGTGCGCCGCTGGAAACACCGCGCGCCCTCGCGAACGGCTTCTGCGCGCGGCCGGCCGTACCTAGCATCGACGTCGGATCATCCGGCTGCGCACGTCGCGGCCGGCTTCGACGCTCAAACCCAGAGGTGTCTCGTGAAAATCGTCGTCATCGGCGGTACCGGCCGCATCGGCAGCAAGGTCGTCGCGCGCCTGCGCGATCAGGGTCACGAGGTGGTCGCGGCCGCGCCGACGACGGGCATCGACATTCTCACCGGCGAAGGACTCGACGCGGCGATGGTCGGCGCGAGCGTGGTCGTCGACCTCGCCAATTCGCGATCGTTCGAGGCTGCGGCCGCGCTGGATTTCTTCCGCACCGCCGGGCGGAACCTGCTCGCGGCCGAGGCGGAGACCGGCGTCAGGCACCATCTCGCGCTCTCGGTCGTCGGCACGGAGAAGCTCTCCGCCAGCGGTTACTTCCGCGCGAAGCAGGCGCAGGAAAAGCTGATCCGCGATTCCGGAATCCCGTACACGATCGTCCATTCGACGCAGTTCTTCGAGTTCCTGCCCGGCATCATCCAGTCGGCGGCCGAGGGCTCGACGATCCGCCTCGCGCCGGCGCTCGTGCAGCCGATCGCATCGGAGGACGTCGCCGATGCCGTCGCGTATCTCGCGCTGCAGCCGCCGGCGAACGGCATCGTCGAGATCGCGGGACCCGAGCGTGAATCGCTGTGCGGGCTCGCGCAGCGGTTCATGCGGCTCATCGAGGATCCGCGCGAAGTCGTCGCCGACGTGCACGCGCGGTACTTCGGCGCGGAGCTCGCGGCCGACACGCTCGTCCCGTCCGACACGGCCTGGAAGGGCTCGCTCGATTTCGATCACTGGCTTGAGCGGTCGGAGTTCGCCGCGGGCTACGACCAACCGCACGAAGTGCACTGACGCACGAGCCGCATCCCAGCACGGATCGGGAGCCACCATGTCGCCCTTGCAGCCACCGCCGACGAGCATTCTGGACAAGTACGTCGGCGAGGACGCCCAGGCGCTCTACACGGGACGCGTCCGCGTGATCGGTGGCGAGGCGGCGCACGGACGCGCCTCAGGCGTCGCGCGATCGGACGACGGCGCGCTCGAGGTGCATCTGCGCCTGCCCGAGCCGCTGGGCGGACCCGGCGGCGGAACGAATCCCGAGCAGCTCCTTGCCGCGAGCTATGCCGCCTGCTTCCACGGCGCCCTCACGCTGCTCGCCACGCGCGCCGGCGTGACGCTGGACGATGCCACGGTCGATGTCGCGGTCACGTTCGCGCGCGACCCGGTCGACGGACGTTTCCTGTTGTCGGCGGACGTTCGCGTGAGTCTTCCGGGTGTCGATCGCAAGACCGCGGGCGAGCTCGTGCGGAACACCGAGCGGATCTGCCCCTACGCCAAGATGTTCCGGCAAGGCATCAATCACGTCGTGGCGCTGGCGCCGGAGGCGCCGCCGTGAATCCGTCGAAGAAACCTTGAGAACCGGCGAGGATTACGCTCATGCGTACCGGAAAACCCTACACGTTGCCGGAGTTCGTCCGGTGGACCCGGCGCTCGCTCTACGTGCTGATCGCATGGAGCATCGTGGCGGCGATCCTCATCGAGGTCGCGGGCTTCACGTGGCTCACGATTCCGTGGGGCGTCATCTTCCTGCTCGGCACGACGGTCGCGCTGTCGGCCGGCTTCAAGACGTTGCAGACGTACAACCGCATGCAGGACGCGCAGCAGGTCTGGGCATCGATCGTGAGCAGCAGCCGCATCTGGGGCGGCCTTTGCCGCGATCTCGTCGACGATCCCGCGCGCGCGCGCGAGCTCGTCTATCGTCACTTCGCCTGGCTCACGGCGCTGCGTTATCAGTTGCGCGCCGTGATGGCATGGGAGACGCTGGGCAAGCCCGACAACGCGGAGTATCGGCAGAAGTACCACATTCCGGAGCGCGAGGCATCGCTGCAGGATGAAGTCGCGCGCTACGTCGGTCCGGACGATGCCGCGGACATCCTGAGCTCGCGCAGCAAGGCGCTCGAAGCGCTCAATCTGCAAAGCAGGGAAACGCGGCGCCTGCTGCGCGACGGAGCGGTGACCCCGGCCGCGTTCGCCGACCTGCAAGCGACGCTCCGCGATCTTCAGGAGCAGCAGGGCCGCGCCGAGCGGATCAAGAACTTTCCGTATCCGCGCCAGCACGCCTTCATCAATTCGTTGTTCGTGCGCATCATGTGCTTCCTGCTCCCGTTCGGCGTCATCGGAGAATTCGCGCGTCTGGACGGTTTCGTCGACGGATGGGCGAAGGGCAACATGGTCTGGATCGGCGTGCCTCTCAGCATCCTGATCTCATGGATGTACGCATCGCTCGACCGGATCGGCGAGAGCACCGAGAATCCCTTCGAGGGCGGCGCGAACGATGTTCCGATCTCCGAGATCTGCAAGGACATCGAAGCGGACCTGCGCGGAATGCTGGGCGAGGTCGAGGTTCCGCCGCGATCGAAGACGGCAGCCGACATCGTGATGTGAGACGCGTCCTCGTTTTTTCCGGCGACTGATCGGCGCCCGACCGTCGCATCGATTCGGATCGCCGCGTGCCGAGATCGTTCAGGCGAGACGGGATACTTTCCGCCTCGACATCCGATCTCCGGTGGCGCGCATGTCCGACGACGAGCCCGGTGCCGTCCAGCCTCCTCCGCCGCGCAAGGGCCAGGGACCGGACGCGCTCGGCAAGGATGAATTCGCTCGACGCGTCCGCGCGCGATTCTACGATCCCGTGTTCGACACGATGCCCGAGACGCTCGATCGCATCGTGGATGCGCTCTGGGACGGCTACACGAACGCGCGCAAGTCGCCGCGCACGCGCAAGGCGGGTCCGGAATTCGCCGATCCGGATTACGAGCTCTCGGTCGAATGGCTCGCGACGCGCGATGCGATCGCGGCGGCCTCGGCGAGTTACGGCGACACAGGCCGTCCGCTGCGCATTCTTGTCGTCTGCGCATCGCCGCGCAACGACAAGACCTGCCCCGGCGAGATCTCGAAAACGTGGCGTCTTGCGAAGATCGCCGAGGCCGTGATCGCGGCGGCCGGCGTCGAGTGCGACTTCCTCGATCTCAGTCACCTGACCTCGGAGTTCGGACGCGTCATCTATCCGTGCAAGGCGTGCGTCTCGACGGCGATGCCGCTTTGCCACTGGCCGTGCTCGTGCTATCCGAATCACTCGCTCGGACAATCCGGCGACTGGATGCACGAGATCTACCCGCGCTGGGTCGCCGCGCACGGAATCCTCATCGTGACACCGGTGCACTGGTTCCAGGCGCCGTCGGTCCTGAAGCTGATGATCGATCGACTCGTCTGCGCGGACGGCGGCAATCCCGATCCGACGACAACGCACGGCAAGGACCCGGCAGCGGCCAAGCGTCTGGAGCTCGAAGGCTGGGACTATCCGCGCCATCTCGCCGGCCGCGCGTTCGCGGTCGTCGTGCACGGCGACACGGACGGCGCGGAGGCGGTACGCCGCGCGCTCGTCGACTGGCTCGACGGAATGCAACTCGTGCAGGCCGGCACGGCCGCCGCGTTCGATCGATTCATCGGGTACTACGAGCCGTACGCGACGAGCCACGAGGCGCTCGACCGCGACACGGCACTTTGCGAGGAAGTGCGAAACGCCGCACGCAGCCTCGTGCGCGAGATCACGCTGCAGCGCGCCGGCCGCCGGGAACCGGATAACGGGCTGACGGCGCCGCGAGACAAGTAGATCTGCGCTCGATGGATCTGCGCTCGCCGACCGGCAGACCGTTCGGCCGCCGGCCGTGCCGGGCGCGACTCGACCGTCGTTCGCCGTTCCGTTCTCCGTCTACGTATGATCGAGACGCGGATCGTCGTAGAAATCGTTCACCTGGTTCGGATTGGCACAACCTCCCGTCGTGCCCAGAAGCCAGTCGAACGTCACGACGACGAACGCCTCGTCCTCGTTGTAGATGTTCGTGTAGGCGGCCGTCCCGAGCACCGCGTCGGTTTCGAACATCGCGGTCTCGCCGTCGAACTGCGCCTGCTCGCGCTGGTCGGTGTCGTCCTGATCGACGCCGTGGTGCGTGATCGTGTTGGTGTCGTTGTCGATCTGGAAGTTCTGGTTGCCGTCGTAGATCGAGGTTTCCAGCACCACGCCCTGCGCGCCGAGCGAGGCCATCGTGATCTTGGTGCCGTCGCCGAGGATCAGGCTGCGGCGCGAGCCGTGCCACTCGGGCTCGCCGCCCCAGTCCTTGATGTGCTTGCCGTTGAGATTCTCGTGCGGATCGCCCCAGTGCTCGACCTTGTTCATCCCGAGCGGATCGGTGGCCGTGATCGTGTGCAGGTCGACGCGGATCGTGTAGCCGCCGCGGGTGATGACCTCGATCGCGCCGCCGGTTGCCGCGCGTCCGGGCGCGCCGTCGAATCCGTCGCGGAACAACACGCAGGCGCCGTCGGGCGATCCCGCCTGAAGCGCGCCGAGGCCCGCGCGATCGATGCCGTATCCCGTGCCGTTCCTGTCGAGAACGGCCGCGTGGGCATTGCCGAGCAGCAACGCGACGGAAACGGACAGTGCGAGTTTGCGTGTCATGGCCTGCTCCTCGAGGGTGTGCGCAAGTGAATTCGCCAATCCGCGTTCAACCCGCAGGCTGGAGCTCGTGCGCGCCGATGCCGAGATCGCGCGCGGGATTCAAGTTCGCGTCGTTGGTCAGGAACTGGCGACCGTCGTCGAGCTGCCAGGCGTGCTTGTAGTGGATGGAAAGATCGATCTCCTGCCCGGACGCCGGATCGCGCCATGGCTGCACTTCCTGCATCGTGTCGATGAATTTCTCGTGCATGCGCGCGTCCGTGCCTGCGCGGCTGGCGACAATCTGGTTGTTGATGCGTCCGATGTCGGCGATCGTTTCCTGGCGGATGCGACCGCGCTCGAGGATGCCGGCCGTCGTGATCTCGTTCATGCGCCGCGCGTGCCAGGCGCTGATCGACGCGACCTGTTGCTGGTTGAGGGTTTCCACGCGCTGCCGCGACCAGGCCAGCATCTGCTCTGCCCAGCCGCGATCGATGCGAGTCGACGCGCGGATGCGATCGGCGATCGCGAAGTCGAGCATGCCGTCGGGAGCGCGCATCGTGAAGCCGGTGTCCGCGGTGGCCTGCGTCGAGCCCGGCATTGCGGAGAACGTCACCAGTGCAATCATCGTCTCGCGCATGTCCTGCCCGCCGAGCCGATATCCGATCAGCAGCTCGCCGGCTTCGTAATGCGTACCCGCCGCCGGTTGCGCGGCCGCCTGCTGTTGCGCGACCAGGTCCGGCCGCGCGCGGTACGAGAGCGTCCGCGCCGTCGGCCGCGCGCTCCGCATCATGTACTCGAGGTATTCGCGCGCGGACGCCACGCGCGCCGCCGGACACGGATTCATCGGCACGATCCCGGCCGACTCGACCTGCCACGACAGGCGCGGCAGCAGCGACACCTCGTGCAAGCCGTCCGGCGAGGACGCGCTCCAGCGCATCGCATAGTTGTTGCCGAGGCATTCGACATTGCGATCCCATTCGACCTGGCCGCGCGCGATCCAGCCGACAGGAATCTCGATCGTCATCGCCGTCATCGGTCGGCCGAAGCCGGCCGGATCGACGATCTCGACGCGCTGCAGCGCCGCGGTCGACGGCCGCGACGCCTGGGCGATCTTCTGCATCTCCCGGCTGACCGCGCGCGAATCGAAAAACACGCCCTGCGCGTGCGGCTCGATGACATTCGGCGCGGCCTGCGCGAACGCGGCCGGCGCGGCGCAAACGCTCATCGCGACGCCGATGGCCGTGGCCGCCAGCGTGATCAGCTTGCTCGTCTTCATGGGATCGGCTCCTGATTTCAAATGGGCGGTCGCGCGTCGCGATGCCCCTCGATCCCTCATGCGACGAAACCGGCGAAACCGGCTCATGCAAGCCCGCGACGAAAACCGTGAGCCGTTTCGACGGCAATTGACGCCTATTGGATCAGGCAGGCCGACGTGGCCGCCGCCCTTCGGAGCCTTCCCCATGAATCCGCGCACGACCGATCGCCGTACCCGCATCCTTTGCTCGCTCGCCGCCGCGCTGCTGGCCGCGTGCGCCCTCCCGGCGCTGGCACAGCAGAGTTTCGACCAGGCGCCGTTGAACGATCTGCCGCAGGCGCAGACTGCCGGCTACGCGCCGGCGCAGGCACCGCAGCCTGTCTATCCTCCGGCCGGCGCGCCGCCGCCGGCACAGCCGAACTATCCGCCGGCCGGCACGATGCCGTCGGGTGCGGCGCCGCCGCCGTATCCGCCGGGCGGCTATGGCGGGAACGGCGGCGCGGACGGCCGCGCCAATCCGCTCCAGGGCGTGTTGCAGATGGAACAGCAGGACTTCGGCGTGCCGCCGCAGGAGCAGCTGCAGACCCAACTGCACAGCCCGACGCCGACGCGCATTCCCGGCGGCCAGACGATCACCACGGATCGCCTGCTCGGCCTCTACCAGCAGGCCGCGCAGAACGGGCTGCTCGTGTTCGACGTGCTCGGCTCGGGGCAGACCTTGCCGAACGCGCAGAACGCCGCGCCTGCTTCACAGCCGGGTTCGTTCGACGACACGACCCAGCAGGAATTCGGCCGCTATCTTCAGCAGGTCACGCAGGGCAACAAGGGCCGGCCGATGGTGTTCTATTGCCTGAACACGCATTGCTGGATGTCGTACAACGCGGCGCTGCGCGCGATCCACCTCGGTTTCACGCAGGTGTACTGGTATCGCGGCGGCATCGAAGCCTGGCAGCGCGCGCAGCAGATGTCGGCGGGAACGAACGCCGGTGGACAGCTTCCCTACCCCGACACGCGCAATCCCAACCCGTATCGATGATCGTCCCGGTCACGGCACCGGCGCGCAGCCCACGGACTGCGTCGCCGGATCGCCGCACACGCGCGTGACGAGGCCGGCGACGTAGTCGCGCGTCGACGCGGGCGCGTTGTCGAGGCTCGCAAGCAGCGTTCGCGTTCGCTGCAGCAGCGCCGCCGCATCCGCATTGCGCCCTTGCGCGAGGCGCGTCGCGACCAGCACCGCCAGCGCATTGACGTGATAGTGGTGGCTCTTGTCGGGATACAGGCGATCGGCCATAGCCGCGGCCTTCTCCGACCACTCGGCCGCAACCTCCACCTTGCCGACGTCGAGCGTCTGTCGCGCGAGGTTCGTCATCGGCACGAGCACCATGACGTGATCGCCCTTGAACGAACGCCGATGCATCGCGACCGCTTCGGTCTGCAGCGCGATCGCCTCGTCCTTCCTGCCGCGCACCCAGGCCAGACGCGCGCGATTGTTGAGGATCACCGCGAGATGCGGACCGCCGTCCGGATACAGCGCCTCGAACACCGGTTGCGCCTGACGGTACAGGGCGTCGGCCCGCTCCAGATCGCCGCGGCCGCGCGCGGCCTGTGCGAGATTGGCCAGCGTGCGTGCGCGCTCGTCGAGCGCCGCGGGTTCGGTCGAACCGCGATCGCTGTCGGCCGCGCGTTGCAGATAGCCTTCGGCCTTGGCGAAGTCTTCCTCGATCAGATACATCACGCCGACGTCGTTGAGCACGGTCGCATAAAGCGGAAGCGCGGTCTGGCCGCTCCGCTCGAGACGCTGTAGCGCATCGGCGAACAGCGCCTGTGCTTCGTCGATGCGGTTCTGGTCCTTGCGCACGCTGGCGAGCGTCGCGATCGCGAGAACCGTGCGCGGATCGTCGGGTCCGAATACGCGCTCCCCGTCGGTGCGCGCACGCTGGAGCTGCGCCTCGGCGGCATCGAGCCGGTAGCGCGCGAACATGCTTTCGCCAAGCGCGTTGC
>Ga0081540_1002019_pt1 | contig 16942 bp, 14 predicted proteins | sample TabmetS2T1R1_FD_71024 | JGI IMG/M metagenome (GOLD analysis project Ga0081540, IMG submission 71024) | Tabebuia heterophylla rhizosphere microbial communities from the University of Puerto Rico - S2T1R1 | ecosystem: Host-associated > Plants > Roots > Rhizosphere ... | reverse complement strand
CCAGTCGCTCTGGAGCCTGGGCTACTTCCAGGACATCCAGCTGCTCACCCAGCGGCTGCCCACCGGCGGTATCGCCTACGTGGTGCGGGTGGCGGAGCGCCCGTCGATCCGCGAGTGGCGCCTGCAGGGCAACGAGGAGCTGAACAAGGACGACTTCAAGGAGACCATCGACCTCAAGGCGTACCAGATCCTCGACCTGGACGCGGTGAGGCGAAACGTCAAGAAGATCCAGGAGAAGTACGTCGAGAAGGGCTTCTTCCTCGCCGAGGTCACCTACCGCATCGTCCCCGTCCCGGGCACCAACCAGGCCGACGTCGTGTTCGTGATCAACGAGCACGCGAAGGTCATGGTGAAGCAGGTGAACCTGATCGGCGCGGAGAAGGTCTCGGCCGACGACCTCAAGGCGCTGATGATCACCCGCGAGGGGAACTTCTTCGGGTTCCTCACCGGCGAGGGCACCTTCCGCGAGGAGGCCTTCCAGCGCGACCTGGCCATCATCGAGGCCGCCTACTACGACCGCGGCTTCCTCAACGTGAAGGTGGAGAAGCCGACCGTCGCGCTCTCGCCCGACAAGCGTCTCATCTACATCACGGTGAAGATCACCGAGGGCGAGCAGTACCGCATCTCGACCATCGACTTCTCCGGTGACCTCATCGTCCCCAAGGAGCGGCTGTTCGCGGTGCTCGAGTCGCGCCGGGGCGACTACTTCAGCCGGGCCAAGGTCCTGAAGGACGACCAGTCGCTGGCCGACATCTACCAGGACCAGGGCTACGCCTACGCCAACTTCAATCCCGAGACGACGGTCGATCCCAAGGAACGGACCGTCGCGCTCGACTTCCGGGTGGAGAAGGGGAAGCTGCAGACCATCGACCGGATCGAGATCACCGGGAACACCAAGACCCGCGACAAGGTGATCCGCCGCGAGCTACGGATCTACGAGGGAGACCTCTTCAGCGGCAGCGGGCTGCGGCGGAGCAAGGAGCGAGTCACCGCGCTCGGCTTCTTCGAGACGGTGGAGATCACCTACAAGCCGGGGCGCGACGACACCCACGTGGTGGTGACGGTCGAGGTGAAGGAGAAGAGCACCGGAAGCTTCCAGGTGGGCTTCGGCTTCAGCTCGGTGGAGAACTTCATCTTCACGGCCCAGGTCACCCAGAACAACTTCCTCGGGTGGGGGCAGACGGTTTCGCTCTCCGCCCAGCTCTCGAGCCTGCGTCAGCTGATCCAGCTGTCCTTCTACGACCCGTACTTCTTCGACACCGACTGGATCTTCTCCCTCGACATCTACCGGACCCAGATCGACCAGTTCGACTTCACCCGCCAGGCGCTGGGTGGCTCGGTGGGTCTCGGCTACCACATCTGGGACGACCTCATCGCCAGCGTGGGCTACACGCGGGAGTGGGTGGAGGCCTCGCCCGGAGGCACCGGCACGGGACCCAACGCCGGGGTCATCAACACCAACACCACGCCGCTCTTCGGCCGCTTCCGCACCGGCACCCAGATCACCTCGGCGGTGCGCTTCACCCTGGCCTGGGACCGGCGCGACAACCGGCTGTTCCCCACCAAGGGCTTCTACCAGTTCGCCTCGGCGGAGTTCGCGCCGGCCTTCCTCGGCGGAGACCTCAACTACGCGCGCTACACGCTCTTCTCGCGCTTCTACTTCCCCCTGCCGTTTGGGGCGGTGTTCAAGACCAATCTCACGCTCGGCTACATCGCCAACCTGGACTCCACCCGCCGGCTGCCGGTGTCCGAGCTGTATTACCTGGGCGGCATCAACACCATCCGCGGCTACTCGCTCAGCTCGATCTCGCCGACCATCCTGGTTCCGACCTGCAACCGGCCGGACTGTCCGGTGACCGCCTTCGTGGTGGGCGGCAACAAGCAGTTCGTGCTCAACCTCGAGCTGGAGTTCCCCATCGTCCCCAAGGTGGGGGTCAAGGGCGTGGTCTTCGTGGATGCCGGGAACGCCTTCGCGGTGGATGCCAGCTTCTTCGAGGACAAGCAGCACTCGCTCCCGCTGGGGCTGTTCTGGTCCACCGGCTTCGGGATTCGCTGGTTTTCACCCGTCGGTCCGCTACGATTCGAGTGGGGCATTCCTCTCACCAGGCGTCCGATCGACGATCCCATCCTCTTCGAGTTCACGATCGGCAACTCCTTCTAGGCGGGGGTAGCGGATGCGCATCGCGGTGGTTCGGGAGACCGCACCGGGTGAGGCGAGGGTGGCGCTGGTCCCCGACGTGGTGCAGCGCCTCACCAAGGCCGGGCACCAGATCTCGCTGGAGCGCGGGGCGGGGCTGGCGGCCGGCTTCACCGATGCCGACTACGAGAAGGCGGGCGCCCGGGTGCTCGCCTCGCGCGCCGAGGCGCTCACCGGCGCCGAGCTCTGGGCCCGGGTCCGCCGCCCCACCGCGGCGGAGATCGGCGAGGCCCCCGAGGGCGCGACGGTGGTCTCCATGCTGGGGGTGGAGCCTCCGGAGGAGCTCGTCCCCGCGCTCTCCGGCCGGAAGCTGACCTTCCTGGGCCTGGAGCGGGTGCCCCGCATCACCCGGGCCCAGTCGATGGACGTGCTCAGCTCCCAGGCCACCGTCGCCGGGTACAAGGCGGTGCTCCTCGGGGCGGCCGAGCTGGGCAAGCTCCTGCCGATGCTCACCACCGCCGCGGGCACGCTGGCACCGGCGAAGGTGCTGGTGCTGGGAGCCGGCGTGGCGGGACTGCAGGCCATCGCCACCGCGCGGCGCCTCGGGGCGGTGGTGGCCGGCTTCGACGTCCGGCCCGCCGCCCGGGAGCAGGTCCTGAGCCTCGGAGCCAGCTTCGTCGGCCCGGAGGTGTCGGCCGACTACGAGGGGGTGGGCGGCTACGCCCGGACCCTGACCGAGGAGGAGCAGGCGAAGACCCGCGAGGCCCTGGCGGCGGCCATCCCCCAGCAAGATCTGCTCATCTCCACCGCGCAGGTCCCCGGCCGCCGCGCACCGGTGCTGATCGATGCCAGGGCGCTGGCGACGCTCCGGCCCGGATCGGTGGTGGTGGACCTCGCCGTGGAGACCGGTGGCAACGTCGAGGGGAGCAAGCCCGGGGAGCGAGTGGTCATCGGCGGGGTGGTGGTGCTCGGCCCGGTGCAGCTGGCGGCCTCGGTGCCGCTGCACGCGAGCCAGATGTTCGCCCGGAACGTGCTCACCCTCGTCCAGCACCTCTCCACCAAGGAGGGGGCGCTGAAGATCGACCCCGAGGACGAGATCACCAAGGCGATGCTCGTCACGCTGAACGGACAGGTGCCGGGAGGGACGGGACGGTGACCAGCATCATCGAGCTGTACGTCTTCGTGCTCGCCGCGTTCGTGGGCTACCAGGTCATCACCCGCGTCCCGCCGCTGCTCCACACGCCTCTGATGTCGGCGACCAACGCCATCTCCGCCATCAGCCTCGTGGGCTCGCTGGTGCTCGCCGGGGCGAACCGGGACACCGTCTCGAACTGGCTGGGGTTCATCGCGGTGATGTCGGCCACCATCAACGTGGTCGGCGGCTTCCTCATCACCGACCGGATGCTGAAGATGTTCCGCCGGGACCCGAAGCCCGCGCCGGAAAAGGCCCTGGAGAAGAAGACCGGAGGAGCGGGTTGATGGACGCCCGCGAGCTGGTCATCCAGGCCATCTACCTGGCCTCCTCCGTCCTCTTCATCCTCGGCCTCAAGAGCCTTTCCAGCCCGGACCGGGCGCGCCTGGGCATGCAGCAGGCCGCGGTGGGCATGGCGCTGGCGATCGTCGGCACGCTGTTCCACCACGAGATCGTCCGCTTCGACTTCATCGCCCTCGCGCTGATCCTCGGAACCGTCATCGGCTACCCGCTGGGGATGTTCGTGCCCATGACCGCGATGCCGCAGCGGATCGCGATCAGCCACATGTTCGGCGCGCTGGCGGCCACGCTGGTGGGCATCGCCGAGTACCGGATCAACGAGCACGGGCTGCCTCGTTCGACCATGGCCGCGCTCGGGTTCGAGGTGCTGTTCGGCGCGCTCACCGTGACCGGCAGCTTCATGGCCTTCGGCAAGCTCCAGGAGTTCATCACCGGGAGGCCGGTCACCTACAAGGGCCAGAACGCGGTGAACATCACCCTCTTCGGGGTGGCGGTCGCCATGTTCCTGTACCTCATCTACCGCCCCCAGACGTCGATGGTGTTCTACGCGATGATCGGGCTGGCCCTGCTCCTGGGCGTGTTCATGGTCCTCCCCATCGGCGGGGCGGACATGCCGGTGGTGGTGTCGCTCTTGAACTCGTACGCGGGCCTGGCCTCGAGCGCGACCGGGTTCGCGATCAACAACAACGTCCTCATCATCTGCGGTGCACTGGATGGGGCGTCGGGCTTCCTGCTCTCCATCCTGATGTCCAAGGCGATGAACCGGAGCTTCGGCAACGTGCTCTTCGGTGCGTTCGGCTCACCGCCGGCGCTCGCGGCGGGGACGCAGGCGAAGGACCTGACCGTGCACAGCGTCTCTGCCGAGGACGCCGCGATGCGCATGGCCTACGCCGGAACGGTCATCGTTGTCCCCGGGTACGGGATGGCGGTGGCCCAGGCACAGCACGTGGTGCGCGAGCTGGCGGACCTGCTCGAGAAGCGCGGGGTCACGGTGAAGTACGCCATCCACCCCGTGGCGGGGCGGATGCCCGGGCACATGAACGTGCTCCTCGCCGAGGCCAATGTCCCCTACGACCGGCTCTACGACATGGAGGAGATCAACTCCGAGTTCCCGCAGGCCGACGTGGCCCTGGTCATCGGGGCGAACGACGTGGTGAACCCGGCGGCGCGGAGCGACCCCAGTAGCCCCATCTACGGCATGCCCATCCTCGACGTGGACAGGTCGAAGGGGGTCATCGTCCTGAAACGCAGCATGAATCCCGGGTTTGCGGGCATCGAGAACCACCTGTTCTACGCCCCCAACACATCGATGCTCTTCGGAGACGCCAAGTCCTCCCTGACCCGGCTGGTGAGTGAGGTCAAGGCGCTGTGACCTTGACGGATCCAAGGCGTTGCACCTAGTGTCCGCGAACTTTTACGACCCCATCGGGAGCGCCCGCCGGGGGGCTTCCGCTTCACTCCGGTTGGCGGTGGTCGAGCGTGGAATCACCGGAGTTTTCCCCGAGGAGTAGACACGTGATGTCGTCCCGTCGCCTGTTGGTGGCCCTGGCCGCCGTGATTCCGCTGACCTTCTCTGCCGCGGCCCACGCGCAGTCGAAGATCGGCTACGTCAACTTCCAGAAGGCCCTCGCCGAGCTCGACGAGGCCAAGGCCGCCCGGACCCGTCTGGAGGGCGTCAAGGAGCAGAAGCAGAAGGACCTGGACAAGGCCCAGGACGCCCTGAAGAAGGACAAGGACACCTTCGACAAGCAGGCGTCGACGATGTCCGAGCAGGCCCGGAGCGACAAGGCCGAGGCGCTGCAGAAGCGGTTCATCGAGCTCCAGCAGAACTTCGAGAAGGGCCGCGCGGAGCTCGCTCAGAAGGAGAACGAGGAGTTCCAGCCGATCGTGACCAAGATGCGCACGGTCATCAACTCCATCGCCCAGAAGGAAGGGTTCACGATGGTGTTTGACGCCGGCGGGATCGCCTACGCGCCGGATTCGCTGGATCTGACCCCGCAGCTGGTTCGGACCTACAACGAGCAGAACAAGGTGAAGGCCCCCTCGTCGGCGCCGAAGCAGGCCGAGGCGCCGGCCAAGAAGAAGTAACGTCCGGGGAGCGGATGGAACGCTCCCTCGCAGAGCTGGCCTCCTGGATCGGCGGCACCGTCGAAGGCGACGGGTCCGTGCGCATCCGGGGGCTCGCCACGCTGGAGGAGGCGGGTCCGGGCGAGCTCTCGTTTTACGGGAACCCCCGGTACCGCAAGGAGCTGGGCACCACCCGGGCCTCGGCGGTGCTGCTGCCGCCGGGTGAGCCGGTCCAGCGGGCCGACGTGAGCTGGGTCCGGGTACCCTCGCCGCACCTGGCGTTCGCCCGCCTCCTGACGGCGTTCCATCCCGGGCCCCGGCCGCCGGCGGGGGTGCATCCGCGGGCGGAGGTGCACCCCTCGGCGCGGGTGGATCCGTCGGCCACGGTGATGGCGCTGGCGGTGGTGGAAGCAGGCGCGGTGGTCGGAGCCCGGTCGGTGCTCTGGCCGGGAAGCTACCTGGGGGAAGGGTCGCGGCTGGGTGAGGACTGCGTGCTCCAGCCCGGAGCGGTGGTGCGCGAGCGTTGCCTGCTGGGCGACCGGGTGTTGCTCCAGCCCGGCGCGGTGGTGGGGTCGGACGGGTTCGGCTTCGCCTTCGACCCGGCCGGTCCGGCGCACGTGAAGGTGCCCCAGGTGGGCACCGTCCGGATCGAGGACGACGTGGAGGTGGGCGCCGGAAGCTGCATCGACCGCGCGACCACCGGCGAGACGGTCATCGGCCGGGGAACGAAGATCGACAACCTGGTGCAGATCGCGCACAACGTCAGGGTCGGGCCGCTCTCGATCGTCTGTGCCCAGGTGGGGATCTCCGGGTCCACCGAGGTCGGCGCTGGAGTGGTGCTGGCCGGGCAGGTGGGCATCGTCGGCCACGTGCAGGTGGGTGACGGGGCGCGCATCGCCGCGCAGTCGGGCGTGCCGCACGACGTCCCTCCCGGGGCCACCCTCTCCGGGTACCCGGCGGTGGATCATGCGTTGTGGTTGCGTCAGTCGGCGGCGCTGAAGCAGTTGCCCGAGCTGCTCCGCGAGGTCAGGGAGCTGCGCGCGCGGGTTGCCGCGCTCGAGTCCAGGAAGGACGAGTCCTGAGTCATGATGGACGTGCAGGAGATCCAGAAGCTGCTGCCACACCGCTACCCGTTCCTGCTGGTGGACCGGGTGACGTCGATCGACCCCGGCAAGGCGCTGCGGGCCTACAAGAACGTCTCGGTGAACGAGCCGTTCTTCGAGGGCCACTTCCCCGGTCACCCGGTGATGCCGGGGGTGCTGGTGCTCGAGGCGCTGGCCCAGGCGAGCGCGATCCTCGCCTACCGCTCGACGGGATTCGATCCGTCGCAGAAGGTCACCTACCTCATGGCCATCGACGGGGCGAAGTTCCGGAAGCCCACCGTCCCCGGTGATCGGCTGGAGCTCGAGGTGGAGGTGGTGCGCTTCAAGGGCGCGATCATGAAGACCCGCGGGGTGGCGAAGGTGGACGGAGAGGTGGTCGCCGAGGGTGAGTTCCTGGCGACGGTGGTGGACAAGGATCGATGAGCGTCCACCCCACGGCCATCGTCGCGCCCGGGGCGAGGCTTCACGCCACCGTCGAGGTCGGACCGTACGCGGTCATCGGCCCCCGGGTGGAGCTTGGAGCGGGGACGACGGTGGGTCCGCACGCGGTGATCGACGGGCGCACCCGGCTCGGTGAGCGGAACAAGGTGTTCCAGTTCGCCTCGGTGGGTGCTCCGCCCCAGGACCTCAAGTACGCAGGCGAGGACAGCGCCCTGGAGATCGGGAACGAGAACCTGATCCGCGAGTTCACCACCCTCCACAAGGGAACGACGGGCGGCGGGGGAGTGACCCGGATCGGAGACCGCAATCTCTTCATGGCCTATGCGCACGTGGCCCACGACTGCCAGGTGGGGAACGGGTGCGTCCTGGCCAATGCCGCCACGCTCGGCGGGCACGTCGAGGTGGGGGACCACGTCATCATCGGCGGCCTGGCGGCGGTCCATCAGTTCACCCGCATCGGGCAGCACGCCTTCGTCGCCGGCGGCGCGATGGTGGTGATGGACGTGCCGCCATTCTGCACAGCGCAGGGCGACCGCGCGGAGCTGGTGGGCATCAACAGCATCGGGCTCGCCCGCCACGGGTTCAGCGAGGAGCAGATCGGCCGGGTGAAGGAGGGCTACCGCATCCTCTTCCGGAGCAAGCTGCCGCTGGAGGAGGCGGTGGAGCGGCTCCGGACGGAGCTCGGCGTTCGGACGGAGATCCAGGCGCTGCTCGCCTTCGTCACCAGCAGCCAGCGCGGGTTGACCAGGTAGCGCAAATGGCCGGGCGCATCGGCCTCATCGCCGGCAACGGCGCGCTGCCCCGGCTCTTCGCGCGGGCGGCGCGTGCGAAGGGGCTGCGAGTCGTCGCGGTGGGCCACGTGGGCGAGACGGACCCGGAGCTCGACTCCGAGGTGGACCGGCTGGACTGGGTGAAGGTGGGGCAGGTGGCTCGCATCGAGCGGCTGTTCCGGGAGCAGGGCGTGTCCGAGGCCGTGCTCGCCGGGGGGTTCTCGCGAATGCGGGCGGTGCAGCAGATGCGACCGGACCTCGGGCTCTTCCGGATCGCCGCGCGGCTGAGGAGCTTCCGGGACGACGCCCTTCTCCGGGCGGCCGCGGACGAATTCGAGTCCGCGGGGATCCGCATCGTGGCGCCGACGGAGCTGCTGCGGGAGATCCTCGCGCCGGAGGGACATCTCGCCGGCCCGCCCCTGGATGCCGCGCAGGAGCGGGACGTCCTGCTGGGCGAGGAGGTGGCCACGCTCCTCGGCCGGGCCGACGTGGGGCAGACGGTGGTGGTGAAGAACGGGCATGTCCTGGCGCTGGAGGCGGTGGAGGGCACCGACGCGTGCATCCGCCGAGGTGCCGAGCTCGGCGGCCCCGGCGTGGTGGTGGTGAAGCGGAGCAAGCCCGGTCAGGACGAACGCTTCGACCTGCCGGCTGTCGGGCCGGGAACGCTGGAGGTCCTCCGCCAGGTCGGTGGGCGCGTCCTCGCTGTCGGAGCCGGGAAGACCTTGCTCCTGGAAGGAGATCGCCTTCTGGCGCTGGCGACCGAGGCGGGGATCACGCTCGTGGGGCGGGGCGAGGCGCGACGGACTCCGGGGTGAGTCCTCCGGGGAGGAGTGGCCCACTCGGTTCGCTTCGGAGTCTCAGGGCGGCACGGGTTCTTGCTCTGACGGAACGCAGGGAGGGCGCGGGTCAGCTTCAGGAGCTGTTCCGCGCGGCCTGCGCGACCTCGCGCGCTCACGGCCGCCCGGCGGGTCCTCGATTCATTCGTTCGCCTCACGAATGATGAACCCGCCCCGTTGATCATTCGTTCGACGAACCAATCAGTTCTGGCCCCGTTCGAGCAGGTCACTGGCCGGACGGAGCGGGAGCGCGTCCGTCGGGTCGGCGCCTCGCGACAATCCGCCGACGTCCTGGGGTCGAGGCCCAGCTGGGCAGCCGGCCGAGCGTCCACGTCATCCCGGCTCCCGGCGACGGAGCCGAGTGCTGGCTGCCATGCCCCGACGGAGCGGCTGCGCGACCTCGCGGCGCTCCTGGGCGCACGGGCCAGGGAGATCGAAGGAGTCAGGAATGGTTAAGGAACTTCCTTAACCTTCCCAAAGTAGTTAATTCACTTCCTTAACTATCCCAGCCCTCGTTGTCTTCGGGCCCTCGGGGACCGGGCGAGACCGGATGCGCACCGTCGCCGAGGGGGTCCGCGTTCGCTCCGTTGCAACCTGCGACGGCCCGGGTCGAGGCCAGGTGCGTCCTTGGCGACCGGACCGCCCCGCTCACGCCCGCGTCCCCCAAGGAGCAGCCACGCCGTTGCGTCCCACCCGTGTCGTTCCGTTGACTGCCCGGCAGCCGTCTCCTCCCTCGGGTGCGATCCAGCGACCAGGGCCGTTCAGTGCCAGGGGCTCCGGACGCCAGGAACCATCCATCCACACCGATCGGACCCACCCTCCCTTCCGCCTCGTCTCACGACAACCAGAAGGGGAGAGCCTCACCATGCACGCACACCGTCCGTTCCTCACCGCCACCCTGCTCCTCGCCGGAGCGGCGCTCGCCCAGACTTCCTCGGGATCGAGCACCACCCCGCAATACCCATCCACCAACCCGACCCCGCTCAGCACCGGAAGCAGGAGCCAGCCGCCCGGCGCGACCGGGACCACGCCCTCCTCCAGCTCCAGCGGCCCGGCGTTGACCCCGCCGACCTCCAGCGCGCTCGGAACCACGCCGTCGCCCTCCGAGATGCTCGCCGAGCTACACATGGCCAACCAGTCGGAGATCGACCTCGGCAAGGTTGCTCAGCAGCGGGGGCAGAGCAAGGACGTGAAGGCCTTCGGGAAGCGCATGGTCAAGGACCACGGCGCACTCGACAAGGACGCGCTGTCCTGGGGAAAGAAGAACAACGCACCGGTCGGCGCTCCCCCGCAGGACGACGCGCATCAGGCCGAGATGAAGAAGATGCAGGACCTCAAGGAGCGCCTGCAGACCCTCGGCGGCACGGAGTTCGACAAGACCTACATGCAGGCGATGGCCGAGGACCACGCGAAGGACCTGGACACCGTGCAGACCTTCGAGCAGCAGGCCACCGACAAGAGCTTGAAGAAGCTCCTGGAGCACGCGCGCAAGGTGATCGCCTCGCACAAGAAGGAGGCCGACAAGCTGGTCCAGAAGCTCGGCGCCACCGCGGCCCGCTAGTGCTCCAGATCAGCTCGAGTGGGGAGGCAGACCCACCAGGTCGCGCCCGCCCTCGGCGATGAACTGCACGGCGATCGCCGCGAGCAGCAGCCCCATCACCCGCTGGAAGATGGCCACGCCCGACTGGCCGAGCACCCGCTGCACCAGCGCCGCTCCACGGAGGAGGAAGTAGCTCGCGGCCATGGTGACGACGATGCTCGCCAGCACCGCGACCACGGAAACCACTCCCGAGGCCCGGGACATCAGCACCATCACCGTCGCGATCGCGCCGGGCCCGGCGAGCAGCGGGAGAGCGAGCGGGACGATGGCCACGTCCTCCTTGGCGGTCGCCTCCTGCGCTTCCTCGGGCGAGGTGCGGACCTCCGACTGACGCGCACGGAGCATGTCCAGCGCGGTGATCAGCAGGACGATGCCACCCGCGACCCGGAACGCGCTCAGGCTCACCCCCACCACCTTGAAGAGGAAGGTGCCGAAGAGCGCGAAGAACACCAGGAGCGCGGCCGCGACCAGGGAGGCCCGCCGGGCCGTGTCGCGGAGCTGGTCCTGCGAGTCGCCCTGGGTCATGGCGATGAAGATCGGCACCACGCCGATCGGATCGACGACGAAGAAGATCGCCGAGAACGCCACCAGCACCGAGGAGACCACGTCGCTCACCGGATCTTCCAAACCATCGCGAGTGCCTCGAGGACGATGGCCCGCGACATCTTCGACTGTCCCACCCGCCGGTCCTCGAAGACGATCGGAACCTCCGCCACGCGGAAGCCCTTCTTGATGGCCCGGTACGTCAGCTCGATCTGAAAGCCGTACCCCGTGCTCTCCACCGTCGGGAGGTCGATCGCCCGGAGCACCTCCGCCCGGAAGCACTTGAAGCCTCCGGTGAGGTCGCGAATCCCGAGGCCGAGGATGGTACGGGCATAGAGCGACCCGCCGCGGCTGATCAGCCGCCGGCCCAGGCCCCAGTTCCGCGTGCCTCCACCCGTCACCCACCGGCTGCCGAGGACCAGGTCGGCATCGGTCGAGGCACGGTCGAGGAGCGTGGGCAGATACCTGGGGTCGTGGCTCCAGTCCGCATCCATCTCCAGCACGAAGCGGTAGTCGTGCCGGAGCGCCCAGTCGAACGCCGCCAGGTACGCCTTCCCCAGCCCGGCCTTGCCGGCCCGGTGCAGCACGTGGATCCGGGGAGACTCGCGGCAGAGCGCGTCGGCCAGCTCGCCCGTGCCGTCGGGGCTCGCGTCGTCCACGACCAGGACGTCCACCCGCGGGTCGGCGGCGAGCACCGCGCGAACGATGGACTCCACGTTCTCGCGCTCGTTGTAGGTGGGGATGCAGACCAGGGCGGGATTCATCGGGCTGACGAGCGGCCCGGCTCCTTAGCACGCGCGTCGAGGACCTCCAGCACTTCGTCCGCCACGCGCGACGCCGTGGGACCATCGCCCAGCCGGCTCCGCAGCGCCCGGAGGCCCTCGAGCTGGGCCTCCCGCGCGGCGCCCGGCGCCCAGAGTCGACGCACCTCCTCGGCCACCGCCTCCGGACGCAAGGCGGACTGCAGCAGCTCCGGCACCAGCCGCCGCCCCGAGAGGAGATTCACCAGCGAGACGAAGGCCACCTTGACCAGAAGTCTTCCCACCGCCCAGCTCAGCGCGGACATCCGGTAGACCACCACCATCGGCCGGAGCATCAGCGCCGTCTCGAGCGTCGCGGTGCCGGAGGCCACCACCGCCACGTCGGCGGCGCCCACCACCTCGGCGGCCCGTCCTTCCACCAGCGTGGGATGGAGCCCGCGCAGCGCGAACGCCTCCTCCACCGGCGCCCGCTCCAGCCCCGGAGCGACCGGGACGACGATCTGCAGCTCGGGACGCTCGCGCTGGAGCATCGCCGCGCTCTCGACCATCGGCGGAAGGAGCCGGTGCAGCTCGCTCGGGCGGCTCCCCGGCAGCAGCGCCAGGGTGGGCCGTCCAGGCTCGAGCCCCAGCGCCCGCCGGAAGCCCTCCGGCGCGCCGGGTGGGGGAACCTGCTCCACCACCGGGTTCCCCACGTACCGCGCGCGCACCCCGTGCTTCCGGTAGAAGTCCTCCTCGAACGGCAGGATGCAGAGCATCCGGTCCACGTCGCGCGCGATCTGCCGTACCCGCCCGCGCCGCCAGGCCCACACCGTGGGGCTGACGTAGAACACCACCGGGATGCCCAGCCGCCGGAGCTTGCGCGCGAGCCGAAGGTTGAAATCCGGCACGTCCACCAGGAGAGCGGCCGCGGGGCGGCGTTCGCGGGCGGCGCGCACCAGCGCCCGGAAGACCCGCCAGATGCGAGGAAGCCGTGGGAGCACCTCGGCGATGCCCATCACGGAAATTTCCCGTGCATCGAAGAGCCGCTCCAGCCCCGCCGCCTCGAGGCGCGGGCCGCCCATGCCGAACGCCCGGACCTCCGGCCGGCGCCGCCGCAGCTCGGCCAGGACGTCCGCCGCGTGAAGGTCGCCCGAGGCTTCGCCTGCCACCACCATCAGCTCGCCGTTGGCCATGGACGCTCGGGGGCAGGATGGTACACCTCGCTTCCCTGGTGACCACCGCTGCGGACAACACCGTCGGCCGCCGTTCGGGGTGGCGCGCGCTCTGGCGCCTCCTGCCCTACGCGCGACCGCACCTCGGCCGGTTGGTCCTGGCGGGGATGGCCATGGCGGTGCTCGCGCTGGCCACCGGCCTGTACGCCTTCCTGGTCGGGCCGGCGCTCCGGTATCTCCTGTCGGGTGGCGCCTCGGCGCTGGGGCGAGTGGCGAGCTGGGCGCCGGCGTTCGAGGCCGCGGGTCGGGAACGGCTCCTGCTCGCGCTGCCGCTGATGCTGGTGGCCGTGGCGGCGGTGAAGGGACTGGCCTACGCCGCGCAGTTCACCTGGACCGGCCAGTTCGGCCAGCGCACCGTGGCCTGGCTCCGCCGAGGGTTGCTGGACGCGCTGCTGCGGCAATCTCCCGTTCAGCTGGCGCAGCGGATGAGCGGAGACCTCCTCTCGCGCTTCTCCGCGGACGTCTCTGCCGTGGAGACCGCGGCCATCTACGCCGTGGGCTCCTGGATCCGCGACGGGCTGCAGATCGTGGTCCTCGCCGCCGTGGCGGTGGGGCTCGACTGGCGCCTGGCGCTGATCGCCCTCGCGGTGGTGCCGCTGGCCGGGGTGCCGGTGGCGCGGCTCACCCGCTCGGTCCTCCGGCGGACCCGCGAAGGTCAGACCCGCCTCGGAGGCATGGCCGGGCAGCTCCGGGAGGCGCTCGCCGCGGTGCGCACCGTGCAGGCGTACGGGGTGGAGAAGGCCGAGGCAACGCGCTTCACCGCCCGCGCCGATGCGCATGCCGCGACACTCGCGCGTGCCGCCTGGGCGCGCGCCGCGGTCCCCGCGCTGACCGAGGTGCTCGCCGCGCTCGCGGTGGCCACGGTGCTGGTCTGGGCGGCGGGGAACCTGGAGGTCGCACCCGAGCGGCTGATCTCCTTCCTCGCCGCGCTCATCCTGCTCTACCAGCCGGCCAAGGAGCTGGGACGCGCCTCGCAGTTCGCCACCCAGGGCGCCGCCGCCGCCGAGCGGCTCCTCGAGGTCCTCGACACCCAGCCGCTGGTGACCGACTCCCCCGGCGCAAAGGGCGCCCCCCGGCTCACCCGCGCGGTCCGCTTCGACACGGTGAGCCTCACCTACGGAGATCGCCCGGCCCTCTCCCGGCTCGAGCTGGAGATTCCGGTGGGGAAGGTGACCGCCCTGGTGGGGCCGAGCGGCGGAGGGAAGAGCAGCGTGGTCTCGCTGCTGCTCCGCTTCGTGCGCCCCGACACCGGACGCATCCTCTGGGACGGAACGGACGTGGACGCGTGCACCATGGCGTCGCTCCGTTCCCAGGTGGCGCTGGTCACCCAGGAAGCGCTCCTCTTCTCGGGGACGGTGCGCGAGAACCTCCTCGCGGTGCGCCCCGAGGCGACGGGCGGCGAGCTTCGCACGGCGCTGCGGGTCGCCCGGGCGGAGGACTTCGTCATGGCCCTCCCCCGGCAGTGGGACACGCCGCTGGGCGAGCGGGGCAGCAGGCTGAGCGCCGGTCAACGGCAGCGGCTGGCGCTTGCACGTGCAGTGCTGAAGGACGCCCGGCTCCTGGTGCTGGATGAGGCGACGAGCAACCTCGACCCCGAGGGTGAGCGGGAGGTGCAGACCGCGCTGGAGACCGTGCTTCCTGGCCGGACCGCGCTGGTCATCGCCCACCGGCTGCAGACCATCGCCCGGGCGGACCGCATCCACGTGCTGGTCGCCGGCCGGGTGGTGGAGGAGGGGACCCACGAGGATCTCCTCCTCCGCGGCGGCTGGTACGCCGAGGCCTGGGCGCTCCAGCACCCGCCTCCGGCGGCGACGGGGACCACCCGGTGAAGCGTCCGAGCATGGTGCTCCGGCCCATCCGGCGCCGGAAGAAGACGCCGGGGTGGATCCGCCTGCTCCGCTGGGCGCTGCTCCTGCTGGTGCTGACGCTGGGGTGGTTCGCGCTGCTCGCCGCGGTGCGCCCGCTGCCCCTGACGCCACCGCCGGCCACGCGAGAGCTCCGCGGAGCCTGGCACGTGCACACCACCCGCAGCGATGGCCGCGGGAGCCCCACCGACGTCGCGCAGGCGGCGAAGGGCGCCGGGCTGGACTTCCTGGTGCTCACCGACCACAACCCGCGCGAGCTGCCCACTCCGGCGCGCGAGGAGGGCGTGCTCCTCGTGCCCGGGGAGGAGTCGAGCACTCCCTTCGGGCACCTGGCCGACGTGGGGAGCCGGCGCGCGCTGACCGACGGAGAAAAAACCTCCTCCCCGGTGCGGGCGGTGCTCGAGCTGGGCGGGCTGGCGGTGCTGGCCCATCCGCTGCATCCCCAGCGCGGTTGGACCGATCTCGCGCAGGCGCGCCTGGCGAGCGGGGTGGAGGTGTGGAGCGGCGACTCGGCGTGGGGAGCGCTCCGTCAGCGGCCCTTCACCCGTCTGCTCCCGGCCGTGGGCACGGCCCTGGTGAGCCCGGAGCGGGCGATGGTGTACGCGCTCGCCGAGGCGCAGCCGGTCGAGGACTGGCTGCTCGCGCTGGACGGGCCGGAGCCGAAGCTCGCCTTCTGCGGCCCCGACGCGCATGGCTACCCGAGCTACGGGTCGGCCTTCCGCTGGATGTCGATTCACCTCACCGGCATCGCCTCGCTGCCCGAGGCTCCGGCGGAGGGCGCACAGGCGGTGATCCAGGAGCTCCGGGCGGGGCGCTTCTACTGCGCGGTGGACGCGCTCGCCCCGGCGGCGGGGTTCGCCGTGCTCCCGGCCGACCGGCGGACGTTCCGGGTCGGCGAGGTGCTGGAGGTGCGCCTTCCCGCAGTGCATCCCCCTGGCGTGCAGCTCCGCGTGCACGGTCCGGGACGGGTGGTGGACGCCGCGCACGTGCGGCTGGAGGCCCCGGGGCAGGTGCTGCTCGAGGTGCGGGTGGAGACGTCCGGCCTCGGGCTCGGCGAAGTGTCCTGGCCCTGGCTGATGGCCCAGCCGGTCAAGGTGGAGGCGGCCCCGTGAGGCGGGCGCTCTACGTCCTGCTGAGCACGCTGCTCTTCCTCGTGATCTCCCCGCTGCTCCTGCTGGCGCGGAAGACGCGCCGCGGGCTGCTGGAGCGCTTCGGGTTCTACCGGCCGGACGCGGTGCGCGAGGGAGGCTGGCCGCGGGTCTGGCTCCACGGGGCGAGCGCCGGTGATCTCCAGGCGCTGTCGCCAATGATTGCCCGGTTCCGCGAGCGCTTCCCCGACGCGCGCATCTTCCTCACCACCATCACCGACACCGGGCGGGCCATGGCCGAGCAGCGGCTGCGCACGGAGGTGGATGGCGTGGTCTACGCGCCCTGGGATCTCCCCGGCGCCACCCGGCGCGCGATGCGCGCGCTCCGGCCGGATCTCCTGGTGCTGGAGTACGCCGAGATCTGGCCGAACCTCATCCACGCCGCGCGCGCGGCCGGAACGCGGGTGGTGCTGACCAACGGGCGCTTCTCCCCCGATCGCCTGCGCGGCTACCGGACGCTCTTCGCGATCTTCGGAAATCCGCTCACCGAGCTCGATCTGCTGCTGATGCGCGAGGACGAAGAGGCGGAGCGGGCGCTCTCGCTCGGAGCGCCGCTGGATCGGGTCTGGGTGACCGGAAACACCAAGTTCGACGGGCTGGCCGTCCCTGCGCCCTCGCCGGAGGACGAGGCGTTGCGGACCGCGCTGGGGCTGCCGCTCGACGTCCCGGTGCTCATGGGCGGGAGCACTCACGAGGGCGAGGAGGAGATCCTCCTCTCGGTGTGGCAGCGGCTGCGCGAGTCGCATCCCGGGCTCCGGCTGGTGCTCGCCCCACGCTACGTGGACCGCGCCGGACGGGTGCAAGCCCTCGCGCAGGCCCGGGGCGTGGAGGCGGGCCGACGCAAGACGGGTCCGGCGGGCGCGCCGGTGATGGTGCTCGACACCATCGGCGAGCTGGCCCGCGCCTACCGGCTGGCGACGGGGGGCTTCGTGGGCGGGAGCTTCCCCCCGCGGGGCGGGGCGAACATC
>Ga0081540_1002018_pt1 | contig 16944 bp, 20 predicted proteins | sample TabmetS2T1R1_FD_71024 | JGI IMG/M metagenome (GOLD analysis project Ga0081540, IMG submission 71024) | Tabebuia heterophylla rhizosphere microbial communities from the University of Puerto Rico - S2T1R1 | ecosystem: Host-associated > Plants > Roots > Rhizosphere ... | reverse complement strand
CCTGGTGGAGCCTGGGCCTCACGATCGCGGCCGGGCTGGCCGTCGGCTCCGCCCTGCACCTCGGCGACGCCGTCCTCGAGGTGCCGATCAGCGCGATGCTCATCCTGTCCAACGCCACCCGGGCGGCGGCCCTCGACCGGATCGTCGAGACGGCCATCGGCACGGCCGCGGGTCTGATCGCCGGGTTCGTCTTCACCAGGCCGCGGCTGCAGCCGGCCGAGGAGGCCATCGAAGACCTGTGCCGCAAGCTGTCCGGCCTGCTGACCACGATGGCCGACGGGCTGACCGCCGGGTCCGCCCTGGACGCGGCGGGCGGCTGGCTGGCGCGGGCCCGCTCCCTGACCGGGGAGATCAGGCGGGTGGACGACGAGTTGCGCCAGGCGGAGGAGAGCCTGCGGCTCAACCCGCGCGGCATGCGCCTGCCGTATAGCCCGATCACGCTGCGGCAGAGCCTGGAGACGCTGGAGCACGAGGCAATCACGGTCCGCGTCCTGGCCCGTTCGATGGCGGACAGCACCCGGCTGCCGCCGGAGGAGAACCCGCTGCGCGACCCGGACGTCCGCAGCGGGCTCGCCGCGGTGCTGCGCGAGCTGGCCGCCACGGTCACCACGTACGGCCGCCTGGCCACCGAGCACGATGCCGGCGCGCATGACCGGCTGGAGGCCGAGCTGGAGCGGCACCTGGCCGCGGCCCGTGACCAGCAGGACCGGCTGGGCGAGCTGATGCGGGCCGATCCCGCCGCCGGCCAGGCCACCTGGCCGCTGCGCGGCGAGCTGATCAGCCACCTCGACCGGCTCAGGTACGAGCTCGGGGAGAGCAAGCCGGGACGCACGTCCCGGCGCCGCCGCCGCTCCTGGCGGCGGCTGCGCCCGGCCCGGCTCCGGCCGCCGCGGCGCCTGCTCTCGCGCTAGGACGGTCCGCTAGGGCGTTACCGCCAGGTGGCTGTCCACCTCGGCGATCCCCGGGGCGGCGGCCGCGGCGGCCGCCGCGGCGCTCGCCTCCCGCATCGAGTGCACGTGCCCGTAGAGCTTGGCGGTGTGGTCGGTCACCTCGACCTTGACGTGCCGCGCGTCGACCTCGGCCTCGCGCCTGAACGCCTGCTCGATCGCTGCCTCGACGGCCTCCGGGCTGGCCGGCGGCCGGACGATGATGAAGTTCTGCACCCCGGCCACCCCGCGGACGTGGTTGACCATCCGCTCGACCTCGCGCTTCTGGTAGTCATAGTCGACCTCGCCGGCGAGCGTGACCCAGCCGTTCTCCACCCGGGCGTGCACCTTTCCCTCCGGGATCTGCACGTTCCACTCCAGGATGTGCGCGATCGCCTTGGCGATGTCGGAGTCGTCCCGCGGCGCCCGGGAGAGCTGTACCTTCAGGTCGTTGGCCACGGCCTTGACCCCGTAGACCCGTTCGGCGGCCCGGGCCGCGGCCAGCTTCTCGGCGTAGCTCGGCACGTGGCCGGTCAGCGTCACCGCCCCGTCCTTGACCGCCACGCCGATCGCCTCGGGCTCAGTGACCTGCGGGTCCCAGTGCAGCTCGTTGATGACGTCGTCCCTGATCTCCGCGTCGGATTTCATCGTCTCACTCCGTTTCTGACGCACCCTTCCTGTCGCCTCTCAGCCTGCGCCGGTGAACGGCGGCCGCGCATCGCACGGATGGGTAGCGCCCCGACCAGGGACCTTGCGCCGGGCAGGCGTAGGGTGGTGCTGTCGGGAGGAGAACTCCATGACGAGGCCTGAGTCGGTGGGTTTCCTGGACCGCTTGACAACCCCGACGGCCGGGCCGAGTTCTTCAGGTACGAGGCCAGGCTCACCGGCTTGATCGCTCGGTTTCCGCAGGTCATCCTGTGCCTTTACGACCTGCGGCGGTTCGGGGCGGAGGTGCTGATGGACGCGCTGCGCACACATCCCATGGTCGTAGTGGACGCCATGACGCACGACAACCCCTATTACATTGATCCCGGCGAGTTCCTTCGCCGCATGGGAACCGGTAGTGGCGAGCCAGCCGGACCGTGACGGTCCGGTCCGGGCCCAGCTCTCCGCGCTCCGGAGCCTGCTCATCCTGTCCATGCTGCTGACCCGGCAGGACGACCAGGCCAGCATCCTGGACGTCGTGGCGAAGGCGGTCGGCTCCCTTGGGCCCTGCCGCACCGAGGGCATCTTCCTGGACGGCCGGTGGCAGCCCGTGCAGGTGCCCGCCAGGGAAGTCGGCCCGGTGAGCCTGCCCGGTGTCCTGCCCACCGCGGACGGCCACCCCCCCGCGGCCGGCGGCGCGCTGGTGCTCGGCGGCGTCGCGTGGTCCTGGGCCTACTCGCTGGCCGGCCCGCACGGCCCGGCCGGCTACCTGGTCGTCGGCGCGGAGGGGCGCCCGGCGGAGAGCGAGCGTTTCCTGCTCCGGGTGCTGGCCCAGCAGACCGGGGTGGTCCTGGCCAACGCGCGGCTGCACCACCGGGAGCGGGAACGGGCCGCCGAGCTGCTGGCCGCTCGCCAGGCGCTGCTGCGCAGCGTGGAGATTCACGACCGGCTCACCCGGGTGGCAGCCGACGGCGAGGGGCAGCAGGGCATCGCCCGGGCGGTCTACGAGCTGACCGACCTGCCGGCGGCCATCGAGGACCGGTTCGGCAACCTGCACGCCTGGGCGGGACCGGACCGCCCCGAGCCCTATCCCCGGGACCACGCGGACCAGCGGAGCCGGCTGCTGGACCGGGCGATGTCCGCAGCCGGGCCGGTCAGCGAGGGGGAACGGCTGGTCTCGGTGGCCGTGGTCGGCGGCGTTCCGGTCGGGGTGCTGGTGGTGCGCGACCGGGACCGGAGCGCAGGCGACGCCGAACGGATGGCGATCGAGCACGCCACCACCGTCCTGGCCATGGAGCTGGCCCAGCGGCAGAGCCTGGCCCAGAGCGACGTCCGGCTGCGGACCAGCCTGGTGCTCGACCTGGTCGGCGGCGCGGACCGGGCCACGCTGGTGAACCGGGCCCAGGCTCTCGGTTACGATCTCGGCCGGCCACACCGGGTCGTATTGGTGCACGCGCCCGGCGCCGACGACGAGACCGGTGCGTTCTTCGAGGCGGTCGGCCGGGCGGCCCGGACCGCCCGGGTGGGCTCGCTGCTGGCGCCGCGGCGGCACGACGTGATCGTGCTGGCCGATAACGAGGTGTCCTGGGACGGGTTCCTGGCCAGCATCGTCACCGAACGGCACGGCGGCCGCTGCCGGATCGGCGTGGGCGGCCGCTGCCAGGCGGCGGAGGAGTTCCCGCATTCCTGCCGGGAGGCGGAGCTCGCGCTGCGCATCCAGCAGGCGTCCGGCGGCCCCGAGCAGGCCACCATCTTCGACGACCTGGGCGTCTATAAGGTGCTGGTCAGCGGGTACGAAACCGCGGCCATGGAGCGCTTCGTGCAGGAGTGGCTGGGCGAGCTGATTGCCTACGACGCCGCGCACGGCACCGACCTGGTGCTGACGCTGAGCGAGTACCTGGACCGCGGCGGCAGCTACCAGGCCTCCGCCCAGGCCCTGACGGTGCACCGCAGTACGCTCAAATACCGGCTGAGGCGGATCCGCGAGGTGTCCGGACACGACCTCGGCCTGCCCGATGTCCAGTTCAACCTCCAGGTCGCCACCCGGGCCTGGCGGACCCTCCGCGTGCTGCGCGAGACCTGACCGCGCCCCTGTCCTGACTGGACTGTCCTGATGGGACAGGGGGTTTACCCACACGGGACGATGCGCTGGGTTCCAGGCTTCGGCGATGCTGTCAGTGGGGGAAGTGGCCGGGGATGAGATGAGGCCTGATGAACCCGGAGATCGATGTCCACGCTTACGTCCGAGACCTGGAAAAGCACCTGCAGCTGACCCTGTTCGGCGGCCAGATCGCCGATCCGGAAGGCGCTGTCCTGCTGGTCCGCGGCGCGCTGGCCGAAGGCGACGCCGAACGGGCGGCCGCCCTGGCCGACGCCACCCGTCAACTGGCCGCGGCCAAGCCGGCCCACCTGGACATGGTCGCCGCCGCTGACCATGCCTGCGGGCTGACCGGGCAGGACGCCGCTGCCCTGGAGCAGGCGGCCGGCCGCTACCGCAGCGGCCGCGCCCGCGCCACCGCGCTGGAAGACGCCGGCCGCGTCCGGGCCGGCCAGGGCGATCAGGACCACGCGGAGGCCCTGCTGCGCCAGGCCTACGCCAGCTACGACGAGCTCGGCTCGGCCGAAGGCAAGGCCAGGGTCCGGGCTTTGCTGCGCGCCGTCGGCACCCGGCTGTGCCACTGGACCCACCAGAACAGGCCAGCCTTCGGCTGGGGCAGCCTCACCGACACTGAGAAGACCATCGCCGACCTCGTGGCCGACGGTCTCAGCAACCGCCAGGTGGCCGGCCGGGTCTTCCTGAGCCCCCACACCGTGGCCTTCCACCTGCGCCACGTCTTCTGGAAGCTCGGCGTCACCTCCCGCGTGCAGCTCGCCCGCATAGCCGCCGAGCAAGCCGCAGTCGGCCTAACCCCCGAGCCCGGCACCCCGCCCCCCCCGCTCCCTCCTGAGTCCCGCGGTAACCCGGGGATTCACCTCAGCCGCAGCCGCGTGACCGGCCCTCAGTACGTCTGGCCGGAGCGGTCGGTGAGGTCGTCGATGACCAGCCCGAGCCCGATGCCCATCATCCACACGTCCTTGGCCAGCGGGGTGCCCTGCTGGGTCGGGAAGGGGCTGTTCTCCTTGCGCATGCCGGGCGTCCTGGCGTAAAGGCCGAGCAAGCCACCAGAGAATGCCGCCAGCCCGGCGCCGGCCACCGCGGCCGGGACAACCGGCAGCAGCAGGGCCGTGCCGAGGGTGATCTCGCTCACCGCGAACAGCCGAACGAAGCCGGCCGGCTTGAACCTGGCCAGGAACGGGTACGCGCCGACCGCAAACCCGTGCAGCTGGGCGGCGGCCTCCTCGTCCGCGCGCAGCTTGCCGATTCCCGAGTTGAGGATGAACGCTCCTGTCGCGATGCGTTGCGGCAGGTGGTGTGCCTTCACTGAGAAGCGCATGGTTCCTCCGTGTTCACAGGACGATGTTCAGGGCGAGTCGCAGCCGGCAGCCGCGGTGGACCAGCGCGGCGATTTCGTGCCAGTCCACGTGGTCGGCGACGGCTTCGGCCAGCGGCCTGGGAAATCCCAGCCGGGTCAGCTGGGCCGCGCGCCAGTCGTGGAGCTCGCCGTGGTCGATGATCTCGTGCCAGGCGATCGTCTCGATAGGCTCCATCGCTCGTCTCCGGTAGCCGGCTCGGTGATCACAGCTTCCCGGCGGTGCGGGCGCGGGCGCATCCCCAGCCCGGCTAGTTCCCGAGGGCCTCCTGGACCCAGGCGCGCAGGCTCGCGGCCGGCACCGCGCCGGCCCGCTGCGCCGCCACCTGCCCGTCCCGCAGCACCATCAGCGTCGGGATGGCCATCACGTTGAAACGCTGCTGCAGCTTCGGGGAGTCGTCCACGTTGACCTTCACCAGCTTGATCCGCCCGGCCAGTTCGGTGGCCACCTGCTCCAGCGCGGGGCTGACCATCCGGCACGGCCCGCACCAGGGTGCCCACATGTCGACCACGACCGGGATCGACGCGCCCTCCGCGACCTCGGCGAAGGTGTCGTCATTGGCATCCGCGATCCAGGGCAGCGGCTGGTGGCAGTGGCCGCAGCGCGGGACGCCGTTGGCCGCCGCCGGTACCCTGTTCCGGTAGCCGCAGTTCGCGCATTTCACCACCACGGCCTCCATCGCCACCTCCTGCCATCGGCTGCGGACGCAATCCGGTCCCACCCTGCGTGACCGCGCCCGGCGGCCACATCCCCAATCCGGGTAACAACCGGGGCCTAGGACTGGCGCATCGCCTGCAGGGTCCGCCACGCCCGGGTGGCCAGCTGCAGGTTGAACTGGTTGTCGGGGCGGCTGAGGTCGTAGCCGGACACCTGCCGGATCCGGTTCAGCCGGTACTTGAGGGTGCTGCGGTGCACCGAGAGCGCCTCGGCCGAGGCATTGTAGTTGCCGCCGCACTCCAGGTACTCGCTCAGCGTCAGGACCAGCTGGGTGCCGTGGGCGGAGTCATAGTCGATCAGGCGGCTGAGCCACTCGCCGACAAAGCGCTTCACCGCGGAGGGGTCGTTCGCCGTGGCCAGGACCTTGTAGACGCCGAGGTCGTCGAAGATTGTGGCCTGCTCGGGCCCCCCGGACGCCTTCTGTATGCGCAGCGCCAGCTCTGCTTCCTGGTACGAACGCGGGAACTCCTCAACCGCCTGGCACAGCCCGCCCACCCCGACCCGGCAGCGCCCGCCGTGCATCTCCGCGACCACGTGCCGCCTGAACTGATCCCAGGGAGCACGCGGCCCGGCCAGCAAGATCACGTCGTGCAGCCGCGGCGCCAGCAGCGATCCCGCCGCGACCGCCCCGGCCGCCCGGCTCACCGCGTGGAAGAACATGTCGATCTCGCCGGCGGGATTGTGGTCGACCAGCACGACGCGGTGCGGCCGGCCCAGATCGTAGCCGAGGGCCTGGGCCCGGTTCATGATCGTGTTCCGGTCCGCGCCCTCCACTAGCCCGAGCACCAGGTTGGTGCGCAGCCGCGTCTCGGTCTCGATCAGGTTCTGCAGCCGGGCCAGTTCGATGGTGAGCACGGTGGTGGCGTGCTCGATCGCCATCCGGTCCGAATCCCCTGCGGTCCCGTCCGGGTCGCGTACCACCAGCACTCCCATCGGAGCTCCGCCGAGCACGGCCACCGAGATCAGCCGTTTCTCGTCCCGGATCGGGCTGGCGGCCGCCATCGCCCGGATCAGGATCCGTTCCCGCTGGCGCGGGTCGGCCCGCGGATAGGTTTCCGGCCGGTCCGGGCCGGCCCAGGCGCGCAGGTTGCCGAACCGGTCCTCGATGGCCGCCGAACGGCCGGTCAGCTCGTACACCGCGCGGGCGATGCCGTCCTGGCCCTCGCCGGCCAGCGCTACTTTGGTCAGCCGGTCGTGGATCTCCATGCCGCCTCGCAGAGCCAGGTTGGCCGCCTGGAGTTCCTCGGCCTGTTCACGTTCCCGATAGTGCAGGTGCGCGTTGGCCAGCGCGACCGCGGCCTGCTGCGCCAGCACCTGCAGCAGGAAACGCTCACTTTCGGTCAGCGGCCCAGCCGCTCCCACGATCAGGTAGCCGCCCGGCCCGTACGGGCTGGACAGCGGATAGGCCCATGCCCACGGCACGGCGGCCAGCTCGATCTGGCGGCCGCCCGGGGGGAGTACGGCGGTGATCGGCTCGATGCGCGGTGGCCCCTCGGCCGCGGCCCCGCGGCCAGGCACCTGGACGTCCTGCCAGCGGCCGTCGAGGTAGATGCCCTTCAGCTGGCATCGCCCCAGCGATTCGACCGCGTTCGCGATCACGTTCAAGATGGTGGCCTGGCTGTCCTGCTGGGTCAGCAGCATGGCTAGCACGAGCAGGCTCCGCAGCGCGGAGAGCTGCTCACGGGCCGGGCTGTCGCCGTCGCTTCGAACGGCCGCAGCCATCGTCTAACCCCGCATCCCGGGCATGCCGCGGGCCGGAAAAGGGCGCGGGCTCAGCGTGACCGGGAACCGCGCGGTCCGTGATCCCCGGAGCCGATGCCGCCATGCGTTTCTCCTCGTCAATGCGATCCTAGACCCGCGATTCCAGAAAAACATCACGTCAGCTGCCACGGCACTACCCGGATGTGTGATGTGACCAGCCCCGCCTGGGCGCAAGCCTTGAGCACAACCCCGGAACGGATGGGCTGATGAGATCAGACGCGGAGATCAGGAATGACGTCATCGACGAGCTGCGGTGGGATCCGCAGGTACCCGAACCCGACGCCATCGGCGTGGCCGTCACCGACGGGGCGGTGACGCTGACCGGCCACGCAGCCACTTACGCGCAGAAGCTGGCCGCGGCCCGGGCGGCCGAGCGCGTCGAGGGCGTCAAGGCGGTCGCCAACGAGATCAAGGTCGAGCTGGCCGGGATGGGCCGGGACGACGCCGATATCGCCGCGGCAATCGCCCGCATCCTCGACTGGGACGTGCAGATCCCGGAGGGAGCGGTGCACGCCCGGGTCGAGAACGGCTGGGTCACCCTGACGGGTGAGGTCGGATACGACTTCCAGCGGCGCGAGGTCGAGCGGATGGTCCGCCAGGTGCGGGGGGTGACCGGCGTGACCAACGCGATCACGATCAATCCTCCGGCCAGCCCGGCCAGCGTCCGGGCGGCCATCGAGGACGCGCTGCGGCGCCAGGCCGAGGTGGACGCGCGCCAGATCAGGGTCGAGGTTTCCGGCCGCACTGCGAAGCTCTACGGACACGTGCACTCGATCAGGGAGGCGAGCGCGGCCGAGGCCGCGGCCGCGGCGGCGCCGGGCGTCGCCAGCGTGGAGAACCACCTCTTGGTTACCCCTTGATGCCCAGTTAGGAGGCACCCGCGATGAGTGACCTGATCATCATCGGTTACCCGGACGAGACCACGGCCGAGAACGTATGGGCCGAGCTCGTCAAGCTACAGCATGACTACCTGGTCGACCTGGAGGACGCGGCCATCATCCGCCGCGACCAGAAGGGAAAGCTGCACGTCACGACCCCCGTCCACCACCAGGCCGCCTGGGGCGGCCTCAGCGGCCTGTTCTGGGGCACGCTGATCGGGCTGCTGTTCCTGTTCCCGCTCGCCCCGCTGACCGGCCTGGCCGGCGGGATCATGGGCGCCGCCCTGGGCGCCGCCGATGACCTCGGCATCAAGGACGACTTCAAGCAGCGCGTCCAGGACCAGATCCAGCCGGGGACCTCGGCCCTGCTGGTCATCGTGCGCAAGGCCACCCCGGACAAGTTCCTCGAGGCGCTGCGGCCCTACGGCGGCACCGTGCTCAAGACCTCGCTGCCCCGCGACGCCGAACAGGATCTGATGAAGGCCCTGCACGGCGACAACCCCGACGCGCCCACCTGGGAGCACGCCGGATCCACGACGGCGACGGGTTCCTCGGCCTGAGCGGACTCCCGATTGTCCGATGACGGAGCCTGGTGCCGCCGCATGGCGATCTTCGCGGCGTACACGATGGACGCAGAACCTGCAGACGCCGCTTCGCCGGTTCTTGCGCACCGAGACCGGCGGCGCGGCGGTCCTGCTTGCCGCCACCCTGGCCGCACTGGCCTGGGCTAACGTCGACCCGGCCGGGTACGCGGCGACGTGGCACGCCGTGCTGGTGATCCGGTCTGGCCGGTGGGAACTGGCCGACAGCTGGCAGGGCTGGGTGAACTCCGGGCTGATGTCGTTCTTTTTCCTGGTAGCAGGCCTGGAGGCGCGCCGCGAGTTCGATATGGGTGAGTTGCGCGAGCGGCGGCGATTGGCGCTGCCGGTGGTAGTCGCGCTGGGCGGGATGGTCGTGCCGGTCGCGATCTACCTGGCTGTCAACGCCGGCCGCCCGTCGGCGTCCGGCTGGGGCGCGGCGATGGCCACCGATACCGCGTTCGCGCTCGGTGTGCTGGCGCTGGCCGGGCCGAGTGTCCCGGACCGGCTGCGCACATACATGCTCACGTTCGCGATCGCTGACGACGTGGCGAGCATCGTGATCATCGCGGTCGTCTACAGCGGTCGTATCGACCTGGCCGCGCTGGGTGCCGGCCTGGCCTTGCTCGGCCTGGTCGTCGTGGCGCGCCGGCTGGGGGTCCGGCACGGCCCCGCCTACCTGCTGCTGGGGGTGGCGGCGTGGACCGCGTTCTTCGAGTCCGGCGTCGATCCGGTGGTGGTCGGCCTGGCGATGGGCCTGCTCGCCGTGGCCTATCCCGCCACGCGCCGCGATCTGGAGCGGGCCTTCGAGGCCTTTCGGCTGTTCCGGGAGCAGCCGACCCCGGAACTGGCCCGCACCGCGCAGCAGGGCGTGCGGCTGGCGCTGTCGCCAAACGACCGGCTCCAGCAGCTGTTCCATCCCTGGAGCAGCTACCTGGTCGTGCCGCTGTTCGCCCTGGCGAACGCGGGCATCACCGTCGACGGAAGCCTGCTGGCCCGCGCTTATACCTCGCCGGTCACGCTCGGGATCCTGCTCGGCTACGTTGGGGGCAAGCCGGCCGGCACCGTCGCCGCGGCCTGGCTGCTGGCCCGGATCAGCCGCGGCCGGGTCCGCCCGCCGGCCGGCTGGGCCGCGGTGACCGGCGCCGGCGCCATCGCGGGCATCGGTTTCACCGTGTCGCTGCTGATCGCCTCGCTCGCCTTCCACGGCAGCCTGCTGGCCGAGGCCAAGGTGGGCGTGCTGTCTGCCGCGTTGTGCGCGTCGCTGCTCGGCTGGGCGGTCTTCCGGGTCACCGCGATGCTGCCCGAATCGCTGCGGGCCCGCGCCCTGCTTGGCACCGCCGAGGCCATCATCGACCTGGCAGTCCCGGTCGATCCCGAGCGCGATCACGTGCGCGGCGCGGACCAGGCGCTGGTCACGCTGGTCGAATACGGCGACTACGAGTGCCCGTACTGCGGCCAGGCCGAACCGGTGATCCGGGAGCTGCTGGCCGGCCACGGTGACCTGCGGTACGTGTGGCGGCACCTGCCGCTCACCGACGTGCACCCGCACGCGCTGCTGGCCGCCGAGGGTGCCGAGGCCGCGGCCTGGCAGGGCTCGTTCTGGCCGATGCATGATCAGCTGTTGGCGCACCAGGACGCGCTGACCGCCGACGACCTGCTCCGGTACGCCGCCCAGCTCGGCCTGGACACGGGGCGGTTCACCGCCGACCTGCGCCGCCACGCCGGGGAAGCCAAGATCACCGAGGATGTGGACTCCGCCGACCTGAGCGGCGTCACCGGCACGCCCACGTTCTTCGTCAACGGCAAACGCCATCGCGGCGCCTACGACATCGACACGCTGGCCGGCGCGGTGCGGGCAGCCGAGGCACATGCCCTGATCGGCTCGGGCAGGCAGCCCCAGCAGGCATTCTGATACCCCCCAGCCCGGTGGGTCTGGCCGAAGGCCCATTGTCGCTGCGGAAATGCGGTGCCACGGACTACACGGTCTGGTGATACAGGGCGCGGCTCGAGGGCAGAGCCTTGTCCCGTGAACGACGAAGAATTTGAGAAGGCAGTGTCCGCTCGCACGGGCATACCAACGAGACAAGGCAAGAGTTTCTCATCCAGGCGACCCTTCAGACGTTGGTCGAACGACTGACCGGCGGCGAAGCTGACGATTTCGCCGCACAACTGCTCAAACCAATGAAGGAATGGCTCGCCAAGACTGGGCCTGTCGAGTCGTTCGGCCTGGACGAGTTCATCCAGAGGGTGAGCAAACGTGACCTTGCGGCTAGTCCACAGGACTATCCGGTCGGTGGATGTGCCGGCCCGCTGGCAGCCGCGAGCCAGGCGGCACGTAAGAAGCGCTCGAACTTGGTAAAGCCCATCACGGGCATCGCCGTTACCTTCTAGGCGGGGCGTGTTCGTTCGAAAGCAAGCCGGATCGCCATCGCGCCCTCGCCTACGGCCGTGGCGACTCGTTTGGCCGAGCCGGCGCGCACGTCACCGACCGCGAAGATGCCGGGCTGGCTGGTCTCCAGCAGCGAGCGCTCGGCTCCGTCCGAACCTGGCCCGGTGCGGACGAATCCGTGGTCATCGAGGTCGACCAGCCCGCCGAGCCAGCCGGTGCACGGGGCCATGCCGATGAAGACGAACAGCGCCCGGGCGTCGATGGTGCGCCGCGTGCCGGTCCGGTTGTCGGTGACGGTAACGGCCTCCAGCGCCGCCTCGCCGTGCAGTTCCCGGACCTCGGTGCTCGTCATGACATGCACGTTCGGGATCCGCGCGATCCGGTCGACGAGGTAGCGGGACATGTGCTCGCCCAGGTCGCCTTCGCGGACGATGAGCGTGACCTTCGTGGCGTGCGCGGATAGGAAGACCGCCGCCTGCCCGGCCGAGTTGCCGCCGCCGACGATGGCCACCGGGTCCCCGGCGCACACCAGGGCCTCCGCCTGCGACGCCGCGTAGTAGATGCTCATCTTCTCGAAGTAGTCCGCGCGCGGAACGTCGAGCCTGCGGTACCTGACCCCGGTGGCCAGGACCACCAGGGCGCTGGTCAGGCTGGTCCCGTCGCCGAGCCGCACCCGGTAGCGACCGTCGTCCTGCTCGATGGAGGTGGCCTCGGCCGGGACGGCGAACCGGGCGCCGAACTTCTGCGCCTGGAGCAATGCCCGCTCCGCGAGTTCGGCGCCGGAGATGCCCGACGGGAAGCCGAGGTAGTTCTCGATCTGCGACGAGGTCCCGGCCTGGCCCCCGGCGGCGGTGGTGTCCAGGACGATGACCCGCATCCCTTCCGAGGCACCGTACACCGCGGCGGACAGGCCCGCGGGCCCGGACCCGACCACGAGCAGGTCGCAGCTGGCCTGCGGCTCACTCGGCGCCGGGAGCCCGATCGCGGCGGCCAGCTCGGCGTTGCTGGGGTTGCGGAGCAGCCGCCCGTGCACGATCACCAGCGGGGTGTCCTGCGGCGTCACACCGAACTGGGCCGCCACGGCCTCGGCGGACGGGTCGCCCTCCAGATCCAGCCAGCGGTACGGGAGCCGGTTCCGGGCCGCGAAGTCCCGGACCCGCCGGGTGTCCGGGGAGTACTTCGAGCCGACGATCCGCAGGCCGGCCCCGAGCCCGATGAGGATCGAGCGGCGCAGCAAGTAGGCACGCAGGACCAGGTCGCCGAACGCGGGATCGCGGGCCACCAGCTCCCGGAGCCGGCCGACCGGCACCGCGAGCACCTCGCCCGCGTCGACGGCCACCGCGGAATACCAGGCGCCCTCGCCGGTCAGCAAGCTGAGCTCGCCGAGGAACCGGCCACGGCCGTGAACGGCGATCACCCGCTCCTCGGGTGTCCCTTTCCCCTCGACCGAGGCCACCTTCCCGGCGAGGATGACAAAGAAGTCGCTCTCCCGGTCTCCCTCGGCGAACAGGACGTCGCCCGGCTGGATGGGCCGGCGCTGGCCCTGCGCGTCCAGTGCGGCGATCTGGGCGTCACTCAGCCGCGGGAACGCGCCCTGCAGGTCGGGGGTTTCCTCAGACGAAGGTTTCGTCGACATAGCACCAGCGCCAATCCTCGCCCGGCTCGAACGACTGGACGATCGGGTGCGCGACGGCGAAGGCGTGGGCGCGCGCGTGCCGCAGTGGCGAAGAGTCGCAGCAGCCCACGTGCCCGCACGTCAGGCACAGGCGCAGGTGCACCCACTCGGACCCCAGGGCCAGGCATTCCTGGCAGCCACCGGGGGTCCGCGGCGTCACCGGGCGGACGAGGCTCAGGTGCGGATCGGTCAGCGTCGGCATGCCTACCGTCCTCTCGTGGTACGCGTTTGACCCCATGCTGGGCGGAGAGGGCCGACCTCACATCAGCAGACCAGGTAGTTTCCGGCTCGCTCATCTCGTCCGCACGCACCGACAGCCTGTACCGGTGATCAAGGGCGCGGTCCTTGGCCAGCGGGCGGATCTGGTCCAGCAGGCTGTCCACCCGGGCGCGTACCTCCCGCTGGCTCGGGCCGGGCTCAACGCGGCAGTAGAGAGACACCACCGGCAGGCCGTTGGCCTGGAACCTGACGATGCCGTTGACCGTCTCTGCCGTGATCATCGGCTCACGGCCGCCAAGGTGATCGCCCTGATCTCCTCGTTGGTGAGCTCGATGCTGGCGGCCGCGATGTTCTGCTCGACGTGGTCCGGGTCACCGGAGCCAGGAATCGGCAGGACCTGCGGCGACCGGTTCAGCAGCCAGGCCAGCGCCACCTGCCGCTCGGTCACGCCGCGACGCCGGGCGGCGGCCATCAGCGCGGGATGGTGCCGGTCTCCTCGATCGGCGCCCACGGGATGAACACCACCATCTCCAGGTCACACAGGTCGAGCATCGGCTCGGAGGACCGGTCGGCCACGTTGTAGCGGTTCTGCACCGACACCACCGCGGCCACCCGCTCGGCCTCCCGGAACTGATCCTCGGTGACGTTCGACACCCCGATGTGGCGGATCTTGCCCTCGTCCTTCAGCTCGGCCAGCGCGCCGATCGACTCGGCGATCGGCACCTTCGGGTCCGGCCGGTGGAACTGGTACAGGTCGATCCGGTCCAGCCGCAGCCGGGCCAGGCTGCCCTCGCAAGCCCGGCGCAGGTGCTCCGGGCGACCGTCAGGCACCCACTGCCCCGGCCCCGGCCGGGTCAGGCCGCCCTTGGTCGCGATGACCAGATCCTCCGGATAGGGGTACAGGGCCTCGGCGATCAGGCGCTCGCTCGGGCCCGTAGGAGTCCGCGGTGTCGATGAAGTTGACGTCGAGCTCGATGGCCCGCCGCACTGCTTGCTTGGCGCGTTCCCGGTCGGGCGGGTCACCCCAGATGCCCGGGCCGGTGATCCGCATCGCGCCGAACCCCAGCCGGTTCGCCGTCAGATCGCCGCCCACGTCGATCTTGCCCGCGGCCGCCGCGGTCGGCCTTCCGTTCATGGCCGCTCCTTCCCTTACGGCTGCCAGCCTTCCCCGCGGCGGAGGCGGGCACATCCGTCATCCTGGTGGTCTTACGCTCGTGTCATAGGGAGGCGGAGATGACCACGCCCGGGCAGGTGCCAGTCGCCTCGGTCGCCGAAGCGGCTGAGCGTTCACACTTCGCGCTCCGCCGCGCCGTGGTAGACGTCGCGATGGGCCTGCTGCACACCGGGGTGCTGTCTCACTCCGGGCACGCTGACCTCTCGGCCCGGGTCGGGCCCGACGTCGTACTGATCGCCACGCTGAACCGGACACGCGATCTCGTGCCCGATGACCTCGCCGTGGTCCGCCTCGACGGGAGCGTGGCCGAAGGCGACCTGGGCGGGATGAGCACCGAAGTCGTGGCCATGCACGTCGAGGTGTACCGGGCCAGGCCGCAAGCCGGCGCGGTGATCCACACGCATTCCCCGCACCTGCTGGCGTTCGCCCTGGCGGGCCGGCCGCTGCCGGCCCGGTACGAACCGCTGCCCCGCCTGGGCCAGGCAGAGGAGGTCCCGGTGGCCCCGCCCGCCCCGGTCGCCGCCTGCATCGAGCTGATCAAGGCGCGACCGGGCACGCAGGCCGTCCTGCTGGGTGGCCACGGGGTGCTCGCCTTCGGCCCGGACACCGAGACGACGATCTCGCTCCTGGTCGCGCTCGAGGAGGCAGCGGAGGCCGAACTGCGCACCGCTGTCCTCGGCCGCTTATCCGGGCCGCCCGGGACATTGCACATCTGGGGGATGGGCACCGGGGAGCGCTGTGCCATGGTGGCCAGATACCCGGGCACCAGGGGAGATGATCACGGTGATGCCTACCCACGCGCAGGTCCCGTCGGCGCAGCGGCAGCGGACGCGACGGGTCAACGACCTGCTCCCGCTGGGTGACTGGATCCGGCACCATTCGCTGCGCAGCTGGCCGGTGCTGCTGTTCCTGGCGCTGATCTGCGTGCCGTCGATCGCGCTGGTCATCCTGGGACCGGACCCGAGCGCCAGCACGTTCGACCACGTGGCCTGGATCTTCGCCGCGTACTTCGCGGTCGCCTGGCTGCTGCTGCTGGGCGTCATCATCCGGCCGGAACACGTGACCAGGCCGACTCTCGTCCTCGTCACGGTGATCGCGCTGGCGACGCAGGTCCCGCTGGCGGTGACGCTGGAGGTCGAGCTGCACGCCAGCACCGCGGGCCTGGGGCCGAGCATCTACAGCGTCGGCCTGCCCGAGGAACTGGCCAAGGCCATCCCGGTGCTGGCCGTCGCGTTGATCTACCGACTCTGGGGGCGCCACGCGCTGACGCCCAAGGATTACCTGTTCCTCGGCTCGGTCAGCGGGCTGGTGTTCGGGGCCAGCGAGGTGGTGCACTACTTCACCGTCAACGGCGTCGCGGAGTTCTACCTGACCGTGCAGTCGGCCATCCCCTCGATCCAGAAGCTGATCCTCACCGGCCACTCCGCGCCGGAGTCGGTGTTCGCCGCGCTGATCGGCCCGGTGCGGTACTTCATCCTGAACTTCGTCTGGCGGTTCCTCACCGACCCGATCATCCACGCTTGCTGGGCCGGGCTGACCGGTTACTTCATCGGGCTGGCGGCCACCGGACGGCACAAGTGGTACACCGTGAGCTGGATCGGCCTGGTCGTCGCCGCGATCCTGCACGGGCTGAACGACTGGAGCCGGGTCAACGGGCACTGGCTGTGGATCGTGGTCACCATCGTCAGCGGCATCTTGTTCCTGGGCTACGCGAAGGTCGGGTCTCGCAGCAACCTAGAGGTTCCCGACCCCTGGCCGCCCGCGTCGGGGCGGCACGGCCTGCCGCCCGAGCGCCCGCCCGCCACCGTCGGCGGGGCGCCCCGGCCCTGGTGGGAGCACTGACCGGGATGGGTAAGCGCCTGCACTTCAGGACCGGCCTCATCGCGCCGCTCCAGGTGGAGCCGGGGAGCGAGGTCGGGCTGAGCCGCGACCACGACCCCGGCTACACGGGCGGCCGCTCCCGCCGCCCCGTCCGCTGACGCTGCACGTCGCCGGCCAATCACCGTGCCGCGAACCATTGCCGGACGAGAGTCGGACTGGCGGGTCGATGGCGTCGCCAGCAAAGCCAACGCCGTGGCCCGGGTAGCCCCAGCTCATCGCGGGCCAACCGGGTCATCGTCGACGGGATCACCCCGGCCCGCTGCGCGATCTGCCGCCGGGACATTCCCGCCAGCTCCGGCACGAGATCCGCCGGGCCTGGCGAGCCTAGGCCGGCGAGACCGCGCCCGCCCTCGGTTCCGCAAACTCAAGGAGCCCGCGCGGCGCCGTAGTGCTCCGACGCCAGGCCTGCCGGGTGACGGCCAAGGGCCCCTGGTGCCAGGTTGGCTCAGGGCGGCCAGGTAGCGTCGTCATTCCGGCCGCCCACCATCGTGACCGCGGCCCGTACCACGTGCCCGGCGGTCAACGCTCGGCTGTCCGTGATCGCGAACCCTGACCCTTGGTCCTGGCCGCCGAGCAGGATCCGGTCGGCCGCGCCGGTCACTGCCGCTGGAAGGTCACGGTGGGCTC
>Ga0081540_1002017_pt1 | contig 16953 bp, 14 predicted proteins | sample TabmetS2T1R1_FD_71024 | JGI IMG/M metagenome (GOLD analysis project Ga0081540, IMG submission 71024) | Tabebuia heterophylla rhizosphere microbial communities from the University of Puerto Rico - S2T1R1 | ecosystem: Host-associated > Plants > Roots > Rhizosphere ... | reverse complement strand
CAGGCGTCATCACCATCGGCGCGCTGCTCGGCATGGCCGCCCATGTCGAAGGCAAGGCCTGCTCGACGCTCGACTTCACCGGGCTATCGCAGAAGAACGGCGCGGTCATGAGCCATGTCCGCATCGCACCTCACGCCGACGATCTCTCCAGCGTCCGCATCGCACCCGGCAATGCCAATCTCATCCTCGGCTGCGACATCGTGGTCGCAACATCGGCCAGCGCACTTAACACCGCCGAGCGCGGCGTTACCCGCGCCGTCGTCAATGCCGATCTGCTGCCGACCGCAAGCTTCGTCATCAATCCCGACATCGATTTCGAGATGGGCGCGATGCGCGATGCGCTCAACGGCGCTATCACGGCCGACCATCTCGACGTCCTCGATGCCACCGGACTTGCCACCGCGCTGATGGGCGATGGCATCGCCACCAACGCCTTCCTGCTCGGCTTTGCCTTCCAGCGCGGCGCGATCCCGCTGTCGCTGGAGGCGATCCAGAAGGCGATCGAGCTCAACGGCGCCGCGATCGAGACGAACCGCACGGCATTTGCCTGGGGCCGGCTCGCCGCGCATGATTTGCCGCGCGTCGTTTCTGCCGCGCGCTTCAAGTCGAGCGCCGCTGCGCCGGCCAAGAAGACGCTGGACGAAACCATCTCCTTCCGCGCCAAGTTCCTCAGCGATTATCAGGACGAAGCCTATTCAAAACGCTACCTCGCCGACGTCGAGCGCGTGCGCGTAGCGGAGGCGAAGGCTGCGCCCGGCTCGACGGAACTGACCGAAGCCTTTGCAAAAGGCCTGTTCAAGCTGATGGCCTACAAGGACGAGTACGAAGTCGCGCGTCTCTACAGCGACGGCGAGTTCGCCAAGGCTCTGCAGGCGCAGTTCGACGGTGATCCCTCGCTAAAAGTGCTGCTGGCGCCGCCGCTGCTCGCCCGCCGCGACAAGGCCACCGGCCATCTGCAGAAGCGCGAGTTCGGCTCGTGGGTGTTTCGGGCGTTCGGCGTGCTCGCGAAGCTGAAAGGGCTGCGCGGCACCGCGTTCGACATTTTTGGCTACACCGCCGAACGCAGGATGGAGCGCGCGCTCCCCGGCGAATACTCCGCGATGATCTTCCGCCGTCTCGACGGCAAGATCGATCTGCCACGACTGATTGCGCTCGCGAAGACGCCGGAGATCGTGCGCGGCTACGGCCATATCAAGGACGCCAATGTCGCGCGCTACCGCGCCGAATGCGCGCGCATCGAAGGCGAAATCGGTCGGCCGGTAGCGCAGGCGGCGGAGTAAGCCCCCGATGCAGTTCGGCATCTTCGATCAGAACGACCGCGGTCCGTATCCGCTCACCGAGCAATACGAGAGGCGGCTCGCGCTGATCGAGTTCTACGACCGCGCCGGCTTCCGCACCTATCACATGAGCGAGCATCACTCGACGCCGCTCAATCTCACGCCGTCGCCGAGCGTGTTCCTGTCGGCCGTCACGCAACGCACGCGACGCATCCGCCTCGGCCCGCTGGTCTATGTGCTGCCGATGCATCATCCGCTGCGGCTCGCCGAAGAGATCTGCATGCTGGATCATCTGAGCAGCGGCCGCATCGACATAGGCATCGGCCGCGGCGCCTCGCCGCATGAGCTTGATTATTTCGGTGTCGATCACGACCTCGCGCAGGCGATGTATGTCGAGGCCTACAACGTCATCATGCAGGCGCTGACTGAAGATGAGGTCAATTTTTCCGGCAAGCACTATCTGTTCAAGAACGTCCCGATCGATCTAAAACCCGCACAACTGCCGCATCCGCCGCTTTGGTACGCGGTGCCCGTGCCGGAAGGCGCGGCATGGCCGGCGCAGAACCGCATCAACATCGTCTGTGGCGGCCCGATCCCGCGCATACGCGAGATATCTGACCGCTACCGCGCCGAATGGGCGGCGGCCGGCCACGCGCCGGAGCAGTTGCCGCTCATCGGCATCAACCGCTTCGTCGTCTGCGCCGATACCGATCGCGAAGCGATGGAGCTTGGTCGCCGCGCCTGGCCCGTGTTCTACAAGAGTTTCATGAAGCTCTGGAACATGCACGGCACCCAGCCGCGCTATGCCCGCATCCCCGATGATTTCGATTCTGTGGTGAGGAACGGCGGCGGCATCGTGGGTTCGCCCGGCACCATCAGCGAGCAGGTCAGCCGCATGGCGAATGAAGCCGGTGCCAGTTATTTCATCAGCCAGTTCTCCTTCGGCGATCTTCGCCAAGAGGAAGTGCTGCATTCCGCCGGCATTTTTGCCCGCGAAGTGTTGCCGCTGGCGCGCGAGCGCGTCGCGCAGGCGGTGTAGCGCCTCCGACCAAAGCCCAATAGTGTGGGAACTCGCGGGTACTAGCATAGGCTACCGCCGAAGCAGCGCCGCTCGGCCAAAGAAAAAGAAAGCGTGCCCGCATGACCGCAAATGCCGCTGCGCTCGCCGCCACCGTCATCCTGCTTTTTACGATGGGGTATTTCTTTCTGGCAGCGCCCGCCTTCCTCCTGGTGAAGCTCGACGTCCCGCAGGTCACGCAGCTCCTGCGCGGCATGTTCAATGTCCAGTTCGTCATGATGAGCATCGCCGGCGTGATCGGGACACTCGCCTTTGCGCTGGCGGGTCACCCGGCTTTTGCCGTCGCCATTGGCGTGGTCGCGGCCTCAGCGATCCTCGGGCGCCGCTGGTTTCTCGGCAAGATGGACGCGCAGCTGAGTGCGAGGGATGCCGGTGACGCCTGTGCGGTGCGGCGGCTGCGCCGGCTGCATTGGGCCGGCATGCTCTGCAACGCGGTCCTGCTGGTCGCTTTCGTCAGCAGCATCCCCTACGTCGCCTCGATGTAGTCGGCACACGCTCCTGGTCATGACTTGAATGCGCCAATCTGTCCCGCCTTTCGCAGGTGGCAGAGGCCAAATGATGCGATACCTTCCCGAAAACTCAGGAAGGAAAAAATGCCAACCAAACTCAATCGTCGTCGTTTCATCGCTGCCGCATCGGCAGCAGCCTCCATGCCGTTCCTTTCGCGCGGCGGCTCGGCGCAAGCCGCCTGGCCGTCGCGGAATATCCGGATGGTCTGCAGCTATCCGGCAGGCGGGCAGACCGACCTGCTCGCGCGCGCTTACGGCGATTTCATCTCGCGGCAAGTAGGCAAGACCGTCGTCATCGAGAACAAGTCGGGCGCCTCCGGCGCCATAGGTGCTGCGGAAGTCGCGCGCGCCGAACCGGACGGACACACCATCCTGTGCTCGATCTCGGCCACCTATGTGATGAACCGGGTAATGATCAAGAATCCCGGCTACGACATGGACAAGGATCTGACGCTGGTCAGCATCATCCCGGGCGCCGGACTGCCTTTGGTCGCAAACCCGAAATTGGGGGTCAAGTCGCTCGACGATTTCGTCGCCTTCGCGCGCAAGAGCGGTAAGGTGAACTTCGGCACTTTTAGCGCAGGCTCGTCCCCGCACATGACGATCAGTGAGCTCAACAGGCAGTATGGCCTCAACATCGAGCCGGTCCACTATCGCGGCGAAGCGCCGATGTGGACGGGGCTCGCGGAAGGCTCGCTCGATGTCGCCATGGGCAGCTACGCGGCCGCACAATCGGTGCTGCAAAGCAATCGCGGCGTCGTATTCGCGGTACATTCGAAGAAGGTCGACGCGATCCCTGATATCAAGACATTGTCCGAACAGGGCGCGACATCGAAATTCTTCACGGTGAGCGGCTTTACCGGCTGGGCGTTGCCGAAGGCGACGCCGCAGCCGATCGTCGACCGGCTGGCCGAGCTTTGCGTGGCGGCCAACAACGATCCGAAGGTGAAGGAAGTTCTGAGCACCTTCGTGCTGGAGCCGGCGATCGGCTTCAAGGAAAGCAGCGCGCTGTATCAGCGCGAATTGCCGGTCTGGCTGGAGACCGCGAAGAATCTTGGCCTTGAGCCTGCCTAGATCGATCCATTGCGGGAGACGTCGTCCCGGTCACGTCGGTGCGAAGGCGATGGTGCCATCGCCGTCGACGTCTCGCGCGAGCCGCCCGGTCGAGGCGAGCATGTTCAGATGGGCAAGCGCTTCGCCAATGGCCTGGCGCGGATTGGCGTATAGCACCCGCGGAAACACTTCCTGCGCGATCAGAAACGCATTCGTCCTGCCGGTGACGACGGACATCACGTCGTCGAGCCGCGCCAGATGGTGCTCGCGCAGCTGGGCAAGCCGCTGGTGCAACCCGCGAAACGGCAGGCCGTGCGACGGCAGCACCAGTGTGTCCGGTGGCAGCGCCTCGAGCCGCGTCAGCGAATCCAGATAGTCCTTCATCGGATTGGCTTCCGGCTGCGCAGCCGGCGCGATCACCGAGGGCGTCATGTGCGACAGGATCTGGTCGCCTGCGATCAGGATCCTGTCAGCCTCGCAAAAGAACAGCGCATGCTCGGACGAATGCCCGCCCGCCGTGATGACCCGCCAATCGCGCCGCCCCATGGCGACCGCGTTGCCGTCCCGAATCCGGGTGAATTCGCGCGGCGGCCGCGGGCCGAGATATTTCTGATGGCGCTGGGCTTCCATGATCCTTGCGACATCATCATCCGACGCGCCGTTTCGTTTCAGGAATGAGGCAAACTGCTCGTCCGGCCCTTCCTCGCGCTCATGGAACATTTTCCAGCCGCTCAGCCATTCGGCCAGCGGCATGCGAACCGCGCATTTCATTTCCTTTACGAAGTATCCGGCAAGGCCGAAATGATCGGCATGCGCATGCGTGAAGGCGAGGTTCTGCAAGGGGCGGCTGCGCAGCAATCCCTGCCACAGTCTGTCCCAGAGCTCGAAGGAATCGTCGGTGTTCAGGCCGCAGTCGACCATGGTCCATCCCGGACCATTGTCGAGCAGCCAGCAATTGACGTGATTGGGTGCCGTCGGCACGGGAAGCCGCACCCAGAACAGTCCCGGCAGGACATCCGTCAATTCGCCATAGGCCGGCGGTCGCTGCACCGTGAATTTCAGGTCGTCGGACATTTGTTGCCCCCGGGGCCGCGTCCCAATTACCACATGATTTCAAGTCGCCGGCTGGGGCAAGCTTACGCGAATTGTGCCTGTCATCAACGATGCTGAGATTTCGATGGCCCAGGCCGGGCGCCGCAGGCGGCCGCATAACCGCAGTGAATGTTGGGAGCGGCTTGCCGTTTGCTTCACCCCTTCAACTCCGCCACCAGAAAATCCACCAGCGCGCGCACCTTCGCCGACGGGCGCGGGCCGCCGGGAAACACCGCGTGCACATCGACCGACGGGAGCTTGTAGCCGCGCAGCAGCTGCACCAGCTGGCCGGATTTGACCTCGGCCCCGGCCATGCCGGTCGATGCCATGGCGATCCCGAGACCTGCCATGACGCTGGCGAGCGCGCCGGAGCCTGAGCTTGTATGGATACGGCCACGGACATTGACGGATACCTCCGTCCCGTTGCGATTGAACGTCCAGCTCTCGCGGCTCTGATTGCCGGGCCAGGAGATGCAATCGTGCGAGGCGAGGTCCGCCGGTGTTCTCGGCGTACCGCGCGCGGCGAGATAAGCGGGGGAGGCGACCACCATGCGCTGCAGGGTCTGCAATTTGCGCGCGCCAAACACGGAATCGTCGAGCTCGCCGGCGCGAACCGCCACATCGGCGCCTTCGGCGATCAGATCCTGCCGTTCATCGGCGACCGATAACTCGACGCGCAGCAGCGGATGTGCAGACAGGAATTTTGGCAGCCGCGGAATGATTTCGCGCGTGCCATAGACCACGGGGATGGCGACCCGGATCGTCCCGCGCAGCGAATCCAGTCCGCGCGCGGCGTCCTCCGCGTCCTCGATCTCGGCCAGTATTTCGCGCGCGCGTTCGAGAAACAGCGCGCCCGCATCGGTGGCGGTGATGCGGCGCGTGGTGCGCAGCAGCAGTTTGACGCCGAGCCGCGCCTCCAGCTCGCCAATGATGCGTGACACCGACGGCTGCGACAGCCCAAGCTCGCGCCCGGCGCGCGAAAAGCTGCCGCTCTCCGCCGTCCGCACGAAAACCGCCAATTCCTGCAGCCGATCACTCATTTGAAATACAAATAAATGATCTTCATGCCTGCCGTATACCCCTATGTTGTCGAATGAACCAGATTTCGCGGGCCAACCCAACCCCGATGGAGACTTTCATGGCCCTGCAAGACCGCCTCGACGCCTTCAAAGCCGATTTCCGCTCCGGCCGGCCGCCCTACAACGTGACGAAAGAGCGGATCGACATCATGGATCGCGCCACCGCCGAACTGATCGCGAGCGGCCAGGCCCAGCGCACCAAAAAAGCCGGCGACGTAGCGCCGGAATTCACGCTGACCGATCCTGATGGCAAGCCGGTTTCCTCGCGCGAACTGCTCGCCCGTGGACCGCTGGTGATTTCGTTCTACCGCGGTGTCTGGTGCCCCTATTGCAACATGGAGCTGCAGGCGCTGCAGGAAGCCTCGGCCGAGATCGCCGCGCGCGGCGCGAGCCTCGTCGCCATCTCGCCGCAGACCGCGCCGAACAGCCGCAAGTCGCAGCGCGACAACAAACTGGCATTTCCGATCCTGAGCGATGTCAAGAGCGAGGTCGCCAACGCCTTCGGCGTCCGCTTCGTGCTGCCGGACTACCTCGTCGCGCTCTACAAGGAATTCAAGAACGATCTGCCGCGGTTCAATGACGATCCGGCCTGGGTGCTGCCGATGCCGGCGCGCTACGTGATCGGCACCGATGGAATCATCGCCTATGCCGAGGTCAATCCGGACTACACCCAGCGACCCGATCCGTCGGAGCTGCTGCCGGTGCTGGATCGCCTGCGCGCGAGCAAGGCGGCCTGACGAAAATCTGCCGCGGGCCCGGTTGCGATGCCGGACCCCCGGCGTCGTCTTGCAAGCTTTCCCTGCGTCGCATCTGCCTTGCGCAAATGCGCAGGCTTCGCCTGCCTTTGACCCTTGCCCCCGGAGTCCCGCGGCGGCACACTTAGGCCGTCGCGGCGCAAGACCGCGAAGCGAAGGGAAGCGTCAATGGCGGCCACGCGGATCGACTGCGACATCCACCCTGCCGTGGGTGGGACGCGCACGACGCTTTTGCCCTATCTCGACGATCACTGGAAGGAGCAGGTGGTGAGCCGCGCGATCGACGGCCTCGACCTCAATTCCTATCCGCCAAACATGCCCTTCTGCGGCCGCGCCGACTGGCGGCCAAAGGACGGCAGCAAGCCGGGCTCCGATCTCGCCATGGTCCAGCGCGGCGCCTTCGACCAGCTCGGCGCCAGCCACGCCATCTGCAACGTGGTCTACGGCGCCCAGGCGGTGTTCGATCCCTATATGGCTTCGGGCTTCTGCAAGGCGATCAACGACTGGATCGCCGCCGAATGGCTCGACAGAGACAAGCGGCTCCGCGCCTCCATCGTGGTGCCGATCCAGGCGCCGGATCTCGCATTGGAAGAGATCGAGCGCCGCGCCGCCGATAATCGCTTTGTCTCCATCCTCGTGCTGTCGCAGGGCGAGACATTGTTGGGCCGCCGGCATTACTGGCCGATCTATCAGCTCGCCGAAAAATACCGGCTGCCGCTCGCCATCCATGCCGGCAGCGCCTATCGCACCGCGCCGAGCTCGGCCGGCTGGGCGTCCTACCGATATGAATATTATCTCTCCGAGGCGCAGGCGTTTCAGGCGCAGATCCTCAGCATGATCTATGAAGGCGTGTTCGGAAAATTCCCGAACCTGAAGGTCGTGCTGATGGAATCAGGCGTGAGCTGGCTGCCGGCCTTCATGTGGCGCGCCAACAAGACCTGGCGCGGCGTGCGTGTCGAGGTGCCGTGGGTGGAACGGGAACCTGCCTCCATCATCCGCGAGAATTTTCGCGTCACCATGCAGCCGTTCGACGCGCCGCCGGATGCGACGGGCGTGGAGGACATCATCGACCAGATCGGCTCGGAAAAGATGTTTTTGTTCGCATCCGACTATCCGCACTGGCAGTTCGAAGGCGACGATCCGGTGCCGCCGAACCTGCCGAAGAGTCTCGTCGCGCGCATGTGCGCCGACAATCCGCTAGAAACATTTCCGCGATTGAAGCTTGACGCTTAAGGAGGTTCGCATGAGTGACGTCATCGACCGTCCAATCCTCGAACAGGAAAAGACCGCCGCGACGCGGCTGCGCATCATCGATTGCGATATCCATCCGAGCATCCATGCGCATTCCGACCTCAACGAGTTCCTGCCCAAACGCTGGCAGCAGCATCTGAAGACCTATGGCAGCCATCTGCGCACGCCCTATATTGGCACCACGCCCTATCCGCGCTCCTCGCCTTTGATTGCGCGCCGCGACGCCTGGCCGCCGACGGGCGGGCCACCCGGCTCGAACCTCGATTTCATGCGCAAGCAGCACCTCGATCCGCTCGACGTCGAGTTCGGCATTTTGCAGGTGCTCGACCTCTTCATCTTCTCGCAGCAGAATCTCGAATTCGGCGCTGCGATCCAGCGTGCCATCAATGACTGGCAGCTCGCATTCTGGTCGCACCGCGATCCGCGCCTGAAGGCCTCGATCCTGTGCGGGCAGGATGATACGCAGCTTGCGATCGCCGAAATCGACCGCTGCGCCAAGACAGGCGAATACATCCAGATCAACGTCTCGCCGCGCGCCAACGAGCCGCTCGGCCGCCGCCGTTACTGGCCGATCTATGCCCGCGCGCAGGAGCTCGGGCTGCCGCTCGGCATCCATGTCGGCGGCTATGGCGGGCATGCGCCGACCGGCGGCGGCTGGCCGTCCTATTATTGCGAGGAGCATCAGAGCAATGCGCACACGGTCGCCGCGTCACTGACGAGCCTTGTGCTCGAAGGTGTTCCCGAGCGCTTCCCGAAGCTGAAGATCGTCTTCATCGAAGGCGGCTTCGGCTGGATTCCGTCGACCACCTGGCGGATGGACCAGCATTTTGAAAAATTCCGCGACGAGGTCCCGCATCTCAAGCGCAAGCCGTCGGAATATGTGAAGGAGCATTTCTGGTTCACCACGCAGCCGATCGACGAGCCAGATGAAGCAAAGCATCTGCGCTCCCTCATCGAATGGGTCGGCATCGATCGCCTGCTGTTCTCGTCGGACTATCCGCACTGGGATTTCGACGACCCGCGCTTTGCCTTCAAGACGCCGCTGACGGAGGCCGAGCGGAAGAAGATCTTCAACGCGAACGCGCGTGCGGTCTACAAGTTCTAGCGCATGATCCGAAGAAGTGGGCACCGGTTTTTCGGCAAGATCATGCGCAAAACAACATGACCCGTCACATCGTCGCGCGTACCTCGGACATCCCTCCCGGCGGCAACAAGGTTGTCGGCGTGGAGGGCCGCGATATCGTGATCTTCCATGTCAATGGCGAGTTCTTCGCGCTGCTCAACCGTTGCCCGCATGAGGGCGCGCCGCTTGCGAAGGCGGCTTGCGTGGCGCGCTTGACTTCGCCCGAGCCGGGCGTCTATGTCCGCGACCGCGTCGGCGAGCTGCTGCGCTGCCCCTGGCATGGCTGGGAGTTCGACATGCGCACCGGCCAATCCTGGTTCGACCCGAATCGCGTGAAAGTGCGCGCCTATCCGGTCGCAGTCGAAAGCGGCGCGGAGCTGCAGAAGGGGCCCTACATGGCCGAGACCTTTCCGGTCCACATCGAAGACAGTTACGTCATCGTCGAGACGTAGCGCGCTTCTTTGTTGCGCGACTCGGGTTTCGCGCACTTTCGCGGGCGGCCGCGTTGAGGACCGCTTCCGCGGCTTTGCATCCGGATTGCAATGCACCCTCCATGTAACCCATGTAGGCGAAGCAGGTGTGCTCACCGGCGAAGAACATTCTCTTCTGAAAGCCCTTTGCTAACAGGGGCCCGGCGCGACGCACCTCACCGGGGGCAAGGCAGGAATAGCTCGCCCCTGTCCAGGGGTCCTCTGGCCAAGCCATGAATTCTGGCTGCTGTGTCAGGTTCGATTTGTACCCTGGGTAGACGCTGCCGATCTCCGCAGCATAAAATTCATCGACGGCGCGTGAGCCGCCGGCTCTCCACGCCGCCAGTGCGGTGTCTGCCGCATTGGCTCCGGCAAAGAGGCTGAGTTCGACATCGCGGCCCGGTGCAGCGATCTGGTTGTCGGTTCCCTCCCAAGTCACGCCAAACTCGGTCGATGTCGCGATCGGTGCAAAACCATCACGAATCCAGAAGCGCTTCTTGAGGGGACTCAGATACTTCACTGCTCTTCCCATCGAGACGTAGTAACCATTCGGAAGCTTGGGCGTAATTTCAAGTCTTGCGAATCGTTTTCCGGGCCAGAGGCTTGGAGGTATCGCCAGAACCACGTAATCGAACGCTTGGGAAGAACGCCCGTCGGCCCCGACGGTGACCTTGTCGGCCTCGATATCGATTGCGTTCACCGGCGAGAGTTGGTGAATGATGCCGCCACGCTCGCGAATGGTCGCGGCAAGACAATCGGCCAGTGCCTGGTTTCCGGACGAGCATCGTAGATTCTCTGACTGCGTAAAGAAGGCGCCGGGATCGTCTTCGAGCTCACCGCCCTTGATTACAGTCAAGTTTGCAAGATAGCTCTGTTCCTCGCACGGCACGCCGCCGTCGTTTTCGAATTGCTGCCTTAAGGCCGACTCTACCAGATTGTCTTGCAGCCCAAGATCGGAAATCCATTTGGCCACGGACGTGTTGTCCAGCCTCTCCGCTCCTTTGACATCCCAAGGTCTGTCCGTATCGATTGCCGCGGCATCTTTCGTCATCTGCGCAAGGCACTTGTCCATCTCCTTGTACAGCTTCTTCTGCTTCCTCTCCTGTATCTTCGATCCGTCGAGATAAAGCGGCATTTCGAGATGTAGTGCTTCGAAGTTTGTATCCGACGTATTGACGGAGAGCCCAAGTTCGAAATCGCGCGCCAGACACAGCCAAAGCGGGTGATTGTAACCGATGAGCTCCGCGCCGGCCTCGACGATGCCGCTCGACTTCGATTTGCTCCAGACCCTGCCGCCAACGCGATCGCGCGCCTCGAATATCGTCACATCGCATCGCGGCGTCAGCATGTAGCCCGTCATCAGTCCGCCGAAACCCGCACCGATGATCGCGACTCTCGGGCGCGCTCCGGCCACCGACGCGGCGACCTCTAGCGTGCGCGCGACGGCCACCTGGCCTGCTTCAGCGCCAATCTTCGCGCGAACCATCGCCTGTCGGCGTGATCCGACGATCTTCTTGCCGTAGCGGCGGTGGAGGCGGGCAAAGAGCGAACGCATGCCCTGACACCTTCGAGAAAAGGGGCCGCGGCGTCTGGCAGGCCGCGCCAGATGAAAATTGACATCGCTTATTCACGAACGATAGCCTGCAACCTTGAGGAGAGTCTAGGGGGGAAGCCATGGTCACGCGCAGCAAGAGCAGGAGTCCGCGCAGCAAGGCAGCGAAGGCCAATGGCAAACCCGCCGGCAGCAAAGCGGCGCCGCGTCGGCGCGTGGTCGTCTCTGGCAGCGCCCGGCCGCTCGCCTCCGGCGCGCGATTTGTCGAGGTTGCCGATCCGCGGTCCAAGGTCGCGATCACCGTCACGCTGCGAGGTCCGAAGCTTCCCACCTCCGCTCAATTGACAGGCCGCGCGTTGTCGCCTCGCAAGTTCGAGGCCCGCTATGGTGCTTCCCGGCGCGACGCCGACAAGGTGGCCAAGGTGCTACGCCGTCACGGCATGATGATCGATGAAGTCTCGCTCGAGACACGCAGCATGCGGGTGCGCGGCACCGTCGCGCAAATGGAGGAGGTGTTCGCGCCGGGTCTCGGAATGTACGAGAGCGCGGAGCTCGGCATATTCCGCGATCGTCAGAACGACTACAAAGTCCCCCACGAGCTAAAGCGGATCATCACCGCAGTGATCGGATTTGGCGAGCGCCAGGTTGCTTCGCGAAAGCGTGCTCGGATCGGCGCCGGCCTCGACCCACTCGATCCGGAGGGGCTCGAGCGACTATACAAGTTTCCTCCCGGCGTCGGCGCCGGCCAGAAGATCGCGATTGCCGAGCTGGGCGGCGGATATTTCGCCGATGATCTCAGGATATTTTGCCGCAGGATCAGGCGCCCCGAGCCGAGGGTGAAAATCGTTTCAATCAACACGCCGGTTCGTACCATGGCTCAGATCCGCACGCTGCTGAGAGAGGACCAGCAGGACGAGATCGATAATACCGGCGAAGTGATGATGGATGTCGAGATCGTTGCCGGGCTGTGCCCGGCGGCGGAGATTTCGGTGTACTTTGCGACCTTCGACCAGAAGGGCTGGGTCGATCTACTTGATCGGGTGATCAAGGACAGGCCGGTCGCGCTGTCGGTGAGCTGGGGGTCGGCTGAGGATTCTAGCGAGTGGTCGGCGGCGGCGCGCAAGGCCATTAACGAACGGCTGCATATGGCAGCCGCTCTCGGGATCACCGTTTGTTGCGCGTCCGGGGACGATGGCACCGGTGATGAGGAACCTGATCATCGCGCGCATCTCGACTTTCCGAGCTCGAGTCCGTTTGTCCTCGCGGTCGGCGGCACGATGCTCAATCGCGAAGCAGGCAGGATCGTCGAACAGGTCTGGTGGCAATCGCCCGGACGTCGCACGGGTTCGGGCGGCGGATCGACCGGCGGCGGAGTCAGCACCATCTTTCGTAGGCCGGGATGGCAGAATATCGATATCAGCTCGCTCAACGGCGACAAATTTGACGGGCGCGTAGCGCCCGATGTCGCCGCGCTTGCCGGCCCTCCAGGCTACGATATGATCTTCAGGGGCAAGACCGATTATGGCGGCGGCACCAGCGCGTCCGCGCCGCTGTGGGCGGCGCTGATTGCCCGTGCCAACACCCTGCTGCCGCCTGACAAGCGCCAGCGCTTCCTGACGCCGCTGCTCTACCAGAACCTGCAAAGCAGGGTGCCGCTGGGGAGCGTTGCCTGTCAGGACATCACGATCGGCGATAACACCTCGCATCCCAGTCCGGGTTTTGGCTATCAGGCGACCAAGGGTTTCGACGCGGTTTCGGGTTGGGGAACGCCGATCGGCACGGCATTATGGCTCGCGCTTCGCTAGGGGCGTTACGTCCGCCCAAACGAAGTCGCATGGCAGGTCTTCGCGTGACCGGACCCTCGCTTTACGAGGCAATGGCGCGGCGCTAGGTTCCGCGGCCGACCGACCTGCGCGGCGTTGCTGCCACCCGCCATTTCATTCCCCGTTGTCTCGTTCGAAGGAGAGTATCCATGACGCACGCCATCCGCTTTCACAAAACCGGCGCCCCCGATGTTCTGGTCTGGGAGGAGGTGCAGGTCGGCAAGCCCGGACCTGGCGAGGCGCGCATCCGCCACACGGCAGTTGGCCTCAACTTCATCGACATCTATAACCGCTCCGGCCTCTATCCGGTGCAGTTACCGAGTGGGCTCGGCGGCGAGGGCGCCGGCGTGGTCGAGGAAGTAGGCCCCGGCGTCACCGACCTCAAGCCCGGCGACCGCGTCGCCTATGGCAATTCGCCGGTCGGCGCCTATTCCGAGGCGCGCCTGATCCCGGCGGACCGTCTGCTTAAAGTGCCCGAAGGCGTCGACGACAAGACGGCGGCCGCCATGATGCTGAAGGGCCTGACTGCGCAATACCTGATCCGCCAGACCTATCGCGTCAAAGCCGGCGACACCATTCTGCTGCACGCTGCGGCCGGCGGCGTCGGCCTGATCCTCAGCCAATGGGCAAAACATCTCGGCGCCACCGTGATCGGCACCGTCGGCAGCGAGGAGAAAGCAAAGCTCGCAAAGGCGCATGGCTGCGCCCACACCATCATCTACACCAAGGAGGATTTCGTGAAGCGCGTCGAGGAGATCACCGGCGGCAAGAAGTGCCCCGTGGTCTACGACTCCGTCGGCAAGGACACATTTTTGAAATCGCTGGACTGCCTCGCCCCGCTCGGCGTCGTTGCGCTGTTCGGACAATCCTCCGGCGCGGTCGAGCCGCTCAATCTCGGCCTGCTCGCCGCCAAGGGCTCGCTTTATGTCACCCGCCCGACGCTGTTCACCTACGCCGCCAAGCGCGAAAACCTCGTCGCCATGGCGAACGAATTGTTCGATGTCGTGAAATCTGGCGCAGTCAAGATCGAGGTGCACCAGACCTATCCGCTGAAGGACGCTGCGAAAGCCCACGCCGATCTCGCCGCGCGCAAGACTACGGGCTCGACGGTTTTTCTGGTCTGAGATGGAACACGAAGCGCCGGCGAAAAAGTCCGCCGGCGTTCACGGCCAAAGTGCTGCAACAGGGCTCAATCATACGCGGTGCTAGAGTTCCCTGCGGAGGTCATCACCATATCGCTCCGCCGGGGTTGCGGGAGCAGGAATTTAGTTTCAGCCGCAACCCTGGGAACTGCTGTTGTCCTGCCCCCTGCTGCGGGTAGCGCCCAGACATTGCCATGAATCTGACCAAGCTTGTCGGGGCTTCGCGCATCACGCAAAGCGATCCAATCGGTTTGCTCGAGCCCAAGGGTGGGGACATGAAGTATGTGACGGGATTCCTCGCGGCAATTGTCCTAATTCTAACTGTGTCGGAGGCGAGTTCTGCAATACGCATCTCGAATGATCGCGGCGGGCGGATCGGGGCCTACGTCATCAAATATCAGCGCCTGGCCTCATCCGGCGAAACCGTGATCATTGATGGTCTCTGCGCCTCGGCATGTACCATTGTCCTGGGCGAGCTCCCCCGCGAGAGAATCTGCGTGACGTCGCGTGCGACTCTCGGCTTCCATGCGGCTTGGAATTACGGTCCCAACGGGCGTACCTTCACCGATCCCGAAGCGACCTTGATGCTGTATTCGACGTACCCGGCGCCCGTGCGCCGCTGGATTGCACGTCGGGGCGGCCTGACACGTCACATCATGTTTTTGAGCGGCAAGCCATTGCAGGCGATGTATCGCTCGTGTTGACCAGACGCGGAACGTATACCTAGCTTTTTTGTCGCTTCGGCTTGGGCAGCACCATCCTGCCCCTCGAGGCAATACCACCCCACTTGGCGGACCAACCGAGTTCCGCGACGGAGTCTTGCTCGGTGCCCCTCTGATCCCAAGCCCCCTGTAGCGCAAACAGGGCGCCTTGGGGATCAGCACATCGCACGATCCCGCAACCATCCGGCAGCTGGATTGGACCCTGAAGAATTCGGCCTCCGCCAGCGCTAACGCGCTTGGCCGCCGCGCCGAGGTCCTCGACATTAAAGTAATAGAGCCAACACGGCTGCGGCACGCTCGGAAGCTTGGTGAGCATGCCGCCGATCGTCTGTCCGGCCACCGAAAACAACTGATACAGGTCTGCCGGATCGTGTTCAGCGTAGGCCTTCTGCCAGCCAAAAAGCTCTCCGTAGAAAGCAAAGACCTTGTTCCGATCTTCAGCCAGCAACTCGTGCCAGCCCACGCGCCCGGTCTCGTCCAACCGGCTGGGCAGGTGTTGGTCATATGTCAGTCCAGTGACCAGCGCAAATGTCGCCGTTTGCGGATCGGCGACTACTGAAAGTCGGCCGATATTGCTGTCGGTCGGCGGCACCAGGATGGCTCCCCCCAGGCGCTTGATCTGCTCAATCTTAACATCCATGTCATCAACGGCGACGTAGCCAACCCATCTGGGCGTTGCCCCCGATCGCAGCCCCTCCTCCGGAAGACCCATGAGTCCGACAACCGGAGCGTCGCCTGCAGTAAGCACCGTGTAGGCAAGTTCAGGAGTCGACACATCTTTCGCAGCCCAGCCGATGACCTTGCCGTAAAAGGCGCCTGCTGCCGCCACGTCTGTGGTTAATAGCTCGTACCAAGCGAAACGTCCGGGTTGATTGACCAAGCTCGGTTCCCTGTTCAAGCCAAGACAATTGCGCACTGCATTAAAGGAGTTCTACCGGCGCTGATCATCGGCATAGGAACGAAAATGCGGCGGAAAGCGTTCATGAAGATGAATGCAATGTGAACCAGCCTCATTGCGCTTTGTAGGTGTGTGAATCTTGCTTGTCCGATTTGCTGGGCGTAGGATCACTTTCACGGAGATCCTTCTTGCAACCTGGAGGATGTGACTATGCAGCGGATGAAGCAAGCTTCGAAAACGAAGCGAGTGGCCAAAACCGCCGTACCGGCTCTGGGAGCCGCCGGGCTAACCTTTTCGCTGGCGGGAGGCGCATCGGCATCAGCCGTGCCGACGGGCGACATTCAGCAAAGGCCGAGCTTCGCGCCCGGCCCGGTGATGACGCTCAGTGAAGAAGAGCTTGCTGACGTCAGCCTCGCCACCTTCCATCTCATCGACAAAGAAGACGTTAGTGGTCGCGTGCTGATCGCGCGCGGATGCGGCGGTTGCCGTGGCTGTGGAGGCTGCAGAGGTTGCGCGGGATGCAGAGGCTGTCGCTGCGGCGTCGGTTGCGGCGGTTGCGCCGGATGTGGCGGCTGCGGCGTTGGCTGGATAGGGATCGGAGTCCCCTGGGTATCATGCGCAGGCTGCTGTGCATCGTGGGGCCGCTGTCGCTGGTGTTAGGTGGCGGCGCATCCTGATTGTGTATCGAGAAGCCACGATTTCATGGGCCGGGTTCGCGATCGGACCCGGCCCAATTCATTGCTTCATTACAACGTTCGCCGCGCCTGTCTGGATGGCTTGCCGGTGGCGAGCGAGCGTGCTCCATTTTAGAATGCCGGCGGGCCAGGCCGAGCGCAGGGGTCCGATGGGGCGAACGGTTCGCCGTGCGCTGGCGATCTGAAATGAAAGGCGCAGGATCAGCGTGCTGACCCGATGACAGCCAATCGCAAGACCCGTGTTGCGAAGCAGACCGGCAAGGATATTTTGCGGTTCGCGCCGAACTTCACCGCCTATGTACTTCCTCCCGGCGTGGTCTGCCTCTATTCCGAGGACCGCAAGTTCTTCCTGCACGGCGAGCTCTATTGCGCGGTGGCCACGGCGATCGGAAAAAATGGAAAGTCTGCGCCAGAGATCGTTCGCCAGCTATCGA
>Ga0081540_1002016_pt1 | contig 16957 bp, 16 predicted proteins | sample TabmetS2T1R1_FD_71024 | JGI IMG/M metagenome (GOLD analysis project Ga0081540, IMG submission 71024) | Tabebuia heterophylla rhizosphere microbial communities from the University of Puerto Rico - S2T1R1 | ecosystem: Host-associated > Plants > Roots > Rhizosphere ... | reverse complement strand
AAGGCGCGCTGCGCCATCATCGCGAACAGAGCGGCTTTGCCAGCGCGATCCTGGCCGATTTCGAAATACCGGATACGCCGCGTTATCTGACGGTGGCACCGATCAGCCACGTCGCCGGGACGAAGGTGCTGCCGACGCTGATGCGCGGTGGCACCGTGCACATGCTGAAAGGCTTCGATCCCGAGGCGGTGTTCAAGACCATCGAGCGCGAAAAGATCAATTTCACGCTGCTGGTGCCGACGATGATCTACGTCATGCTCGACCATCCTGCGCTTGGCAAAACCGACCTCTCCTCGCTCGAACTGCTGCTGTACGGCGCGTCCGCGATGTCGCCGAGCCGGCTGGTTGAAGGCATCGAGCGCATCGGACCGGTGTTCTCGCAGCTCTACGGCCAAACCGAATGCTATCCGGTGTCGGTGCTGCGCAAGCGCGATCACGACCCCAGGACGCCGGAGCTGTTTTCGTCCTGCGGGTTTCCGATCGCCGCCTGTCAGGTCAAAATTCTCGACAATGACGACCAGGAAGTCGCAACCGGCGAGGCCGGCGAAATCTGCGTGCGCGCGCCGCATGTGATGGCCGAATACTGGAAGCGGCCCGACATCACGGCGGAGACGCTGAAGAGCGGCTGGCTGCACACCGGCGACATCGCGCGCAAGGACGAGCGCGGCTACATGTTCATCCTCGATCGCAAGAAGGACATGATCGTCTCCGGCGGCTTCAACATTTTTCCGCGCGAGGTCGAGGATGTTTTGTCACAGCATGCCGACGTCGCGATGGTCGCCGTGGTCGGCGTGCCCGACGACAAATGGGGCGAGGCCGTCACCGCCGTGATCGTCGCGCGCGAAGGCGCGCAGCCGAACGCGGACGAACTGATCAATCTCGTGAAGGCGCGCAAGGGTTCGGCGCATGCACCCAAGCACATCAAGTTCGTGACCGAACTGCCGATGACCGGGGTCGGAAAGGTCGACAAGAAGGTGTTGAAGGCAGGCTTCTGGACCGGCCGCGAACGGATGGTGGGATAGCAAACCCCGGCGGCGAACCATCGCCGCACCGATCCGTAATCGATGCCGCCCCTTCAGCCGGCCATGCGCTGCTCGACGGGAGCCTTCGACTTGTCGAAATTATTGGGCACTTCGATATCGACTTCCAGCGTCGAGACGGTCTTGCCGCGATCGAGCTTGACAATGACCTTGTCGGGGTCGAGCGCCACGTGCTTCGACACGACCGCGAGAATTTCCTCCCGCAGCGTGAGCAGCAGGTCGGACTGGCCGAGGAGCCCGCGCTCATGCGCCAGCAGAATTTGCAGCCGCTCCCGCGCAACCGGGGCGGTCGCGTTACGGCTGCCAAACAGCCGCAGCAGCTTCAAGCTCATGCGGCCCTCCGTCCCAAGAGCCGGTTCATCAAGCCCTTGCGCTCGACCGGCACGGTCATGGCGACCTCTTCGCCCATCAAGCGGCGCGAGGCGTCGATATAGGCGCGGGCCGGTGCACTCTCGGCATTGTTCAGCGTCACCGGCGTGCCGACATTGGATGCCTTCAGGACATCCTGGCTCTCGGGGATGATGCCGAGCAGCGGTGTCGCGAGGATTTCCAGGATGTCGTCGATATTGAGCATCTCGCCGCGCGCCGCGCGCGCCGGATCGTAGCGGGTGATCAGCACGTGTTTTTCCACCCGCTCACCGCGCTCCGCCCGCACCGTTTTCGAATCGAGCATGCCGATGATGCGGTCGGAATCCCGCACCGACGATACTTCGGGATTGGTGACGATGATGGCTTCGTCGGCATAGCGCATGGCGAGGGTGGCGCCGCGCTCGATGCCGGCGGGGCTGTCGCACAGGATCCAGTCGAACCGGGTCTTGAGCTCGGCGATGACGCGGCCGACACCTTCGTCGGTCAGCGCGTCCTTGTCCCTCGTCTGCGACGCCGGCAGCAGCCAGAGATTTTCCAGGCGCTTGTCGCGGATCAGGGCCTGCGGAAGCTTGGCGACGCCCTGCACCACGTTGATGAGATCGAACACCACGCGGCGTTCGGCGCCCATCACGAGATCGAGGTTGCGCAGACCGACATCGAAGTCGACCACCACGACGGTTTGCCCGATCTGCGCAAGCGCGGCGCCGAGCGCGGCGGTAGAGGTGGTTTTTCCAACGCCACCCTTGCCTGATGTCACGACCAGCACCTTGGCCATTTTAGATCTCCTTAGCCGATTAGTTCAGCGGTGTAATTTTCATGGTGTCGCCCTGCAGCCAGGCTTGCGCCGGGCGGTTGCGAAGCGACTCGTCGATTTCTTCTGCAGTCTGGTAGTAACCGTCGATGGCGAGCAGCTCCGCCTCGATCCTCTGGCAATAGATTCGTGCGGCCGAATTGCCGTTGACGCCTGCCATCGCGCGGCCCCGGAGCGTGCCATAGATGTGGATCGATCCGCCGGCGACGATCTCCGCGCCCGAGCCCACCGATCCCAGCACCGTGACGTCGCCTTCGATGAAGACGATCGACTGGCCCGATCGCACCGGGTTTTCGAGCAGGAGCGAGGTCGGTTTCGGCTTCGGCTCGGGCTCCGGCTTTTTGGCGGGCTCGTTGCGCGTGATCACGCAGGAGCGTCCGCCGGTCAAAAGCGGGGGCATGTTCGGCGCGAGACGTTCCTCGTCCACGCCCTCGATGCCGAGCACGCGAATGTTGCGCTCGTTGAGGCTGCCGAGAAGGTGGGAGATCGCTTGCGCGCTGAGGTCGACCGCGGAGAGATCGAGCACGATCGGCTTGCCGACGAAATAGCCGGGCGAGCGCGCCAGTGTGTTGTCGATTTCGCCGAGCCAGTCGACGATCGGGACGACGGGGCTGAACACGAACGCGACATAGGACCGGCCGCGCAGCCGGACCAGTTGACGCGTGGAATCAGCTCGGACGTCCATGTGCTCGACTCGCCTTTCTTATTGAATGGTTAAGAATCGGCGAAGTTGGTTAACGAGTAATTAATGCCCTGCGCGGCCGCGGAGAGGCTAAAATCGGCCCGCATCAGGCGGAATCCGGCGCATTTGCGGCTGATTTTTGTGCGAATGATGGTCAGAGCGGGGAGAAGCCCTTGAAGATATTGGGGCAGGCAATTGTGGTTAATGAGACGTCAACTTACTTTGGTCAAGTTTCCGACCTAAATAGGTCCCCGCGCGGTTCCAACAAAAACGAGTGATGTTGTCGGCCCAAAATAGCTGACAGGGTCATTAACGGTGGGTAAACAGAGAATTGCCGCAGGGGGCAGGGCAGTGGAATCGGTGGGGAGCGGGTGGTCGCGAGACATGATCTCGCTGGCAGGTATCGCAGGCACGGCCGGCGATTCCACACACTTCGATTCAAATCTTCCGACCAAACTTAGCGGGCGGTCGAGGGCGGATGTGGATGGTAGCACCCGTAGTCCTCATCGCCTGGAACCCTTGCCTGCGGCCGCGTCCGACGTCCAGCAGCCAAGTCATCAGTCAATGAGGAGTAAGCGTATGAGTAGCGTGAGTGAGCAGGACCATCTCAATCCCCGCGACCCCCTGTACTACGCGCCGCGCTGGCTCCGCGAGCGTTCGGCCGCGTTCCGCGACGGCGCGCCCGAAACGCCGTTTGCTCCGGTGCCCTCGTTCGATTCGCGGCTCGAGAACGCCGTGTCCGACGCCCTGCGCCATCCGCTCGATCCCGAGATCATGCGCGAACCCGAACTTGAGTCGAAGTCGGCATTGTGGAGCGTCGCGGCACGCTTTGGCGCCGCCATCGGCGTTTCAGCCCTGGTGGCGCTGTTCTTCGTCGTCGTTGTGCCCGGGTTTCGCCAGAGCGACGGCGAACAGTCGACCGCTGCCGCGATCGCACAGACGGTCAAGAGCGCGCTTGCCAGGGAAACTGCGCCGAAGCCCGCAATCAGTGAATTCCAGGCCGTTCTCGCCTCCACTCCCCCGGCCGCCCCGGCATCGTCCGAGCCGCAGGGACAACTGCTCCAGCAGTTCATGCATTGGAGCGAGAAGCCAAATCCAGCTACGCCACAGCGCGCCACCCCATGATGCAGACGGAGGAAGTTGCAATGCCTGAGAACCGCCCCACCGCGATCTCGTTCTCACGGAGTGCCATGACCTCGCACCGGATCGCCTTGTTGGTCGGAGCCGTGCTGCTTGGCATGGCAGGTGGCGCCCGCGCCGCTGGCGATATCGATATCGTGCGCGATCTTGCCGGTCGCGTCGGACCCGTGATCGGTTCGGCGCAGGCCTGCCGCGACATCGCACGCCCGCGCGTTCAGGCTATCGTCGACAAGTTTTCGATGGTGATCCGGGAAGCCTCGTCGAACGAGGCCGAGCGCTCCGATCTCACCCAGACCTTCGATCGCAGCGTGGCCGACGGCCGCACCGCCATCACGGCCGGCCGGATCGACTGCGTCAGGGCCGACCGCCAGCTCGCCGACCTCGAACGCTCGATCGCGGGGCCGAGCCTGTCCAGCGTCATCGGCCCGTCCTCCGCGGCTGCGGCGACGGCCGCGCAAGCAGCGACCGCACCGACGGCCAACGTTCCGGCCGGTCCGCTCCCGCGCGGCATCGGCGAAAAGGAAATCCGCTTCGGTATCGCGGCGCCCTTCTCCGGCTCTTCCCGGGAACTCGGCCGCCAGATGAAGCTCGGCATCGACACCGCCTTCAGCCGGATGAACGATTCGGGCGGCGTCGACGGCCGGATGCTGAAATTGTTCGCGGCCGACGACGGCTACGAGCCCTCGCGCACCGCTGAGGCGATGAAGCAGCTCTATGAAAAGGACCAGGTGTTCGGCATTGTCGGCAACGTCGGCACGCCGACTTCGGCGGTCGCGATCCCCTATGCGCTGGAACGCCGGATGCTGTTCTTCGGGGCGTTCACCGGCTCCAACATCCTGCGCAACGATCCGCCGGATCGCTACGTGTTCAACTATCGCGCCAGCTATGCCGAGGAAACCGACGCCGTCGTCCGCTACCTCGTCAAGATCCGCCGGCTGCAGCCCCGGCAGATCGCGGTGTTTGCGCAGCAGGACTCCTACGGCGACGCCGGGTTTGCCGGTGTTGCAAAGGCGTTTCGCGCCATGGGCGTCAACGACGGCGCCATCATCCGCCTCAACTACGCACGCAACACGGTCGACGTGGATGATGCGATCAACCAGTTGAAGCTGGCGAAGCCGCCGATCAAGGCGGTCGTCATGGTCGCCACCTACCGCGCCGCGGCAAGGTTTATCGAGAAGACGCGCGATCTCTATCCAGGCATGATCTACTCCAACGTCTCGTTCGTCGGCTCCACCGCGCTCGCCGAAGAATTGAAACTGTTGGGACCGCGCTACACCAACGGCGTGATCGTGACGCAGGTGGTGCCGGCGGTGTCGGGCTATTCGTCGGCGGTGCTCGAATACAAGAACGCCCTCGCCAAGTATTTCCCAGGCGAGGCCCCCGACTACGTTTCGTTCGAAGGCTACGTCGCCGCCAACGTCCTGATCGCCGCGATCAAGCGCACCGGGCCGCAGGTCGATACGGAAAAGCTGATCGACACGCTGGAGACGATGCGTAATCTCGACCTCGGTCTCGGCACCCAGCTCAGCTTCGGCCGCTCCGAACACCAGGCTTCGCACAAGATCTGGGGCACGGCGCTCGATGAGACCGGGCGCTACCAGCCGATCGATCTCGAATGATTGCAACTACACCAGCGCAGCCGCATCGACAGGGCATTAATTGCGCCCTCGGTGCGGCGCGCCGGCTATTCGGGACTTTTATGCCCCAACCTATTGAACCTCATCCCTTTAACCCCAAAGAGTTAGGCAGTGCATATTGTATTGAATCTGCGTTGGGCGGCCCTATCAGCTAGTATTTTTTTCACATCAATTGCTGAAGCAGCCCCGGGCGACAAAGCCGACCTCATCCGCGATCTTGCCGGTCGCGTCGGACCCATTGTCGGTTCCGCGCTGGCCTGCCCCGACATCGCACGGTCCCGCGTGCAATCGATCGTCGAGAAATTCACCGCGGTAATCCGGGAAGCGTCCGCCAACGAAGCGCAGCGTGCCGACCTCGCGCAAAAGTTCGACAGCAGCGTCGGCGATGGCCGCGGCGCGGTCATGTTGGGGAGGATCGATTGCAGGCAGGCCGAGCGCCGGCTCGCCGATCTCGAACAGTCCCTCAATCCGGGCGCGCCACCGCCGCCCCCAGTCGCCGCCCCACCGGCCTTCGCCGCCGCGCCGCCAGCAGCGGCGGCACCCGCAGCGGCGGCGCCCGCTCCGGTGGGCAGCGCAGTCGGAAGCGCGGTCCGCGGCGTCAGCGACAACGAAATCCGCTTTGGGATCACGGCGGCCTTCACCGGACCTGTGCGCGAGCGCGGCCGGCACATGAAACTCGGCATCGAAACCGCATTCAACCGCGTCAACGACGCCGGCGGCGTGGCAGGACGGATGCTGCGGCTAATTGCCGCCGATGACGGCAACGAGCCGACACGCACGCTGCAGGCGGTGCGGCAGCTTTACGAGAAGGACCAGATTTTCGGCATCATCGGCAGCATTGGCACGGCAACCGCCGCCGTTGCGGTGCCCTTCGCGCTGGAGCGGCGGATGCTGTTCTTCGGCGCCTATACCGGCGGCATGGTCGTGCGCCGCGATCCGCCGGATCGCTACGTGTTCAACTATCGCCCGAGCTATGCCGAGGAAGCCGACGCCGCCGTGCGCTATCTGGTGAAGATGCGCCGCATCCCGGTCCGGCAGATCGCCGTGTTCGCCCAGCAGGACGATCTCGGCGATGCCGGATACGCAGGCGTCGCCAAGGCGTATCGCGCGCTCGGCATCAACGACAGCGCGCTGCTGCGGCTCAACTACCCGCGCAACACCATCGAGGTCGACGAGGCCGTCAATCTGTTGCGGGCGCAAAAGGTGCCGGTCAGGGCGATCATCATGTCCGCCTCCTATCGGGCCGCTGCCAAATTCATCGAGAAAACGCGCAACCTCTATCCAGAGATGATCTTCACCAGCATCTCGGGCGTCGGCGGCTCATCGCTGGCCGAGGAATTGAAGCTGCTGGGGCCGCGCTACACGACAGGCGTCCTCGTGACGCAGGTCGTGCCAGCGGTGTCCGGCTATTCGAGCGCGGTACTCGACTACAAGACCGCGCTGGCGAAATATTTTCCCGGCGAGGCGCCCGACTACGCGTCACTGGAAGGTTTCGTGGCGGCGAACATCCTGATCGACGCGCTGAAGCGTGTCGGTCCGCAGCTCGATACCGAAAAGCTGGTCGATGCGCTGGAAGCCACCCGCAACCTCGATCTCGGCCTCGGCGTGCCGCTCAACTTCGGCCGCTCCGATCATCAGGCTTCGCACAAGATATGGGGCACCGCGCTCAACGAGGCCGGGACTTTCCAGGCGGTTGACCTGGAGTGACCGAATAGCTCGGGGTATGCCGGCAAATTCGCAATTGTCGCGCTATGTCCCCTTGGATATAAAGCTCCCCGGCCGAATGATGTAGTTCGGACGCGGAGCGCTGGTGTGAAGCAAGAACAAGCAATACCGTCAGATCGCCGGGCGGCGCTGGTAGCCGCCGAGAGACGGGCCGAGACCCTGTTTGACGAGATCGAGCGGCGCGAACTTGTTCGGGCAGGCCGAACCGAGCGGGAAATCGAACAGGAAATCTACGCGATTGCCTTGGAGCAATTCGGCGTGGAGAAGCATTGGCACAAGCGCATCGTGCGCGCTGGGTCGAATACGCTGACGATCGCAGCCGACAACCCTCCTGTTCGCAACATCGAAAGCGACGACATCATCTATGTCGATCTGGGGCCCGTGTTTGAGGATTGGGAAGCCGATCTCGGCCGGACCTATATCCTCGGCAATCATCCCGGCGCGCCGCTGGTCAAGGCGCTTCCAGTCGTCTTCGACCGGGTCCAGGCTCATTATCATGCATCGCCCGACATAACCGGTGCGGAACTCTACGCTTTCGCGCAACAGGCGGCTGCGGACGCGGGCTGTACTTTCGGCGGCGTTATCGCGCGCCATCTCGTCAGCGAGTTTGCACACGCGCTTATCCCCGGCAACAAGGACTTGAATCGCATCTATCCCGGAAATCCGAAACGGATGCGCGATCCTGACGAGCTCGGCCGCGAACGGCACTGGATCCTGGAAATTCATCTCGTCGAACCGAGCGGCCTCTACGGCGGATTCTACGAGCGCCTGCTGTAACCGGCGGCGCGCCGTCAGCGCTTTTCGATCACGAGGCTCTGGATGGCGCGGCCGAAATAGCCGCGCTGATCCGCCAGCCGCGCCATCGCCAGCCCGGCACCGTCGGGACCGATCCACGACTCGGCATCGAGCAGAATCCACTCACCCTCCGGCTGGCGCGAGAAATTCACGGTCAGGTCGGCGTTGAGAAAGGTCCATTGCCGGAAATCCAGCACCGACGAGGTGCCGTTGCAGAAATCCGCCGCCGCCATCGCCCGCATCGCCTGCGACACCGGCGCGCCCTGAACGATCGGCCGGTCGACGCGATACCAGATCGCGCCCGGCCCCGGCACGCCGAAATGGCCGCGGGCCGCGCGCAGCGACATGCCGGTGACGAATGGGCTGGAGGAGAAATCAACGCGCTCGATACGCGACTGCTCCGGCCCCGGAAGCGCGACCGGCTCGATCGCCGCTTCCGGCGGCAGCTCGTCAGTCTGCACCCTGATCTTCAGCACGGTCGCGCCGACGACCACCACGCCCTTCGCAAGAAGCCTGATGGCGCAGAGCTGGATCTTGCGCCCCTCGCGCACGACCTCGCTCTCGATGGTCAGCGGCGCCACCGGAACGGGACGCATCAGATCCACGGTGACACGCGCGACCCGCATCGGCGCCGGCGTCGCAATCCGCTCCGCCGCCCACACCACGAGCGCCGCCGGCGGCGAGCCGTGCTGCATGCCCGGATCCCATGGGCCCGCTGCATAGGGGCTGGTGACGGCTTCGTTGCCGTCAACACGAAAGATCGCTTCCATGGATGGGAGGTCCTGTTGCCGGGAGGAAACTGCTTCTTGCCCGCTTCGCCCGGAGGAGTCGAGGCCACGGTGATGCAGGTCCCTGCGCGCTATTCGCACAGGGCGGACGGAGCGGACGCGCCTCAGATGAAGGCCATGCCGCCATTGAGGACGATGGTCTGCCCGGTCATGTAGCCGTTGCCGAGTACCATCTCGACCGCCTGCGCCACCTCGTCGGCCTGTCCCATGCGGCCGAGCGGAATGTTGCGGGCGAGATCGGTCCGCCCCCGCATCATGTCGGTCTCGATCAGCGACGGCGCCACCGCGTTGACGGTGATGCCGTCCTTGACCAGCCGCGCCGCATAGCCGCGCGTCAACCCCTCCATGCCCGCCTTGGAAGCATTGTAATGCGGGCCGATGGCGCCGGCGCCGCGCGCCGCGCCCGAGGAGATGTTGACGATGCGGCCCCATTTGCGCGCCCGCATCGCCGGCACGACAGCTTGCATGCAAAGAAACGCCGATTTCAGATTCACCGCGATGGTGCGGTCGAAGTCATCCTCGGTGAGATCGTCGACGCCGCGCACGATGGCGACGCCGGCATTGTTGACGAGAATGTCGATCGGACCGAGTGCGGCAGCCACCTGCTCGACCATCGCCGTCACCGCCGCCCCCTGCGATACATCGGCTGCAATCGCCACGGCGCGGCCGCCATCCGCCTTGATCCTGGCGACGACGGCTTCGGCGTCAGCGGCGCGCTCGCGATAATTGACCGCAACCGCTGCCCCGGCACCAGCCAGCGCCAACGCAACCGCCGCGCCAATGCCGCGGGACCCGCCCGTTACCAGCGCGACATGCGCGCTCAGATCCTGTCCGGTCGCCATGAAACGAAAACCTCCGTTGAAGCGCGGCCGAGATCATAGCACCACGCGAGAAGCCGTGTCGAAGCGCGCAGCACGCCAACGCGCGTCAGGCGTTGTCGGTGCCCACGCTCTCCAGAAACTCCTTGACGGTGCTGACCGTACCGGGGCTTGTCGCGACGTACCCGGGCAGGCTCGCCACGCCATCGTGGAATTCGCGGCCCTTCATGATGTCGATAACGCGCCGCATCGGTTCGGTTTCCAGAAACGCGCGGCGGCAGACAAAGAAATAGTCCTCGGTCAGCAGCCTGATGAAATCGAGCCCGAACTGCCGGGCGGCGGCCTCGACGCCAAAACTTACATCCGCCATGCCGCTGGCGACATAGGCGGCGACCGCGGCGTGGGTGAACTCCATCTGCTGCGCGCCGTTGATCCTGGCCTCGTCGATCCCGTGCAGCGCCAGCAGCTGATCGAACAGCAGCCGCGTGCCGGAATCATGGTCGCGGTTGACGAAGCGCGCCTTGCGATCGACGACATCCTGCAGTGAGGCAATCCTGAGCGGATTGCCGCGCTTGACCATCAATCCCATTTCCCGGGTCACGAAACTGATGACGCGGTCCTCGCGCGGATCGAGCCATTCCCTGCAAGCCTGCACGCCCTGCGCGCGCAGTTCGCCCCGCGGCAGGTGCACGCCGGAAAGATCGCATGCGCCCTGCGCCAGCGACACCAGCGAATTCTGGTTGCTGACATAGCGCAGGTCGACGCCGATGCCGGGCTCGCGGTCGAGCAACTCGCGCAGTTTCGACACCGCAAAACCGTGGCTGGCGTGAACGCGGATCACGGACGGGCGCTGATGCAGGAACGGCTTGATCTCGGTGATCAGTTCCTGCGCGAGATTTTCAAGCTGCGGACCGAGACGCGCCTGCATGCGCTCGCCGGCCCAGACCAGTTTTTCTCCGAAAGCCGTGAGCGCGGTGCCCTTGCCGCGGCGGGTCTCGACCAGCGGCACGCCGAAGAATTCGGACCACTCCTCGATCAGATTCCAGACGTGCCGATAGGAAAGCTGCGCGTGCTTCGCCGCGTTGGTGAGTTTCCCGGTCTTTCGGATTTCGTTGAGGATTCCGAGCACCACCACCGCCGTTTGCGGGCTGCCTTCCTTGCGAAATCGCCAGACGATTTCGATTTCGATGTGGTGCATCGGCCCGCTCCAATTATGAAGTCAGATTCATATATAACGAAACCCCAACGGCAGAAGATATCATATTTACTCTGGCATACTTAATACACAGAGTAGAACAAACAACAGGAGGAATATGATGTCGATTGCATATGACTACGCTCGCGAGATGACACCCCGAGTCACATCAATCAACCCCAGATTACTGCTGATCGACGGCCACCATGTCCCGTCCCTCTCGGGGCGGACGTTCAAGACCCTCAATCCAGCCAACGAACAGGTCATCGCGACGATTGCGGAAGGCAACGAGGCCGACGTCGAGCGCGCGGTCGCCGCGGCGCGCCGCGCCTTCGAGGGCCCCTGGCGCACCATGCGCGCCTCCGAGCGCGGCCAGATCCTGCTGCGTCTCGTCGAGTTGATGAAGCAGCACGCCGACGAGATCGCCAGCCTTGAAAGCCTCGATGCCGGCAAGCCGATCGCGGGCGTGCTGCGGCAGGATTTCCCGGCCGCCATCGATACGCTGACCTACTACGCCGGTTGGGCCGACAAGATCGCCGGCGAAGTCGTCTCGACGCGGGACGAAGCGCTCACCTACACGATGCGCGAGCCGGTCGGCGTGGTTGCTGTCATCGTGCCCTGGAATTTCCCGCTGATGATCGGGATGTGGAAACTGGCGCCGGCGCTGGCCTGCGGCTGCACCATCGTGATGAAGCCCGCCGAGCTGACATCGCTCTCAGCGCTGCGCATCGGCGAACTCGCGCTGGAAGCAGGGTTGCCGCCCGGCGTTTTGAACATCGTCACCGGCCCCGGCCGGGTCGTCGGCGACGCGCTGGTCAATCATCCCGACGTCGACAAGGTGACGTTTACGGGATCACCCGGCGTGGGCCGCGGAATCCTGCGCGGCGCCGCCGGCAACTTCAAGCGGGTGTCGCTCGAACTCGGCGGCAAGTCCGCCAACGTCATCTTCGACGACGCCGATATCGAGGCGGCCTGCAAGGCGGCGGCATCCGGAATCTTCTTCAACGCCGGCCAGGTGTGCTCGGCCGGCTCACGGGTGCTTGCCCATGAGAGCGTCTACGACGAAGTGGTCGAGCGGCTGACCCAACGCGCCCGGGCGATCCGCATCGGCGATCCCGCCGATCGCGCCACGGTGATGGGCCCGGTGATCTCCGAGAAACAGATGAAGAGCATCCTCGACTATGTCGATATCGGCCGCAACGAGGGCGCGTTTCTGACAACCGGCGGCGAACGCGTCGGCGAACGCGGCTACTTCATCAGCCCCGCTGTATTCGCCAACGTCAAACACGAGATGCGCATCTCGCAGGAAGAAATCTTCGGGCCCGTGGTCAGCGTCATCAAGTTCAAGGATGAAGCCGAAGCGCTCCGCATTGCCAATGGCACAGCCTACAGCCTCGCCGCCGGCGTCTGGAGCCGCGACATCGGACGGGTACAGCGCTTCGCGAAGAAAGCGAAGGCCGGAACGGTGTGGATCAACACCTATGGCTATACCGATGTGCGGTTGCCATGGGGCGGCGTGCGCGATTCCGGCTTTGGCCGCGAACACGGCACGGCCGCGCTGGAGAATTTCACCGAGCCGAAAGCGGTGTGGATGAATCTGAACGTGTGAGCGCCACACGCAATTGCCGAGGCCTGCTCGCCTTGGCCGCCCTCTCCCCGTAAGGGAGGGGGCGCCAGTTTCACTGCAAGGCGGGATCGACCGCCTCCTCATATTCCTTCTTGAACCGCGCGATCAGTTCAGCCGCCGGCACCACCTTGCCGATGCCGCCGATACCCTGACCGCTACCCCAGATCTCCTTCCATGCCTTCGGCTTGGTGCGCTCGCCGGAGGCATCAGTACCGAAGCTCATTTTGGAGGGATCGGAGGTCGGCAGTTCATCGGGATTGAGACCGGCCTTGACGATGGACGGCTTGAGGTAATTGCCGTGCACGCCGGTGAACAGGTTGGAATAGACGATGTCTTCCGCCGACGACGACGTGATCATCTCCTTGTAGCCTTCGACCGCGTTGGCCTCCTGGGTCGCGATGAAGGCGGAGCCGATATAGGCAAAGTCGGCGCCGAGAATGCGCGCGGCACGGATCGCGCGGCCGTTGGCGATCGCGCCCGACAGCGCGATCGGTCCGTCGAACCAGGAGCGCGTCTCCTCGACGAAGGCGAGCGGCGAGATCGTGCCGGCATGACCGCCGGCGCCGGCCGCGACCAGGATCAGGCCGTCGGCGCCCTTCTCGATCGCCTTGTGCGCGAATTTCTGGTTGATCACATCGTGGAAGACGATGCCGCCCCAATCGTGCGCCGCCTTGTTGAGATCCTCGCGCGCGCCGAGCGAGGTGATCAGCATCGGCACCTTGTATTTCTCACACATCGCAAGGTCGTGATCGAGCCGGTTGTTGGACTTGTGGACGATCTGGTTCACCGCGAACGGCGCCGACGGCCGCTCCGGATGCGCTTTGTCGTAAGCGGCGAGTTCTTCCGTGATCCGCGCCAGCCACTCGTCGAGCAACGCCGCGGGTCGCGCGTTCAGCGCCGGGAACGATCCGACCACGCCGGCCTTGCACTGGGCGATGACGAGATCGGGCACGGAGATGATGAACAGCGGCGACCCGATCACGGGTATCGACAGGCGCCCCTTGAACAGCGCAGGCATGGACATTGAGAGACGATCCTTCGGTTCATCCAGAGAGAGTGCGGCATCGCTTCAAGAGATGCCGGGCATCATACCAACAAGGCAATCTTTCCAGTGTCAAGTATTGCGTCTTGGCGCTGCCGGGCGGAGTTTTCCGCGTCCCGGACTTCCTATTCTAACATCTTGTTTGATCGTGATCTTCTTTCCCCGGATCATGAGCGGGCGAATTTTTCGGAAGCACGTGCTACTGGCAGAGCGCCCGGATGACGTAATTTTCGGTCTTGCAGTCGCCCGGCTCGCGCTTGCGGCCGGGCAGGTACACTTTCGGCGAGCATTTCTCGGCGGCGTCGGTGTCGAGACTCTTGCCCTCCTGGTAGCCCTTGCTCTGGCAGAGTTTATCGGCGCCGGCCTTGCAGTCCGGCGCGCCATTGGCCGCCACCAGGCAGGCCGCGCGTCCGCTCACCATGATCGAGGGCTTCGCCATGTTCGACAGGCTGTCGCCGGCGCCCTTGGCGCGGCTATTGAGATCGTCGATCGCCTCGCTCGGGCTTTTGAGCGGCGTCAGCAGCGATTTGGATTTTTCGAACAGCTTTCCGATTTCGTTGATCAGGCCGGGGTTTTCCTCGCGCGGCGGCGAAGGCGGCTCGATCTGCTGCGGCGCGGGCTGATCCGGAACGGATTGTTGCGCCGGCGACTGCAGGCCGAGCGAGGGCTGCGGTGCTGCCTGCGCCCAGCCGGTGTCGGGAACAATCGCGAGTATCGATGCAGCGAGGCCTGTGGTCGCAAGCTGCGTCCCGCATCGTTTTAGAATACGGCCGGTTCGGTTGGGCATGGCGGCGAACGTAACCTGAAGCCGCGACGCCAGCATAACGCTAGACCAGCTTGAACGCGATGTAGAAGCCAAGCACCAGAACCGCGGCCCCGATCGCAACCCAGAGGCTCAGCCGCTTTTCCAATTCACCCCGGATCAGATCGCCATAGCGGTTGAGCAGGACCGCAACGATGAAGAAGCGGCCGCCGCGCGCCACGATGGAGCACAGGATGAACAGCCAGATGTTGTAGCCGGCAAAGCCCGAGGTGATGGTCACGAGCTTGTAGGGGATCGGCGTCAGGCCCTTCAGCAGGATGATCACCGCGCCCCATTCGGCATAGGACGCGCGGAAGACTTCGACCTTGTCGTTGAGGCCGTAGACGGTGATGAGCCAGTGCCCGACCGAGTCATAGAGCAATGCGCCGATCGCATAGCCGAGCACGCCGCCGGCGACCGATGCGATGGTGCAGACGGTCGCAAACCACCACGCCCGCTTCGGCTGCGCCAGCGACATCGGCAGCAGCATGATGTCGGGCGGGATCGGGAAGAAGGAGCTTTCCGCAAAGGCCACAGCCGCCAGAATCCAAAGCGCGTAGGGCTTGTCAGCGGCGTCGATGCACCATTCGTAAGTCCGTTTGAGCATGCGCGCATGAACCATCATGGAGCGGATTTGTCCATGGCGGGAAAGGTTCGATTTTAAGAGAAATTAGTGCCGTTTGCGCGAGCCGCGGCTTTCCAGCGTGACAATTCGCCGCCGTACCGCCGCAGTTGTCGCCGGTTTGGGCAGCGACTTGCTCTCCGCTGCCACTTTCGGCGGTTTGACCGCGGGCTTGACGGCCGATTTTGCCACGGACTTCGGCATCTTCTCGGCAATGCCGAGCAGATCCTCGCGCCGGCCCATCTCGCGCCAGACATCAGCAGGCTTCACGCCGGCTGCCACCCAGAGGACGGTGAGATTGTAGAGCAGATCGGCACTCTCGCGGACCACCGCGTCGGTGTTGCCGTTGACGGCGTCGATCACGACTTCGATGGCTTCCTCGGCGAGTTTCTTGGCCATCTTGGATGGCCCGCGTTGGAACAGCCGGGCCGTTCGCGAAACTGCCGGGTCGAGATCCCTGGCCGCGATGACCGCCTGATATAGCCGCTCGAGCGAATCACTCATTCTGCAAACCTTAACGGAAAGCCTTGGCCATCGTGTTAACAGCTTGGCCACACCAGCAAAAAATCCACCGGCCGGGGGCGGCCGGTGGATTCATCTTTAACGGCGGCTTTAGCAGAAGCTGCAATTACCAGCTAGCCATTACCAGCTGGCGAGCGGGTGTCCCCGGTAATACGGCGTACCCGATGAGCGATAGTAGGGGCCACCGCCATAGTAATACGGGGCCGGGTCGCCGTAATAGACCGGGCCGCCACCGTAGTATCCATAGCTGTCATAATAGTCGCGGCGGTTCTGCGTGGCCGCGATCGCAAGACCCGTGCCGACGATGCCGGCAAAAGCTGCTGCCGCCGCGGCACCGCCGCCACCGCGATAATACCGGCGACGGGCGCTGAAATCGGTCGCGTCACTGGTCCCGGCCGAAGCCGTGATGCCCTTGCCCGCCAGCGCCGAGCCGGCGAACACCGTGGTCGGCGCAACAGTGGTCAGCGCCACCGCCACAACCGTGGCCACAGCGCCGGCCCGGCAAATCGATGAAAACACACCATTTCGCGCAAACATTTCAATATCCTCCGTGGGAGCCTGGCCTGGCAGGCCTTCGATAGCTAACCACAGAGCGAAGGTTAGGTTCCCCAATCCGAATGGTAGCTGAACGGTCTCCGGCGAAACCGTGGCAGTCATCGAACGTTCAGGTTAGATGCGGCAGAATGCCCGCTCGGGCGCTGTAATTGCCGCGCTAGTGTCTGCAGACATCGCCGGCGCGGCAACTTGTCTCATCTCTTGCCGATGTAATCTCGATGCGTGCTATCCGGACCACCGCCTTTCGCATCATCGCCGGCTTTGCGCTGGCTTCGTTTGCCGGCCTGTGTGGGATCACCGGTTTTGGCGTGGATTACGTCCAGGCCGCCGACGACGCGAAGCCTCCCCTCGCCATCCAGTTTACGCTCGACCGGCCGATCGATGCCGCAGCCGCCCCGTTCGTGATGGCAGGCGTCGGCGGCCTGTTCAGCGGCGAAGCGCTTGCGGTCACGACCAATATTGCTGGCGGATCGACGGACGCCATCGCGCGCGTTGCGGCCGGGACCAGCGATTTTGCCATGGTCGACATCAACGCCTTGATGCGGTTTCGCGACAAGGACAAGCAGGGCGGCCCCAGGATCAAAGCCGTGTTCATGCTGTTCAACAAGGCGCCCTACGCCATCATTGCCCGCAAGAGCCGGGGCGTGCAGACGCTGTCGGATCTCGAGGGCAAGAATCTCGGCGTCGCCGAAGGCGACCTGTCGATCCGGTTGTGGCCGGCGGTCGCGAAACTCAACGGCATCAAGCCCGGGAGCGTAAAACAAAGCAGCATCAGCGCCGCGGTGCG
>Ga0081540_1002015_pt1 | contig 16961 bp, 13 predicted proteins | sample TabmetS2T1R1_FD_71024 | JGI IMG/M metagenome (GOLD analysis project Ga0081540, IMG submission 71024) | Tabebuia heterophylla rhizosphere microbial communities from the University of Puerto Rico - S2T1R1 | ecosystem: Host-associated > Plants > Roots > Rhizosphere ... | reverse complement strand
TCTCAGGTCTCGTCGCGCTGCAATACTTTTTCGTGGACTACAACCACCTCAGCGGACCGCTGCCGCCGCTGTCCGGGCTCCATGCGTTGCTGCAATTCATCGCGAACAGCAACGAGCTGACAGGCTCGATTCCCGACCTCCCGTCCAGCCTTTTGCAGCTCAGGGTTGGCGTCAATCGCCTGACCGGCGCCGTCCCGGCGGCGCCGCCGAACCTCTGGCAGAGCGAATCAAGCCTTTGTGCGAATCCGCTCGACCTTACGCCGAGCGCGAACGACGCCGGCTGGGACGCCGCGACCGGGCATTCGCCGTGGTGGGCCGATCCGAGCCCCGGCATGCGCTGCGACGGTTTGTTCGTGGGCGGGTTCGAATTCGAATATCTGTAGGTGGAAGGATCGAGTGCGTCAACAATGAAAATGACGTACCGATCCCGACGATGGATTCGGGCTTAGCCACATTTGCTGTAGCCACAATTCAAACACGTAGCACACCCATCCATCATGATGACCGCGCTCGTGTTGCACTTGCTGCACATCGTCGCCCCAGGCGGAAACGCGCTAGCTTCCGTCGACTCCTTGCGAGCCGATTCGCCGCCCGGTCCGGCCATGTCGTTCGAGAACGCGTGCTCCGCGGCCGGCGCCTCGGTCATGTCAGGGTTTTTTTTTAGCCGCGACTCATAGGCCGCGCGCTTCTCCGCGATCAGCACCCGCTGCTCGGGCGACATCTCCGGATCGTGCAGCAAGCCGATCGACTTCATGTGCGTCTCGATCACGGCGCCGAGCTCGGCGACGATCGACGGCATATACACGCCGCCGGCCTTGAAGTAGCCGCCGCGCGGATCGAACACCGCCTTCAGCTCCTCGACGAGGAACGTGACGTCGCCGCCCTTGCGGAACACCGCGCTCATGATGCGCGTCAGCGCCACGATCCACTGGAAGTGGTCCATGTTCTTCGAGTTGATGAAGATCTCGAACGGGCGGCGCAGCTCGTATTCGGTGTCCTGGTTCAGCACGATGTCGTTGATCGTGACGTAGAGCGCATGCTCGAACAGCGGCGACTTGATCTTGTAGGTCGCGCCGATCAGCGTGTCGGGGCGCTCGACCTTCTCGTGCATCTGGATGACTTCGGCCGTGACGACCGCGGGCGCGTTCGGGGGCGCGTCCTCGGCGGGGACGAGCTTGGTCTTGTCCTCGGGCTTGAGGACGCTGTAGCCCTTGATCTTCTTGCCGATCTTCATGGCCATCTCCTGCTGACTCCTGTCTCTACGGCGCGAGCGGCGCCTGACGTGCGCACGCGAGGTGGCACGGTGGTTGGGTACGCACTCCGGTGGATCACTTCCTGCGCGTGGTCTTCTTGGCGGCGCGCTTTCGGGCCGGCGCTTTCTTCGCCGCCTTCTTGGCCGCCTTCCTAGCCGGCGACTTCTTCTTCGCGGACTTCTTGACGCCCGCGGCCTTCTTCTCGGCGGCGCTCTTGTGCGCCATGTCGGCGCGGTGCGCGCGTTCGTAGGTCTGGATGTCCTTGAACGTGCCGTCGGCGGCGCGTACGGCGTAAAGCTTCTTGCCGGCGCCGGAGTACATCGTCGTGCGTCTCATCGCCATGACCGTCTCCCGCGGCGAAGTGTTGCTCCGCCGGCCGGCGCCGCGGCCGGCCGGCGGTGGTCGATCATTTCCTGCGGCGCGCGCCTTTGCGGGCGGCCTTGCGTGCCGTCTTGCGTGCACCCTTCCGGGCGGCGACCTTGCGCGACACCTTGCGCACGGCCTTCTTCGCCTTGCGCTTCATCGCGCCCTTCTTCGCCGATGCCTTGCGCGAAGCCTTCTTCACGGCCTTCTTGACAGCCTTCTTTGCCGCCTTCGCCTTCTTGGCGGCCTTCTTGGCGGCCTTCTTCGCTGCCGGCTTCTTGGCGACGGCGCTCTTGGCCTTCGCGACAACCGTGCGCACCGTGCGCGCCGCCTGCTTCCTCGCCTTCGCGGCCTTCTTGGCGACCTTCGCCGCGGTGTTCGCGACGGCGGTCTTGGCGTCGGATGCGGCGCTGCCGACCGACGAGGCGACGGCGCTCGCGGCGTCGGCCACGGCGCCGCCGATCTGGGCTGCGCCTTCCTTCATGTTCTCGAACGAGTCGCCGAAACTGCCTTGGTTCTGCATGGTAGGTTCCCCTCTCCGGTTATCTGGTCTGGATGATCTGGACTTGAGAGATCTGGACGGGTTTCACGAAACCTTGGGCTGCGCACCGGCCGCGACTCGCAGACACTGCGCGCCACGGCGTAAGCATACTCAGAATTTGCCGTAGTAGCCTTCTTTCAGCGCATCGAACAGGTTCGCCGCGGTGTGCGTCTCGCCGTCGTATTCGATCTCTTCGTTGCCTTTGACTTCCACCACGGAACCGTCTTCGAGCTCGAAGCGGTAGGTGGTGTTCTCCAGATCATGCTCCTTGACCAGTACTCCTTGGAAGGCCGCCGGATTGAAGCGGAACGTCGTGCAGCCCTTGAGCCCCTGCCGGTGGGCGTAGCGATAGATGTCCTTGAAGTCCTCGTAGGGGTAATCGGTGGGCACGTTCGCCGTCTTGGAGATCGACGAGTCGACCCATTTCTGCGCCGCTGCCTGAATGTCGACGTGCTCGACCGGGCTGATGTCGTCGGCCGCGACGAAGTAGTCCGGCAGCTTTTCCTCGGCGACGTCGGAGAACGGCATCGCCTTGCCGTTGATCAGCTCGCGGTAGGCCAGGAGCTCGTAGCTGTATACCTCGACCTTTTCCTTGGTCTTGCGGCCTTCGCGCAGCACGTTGCGGCTGTAGCGGTGCGCGAACGACGGCTCAATGCCGTTGGAGGCGTTGTTCGCGAGCGAGAGCGAGATCGTGCCCGTCGGCGCGATCGAGCTGTGGTGCGTGAAGCGTGCGCCGGTCTTCGCAAGATCGTTCACGAGCTCGGGCGCGACTTCGGCCACGCGCTGCATGTAGCGGCTGTATTTCGCGTGCAGGACGCGGCCCGGGACCTTGTCGCCGACCTTGTAGCCGTCGGCGGCCATCTCGGGACGCTTGCGGAGCATGTCGCCGGTGACCTCGAAGTCCTGCGCCATGATCGGCGCCGGGCCCTTCTCCTTCGCGAGCGAGAGCGCGACTTCCCAGCCGGCGAGCGCCATCTCGCGCGAGACGTCCTCGGTGAACTGGCAGGCGTCGGGCGCGCCGTACTTCATCTTCAGCATCGTCAACGTCGAGCCCAACCCAAGGAACCCCATGCCGTGACGGCGCTTGGAGGTGATCTCGGCGCGCTGCTGGGCGAGTGGCAGGCCATTGATCTCGACGACATTGTCGAGCATGCGCGTGAACACGCGCACGACTTCGCGGTATTCGTCCCAGTCGAAGCGCGCCTTCGGGCCGAACGGATCGCGCACGAAGGTCGTCAGGTTCACCGAGCCGAGCAGGCACGAGCCGTACGGCGGCAGCGGCTGCTCGCCGCACGGGTTGGTCGCGCGGATGTTCTCGCACCACCAGTTGTTGTTCATCTCGTTGACGCGGTCGATCAGGATGAACCCGGGCTCGGCGTAGTCGTACGTCGAGACCATGATCATGTCCCAGAGGTGCCGCGCGCGGATGTGGCCGTAGATCTTGCACGCGACGAGGCCGTCCTCGCGGACGACGTAGTTGCGATGCGCGGGCCATTCGCGCCAGATGACCTTCGCCTGGTCGGCGAAATCGATCTCGTCCTTTTCCTTGACGTGAATCGGAAAAACTAGCGGCCAGTCGCTGTCCGTTTCTACCGCGTCCATGAACCCGTCGGTGATGAGCAACGACAGGTTGAACTGGCGCAAGCGCCCGTCCTCGCGTTTGGCGCGGATGAATTCCTTGACGTCCGGGTGGCTCACGTCGAACGTGCCCATCTGCGCCCCGCGGCGGCCGCCGGCCGAGGACACGGTGAAGCACATCTTGTCGTAGATATCCATGAACGACAGCGGGCCCGACGTGTATGCGCCCGCACCCGACACGTACGCGCCTCGCGGGCGCAGCGTCGAGAATTCGTAACCGATGCCGCAGCCGGCCTTCAGCGTCAGGCCCGCCTCGTGCACCTTGTCCAGGATGTTGTCCATCGAGTCGTCGATCGTGCCCGACACGGTGCAGTTGATCGTCGACGTCTTCGGCTTGTGCTCCTGCGCGCCGGCGTTGGACGTGATGCGTCCGGCCGGAATCGCGCCGCGGCGCAGCGCCCAGAGGAATCGCTCGAACCAGTACTTCTGCTTCTCGGGCGTCGCCTCGGTTTCGGCGAGCGCCTTCGCGACGCGCTGGTAGGTATGGTCGATCGTCGCGTCGACCGGCTCGCCCTGCTTGGTCTTCAGGCGGTATTTCTTGTCCCAGATGTCGTACGACGCCGGCTGCAGCGGAATCTCCGCCGCGCCGCGCGCGATCTGCTCAAGGCGCACTGTGCTCATGTTGTTCTCTCGCCTCCCGCCGCGGTGTCCTTCGAGGGCGCCGCGCCATCCTTACTTGCCACCGTCCCATACCCGTCCGAACACGGACGAAAAGGGCACCCCGCGCCGGCCGGCGAACCGGTTCTCAGCGCACTTCGCTCAACTGATCTTTAGCCTCATCGCGGGTCTTCAACACCCCGGAGCGGACCGTTGGGCCGTCTCCCAACTGCAACAACGGACCCAAGAGATTGATCAAATACTAACCATTGACCACAACATCTTGTGGATGTCGCGTGCATGTAACCTACGCTCGATCGAAGCCGATGTAAAGCGTCTTAATGTGACAGCGTGCAAACGGCGCGCGACCGCTTGAAAGCGCGATCGACGAAGGCAAGCTTGGGACCCACGGCTGCGAAACGACGCTGCGTTTTCGCGGTCTCAAAGCCCTCTCGTTTCCCTGGACAGGATGGTTACGCATGCGTCCCAGCCGTTCCTCTTCCACGCTCGCGAACGCGCTCGCGTTCGGCTTCGCGATGGCCGCGCTCGCACCGACCAGCGAGGCCGCGCTGCCGCCCGCGATCGACGGCCAGGCCCTGCCCTCGCTCGCGCCGATGCTCGAGCGCGTGACGCCGGCCGTCGTCAACATCAACTCGAAGACGCGCGTGCGCGTGCGCGATCCGTTCTTCGACGATCCGATGTTCCGCCGCTTCTTCGGCATCCCGAACGGACCGCGCGAGCGCGTGCAGCAGTCGCTCGGCTCGGGCGTGATCATCGACCCCGGCGGGACCATCGTCACCAACGACCACGTCATCCGCGGCGCATCCGCGGTGCACGTGGTGCTGGCGGACGGCCGCCAGCTCGAGGCCGAGGTGGTGGGGGCCGACGCGCAGAACGACCTCGCCGTGCTGCGGGTCGCCTCGAAGACGCCGCTCCCGGCGGCGAAGCTCGGCACCTCGAGCGATCTGATGATCGGCGAGACCGTGGTCGCCATCGGCAACCCCTTCGGCCTCACCAAGACCGTGACCTCGGGCGTGCTCTCGGCAGTGGGCCGGAGCTTCAAGGCCAACGACCAGCTCTACATCGACTTCTTGCAGACCGACGCGGCCATCAACCCCGGCAACTCCGGCGGACCGCTGATGAACCTGGACGGAGAGGTCGTCGGCATCAACACCGCCATCTTCAGCGGCGCGCAGGGCATCGGCTTCGCCATCCCGGTGGACAAGGTCCGGCGCATCGTCCAGGAGCTGAAGAGCTTCGGGAAGGTCAGGCCCGCGTGGATTGGCATCAACGCGATGGACCTGACGGAGCCCGCAGCGCGGAAGCTCGGCTGGGAGCGGAGCGACGGGGTCCTGGTCGAGTCGGTGGACCCGGGCAGCCCCGCCGCCGCGGCCGGCGTGCAGCCCGGCGACATCGTGGCCGAGCTCGGGGGCTCTCCGGTGCAGGATGCCGACGAGTTCCAGGCGAAGGTTCGCGGCTATCCGGCGAAGGCCGCGATGCCGCTGGTGCTCGTTCGCCAGGGCAAGAAGCTGGAGGTGACGGTCACCCCCTCCGAGTTTCCCTCGCAGCAGGCGGACGCCTACGCCTGGGACCGGCTGGGGCTCCGGCTCGCGGCCTCCGGGGGCAGGCTCGCGGTGTCGGCGGTGCGCGCCCAGAGCCAGGCCGAGGGCTTCGGCATCGACCGCGGAGACCTCATCGTCCGTCTCAACAACGTGGCGCTGGACTCGCTCCCCACGTTCCGGGAGGCGCTCATCTCGGCGCGCCACGCGCGGAGCGTGCTCCTGGTGGTTCGACGTGCGGGTCGGAACTACCTCGTGACGTTCCGCCTGTAAGGGTCCCCACGGACCCTTTCTCTTTCCGCCCTGGGTGCGACTCCTGGCCACAAGGCGGGTGGGCAATCACCCGGTCGATTTCTCGGTGGTCGAGCAAGCGCTATAGAGTGCCGCTCCAGCGTGACCCGAATCGTCCCGACCTATCGCACTGCGGGGCCGCTACTGGCAGGAACCCGCTCGAGCGCAATGCTCGGACTGGAGGAGCGCGAGGCCTCCGCGCGGCCGGTCGTGCTGGTCTGGGCGCCGCCGGAGCTTCCGAGGGACGAGGACCGGTTCTCGCAGCTGCAGCGGGACACGCGCCGCGCCTCCACGCTCGACCATCCGCACATCGTCAAGGTGCACGGCCTGGCCACGCTGGAGCAGGGCCTGGCCCGCGTCGTGGAGTACGTCGATGGGGAGTCCCTGCGCGACGTGCTCGAGCACACCGGCAAGCTCTCGCCCGCAGTGGCCGGCCGCATCGCGGTCGACTGCGCGCTCGGCATCCACTACGCGCACGTGGCGGGCAACGACGACGGGACGCCCCTCGTGCACGGTGACCTGCGGCCCGAGACGGTGATGCTCGCCTTCTCCGGCCGCGCCAAGGTGGGCGGGTACGGAGCGCTGGCGGTCGCCCCCAAGGAAACCAACGGCCAGCGGGTGGTGAACCGCCGCCGCTACTGCGCGCCGGAGCAGATCATCGGCGGCCGCGCCGCGCAGACGCCCCAGACCGACGTCTTCCTCCTCGGGCTCGTGCTCTACGAGTGCCTCACCGGGCGGATGCCCTGGGACAAGGAGACCGACTTCGACCAGGCGGTGATGACCTCGCCGCTTCCGCTGGACGGGCTCCCCTCCGCGGTCCAGGACCTGCTCAAGAAGGCCACCGCCAAGCGGGCCTCGGACCGGCACAAGACGGCGCTGGCCTTCCGCGACGCGGTGGACCAGGTGCTGGCCCCGCTGGCGACGCCGGCCGAGCTCTCCGAGCTGCTCGAGCATCACTTCCCGGCTCAGGACTCTCCGCGCGCGGCGCGGAAGCAGGTGCTGGACGCGGCGCTCGAGGCCCACGCCCGGTCCTGGGCTTCCCAGCCGGTGAAGGCCTCCGAGTCTCCGACCATCCTGATGGACGCGCGGGAGCTGGCGGAGCTGGAGGCTCCGAAGTTCGACTGGCGCTCCAAGATGCCGCTGGTCTTCGGGGTGGTCGTCGCCGGCGCGCTCGCCGTCGCCTTCTGGGTCCAGACCCGTCACGCGGTGCCCAAGCCGATGCTGACTCTGCCTCCCGGCCAGCAGCAGGCGGTCCGGCCTCCTCCGGGCGGGAACACGCGGCCTGCGTCCACGGTCGCCGCGGCCACGGCTCCCGCCGCGGTCCCAGCCGTGGACCGCGCGCCTGCGCCCGCGCCGACTCCCGCCCCTGCTCCCGCCCCGGCAGTGGCCGCGCCGGCGGCCGCCACCGCGCCGACCCCGTCGGGGAAGGGCGATTTCCTGACCACGGGCATCGAGCTGGTCACGGATCCGCCGGTCGACGTCGCCCTCGACAAGAAGCCCTACGGGCGGACGCCGATCGTCATCCCCGCCACCCCCGGCAAGCACGCGCTGACCCTCAGCGATCAGGCCAAGGGCATCAACCAGACGCGGGCGGTGACGGTGAGGAAGGACGGCGTGACCTCGCTGCACCTCACCGTGGGCCGGGGCACGCTCTCGGTGCGCGCGCCCCAGGGCGCCCGGGTCATCGTGGACGGGCGCGTGGTGGGCTCGAGCCCGGTGGACGATCTCCATCTGTTCGAGGGCACACACCACCTCAAGGTGACGCTCGGCGACGCCGTGTGGCAGCAGTCGTTCGTGCTCCGGAACGAGCAGAGCCTGCGCTACGACGTCGAGCTGAAGCCGACCAACGGCGGCTGATCCGCGCTCGCCCGGCGTCTCCACCTCGACCCTCCCGCGAGTCCCGACGCCACTCCGCTGCGACGCGCGTTCGAGCGGTGCGTCCTGCCGGTCCTGCTCGACGTGCAGATCTGGACGCGGCCGGCGGTGCGACGCTCGCCGTAGGCCACTCCGGAGAGACGGGCCCACGAGCGCGTTGACCACGGATCCGCGAGGTGCTCCGGCCGCGATGACGGCGCAGCGCGGCGCCCGACGCGCGATCACAGCTGTCAAATCGCGCCGCGTCGACGCTCCGGCGTGCGCCCGCCCGCTCTCCGCCCGTCCGTTGCGTGCGCACCGATGGCTTTCCGACACGCGATGGCTTGGTTGCGGCGATCCCTCCGAGGAAGGCGCCTACTCGCGCGCCCGCATCCGGCACGGAGGGCCGTGCCCTTCGCGGGCCACAAGGAGGAGGGACCTTGCAGCCACATCGTCGACCGTTGCGCCTCGTACCCATCGTCCTGCTCACCGCAGTCCTCTTCGGCGGGCTCGCTGCCGTGCCCAGCGGCAGCGCCTGCTCCACTCGCAACCTCGTGTTCCACGAGGGGACGAACATCGCCGCCACCGTCTCTCCGGACGGGAAGACGGTGATCATGGATCTCCAGAACAACCTCTGGTCGCTTGGCATTCACGGGGGCAAGGCCGAGAAGATCACCGACGACTTCCTCGAGCCGTCGCGGCCCCACTGGTCACCCAGGGGCGACCTGGTGGCGTTCCAGTCGTACACCACCGGCACCTTCCACATCTGGGTGATGAAGCCCGATGGCAGCGGCATCCACCAGCTGACCGACGGCCATGGCGACGACCGCGAGCCGCGCTTCTCGCCAGACGGCACGCGCATCGCCTTCTCCTCCGATCGCGCCTTCACCGGCACCTACGACATCTGGGTGGTGGACGTGGCCACCGGCGCCCTCACCCAGTGGACCAAGGCGACGACGGACGAGTTCGAGCCGAGCTGGACTCCGGACGGCAAGGAGATCGTCTTCATCAGTGGCACGGGCGCGACGGGCACCAGCATCCAGGCGCAGGACGCGGCGGGGAACGTCCGCACCCTGGTCACCGCCCCGACCGGCTTCCGGCTCAACTCGCCGGTGATGTCGCCCGACGGCAGCAGGGTGGCCTACGAGCAGTTCGCGAACAACAAGAGCACCCTGATGGTCTCCGGGCAGCAGGTCGGCACCAGCAACGACGTCTTCCCCTTCCACGCCAGCTGGCTCTCGGCGGACAAGCTCCTCTACACGGCCGACGGCAAGCTGCGCATCTCCGACGTCTCCGGGGCCAGCACCGACGACATCAACTTCACCGCCCAGTACCGGGTGCAGCGCGCCAGCTACAACCGCAAGAAGTTCGAGTTCGACTCCCACGACGCGCGCCAGGCCAAGGGCATCGTCGGCCCCGCCCTGTCGCCGGACGGGAAGCAGGTGGTGTTCCAGGCGCTGAACCAGCTCTGGCTGATGAAGATCGGCGAGGCGCCGGTCCAGCTCACCGGGGACAGCTATTACAAGTGCGACCCCTCCTGGTCACCGGACGGGAAGCGCATCGCCTACTCCTCGGACAAGGCCGGGACCGAGGACCTCTACATCCTGGACCTCGAGTCCGGCGACGAGACGCGGGTGACCTCGATCGTCGGCGCCGAGGTGTCCTCGGCCTGGTCGCCGGACGGCACGCAGCTCGCCTTCCAGGACCAGACCGGCGCCACCTTCGTCGTGGACATCGCGACCGGGAACGCGAAGCAGGTCATCGCCTCGCTCTTCGCGCCGTCCAAGCCGAGCTGGTTCAAGGACGGGAAGACCCTCGCGGTGGGCGCGCTCAAGCCTTACACCCGCCGCTTCCGCGAGGGAACGAGCCAGATCCTCACCGTGGACGTCGGCACGGGGGCTCTGACCTACACCGAGCCGGCGCCCTTCCAGTCGATCAGCACCCGCGGCGAGGACGGGCCAGTGTACGCGCCGGACGGATCGGCGATGGCCTTCGTGCTGCAGAGCACGCTCTGGGTGCGCCCGGTGGACGCGCACGGGGTCCCCACCGGCGAGGCGAAGCAGATCAACTTCGAGGTCACCGATGCTCCGACCTGGAGCGGGGACTCGAAGACCCTGCTCTACCTGTCCAACGGCGAGCTGCGGACCGTCCCCCGCGAGGGCGGGCTCCCCTCCAGCGTGTCGCTGGATCTGTCGTGGCAGCCACAGCAGTCGCACGGCCGGGTCATCGTCCACGCCGGAAAGCTCTGGGACGGACGGGGCAAGAAGGTCCAGAACGACGTGGACATCGTGATCGAGGGGAACCGCATCCAGAAGGTTCGCCCGCACCAGGCCGCCGGTGGTGACCCCGGCGACAAGACGGCCCGCTTCATCGACGCCTCGAACCTCTTCGTCATCCCCGGCCTCTGGGAGTCGCACACCCACGAGTGGATCTCCGGCAAGTTCTACGGCGACCGGCTGGGACGGCTGTGGATGGTGTACGGCGTCACCTCGCTCAACTCGGTGGGTGACCCGGTCTACCGGGCGGCGGAGACCCGCGAGGCGTTCGGCTCCGGGCTCCGGGTGGGACCGCGCTACTTCGCCACCGGCGAGGCCATCGACGGCGAGCGCATCTATTACAACTTCATGCGGCCGACGTACGGGTCGGACGAGCAGTTCGAGCGGGAGATCTCCCGCGCCGAGGCGCTCGAGTACGACATGGTGAAGACCTACGTCCGCCTCCGGCACGAGGACAACGCGCGGATCACCCAGAAGGTGCATGCCCGGATGCAGGTCTGGACCGCGTCCCACTACATGCTCTCGCCCATGGCCTACGGCGAGGACGGGATGACCCACGTCAGCGCCACCACCCGCACCGGATTCGCCTACACCCGGTCCTCGGCGGGCATCAGCTACGACGACATGCGCTCGGTCTTCCAGAAGACCGACTCCTTCGACATCAGCACCACCTTCAGCTCCACCCTCTACGCCCAGGATCCGAAGATGGTGGAGGACCCGCGGCTGACCACCCTGAACACGCCGTGGGACCAGGTGCTGCTGGTGGCCAAGCGCGATGCGGCGGTCAACACCGACCAGACCGTCGCCCGGGACAGCCTCCAGAAGGAGGAGAACACCGTGGCCGCGATTCGCCGCGGCGGCGGCGTCATCCTCGCCGGGACGGACTCGCCCCTGGACAACGTCGCCACCGCGCTCCACCTCAACCTCCGGGCGCAGGTGCGGCTCGGCGGGCTCGAGCCGTGGGAGGCGCTCCAGTCGGCGACCATCCTCACGGCCACCGAGGTGGGCGTGGCCAAGGACCTGGGAACGGTCGAGGCAGGCAAGCTGGCCGACCTCGCCTTCATCTCCGGCGACCCGCTCACCACCATCGAGGACCTGGCCAACGTGCAGGGGGTGATGAAGAACGGCCGCCTCTACACGGTGCCGGAGCTGATGCTGCCCTTCATCTCGCCGGGCGGGCTGCAGAACACGCTCCGGAGCCAGAAGACCATTCCCGCCGCGCCGGGAGTGGAGCGCTCGCGGTCCACGCACTGGTGGCACAACCCCGAGCAGATGATCGAGGACGACCACAAGTAGCCGGTCGGCCGCTCGCGCTCAGCCCCCCGAACCCGGGGGATGCCTCAGCCGTCCGGGTGGTGGCTGAGCGCGACGCGGTTCCCCTCGGGGTCGCGGACGTAGAGCGTCCAGCGCGTCTCGTGGACCAGCGGGATCCCGCGCCGCTCGAGCTCGCTCCGGATGTGGGCCCGCTCGGCGCGAGGAACCCGGATGGCGATCAGGAACAGGCCAGGACGCCCGTCGCGGAAGCTCGGATCTGGCGCGGGCGCAGTCTCCACCCGCTCCAGCGCGAGGAACCCTCCCCCGCCCACGTCCAGCCAGATGCTCCGGAGCCGGCCATCCTCTCCGTGGTGCCGCTCGATCTCTCGGAGGCCGAGGACGTCCTGGTAGAAGCCGGCGACGTCCTCCAGCGCCTTCACCTGGATCGCGAGGTGGTGGAAGCCCTGGACCTTCATCCCGGCGCTCCGGGGTTCCACGGCGACATCGGCCCGACCGGCCGTGCCTCGAGCACCTCGCCGGGCGAGAGGAGCCTCGCGACGGGCACCCGCGGCGCGGGGACGGGCGCCGGCGGAGGCCGCGGCAGCTCTCCCTGCCCGTCCAGCACCAGCGCGGCCAGCGCGTCGAGGCGGATCAGCGTGGCCACCGCCTCGACCAGCGCCACCAGCAAGAGCGCGACCCCGGCCGCCGCCGCCGACGCCCAGCCGGGAGCGGCCGATCCGGCCGTCAGCACGAGGATGCCCGCGGCGAGGAACCGGGCCGGGAGCGCGGTCACCACCCAGAGGAGCACGACCGCTCCGGGGCGGGCGCCGAGCGTTCGCAGCGCCACCCCGGCGGCCTCGGAGAATCGCGCCGGGCGCGCGACCGAGACCACCAGGCCCAGCTCCAGCCACAGCGACGCGGCCGGGACGAGGAAGAGCCCGAGGGTGAGGACCAGCGCCATGCCGGCGACGCCGGTCAGGGAGACCAGGGGACCTCCCAGGAACACCGCGACGCCGCTCGCGACCAGCACGCCCCAGAACCACACGTCGAGCACCTGGTCGACGACGACCGCCGCCGCCGCCCAGGCGATTCCCCGGAGCCCGGCCCGCGCCGGCGAGATGTCCGGGCGCGCGGAGCCGGAGCGAAGGCGGCTGGCGCCACCGTGCACCGCCACCGCAAGGACCACCGCCCGCGCCGCCGAGGCCAGGACGAGCAGCCCGAGGCCCGAGACCAGGAGCGTCTGGTGGAGCCGGAGCGCCGGGTTCGCCTGGAAGAGCGCGGGCCAGAGGACGCTCCACGCGGCGCGAGAGACCGCCAGCACGCCACCGAGGGTCAGCAGCGGAAGCACCGCGGCGAGGGCAGCGCGGGCTCCGAGCCGGAGCACCCAGCCGATCGGGGCCGGCGGCGCCGCGGGCTCGTCTGCGGTCATCGCGCGGCGTCCGTGCGGGGCGTGGAGGGCGGGGGCGGGGGCGGCTGGGAGACGTTGTTCGGGGGCGGCGGCGGCTGGGAATGCCCGTCGGTGGGCTTTCCGGCCTGCTCGAGCCCACCCTTGTTGCTGACGGTGATCCGCACCAGCTCCTGAAGGACCTTGTTCCGCTTCACGTTGCCCAGCACCGTCCGGAGGTCGTCGTAGACGCTCGGGTCGACCACCAGGGCCCCGAGGGTCCCCTCCCCGGCCCGGATCTTCCCGGTGATGACCCGGAGGTCCTCGGACATCGCGCCCAGGTTCTGGAAGAGGTTCCGGGCGTCGCCGTAGACGAGCTGGTGGATGGCGCCGTTCTGGCTGGTGCGCGCGTCGTGGAGAAGGACGGCGATCTCCCCGGCCGCGTCGCCGAGCTGGCCCACCGCCTTGCCGGCCTTCGGGTCGTAGAGCAGCGCGTGCAGGGCGCCGTCTCCCTTGCGCGCGGCCTCCAGCACCAGGCTCACCTGCTCCAGCGCCCGCTCCGCCTGGACCGAGACGTCGCCCAGCTTGACCAGCAGACGGTGGGTTTCCCCCGCGCCGTTCGGATCGTAGATGAGCGCGTGGAGCACGCCGTTCCCCTTCTCGATCCCCTGGAGGATGCTCCGGCTGCTGGAGATGGCCGCGGTGAGGTCCTTGGCCACCGCCGGGTCGGCGAAGGCGTCGCTCAGCTTCTTCACGTTCTCGCTGGCAGCGACCAGGTTGTCCATCAGCGCGCCGCCCGACTTGAGGAGCGCGGTGAGGTCACCCGACGAGCCGCTGGGAATGGCCCCGCCGATGGGGATGGGGTCGCCCTCGGAGGTGCCGAGGGAGATGTCGATCGCCTTGTCTCCGAGCACGCCGCGCCCGCCCACCCGGGCGACGCAGTCGGTCCGCACTCGCGGGGCGAAGGTCTTCGACATCTCGATCATCACGTCGATCTTCTTGTCGCCCAGGTCCGGGGAGAAGGAGATGGAGACCACCCGCCCCACCTCGAGCCCGCCCAGCCACACCGGTGAGTCGCGCTTCAGGCCCTCCACGTTCTCGAAGAAGGCGTGGTAACGGACCTGCCGGTCGAAGAGCCGGTTCTCCTTGCCGATGAGGAGCACCACGAAGCCGAAGAGGACGAGCGCGAGGCCGACGAACAGCCCCGCCCTGACGATCAGCCGGCGCTCTCGCTGGGTGGCGGTCTCGGTGGGGTTCGCCATGGATCAGTCCACCCTCGCCTCGCCCTTGCGCGCGTCGAGGAACGCCCGGACCTCCTTCATGGTGCTGGACTTCATCTCCGGCACGGTCCCCACCTGCACGATGCGCCGGTTGGCGAGCATCGCGATGCGGTCCGACACGGTGAAGGCGCTCTGCATGTCGTGGGTGACGACGATCGAGGTGCAGCGCAGCTTGGCTCGCATGCTGCGGATCAGCTCGTCGATGGTGCGGGTGCTGATCGGGTCCAGCCCGGTGGTGGGCTCGTCCCAGAGGATGACCTCGGGATCGGTGGCGATGGCCCGGGCCAGACCCACCCTTCGCCGCATGCCGCCGGAGAGGTCCGAGGGACGCATCGTCTCGATGCCGGGGAGGTTGACCAGCCCGAGGACGCGGGCCACCCGCTTCGAGCGCTCCTCGGCCGGCATCTCCGGGAAGTGCTCCTTGAGCGGGTACTCGATGTTCTCGCCCACCGAGATGCTGTCGAAGAGCGCCGAGCCCTGGAACACCATCGCCACCCGCCGGCGGACGGCGAGGAACTCCTTCTCCCCGAAGCCGGAGAGGTCCTGGCCGTCGAAGAAGATGCGCCCGCCGTCGGGGTCCATGAGCCCGATGAGGCACTTGAGGAGGACGCTCTTGCCGGCGCCCGAACCCCCGATGACGGTGAGCGTCTCGCCCCTGCGCACCTCGAGCGACAGGTCGTCGAACACGACCTTGGTACCGAAGGCCTTGTGGAGGCCCTCGAAGCGGATGAGCACCTCGGACGGGGCAGGCGTGGCGGCGGGGGCGGTCACGTGATGGTGAGGAGAAGCTTGGTCAGGAAGAAATCGGCGAGCAAGACGGCGACCGAGGCCACCGCGACCGTCTGGGTGGTGGCTCGACCTACCCCTTCCGTCCCACCCTCCACGTGAAAGCCCTTGTAGCAGCCCACCACCGCGATGATCAGCCCGAAGACCACGGACTTGCCCACGCCGGAGAGGAAGTCGGCCTCGTCCACCGTGTCGAGCGCCGAGGTGAAGAACTGGGCGAAGGAGATGTCGTACTCGAACTTGGTGACCGCGGCCCCGGCGATGAAGCCGGTCACGTCGGCGAGGACGGTGAGCATCGGCATCACGATCAGGCAGGCGTAGACGCGGGGGACCACCAGCTTCTTGATCGGATCGGCCCCCAGCGCCCGGACGGCGTCCACCTGCTCGGTGACGGTCATCGAGCCCAGCTCGGCGGCGATGCCGCTGCCGATGCGCGCGCCCACGGTGAGCGCGGTGAGCACCGGGGCGAGCTCGCGGAAGAGCGTCAGGACCACGACCTTCCCCACCGTGTGCTGCACGCCGAACCGGGCGAGGAAGAAGCCGAACTGGATGGCGATGACCAGCCCGGCGAAGGCCGCGGTGAGCGTCCCGATGGCCACCGAGCGCGCCCCGAGCGACTCCACCTGGTACACCACCGCCCCCAGGCTCGAGGGGGGCTGGACGCCGCGGGCCAGCGCACGCCCGCCGAGGACGAACATCCCGCCCAGCTGCTCGAGGCCGCGGCGGAGCTTGTCCCGGAACGGGATGAGGCTCTCCAGCTCCTGGCCGACGATGGCCCCGAGCGACTCGCGGTCCGATTCCTCGGAGCTGTACTCGCCGTCTGGCGCGGTCACTTCACTCGCTCCGTCCCGAAGCCCTGGACCAGCTTCGCCAGCGCCTGGGACTGCTCGTCATAACCACCGCGCGGGCTGGTGTACGTGAAGTCGTAGATGCAGCCGTCCTTCTTCACCGTCCAGAGGCCCAGCTCCACCGGGACACCGTCGAGCTTCGCCCGCCAGCGCGAGAAGAGGGCCGCGCGGCCGTCGAGCATGTCCTCGCGCTCCTCCACCCGCTCGGCCTGGGTGAACCCCACCAGCTGCTGGCGCCGCAGCGCGCTGAGGGGTGCCTCCTGGTAGTCCTGGCACATCGAGCTGACCGACAGGGTGTGACCGCTGGAGTCTCTCACCCAGGCCACGTCCACGTCGCCCAGGGACACCCGTCGCCAGTCGGAACCGGGGTCTCCGAAGCGGTAGCGGGTCCGCTCCTTGCTGACCTCGTCGTTCCGGACTTTCACCGCGGGGCAGGCCGTGAGGCCGAGCGCGCCGAGCAACAGAGCAGCCGCGAGACGGGTGTGCACGGACATCGAGACCTTCCCACGGGACCGCGGGGAGTCGCAGTTCTTTCCGGACGGTGAAAGTGTTGACTCTGCACGCCCGTTCAGGCAGGGTGGAACACGCTTGGAGAGCGTCCTGCGGAGGGCACGATGGAAGAGCTGACGGGCCGACAGCGCGAAATCCTCCACTTCATCGTCAGGCAGACCGAGGAGCGCGGGTTCCCCCCGACCATCCGTGAGATCGGGGAGGAGATGGACATCCGCTCCACCAACGGGGTGAACGACCATCTGAAGGCGCTGGAGCGCAAGGGGTACCTGCTCCGCGGCGAGCAGCAGTCGCGGGCGCTGGTTCCCACCAAGCGGGCCCGCCTGGTCCTGGGCATGGGCGCGCCGCGTCGCGACTCGGGGCTGGTCGAGGTGCCGCTCCTGGGGAAGGTGGCGGCGGGCGCACCGTTGCTCGCGGTGGAGAACGTCGAGGACTCGGTCCGGATCGACAGCTTCCTGCTCGGCGGCAACGGCAAGGAGGTCTTCGCGCTCCGGGTGAAGGGCGACTCGATGGTCGACGACGGCATC
>Ga0081540_1002014_pt1 | contig 16962 bp, 21 predicted proteins | sample TabmetS2T1R1_FD_71024 | JGI IMG/M metagenome (GOLD analysis project Ga0081540, IMG submission 71024) | Tabebuia heterophylla rhizosphere microbial communities from the University of Puerto Rico - S2T1R1 | ecosystem: Host-associated > Plants > Roots > Rhizosphere ... | reverse complement strand
AGCCGGTCGCCGAAGCAGATCGAAGGCGTCACGTGCTTTCATGGCGCGGATGGTTTCGACACGTTCCTGCGCCAGACCGACCTTCTGGTCTGCCTCTTGCCGCTGACCTCGGACACGCGGCACGTCCTCAACCGCGATGTGTTCAGGAAATTGAACCGCAGCGGCCCGCTCGGCGCGCCGGTGCTGATCAATGCCGGCCGTGGCGGATTGCAGAACGAGGCGGATATTCTGGCGTGTCTCGACGACGGCACGCTGGGCGCAGCCTCGCTCGACGTGTTCGAGACCGAACCGCTGCCAATGGAAAGCCCGTTCTGGAGCCATCCCAAAGTGGTGCTGACGCCGCACAATGCGGCGGACACCGATCCCGACGAGATTTCAAAATACGTGGCGAGCCAGATCGCACGGTTCGAGGCCGGCGGTGCGCTGGAGAACGTGGTGGACCGCGGCCGGGGATACTAGGTTCGCAACTCCATGAGCCCGCCTGCTCAGTAGAAGCAGGCGGTGGAAACGAACAGCGTGAATCGATCGATCTCGAACTCCTTCTCCAGGTTCGATCCGAAGCGCGCGAGCCAGCGATCCTGCGCGGTATAGGCGAGCTTTTCCCTGGCCATCGGGCACTCGAATCTGAGCTGCGCCTTTCGCTGCAGATGATGGACCATTTCGTGGACCAGGACCGATTGGTCGGCGGGTGACGTTCCCGTCCACCCGATCGGAAGGAAGATGGTTTCGTTCGCGTCGTCATAAAGAGCGACGGTGCTGCGACCATGCATTGTTTCGACCACAAGGTGCGGCTGCTCTCGCGTTTTCGCGGAGGACTCAGGCCCGCTGCCACGCATCGCGGCAAGCTGCTCCGCGGTAACAAACCTGATCGCCGGCGCGATTGCCGTGGAAGGCAAATCGAAGTTGGCGGTCAGCCAGGCCGAGATTTCCCGAAGCAGACTTTCCGAAGGCACTGAAGCGACGTCCCGTCCTTCGGCGACCGCTCCCGAACTTGCAGAAGAGAGGGACAATGCGGCAAGGGCGACAAGCAAAAATTTCCTGAACATGGCGCAATCTCCAAATCATTTCATGGTTGAAGTAATGGAGGCGGCAGCGAGAAGAGCGCAGGCAAAAAAGCAATATGCAATGCCGGGATGATGTCACGCCCTTCAGATCGGCCGTGTGAAGCCGCTCACCAGCAGGCGGCTTTCTGCAGGCTCGATCGAATCCGACACCCGGCGATCATTATTCAGGCATGCAACGCGTATTGCGTGTGCAACGATCTCGGCAAATTGATCGTGCTGGATTGGTCGCAAATTGTTTGTGCAGCGTGCGTGTGAAGGGCTTCACAGCGTTGCTGCCTGCCCGACTTTACTATCATTGCTGTTTCAGGCTTCGCATATTTTTAAGGAGATTGCACATGACCATCACAGATTTCGTTCTGGGCCGATCGCGTTCGACAGTGCGAGGCCACGACGCCTGGATCATCTTCGGCTATGCGGCGCTGGCCATCGTCGCGATCGCGGCGATTTATCTGGCAGCAGGTGGGCCCGGCGCTAGCGAAGCCGACATCGCATCTGCCGTGGTCCTGCCGTAACGGCCGAACAGCGCCTGCCATTCACGCCGCCGCCAGATTCTGCGGAGCTTCCTTGAAACCGGAGACAACGGTCATGCTGGAGCAAATTGCGCGCGTCCTCTGCTGGCTTTGCGTCGGTGAAATCGCCGCAAGATCGGGGCTACTGCCGCTCCCCGCGCCGGTCACCGGTCTGATCCTGCTTTATGCCGAACTCGCGTTTCGCGGCAAGCTGCCGGAAGATCTCGGCGTTCTCGCCGATCGGCTGCTGCAGTTTCTCGGCATGTTGTTCGTGCCGGCCGGCGTCGGCGTGATCGCTCATTTGCATGTGCTGAAGACGGAAGCGCTGCCGATCCTGGCGGCCATCGTCGGCGGCACCGCCATCACCCTTTTCGTGACGATGGTTGTGGCGAATCTGCTCAGCGTTGCGATGGCGAAACGCCGCGGGCAAGTGCCTGCCAAACTTGAGGGAGCCGTCAGTGATGCCAACCTTTAGCGAATTGACCAGCCTGACCTGGGCAAGCTTTGCCGAGAAGCCGGTGCTCGAGACGGGCGCGACGGTGTTCGCGTTCCTGGTGGCAACGCGGATCGCGCGACTGGGCGGCAATCACCCGCTGCTCAATCCCACGCTGCTCGCGATCATTCTGATCTCGCTCGGCCTCGAAGCAACGCGCATCCCCTACGAAACCTATCTGCACGGCGCCGACGTGATTCACTTCATGCTTGGCCCGGCGGTCGTGCTGCTGGCGGTGCCGCTGTTCCGCCAAAGGGCGGTCATCCGCGCTTCCGCGCGGCTGATCGCGGTTGGATTAGCCGTCGGAATGCCTGTCGGCATACTGAGCGCGGTCGGTATCGCCTGGGCATTGGGAGCAGGTCCGCAAACCATCCTCTCGCTCGCCCCCAAATCGGTCACCGCCGGCATCGCGGTCGGCATATCCGAGCAGATCGGCGGCCTGCAGACGCTCACCATTGTGCTCGTTATCATGACCGGCATTACCGGAGCTGTTCTGGGGCCGATCATCGCACGCCTTGCGCGCATTGAAGATCAGCGCATCGTCGGTCTGGCGATGGGCATTGCATCTCACGGCATCGGAACCGCGCGCGCACTGCAGATCGGTGAGACCGCGGGAGCGTTTTCCGGGCTCGCCATGGGGCTCAACGGCATACTCACGGCAATCGTGCTGCCCCTGGTCTGCGGATTTCTCGGATTTGCGAGGTAGGCGTCAGCGCCGCACGAGCACGACATGCGTGGCATCGGGCGTCGGCACGCTCTCGACGCAGGCATAGCCGAGCTTTGGAAGGTCGATCCCGGCAAACAGGTTTTCTCCCGCTCCCAGCACGACCGGCGAGACGGCAAGACGCACCTCGTCGAGCAGGCGCGCCTGCAGATATTGCCGCACCACGGAGACGCCGCCGCCGACGCGGATATCCTTGTCGCCGGCGGCCGCGCGCGCCCGCTCCAGCGCCGCTTCGATTCCGTCCGTAACGAAGTGAAAGGTGGTGCCGCCCTCCATCTCGATCGGCGCGCGGGCGTGGTGGGTGAGCACGAACACCGGCGTGTGATAGGGCGGGTTGTCGCCCCACCAGCCCTTCCAGGAATCATCCGGCCAGGGGCCGCGCACCGGGCCGAACATGTTGCGCCCCATGATCCAGGCGCCAAGATTTTCCATCGAGCGATGCGCGATCTGGTCGCTGACGCCGGTGTCGCCGCCCTCCTGCCCGATCATCTTGTGAAAGTAGCGGGTCTTGAGCATCCACGCCGGCAACACCATGCCGCCGACGCCGAAGGGATTGTCGAGGTCCTGGCCCGGCGCTGCGCCAAAGCCGTCCAGGGATACGGAAAATGCAGCCGCTTTCAGTTTGCCCATGATTGTTGCCTTCGTCTCAAATGTCCTGATGTCATCAAGACGGACGGCGAAGCCGCTAGCCGACATGTGGTGGAGAATTTCCGCGCGGATTACCGCAGCGGACGGCCGCCAATGGCGAGCGGGGTCTGGCCTGGCAGCAAGGGCGATTTGATGTCGCTGTCGACGAGCCCCTGCGACTGGTACTGCGTCACGCCGACGCCGAGCGACAGGCTGAGATTGTTGCTCGGCCGGTACTCGATACCCGCATTGGCCGCAAAGGCGCCGGGCGCCGTAGCAGACCTGTCGAATGCGGCAAACGCGCCACTGCCGCTGGTGCCGGCACCGGCATTGTATTTCAGCGTGTCGAAGCCGGCAAAGATCGAGAGGGGCGTGTTCTTCAGGGTGTAGCCGAACTGCATGCCGTCGGTGGATACGGAGCTGAAATTGCCGAATGCCGCGGCGCGGTTGAATCCGCTCAAGGCATAGTCGCGGCTCGTGGTGCCCAGAAACCAGCCGGTCGGAAAATTGGTACGGGAGCCACCGCTGGTGTCATCGGCATCGAAACCGGGATTGCCGAGGCCGAGGAACCAGTTCGAATTCACATAGGGTACCGCCATGGCCTGGGCACGGGCGTTTTCCGCGCCGAAACAAGGGGCCAACAATACCAAAGCGAGAGCTGAACTGCGCGCGAAGCTGAACATGCCGGCAAGTATACGCGCGGGGGATCGGGAATGCCAGCGCAGCGCGTGCTACTTCGGCTTGCCGCATATTACATCGAGTGCGCCCTTGACGATGGCGTCGAGTTCCGCCCGCGGCACCTGCGCGCGCGCCCGAACGGCAACCGTGTGAAGCGTGGCGGAGGCAAGATGCGCCAGCACCTGCGGATCCGCTGCAGGTGGCAACTCGCCGCGCTCCTGCGCCCGGCGAAAAATGCGCGCGAAGAAGCGATCCATCTCGACGAGGCCCTTGGTCACCATCTCGCGAATGGCGGGATCGAACACGGCCTCCGACGCTGCCGTCATCACGGTGAAGCAACCGCGCGCACCGTCCTTGCCCGACAGATACATGTCGAGCGCGATGCCATAGATCGTCTCCAGCATCTGGCGCATCGGCAACTCGGCGGCGAACGCCTCGCTCATGCGCACCCGCGCGCGGTCGCGATAAGCCTCGTAGCTCTTGATGTAGAGTTCGCGCTTGTCGCCGAAGGCGCCATAGAGGCTCGGCCGGTTCATGCCGGTTGCCGCGGAGAGGTCGTCGAGAGAGGTCCCGGCAAATCCCTCCCTCCAGAACACGTCAAGCGCGCGCGCCAGCGCCACCTCGGGCTGATAGGCACGCGGGCGGCCGCGCCGCTTCGGCTCGCTCGCTGTCGCAAGCGGCTGCGGCGGCGTACTTGGCTGCGCCGGCATCATTGGCTGCGCCGGCCTGGCTTTTCTGGCCGCCGGCCGGGCGTGCGGCGCCGGCGGATTTCTTTTTTGTACCATTTTGCAAAATAATCCTTGACGCCATCCAATTTATGCGGAACGGTACATAAATCAAGCTTGATCCTGACGTCCGCTTCGCAACCGCCCCCACATCCGAGGGAGATTCACTCATGGACCTTTATTTCTCGCCGCTCGCCTGCTCGATGGCAACAAGGATCGCGCTGTATGAGGCCGGCCAATCGGCCAACTTCATCGAGGTCGATCCCAAGACCAAGAAGGTGCTGAAGGACAATTCCGACTTCTACGCCGTCAACGCGCTGGGCCTCGTGCCTGTCGTGCGCACCGATGACGGCGCGATCCTGACCGAGAACGCCGCGATCCTGCAGCATGTCGCCGAACGGCTGGCCGGCTCTGGTCTCGGCGCCGGCGAAGGGATCGAGCGCAGCCGGCTGCAGCAATGGCTGTGCTTCATCGGCACCGAGCTGCACAAGGGCCTGTTCACGCCGCTGCTCGGCAAGAACGTGCCGGCCGAAGTAAAGTCGTACACGCTGGAGAAATATCTCTCGCGGCTCGACCATCTCGACAGGCACCTCAAGGGCCGCGAGTTCCTGCTCGACCATTTCAGCGTGGCGGATGCGTATCTGACCACCGTGCTGAACTGGAGCATCGCCACCCCGATGATCGACTTCGGCAAATATCCCGCGGTGAAGGATTATCTGGAGCGGATGAAGAAGCGCCCGGCGGTGGCGAAAGCGCTGGCCGAAGAGTTCGAGCTCTACAAGGCCGAGATGGCGCGCCACAAGGCAGCGGCGTAAGCACACGCTCGTGTCCCGGACGCGGTGCGCTTCAGTGGTGCACCGCGTCTTCACCTGGCAACGATATTGTTCTCGCCCAACAGCTTGAAGATGCGCTCGGCGACAAGGGCCTGCCCCTCCGGCGTCCAGTGGCCGCCGGTGCTTGCGCCCCGATAGGCCGCCGCGCCGTCGAGCGAAACAATGGGAATCCCGCTTCGCTGCAAGTAGCCCGCGAGAGCCTCGTCACGCCGCTGAATGGCGACGAGGAATTTCGCGCCATTGCCTTCCACGAAGGCGCGGATCAGGCCGACCAGCTTTTCGGTCGGGTCCGGCACGAACAGCACGGGGTGCATGACCTTCAGATAGACCGACACCGCGATCCGCGCGAGCCAGAGGTTTCGCACCAGCCAGTTGTCCCTGAAATACTGCTGGCGGGAAAGCGGAACGGGTTGCCCCTTCACGACAGCCTGGCCATCCGCGGCGATGACGAAGTAAGGCTTCTGGTAGCCCTCGTAGCGGATGTTGCTGCTGTTATCGAGCCGGTCGTTGTCGGAACAGAAGACCAGCACGACGACCGCAGGCTTGACCTGCGGCCACAGCCGCCGCAGCAGCAGATATTCCTGGTCGGTGCCGTATCCCGAAACGCCGGCGGCGAGGATTCTGTAGCCCGGTAATTTCGGCCTGAGCAAATCGCTGAAGCGCTCGCCGGCTTCGGCATCCAGCCCCCAGACGAAGGAGTCGCCGAGGAACATGATGGCTGGCTTGCCGTCGCGGACCACTTCCTCGTCGCGCAGGCCAAGACTGTTGTGGCGGACCTTGACGGCGCGCGCGTTGGTGACAACGGAAGTGGAATTCGGTTCCGGCATCCAGCCGATCTCGGCATCGTAGCGGTAGCCGAGCGAGCGTTCGCTCACGCCCTCGCGCAGTTCGCGGAAATCGCAGATGCGCAGCAGGACTTCCAGCGCAAGCAACGTCGCGCACGCCATACCGACCGTTACGCCGACCGTTGCAAGAATCCCATGCAGTTTCGCCTTGGCGCAATTCTGCATTTTGAAAACCAAAAGGAATAAAAAATAAGCGTTCGATCAGATCATGTAGGTCCTTTGCGTTCAAGCCGTCGCAGCGTCGTGAAGATGGCTTCGACCTAGAACGGTTCCGTGCCCAATCCGGGCACGTCGGCGGGACGCGGACCCGGCGCCGGCCAATGGAAGCGGCGGTCCTTTTCGGCGATCTCGATATCGTTGATGCTGGCCTCGCGCCGGCGCATCAGGCCGTGCTCGTCGAACTCCCATTGCTCGTTGCCGTAAGAGCGATGCCACAGGCCGCTCGCGTCATGCCACTCATACTGAAAGCGCACCGCAATGCGATTGTCGTCGAACGCCCAGAGATCCTTGATCAGGCGGTAGTCGAGTTCCTTCTGCCATTTGCGGGTGAGGAACGCCTTGATCGCCTCGCGCCCGGAGAAGAACTCCGAGCGGTTGCGCCAGCGGCTGTCCTCGGTATAGGCGAGCGCGACGCGTGCGGGATCGCGCGAATTCCAGGCGTCTTCCGCCATGCGCGCTTTCTGCGCGGCGGTCTCTCGGGTAAACGGCGGAAGCGGCGGACGGGACATGGCGGCCTCTCTTGGTGCTGCAAGCCCTGAAATCTATCCCTGTACGATACGAAGTCGATAGCCATCAGCCTATCAACCGATCGTCATTCCAGATCGGCCTTCATCAACACCCGCAAAGCCCTAGGAATCGGCTGCGCCCTGCCCTCGCAGATGAAGGCGACGCGAACCTGCGCCTTCACAAGCACGTCATTGCCGCGGCGCACCTCCTGCGCCAGCGTGATGGAAGCGCCCTTCACCGCGACAGGCCAGGTGACGACATCGAGCACATCGTCCATCCGCGCCGGCTTGAAGAAGTCGAGCTGCATCGAACGCACCACGAAGGCAAAGCCCGGCGTCTCCGCCTGCGCCTGCTCGAACAGCGCATGCTGCTCGGCGCCCATCAGCCGCAGATGGTTGGTGCGTCCGCGCTCCATGAAGCGCAGATAGTTGGCGTGATAGACGATCCCCGAAAAGTCCGTATCTTCGTAGTAGACGCGCACCTTCATGTGGTGCCGGCCGTCGCGGATCTCGCCATCGAGTTGGGATGAAGTCACTTGCGCTCCTCGATCGCCCCGGGAGCAATCGTTTTGCGCAAATTCCCCGCCGCGTGCAAGCAGGTCAGGCGACCTTTGGCTCTGCCCCGCCGAGCGTCACCAGCACGATTTCGGGGGGAACGCCGACGCGGAACGGCATGATGCTGCAGCCGAGGCCGCCGGAGACGACGATGTCGCAATTTTTCCGGATATGACCGTAGGCGAGTTGCTGCCCGGAAGGCGCGATCGGCGACCAGCCGAGCAGGCGCACCTGACCGCCATGGGTATGACCCGACAATTGCAGCGCGACGCGCGAGGGCACGCGCGCGGCGACATCGGGCTCATGCGCGAGCAGGATCGCGGGCGCATCGTCGTTGATTTTTGCGAGCGTCGCGCCGAGATCGTCGACGCCGATGCGCCGCACCGGGCGGAAGCGGCGCGCCGGCATATAGGCGAGCTGGTCGCCGAGGCCGGCGAGCCAGAATGGGCGGCCGTCCTTGGCGAGGCGTTTTGCGTCGTTCTCGTAGACGGGAATGCCAGCGGCTTCGAGCGCCACGCGCGCGACCGGATGACCCTTGCCTTCGCGCTGCACGGACTTGTCATCCCACCAGTCGTGATTGCCGAGAACGGCGTGCACGCCAAGCGGCGCCTTCAGCCCGCCGAGCACCGGCGCCCATTCGGCCGCCGGGATGCTGCGCGTCACATTACGATGGCCGGCGACATAGTCGCCGAGCAGCACCGTCATATCGGGGTGGAGCGCGTTGGTGCGCGCAACAATGCCCTCGATCCGCTTCAGCGACATCCAGGGATCGCAGGCGTGCAGGTCGGCGATGACGGCGATCTTCAGCCTGAAATCGGACGGCCATTGCGGCGGCGACAAATTGTAGCGGGTGACCTTGAGCCGCTCCGGCTCGATGCCAAACCCGTAAGCCGCGGTCGACACGCCGAGTGCGCCGACCCCGCCCATTGCCTTCAAGAATTGCCGCCGCGAGAACATGGGAGCCCAATGTGATGCCAGGGAAAGATGAGAGGCGAATAGAGCGGAATTCGGTTGCGTTTGTGCAAATTGTCAGCAGGAGGCGACCACCATTATGAGTAGGGTTGAGTAAGGTTACCGTTCAACGCCGCATCCCGCTGGTTCGACGAAAGTTCCGGATGCTACCTGCAAGCGAGTTCCGTAAATAAGGATCAGGCGAGCCGGGTAAACCTTTCGTGTCCATTGCAACGGAGCATACAGATGAACAGGTTCTCCTGGCGCTGGTGGCCGCGGCGCAAGAAGTCCGCACGCGATGCCGCGCTTGCCTCGCGACAATTTGAAGTTGCGGACCGGCGTCAATTGCTGCAGGCCCTCTCCGCGATCGCCGGCACCGGCGCCCTGGCCGCGATGCCGCAACCTGCCGCAGCCAAGGATGCGAGCGAACTCCCGCCTCCGAAGCGCGCACTGACCGGCCGCAACGAAGCCGGCAAGTCGGTGTTCAAGTCCTTCGACGTCACCCCCAAGGTGGTGGAGATCGACTCCAATCCGGGACTGACATTCTATGAGCTCTACATGACCGAGGGTGTGCCGCAGCTCACAGGCCTCGAGCCCGATCCGATGCTTATGGGCACGAAAGGCTTTCCCGGCCCGGACGGCACGATGTTTCGTCTCATCTCCTATCCGCCAAAACGCCCCGAAGGCTACAAGCCGCCGCCCGGCGTCACCTTCGAAAGCGCGCTGAAGGAATTGTCGGACAAGGTGCCCGGCATGGGTGACGTTTTTGATCGCAGCGCGCCGGGCATGCACACGTCAGACACCATCGATTACGGCATCGTGGTCCGCGGCGAGATGACGCTGGAGCTGGACGACGGCCAGATGGTCCATCTGCGCCAGGGCGACTGCATCGTGCAGAACGGCACGCGGCATCGCTGGCGCAATCCGCTGGCGGAGCCGTGCCTGATGGCCTTCATCTCGATCGGCGGCAAGCGCGCCTGATCCAGGAGCCGCGCTTTTCTCACCAGCGGTTGTCGCCGATCAGCGCATCCAGCCGCGCCTTCAATTCGTCGCCCGCGCGGAAATACCAGACGCCGCCGAGCAGGTCACGGAAGCGCGTGTTGGCGCCCGCTTCCCGCTCGATGCGATCTATGGTGTTCATGCTGATGACGTCTTCAAGCGAGCCCGCCGCGAGCATCGACAGCAGCACCGGATTGCTCTCGATCTTGAGAACTTCCACGATCAGGTCGATCGCACGATCCGGATCGTCCTCACGCAGATCGCGCTCGAAATCCATCAGCGTGAAGAAGTTGTCGTCGCGGTCGCGGTCGGATTTGGAATATTGCTCGACCCAGGCGCGCGCAAGCTCCGGCACGGACATGGCTTCGCAATCGAGCGGCTGCTGCGGCCGGTGCCGCGCGGCGTCGTCGATCTCCCACGCGGCACGGTCCGCGATCGCGTCGATGCGGCGCTCGAACGGCTTGGCAGTACCGAACTGAATGCCGCCGAGCAGCCAGCACAGCTTTGCATTGTCGCGAGCCGCCGCCTCGACGCGGTCGATCATCACGGCGCCGTGCGTGAACATCAGCGACAACATCAGCTTGTCGTTCAGCAGCATCACGGTCGGCTTGTCGTGCTCGGTGGCGAGCACTTCGAGCGCGAGATCGAGCGCGCGATCGGGCTGATCGCTCGGCAAATGATCGAAATAGATCTTGGCCGCCCAGACGCTGCCGGTCTGGTCGCGGCGGCTGACGCGCTGCAGCGCACACCACATCGCCGCCAGCTGCGGCATCGGCAATGCATCAAAGAGGGCATTGGCCTCGTCGTCGCCCTTCAATTCCGACATGGAGTTGACGACGACAATGGCATCTTCGGCGGTGACCATGACTCGCTTCCCGTAAAATTACGGCCAACCAAACGGCCGGGGTTCAGCTTAGTACGGGAAGGGTATCGGCAGGTTCGACGGAAGAGTCGTATGTTTGAGCATGATCTTGTCGGAAAACCGGTATCCACTTTTCCGGATCATGCTCTAGTCGTCGCTGTCGTTGCCGAACAGTCCAAATTGCGCCGGATCTCGCGCGGGCTCGGCGAGGCCGAGATGGCGGAAGGCGTGCGAGGTCAAAAGCCGTCCGCGCGGTGTGCGCTGCAAATAACCGCACTGGATCAGATAGGGCTCGATGATGTCCTCGATGGCATCGCGCGGCTCGGACAGCGCGGCGGCCATCGTCTCCACCCCCACCGGCCCGCCACCATAGTTGAGCGCGATAGTGGTGAGGTAGCGGCGGTCCATGGCATCGAGGCCGGCGGCGTCGACTTCGAGCGCGCTGAGCGCGTGGTCGGCGATGGCGCGGTCAACCGAGGGCGCATTCGCAGCCGACGCAAAATCGCGCACCCGGCGCAAGAGGCGGCCGGCAATGCGCGGCGTGCCGCGAGCGCGGCGGGCGATCTCGTTGGCGCCGTCCGTGGACATGCCGATGTTGAGCACGCGGGCGCCGCGGGACACGATCTTCTCCAGCTCTTCCTCGGTGTAGAAATTGAGCCGCACCGGAATGCCAAAGCGGTCGCGCAAGGGATTGGTGAGCAGCCCTGCCCGTGTCGTCGCGCCGACCAGTGTAAATTTCGCCAGCTCGATCTTCACCGAGCGCGCCGCCGGTCCTTCGCCGATGATAAGGTCGAGCTGGAAATCCTCCATCGCGGGATAGAGCACTTCCTCCACCGCGGGGCTGAGGCGATGGATTTCATCGATGAAGAGCACGTCGCGCTCTTCGAGATTGGTGAGCAGTGCGGCGAGATCGCCGGCCTTCGCAATGACAGGACCTGAAGTGGCACGAAAGCCGACGCCAAGCTCGCGCGCCACGATCTGCGCCAGCGTGGTCTTGCCGAGGCCGGGGGGACCGACGAACAGCACGTGGTCCAGCGCCTCGCCACGCTTGCGCGCCGCCTCGATGAAGATCGAGAGGTTCTTGCGCGCCTGCGCCTGACCGACGAACTCGGACAAGAATTGCGGGCGCAGCGCAGTGTCGCCGACATCGTCGCCGCGGCGCTCAGGGGTGACGATGCGGGAGGGCGTGGTCATGCGGCGCTTCTAACCTCTTCGCCCCGTTTCTCAAGCCTGCTTCGGAAACAATGGCCGGAAAAACGACCGTTCGTAACGGGTGAAGCAGCGCGTCTCCTTGACGAAGGCGATCGCCTTCTGAACGTCCGGATCGTTTTCCGCATCCTTGCGGTACTGTTCATAGGCCGCCAGACTCGGAAAGCTGAACATCGCCAGCGCGACGTCACTGTCGCCTTCGGATGGCAGAAAGTAGCCGTGATGGATGCCGCCGAACCGCGGCACCAGCTCAAGCCACATGGCGGCGTAGGCTTCGAAGTCGGCGACCTTGCCCAGAGGGACCTGATAACGCAAATAGCAGGTGATCATTTCGCGAGCTCCTTTAAGCCCAGCCGGATCAATTGCGCGGTCTCCGCCTTCTCGCCGGCGCTGCGCGCGGCGGCGGCGATCGCGGCCGCCGCCTGCGGCTGGCCGTAGCCGAGATTGACCAGCGCCGAGATCGCATCCGCTACCGGACGCGGCGCGCGCTGATCGTCGATGGCGCCCGCAAGATGCACCACGGCCGGATCGACATTGGCGAAGGCCGGCGCCTTGTCCTTCAATTCGGTGACGATGCGCTCGGCGACCTTCGGGCCGACGCCGGGCGTGCGCGCCACCGACGCCTTGTCGCGCAGCGCAATCGCGTTGGCGAGTTCCGACGGCGGCAGCGTGCCGAGCACGGACAGCGCGACCTTGGCGCCGACGCCCTGCACGGTCTGCAGCAGGCGAAACCATTCGCGCTCGTGATCGGTGCGGAAGCCGAACAGTTTGATCTGGTCCTCGCGCACATAGGTCTCGATCGACAGCACCGCCGCCTCGCCTTGCGCGGGCAGCGCCTGCAGCGTGCGCGCCGAGCAATGCACCTGGTAGCCGACGCCGCCGACATCGAGGATGACAAAATCCTCGCCGTAGGAATCGATGAGGCCCTTGAGCTTGCCGATCATGCGCCGGCCACCTTCAGGCGCAGATCGATGCTGGCGCGGTGATGTGCGTGCGTGATCGCAATCGCAAGCGCATCGGCAGCATCTGCTGATTTCGGGTCGGCTTTGGGCAGGAGAATTTTCAGCATCACCGCGATCTGGTTCTTGTCGGCGTGTCCCGCACCGACCACGGTCTTCTTCACCTGGTTCGGCGCGTATTCGGCAACGGTGATACCGAACATCGCGGGCGCCAGCATGGCGACGCCGCGCGCCTGCCCGAGTTTCAGCGTGGCGACGCCGTCCTTGTTCACAAAGGTCTGCTCGACCGCGGCCTCCGCCGGCCTGAAGTCGCCGAGCACGGCCGCGAGCCCCTCATGGATGGCGAGCAGCCGGGCGGACAGCGGCAGATCATCCGGCGGATTCACCGATCCGCAGCCGACAAAAGTCAGCCGGTTACCCTCGCTCTCAATGATGCCCCAGCCGGTGCGGCGCAGGCCCGGGTCGATGCCGAGGATACGGACGGATGAGCGAATCGGAGGCGGTGCCATGGCGTAGTGATAGCGCCTGACACAGGTGAACGAAACATAAACAAGGCGAGAAGTCCCGCTTTCCCCGTGATTTGCGAGGAGCGGTAGCGACGAAGCAATCCACCTTGCGTTTGCCGAACGATGGATTGCTTCGCTTCGCTCGCAATGACGGCTGCTACCCGCCCATCTTCGCCACTAGCGCGTCAGAGACCTCGAAATTGGCGAAGACGTTCTGCACGTCGTCGTGCTCGTTGAGCAGATCCACCAGCTTCAAGAGTTTCTCGCCGGTCTCGTCGTCCACTGCGATGGTGTTCTGCGGCTTCCAGGTCATCGCCGCCTTGCGCGGCTCGCCGAACTTGGCTTCGAGCGCCTTGGCGACCTCGCGGAACGTTGCCTGCGAGGCGTAAATCTCATGGCCGCCCTCGCCGGAGATGACGTCGTCGGCACCGGCCTCGATGGCGGCATCCAGCATGGCGTCATCGGTGGCAACCCCGCGGTCATATTCGATGATGCCGGTGTGGTCGAACATGAAGGAGACCGAGCCGGTTTCGCCGAGATTGCCGCCGCACTTGGTGAACATTGAGCGGATATCGGAAGCGGCGCGGTTGCGGTTGTCGGTCAGCGCCTCGACGATGACGGCGACGCCGCCCGGGCCGTAGCCCTCGTAACGAATCTCGTCGTAGTTCTCGCTCTCCGAGCCCAACGCCTTCTTGACGGCACGCTCGATATTGTCCTTGGGCATGTTCTCCTGGCGCGCCGCCAGCATCGCCGCGCGCAGCCGCGGGTTCATGTCGGGGTCAGGGGTCCCAAGCTTGGCCGCCACCGTGATTTCCCGCGCCAGCTTGCCGAAAAGCTTCGACTTCTGGGCATCCTGCCGCCCCTTGCGGTGCATGATGTTCTTGAATTGGGAATGGCCGGCCATTGCTGGGTCTCGATATCAGTCGGGTGGGAAGCGCGGCTTATAGGCCGCGAGAGGGGCAAAATCAAAGATTGCTGCGGCTTTTTGGCGCCTTAGCCGAAGGTTTGGCCGCCGGTCAGGCCTTGTTAACCATGACTTCATGCCCGGATGAGAGGATGCCGCCGAAACTTCAACCCACGAGAGCACCTGATGGCGTTCGGCCTGTTTCGGAAGCGTCCGGTGGAATCAGCTGCGCCTGCCCCTGCCGTCGCAGGGGCTGTGGCTACCCCGTTACCGGCGACGAGCGAGCCCGCTGTCGGCACCGAGGGCGATTCGGCGCGCGCAATCCTCGAACTGCTGGAACTCGAGTTAGGGGCCATGATCGGCCAGCTCGAGCGGGCCGCGGGTTCCGTGGCCGGCGGCGCGCAAGCGACCGCGGCAACGCTCTCCACCATCCGCCAGCGCACCGATGCCCTGACCGGCCGCACCAGCGCCGCCCAATCCACCGCCACCACCTTCTCGGCAGTCGCCGACAAGTTCACCCAGTCGGCCCAGGGCATCGGCGCGCAGGTGCGCGACGCCGGCAAGCTCGCCGATGAGGCCGGCGCCGCCGCGAGCGAAGCGCGCGCCAATGTCGACCGCCTGCGCGAGTCTTCCGCGGCGATCGGCAATGTCGTCAATCTGATCGCGCAGATCGCACGGCAAACCACGCTGCTGGCGCTCAACTCCACCATCGAGGCGGCGCGCGCCGGCGCCGCCGGCAAGGGCTTCGCGGTGGTCGCGGTCGAGGTGAAGGCGCTCGCCGTGCAGACCCAGCAGGCGACCGAGGAGATCACCAAGAAGATCGAGGCGCTGCAGCGCGACGCCGCCGGCTCGGTCGATGCCGTGCACCGCATCTCGCAGGCGATCGATGCGATCCGTCCCGTATTCTCGAACGTTGCCGGCGCGGTGGCCGAGCAAGGCGCCACCACCGGCGAGATGAACGCGAACGCGGCTTCCGCATCCAGCTTCATCGTCTCGGTCGGCGACAGCGCCGCCGAAATCGACAGCGCGACCAGGGAAGCCGAGACCCATGGCGAGAGCGTCGCCAGGGCCGGCCAGGCCGTGACGATGTTTGCCAGGAAACTGAAATCGCGCTGTGCGGTGCTGCTGCGGCAGAATGAGCGGGCAAGCGCGCAGAAGCGCGAGCGGCTGCCCTGCAGCCTCAAGCTCGAGATGAAGACGCCGCGCGGCATCATCGCAGCACCAGTCTACGAGATTTCGCTGGACGGCATTCTGATCAGCGGCCCGGAGGCCGAGAAGCTGGTGCAGGGCCAGAGTCTTGACGCGATGCTTGCCGAGATCGGCGACTGCCGCATTCGCATCAGTGAGAAGACCAAGGGCGGCACACAGGCGCAGTTCGAGCGGCCAGCGGCCAAGACGGTCGAGAAGATCGAAGACAAGATGTGGGCGCTGCAGGACGCCAACACCGAAGCGGTGACGCGAGCCATGGAAGCCGGCCGCGAGCTGGCGAAGATCTTCGAGCACGGCGTTGCCAGCGGCGCGATCTCGATCGAGGACCTGTTCGACACCAACTATGTCGAGATCTCAGGCTCAAATCCCGTGCAGTACCGCGCCAAGTTCCTCGACTGGGCCGACCGCGCGCTGCCGCCACTGCAGGAAGCGTTCCTGGCCAAGGACAAGACCATGGCATTCGCTGCCATGATCGACCGCAACGGCTATCTGCCCGTGCACAACAAGATCTACTCGCATCCGCAGAAGGCGGGCGATGTCGCCTTCAACACCGCCAACAGCCGCAACCGCCGCATCTTCAACGATGCCGCGGGCCTTGCCGCCGGCCAGAACACCCGCGCCTATCTGATCCAGACCTATGCCCGCGACATGGGCAACGGCAACACCGTGATGATGCGCGAGATCGACGTGCCCGTGCGCGTGCGCGGCCGGCACTGGGGCGGGTTCCGCACGGCGTACCGCCTGTAGGCGCGACACCCGGTCACATCCCCGTCATCAGTCGTGCGCATCTGCACGCAAAATGACATTCGTCATCTCCAATTGCCCAGAAAACCCGTGCGAATTTTACAAATCGCACGGCGCGCGTCCGCCTTGCGAAAAAAAGCACGTGCCTCGCTGACGGTGACGGAGCAATATATCCCGCACCGCAACGCTGGTTATGGGAGACTGTGATGGCAACGACGCTCACAATCAACGGCGAGGCGAAATCGTTCGATGCACCTGCGGACATGCCGCTGCTCTGGGTGCTGCGCGACATCCTCGGAATGACCGGCACGAAATTCGGCTGCGGCATTGCGCAATGCGGCGCCTGCACGGTGCATATCGACGGCAAGGCGGTACGCTCCTGCGTGCTGCCGGTCGGCGCGCTCGCCGGTCGCAGCATCACCACCATCGAAGGCGTCGGCACGACGCCAACAGGGGCAAAAGTGCAGAAGGCCTGGCTCGATCTCGAGGTGATCCAGTGCGGCTATTGCCAGCCCGGCCAGATCATGTCGGCGGCAGCATTGCTCGCATCCACGCCAAGCCCCGACGATTCCGACATCGACGCGGCGATGTCCGGCAACATCTGCCGCTGCGGCACTTACGTTCGCATCCGCGCCGCCATCAAGCAGGCGGCCTCCGGCCGTTCATCGTAGGAGTGCGCGCCATGACCATCACGGCAAAAATCCCGGACGTTTCCCGTCGCTCGCTGCTCGCCGGCGGGCTCGCCAGCAGCTTCCTGCTCGCATTCCACATGCCGCTGCGCGCCGCCGTCAATGAGCCTGTGCAGCCCCCCGACGACACCACCGGCAAATTTGCGCCCAAC
>Ga0081540_1002013_pt1 | contig 16962 bp, 19 predicted proteins | sample TabmetS2T1R1_FD_71024 | JGI IMG/M metagenome (GOLD analysis project Ga0081540, IMG submission 71024) | Tabebuia heterophylla rhizosphere microbial communities from the University of Puerto Rico - S2T1R1 | ecosystem: Host-associated > Plants > Roots > Rhizosphere ... | reverse complement strand
CCGCGTGCGCCCTGTTTGACGCGGCGCACGTCCTAGTTGCGATCGACTAAACCTCAGGAGGCGGTCATGACAACGATGAAGCCTGACGTTCAGAGACGAGGTCATGCGGCGCTTGGGCTTTCGCTGCGGACGGCCGTGTTCGTCTTGGCCCTGAGCTTTGCGGGCTTACCTGGCCTCGCATTCGGCCAGTCCCCGAGCAGCAAAGAACTTGTGGTGCTTACCACAACCACGACACAGGATAGCGGGATCCTCAAGCACATCACCGACGCCTTCGAGAGCAAGACCGGCTTCAAGGTGAAGACGATCGTCGCCGGCAGCGGCGACATCCTCAAGCAGGGCGCACGTGGGGAAGGTGACGTCCTGCTGACCCACTCTCCCGCGGCCGAAAAAGAATGGATGAAGGAAGGGCACGGGCTTTCACGGCGCCTGGTGATGTACAACGATTTTATCATCATTGGGCCACCAGGTGATCCAGCCGGGGTGAAGGGACGCAGCGCCGCAGATGCCTTGAAACGTATAGCCGAGAAAAAAGTGGTATTCGTTTCACGTGGCGATCAGTCTGGCACGCATGTGCGCGAACTGGCGATGTGGAAAAAAGCCGGCATCGATCCGAAAGGACAATCCTGGTACCGCGAGACTGGCCAGGGACAGGGGCTCACAATGGAAGTCGCCATGCAGCAGCAGGGCTACGCCTTCACAGACCGTGGCACCTATCTCGTTCATGCAAAGCGCCTCGGTCTTCCGATCCTCGTCGAAGGAGACCCGGCTTTGTACAACATCTACCACGTCATGCCTGTCAATCCGGAGAAGTTCCCGAAGGTGAATGCCACAGCGGGGAAGGCGTTTGCCGACTACTTGGTGTCACCGGAAGGGCAGCAACGCATCGGCGAGTTTGGAAAGGCGCAATATGGCCGCTCGCTGTTCGTGCCGGCCTCTGACAAGACCGAGGCGCAGTTGCTCGTCAACTGACACGGGCACAGGAGGCGTGAGGTGGCTTCCGCGACCTGGGACTACTGGAGCGAGATTGGCAAGGGGTTCATCGACGCCGTCTTGCTGTTGGTGACATTTGATCCTGAGACGTGGAGCATCATCCGTCAGTCGGTGCTCATATCGACCAGCGGAACCCTTGCCGCACTCGTCGTTGGGGTTCCCATGGGTGCCTGGATTGCCCTTTCGTCCTTCCGCGGCCGCGGGCTCCTGTTGACCACGTTCAATACCGGTTTCGGCCTCCCACCCGTCGTGGTGGGACTGCTCATGTCGATCCTGCTGCTGCGGCACGGCCCACTTGGGTGGCTCAATCTGCGCTTCACGCCGGCTGCGATGATGATTGCGCAGTTCATCCTGAGCGTCCCGATCGTGATCAATTTGACCGCGGTCGCCATTCAGCAGCTTAACCCCAAGCTCTGGATGCAGATGAGAGGCTTGGGCGCCTCGCAGTACCAGATGCTGTGGCTCATCGGTCGAGAGATCCGGCTACCGCTGATAGGTGCCTACATGGCTGGCTTCGGCGCGGTCATCTCCGAGGTCGGAGCGAGCCAGATGGTTGGCGGGAACCTGCCCGGTTCGACGCGTGTACTGACGACGGCGATCGTCATGGAAACTGGCATGGGCCACTACGACCGCGCGATGGCCTATGGCATCGTGCTGTTGATGCTGGTGGCTGCAGTTGTTGGTCTGCTGACCTGGTTCCAGCAGCAAGACGCCCCGCCGTGATGGCAATGCTCCACGCTGAGAATATCAGCGTCAGACGTGGCGGCCGGCTCACGCTTGCGCCGTGCTCCTTGTCGATTGAGGCGGGCGAGCGACTGGCCGTCTATGGGCCGAACGGCGCCGGGAAGAGCACGCTTTTGCAGGCCGCAGCCGACCTCCTGCCGATTGCAACGGGGAGCATCGTTTTTCGCGGCATGGCCCTAGGCACCGAACTGGCCCAGCTCGACTATCATCGCCGCACCGCAGCAGTGTTTCAGGAGCCGCTGCTCCTGCGGGGGACGGTACGCCACAACGTCGAGCTTGGACTGAAACTGCGTGGAGTCGGCGCAGAAGAGAGGGGGCGGCGCGCTACGCGATGGATGGAACGGCTGCGCATCACGCATCTTGCCGATCGACCCGCAAGCCTGCTGTCCGGTGGTGAAGCGCAGCGCACGAGCCTTGCCCGCGCACTCGTCCTCGAGCCAGAGATGCTATTTCTCGACGAGCCCTTCTCGGCACTCGATGCGCCGACGCGGCGGCGTCTACTGAGCGAGCTGGCCGAGATCCTCGACGAGCGGCGCATCGCAACACTGTTCGTCACGCACGATCTCGACGAGGCTGCGGAGCTGTGCGACCGCTGCCTCGTTCTCGACGCCGGCCACTCCCTTCAGCAGGATGACATGACGACCGTGATCGAGCGGCCGTTGTCACGCCGCGTGGCCGAGATCGTCGGCGCGGCGAACGTGTTCGACGGCGTCGTCGCTCCCGGCAACGGGAGCAAGGTAGCCATCGAATGGAGCGGCCACCGCATTCAATCGAGTCTCGCTGGAAGAGCCGGAGCCAAGGTCACCTTCATGTTGCGCGAAGAGCGGCTAAGACTGGGGACGCCCTCTGCGGACAACATCAATCAACTGCGTGGACGAGTTCAGCAGGTGCGCCGGCGGGGTGCCAAAAGTCTTGTAGCCGTCCGAGTCGGGAACCCACACAGCGTACTGGTTTGGTGCGAGAGCGGCGAACAACCAGACTTGAACCAGGAGGTCGCGATCTTGTTCTCTCCGGAGGCGGTGTGGATCTTTCCCCAACAGCCGCCTTGATCACTCCCAATGCGCACTGCTTCGCGCGCAGCCGCTCAATCCTCGAGCCGTGGCAACGACCTCGAGACCTCGGCTGCAGAGCTCGGGTGAGCCACAAGCTCGTCCTGGCGGATGGTGCCATCTCGGAAGACGACGACGCGTCTCGCGAATTGGGCGATATCGTGCTCGTGGGTGACCAGGACGATCGTGAGGCCACGCGCGTTGAGGTCCTGTAGAACCTCCATGATCTCGACCGACGTGCGACTGTCGAGGCTCCCGGTGGGCTCGTCCGCGAGCAGAATCGAGGGACTGTTCACGAGCGCCCTGGCAATCGCGACTCGCTGCTGCTGGCCGCCTGAAAGCTGCGACGGGTGATGTCTGGCTCGGTCCTCGAGCCCCACCAGGGCGAGGGCAGCGTAGGAACGCTCGGTGCGCTCCGCCTTGCTCAGCGAGCTGTACAAGGTCGGGAGCCGTACATTCTCGAAGGCGGTCGTCCGCGGCAAGAGATTGAATCCCTGGAATACAAATCCGAGCTTGCTGTTCCGAACTGCGGCCAGCTCTCTCTTTTCGAGCACTGCGGCGTCGATTCCTTCGAGGAAGTAGCGCCCGGAGCTCGGCCGGTCGAGGCAACCGAGGATGTTGAGGAGCGTGGACTTGCCGCTGCCGCTTGCCCCCATGATTGCGACGAACTCACCTGACTCGATGACGAGGCTGACGCCCCGCAGCGCGTGCACGCGCGTCTCGCCGAGGTCGTAGTACTTGTGGACGTCCTGGACGTGAATGACCGCGGTCTCGACCTCGGAGGTCACCGCGGAATCCCCTGAGCCCCGGGCTGAAGCGACTTCGACTGCACCGAGCTCGTGACGACCTGGTCGCCAGGCGTGAGCGAGCCGGTGACGACCGATCGGACCTCGGTAAACGTGTGATCGGTGATGCCGACGATGATCTTGACGGGCACGATGGTGCCCGCCGCTGGGAGTTTCCAGACGACGGCCGAGTGGTCTCTCAGTGCACCCTCTTGAGAAGCGCCAGCGCTACTCGGGCGGAAGCCGTCGCGCAGGGTGGGTAAGCCCTTGTCGTCGATTCCGTACTTCGCGTAGAGAGCGCGGACCCTCTCGGGCGGCATCGGAGGCTTGTAGCGAAGCGCCGCGTTGGAGACCTTCAGGACCTTCTCGACCGTCGCAACTGGAATCGTCACGTAGGCAGTCATCCCGGGGAAGAGCTTGAGATCCGGATTGTCGAACTCGATCACGGTGTCGTAGGTCACTACGTTCTGCACGGTGGTGGGGTTCATTCGGATCTCGCGCACCGTCCCCTGAAATTGCTCCTGAGGAAATGCGTCTACCTTGAACGTCACGTGCTGACCCCCGCGGATCCGGCCGACGTCCGACTCGTCGACCTTCGCGTAGAGGAGCATCTTCGTGAGGTCCTGCGCGATGGTGAAGATCGTCGGAGCCTGCAGTGAGGCGGCGACCGTTTGCCCCACGTCCACGTTGCGCGCCACGACTACCCCATCGATCGGGGAGCGAATCACGGTGTACTCGAGGTTTGTGCGCGCGACCGCGACCGCCGCGGCCTTCTGACTCACCTGGCCCTTCGCTTGCCTGACCATTGCTTGCGCGGCCGCCACGGTAGCGTCGGCGGTCTCGAAATTCGCTCGTGCGAGGCCGAGCTCGGCCTGCGAGAGGAGCCCCTTGATAGCGAGGCCGTTTGATCGCTCGAGCTCGGCCTTCATCTGAGCCTGCGTCGCTTCCGAGCGCCTGAGATTGGCCTCGGATGCGAGAACGTTGGCCCTCGCGCTCTCGAGGTCGGCCTCCGCCTGCTGGAGAGTCCCGAGGAAGAGTCGGGAGTCGATCGTGGCGATGATGTCGCCCTTGTGGACGCGTGAGTTGAAGTCGGCGGCCAGGCGGGCGATGGTCCCCGAGACCTGCGATCCGACCAGAACGTTGACCACCGCGTTCACCGTGCCGGTCGATTCGACGGTGTCCCGGATGTCGCCTTCCTCGACCTCGGCGGTAAAATGGCGCAGATCGTCTCCTCGGCGAAGGCTGAACGCGACGGCAGCAACGATCGCCGCAGCTGTCACGACGATGACAGAGGGGAGCAGCCAGGACTTGCGTCGTGTCGAGAGGATGCGGCGCGCGGGGGCCGCGATGGCGTCATTCATACCGAAGGGCCTCGATTGGATCGAGACGCGACGCCTTACGGGCCGGGTGGTAGCCAAAGAAGATGCCCACCGCTACCGAGAAGACGACCGCGAGCATGACCGCGTCGGTTGAGACGACCATGGGCCAGTCGAACGCTCCGCCTACCAGGTACGACCCCGCGACGCCAAGGACCACACCGGCGGTTCCGCCCACAAGACTGAGCAGCACCGACTCGCCCAGGAACTGGAGCTGAATTGCACCCTCGGTCGCGCCGACCGCCACACGCACGCCGATCTCGCGGGTTCGCTCGGTCACCGAGACGAGCATCACGTTCATGATCCCGATCCCGCCAACGAGCAGCGAGATCGAAGCGATTGCAATGAGCAGGATGGTGAGCGTGCGGCTCGCCTCGAGCTGCGCCTGGATCACGTCCTCTGGGTGTCGGATGTTGAAGTCGTCGGGCACTTCCGGACGGATGTGATGGCGCTCGCGCAGCAGAGCCGCGACTTGGTCCCCCGCAAGCCTCACCGTGTCCTGCGACACGGCTGAACAGAGAATGTCGTCGAGCCAGGAGATGCCCAACAGACGCTTCATGGCCGTCGTGTAGGGCATCACGATCGTGTCGTCTTGGTCCTGTCCCGAGAGCGAGAGGCCCTTCGGCTTGAATGTGGCCACTACCCTGCATGGCATGCTCTTGACCCGGAGGACCTTCCCGATCGGGTCTTCAGCGCCGAACAGCTGGTCTCGTACCGTGCGGCCCAGCACGCAAACTGTCGCCGCTCGGTCGGTTTCTTCCTGATTGAAGAGGGCTCCTTGGTCGACAACGAGGTTCTTGATGCCAAAGTACTCCGGGGAGACGCCTCGGAAGGTCGTGAACCAGTTCTGGTTCCGATAGACGATCTGGACCGATGCGTCGACGTTGGGCGACACGGTCTTGATGAGGGGGATCTGCTTGCTGATAGCGACCGCGTCGTCCATCGTGAGCGTGTTGGTCCCGCGCGTACCCGTGCGCACGCCGTTCACGGCGCGCCCTCCGGCCTCGATCCACACGAAGCTGTCACCGAGGTTGCTCAGGGCCTTCTCGACCCGGGCCTGGCCAGCATTGCCAATCGCGACGACGCAGATCACCGCAGCAATCCCGATGGTGATTCCAAGGACGGTCAGGAGACTACGCAGCTTGTTGCGGAGGAGCGACCAGACGGCCGCTCCGAGCATGGCAATCAGATCCATCGTTCTGCCGGAGTCTACCCGTCAGGTCTCGGCGAACACGAGCGCCGCGTGGGGAGCAGGGACCAGAGCATAGACATGCTCGCGTTCCTCGTCGAAGCCGAACGTCTTCGCTCCCATCCCCGTCGGTATGGTCTCGAGCAGACGCCCCCCCGCCGTATCGATGCTCTGCAGGACGCCCGGGTCCGCAATCGCGACGTAGAGCCGGTCGCGCCTGGGGTTGAAGAACACGACGTCGGGAGATCCGGCGATCTGGACGCGAGCAATGATCCGGCCGGATGCTATTTCCACGCTGACGACCTCGCCGCCATCGCAAGCACAGTGCAAGAGGCCGCGTCGGCGATCGTGATCCAGTCCGTGGGGGCCGGGGACCGGGATGGGAAGACTCCGCAGGACGTCGAACGGCGGAGCGGCGCTGACCACCAGGATCTGCGCCGGCGCATCGATGTTGACGTAGAAGCAACCAGCGTCCGGGTCATGAACCGTCCAGCGCGGCCGGCCCGGAAGCGCGCCCGTGGCCAGCAACTCGCGGCGCCCCAGGTGAATGAACGCCAGCGCTGGAGGAGTGCCCGCTCCGAGGCAGGCGGCGAGCGCGAGGCTCGCCGCAGAGTCGACCGCCAGGCCGTTGGGCCGTGGTGCCACCGTGATGCGAGTGATCGCCTCCGGTGAATGGAGAGGCGCAAGTGCCACTTCCTCCGAGCGCTTGCAGGTGGCGACGAGGACCGCGCGCTGCTCGAACACGGTCGCGCCAGCTACGCCGGGGAATCCGTGCAGCGTTGCCTCGTGGTGGCGCCGTTCGAGATCGATGACCTCGACCGAGTCGTTGACGGTGTGTGCGACGTAGAGCCGATCGCCGGGCCGGTGGACGCTGGCATGGTCAAAACCGCCCTGCGCCCGGTGTTCGGGCAGGACCACGGTGTCGATCCTCCGCAAACCCATGCTCAGCTCGCCTTCTGGAACGCACCGGCGGGCTGCCCCTTCGAGACACACTGCTGGCAGTAGTTGTACAGCGCGTCATAGACGACCCACTCGGTGCGGTTGATCTCCAGATCATCTCGTAGCCCGAGGTGGCGAAAGCCCTCGGCGATCGCCTTCAGACCCCAGCTCTCTGGTTGGTTCCAGAGGGAGTTGTCCGTATCCGCTCCATTGACGATCCTCGCAAGGAGCATCAGCGCTGGATCCTTCTCGAAAAGCCCGTACTTCCGGCAGAAGGCGTCGAAGGAGCATTCCTTGCCGTGGTGCCCAAGCTCTGCACCGGCGGTGTCGAACGGTGTGGCGTTCTCCCGCTCCGCGACGGCTTCGACCTGTTCCGTCGGAACGAACCGGAACTCCGGGTCTGGATCGATGAATCTTCGGATCAGCCAGGGACAGGCAACGCGGTCCACCTTCACGCCGGAGCGAGTGACCCACTTCATGACCCAGTCCTCCATGAGCGGATGGCCTCCGCAACGACCTGCGAAGTAGCAGCTGTATCACCGGGCTTCAAGTGACAGGCACATACCACTCGGGCTGTGAAAGGGCTCGGTTCAAACCCTTTCAGGCAAGCGGGCCCTCGTGAGGAACTCGTTCAGGCCCGGGTTCCCCACCCGAGGTGCGTGTCTCGTCAGAGAGGAACGGCCACACGCTTGACAACCCGGCCATCGAAAATGGTCACCTCCGCAGATGAGTGACGCCCACTGGAGCGGGGCACGACCGCGGTGGCGACCAAGCTCACGTCGCCCTGCAACGACTCCTGCACGGCTTGGCGGAGCGATTTTGTTGCGTGCACCATTGCAGCCGCATCCGCGTAGGCGTCGCTGTATTCGTGCGGATCAGTGACTTCCGCGACCTGTGGCTTCTTGCCGCGGTGGCGGGGTTGCACGCGGTACACAGATTCGCCCTTCTTGACATAAATAATCAGGCGAACACTCCCACCTTCATTTCGGAAAGAGCCGCTCACCGGGCGGCCGAACGGCTCCGCGAGCTCTAGCCCCTCCAGAAGAGTCATTTCTGCCTCGGAGGCGGCCTTTGCCAGCCGAAGCTTCTCGGCCTCGTACTCGGATGTCCGCACCTGCGCATCCGCTGTCCCGGAACGGACGATTCCGGCAATCAAGAGGAGGAAGCTTGCCAAAGTCCGCCGTACGTCTTTCACGGTCGCACTCCTGCGCTACGTCCGGCTCCCACCGCGATTCCGCCAACGACGACGCGTCGACTCACCGATCTCACCTGCTCCTCCTTCTGGCAAGCGGACGCCATCCTCTGTGAACCTCTGTGGCGACTAGTTGAACCCTCATGATTCAGCTGTTACCTCCCCGGGGAGAGTAGCGTGGGTGGCGTTCAGGGGAAAGAAGGTTCCCCGCACCCGATTGCAAAACGTCCCGTGTTCCCGAGGAATCATCCATGGCAGAAACGAATTCACACCCCCCGGCGCCGGCCTTCGCAGGCCAGCACCAATCCAGGAGGAGGTTCAGCGGGTATTTGATCCTCGCGGCGCTTCTGGCGCTTGCCTCCTCCTGCAAGGACACGGACGAGGACGCCCAAGCAGCAGCGGGAGCAAGGACTGCCGAGGGAGGGGGCCGTCCCTTGCAACCCGCCGGCGCGAAGATTGACGCGCAGCAGGCGATCGCCGCGGCGACTGCAGCCGTTCCAGGTTCGGCACGAGGGGTGCGGCTCGAGTCTCGAGGAGGGAAGCCTGAGTACGAGGTGATCGTCATGCCGAAGGGCGCCACCTCGCCAGTGCGCGTCGACGTCGACGCGGTCTCGGGTCAGGTGAGCAGGTCATCGCAGGCGACTGAGGGAGACAAGGATGACGATGACTAGCGATGAAGCTTCGCACCATCGCCGTTGATCGGAGGAGCCATGGGCTCGATTGCACTTCTCGCCGTCATGCTCGGCGTCACACCCGTCGCGCCGTCGCCGCTGTCGCTGCCAGGAGCCGGAGGTCGGGTGGGCTTCGACGACCTGAGGTTCTCGGTGGAGCTTCGCAAGGTCCTCGTTCCGGCCGGACGCACCGGACGCGTCGATCTGGTTGATCCGCAGAGTCAGCGAGTCGAGGAAATCCCAGGGTTCAGCGTGTCGGCCCCGGGTGGGGGTGGGCACGGCCAGAGCACCACGTCCGCAGACAGCGGGGACGGGTTCCTCTTCGCCTCCGATCGAACCACACGGGAGCTCGTCATCGCGGATCCGTCCACGAGAGGGATCGTCGCCAGGGCGAAGCTCGGCGGCGCCCCCGATTACGTCCGCTGGGTGGGGACGACGCACGAGGTCTGGGTCACCGAGCCCGGCAAGAAGGTCATCGAGACCTTCCGGGTCGAACGGAGTACTCCGCCGCGCCTGGTGCGAACCGGAGCCATCGACGTGCCGGACGGTCCCGAGTCGCTCGAGGTCGACCCCGACCGGCGCCGCATCTACACCAATACCTGGAAGGACCAGACGATGGCGGTCGACGTCGCCGAGCGCCGCATCGTGGCCGAGTGGAAGAACGGCTGCGGCGGATCGCGCGGGATTGCGTTGGATGCCCAGCGCGGACTCGTCTTCGTCGGCTGTGACGAGGGTAGGGTGGTAGCGCTCGATGCAATTCATGACGGCAACGTCGTGGGGCAGGCGCGTTCCGGTGGGGGAGTCGACGGCATCGGTTACGGGCCCAGGCTCTCCCATCTTTACGTCCCGGGGGGTGATTCGGCGGATCTGACAGTCATCGGGGTGGGGCCGGGCGGAACGATGCAGGTCCTTGGAAAGCTCCCCACGGCGCGCGATGCCCACTGCGTCACCACCGACGACCTCGGCACCGTGTACGTCTGCGACCCCGGGCATGGGCAGCTGCTGATGTTCCGGGATCCTTTTCCTCCATCGGGTCCGCCGAGCAGCCCCCGGACGGCCCGCTGAATCGAAGCCAGACCCACCGTCTGGATACGAGTAGGTTGCGTGAACGGGCCTCATCTCGGGCCCCTGAGGTCGAACGACCAGGTCAATCCGGCCCGAATCTCGAACGACTTGACCTCCCCCTCCCGAGCGAGTCGGAAGCCCGAGTCAACCGAGAGATTGTCACTGACCCGCCAGATTGCACCCAGGAGTCCCGAGTAGAGCGTGGGAGCGTCTGCCTCGCCCTCGACCAGGAGCTCGGCCACCGGACGAACGACCCATGCGTCGTGGAGCTCGAAAATGACACCGCCGGATAGCCCCAGGGCATGGGTGCGCGTCCAGGCAATCGTGCCGTTCAGGTGCAAGGTCAGGTCGGGCCACCTCTGGGAGAGGATGAGCGTTCCCTGGGCGCCCACGCCCGCCTCGCCGTTGATCGTCGGCAGCAGCAGGCCGACCTCCGTGGCGATGCTCAGGCCGGTCTTGTCCTGGAGCGTTCCTTCTCTCAAGACCGCCTTCAGAGACAGCGCATTCTCCGCAACCTGAAGGCGCGCTTCCGTTGGCGGCACGTGGCCCAGGCGAGCGAAACTTCGGCCCTCGAGGACCAGCTCCAAGCGGTCGGCGAAGCCCCAGTTGAAGACGACGCTCGGAATGACGAGCGAAGAGTCGGACCCCTCCTTCAGGTAACCCACCGGACCAAGCTCGATCTCCACCTCTCCCTGGCCTGCCACGGCCGCGTCCGTCGAGTTGAAGGGGCGATACGCGAGCGCTGAGGTGGGCCACAGGACGAGCGCCGCGAGCGTGGCGACCAGCGAGAGGCAATGGTGCGCATGAAGGACTCGTTTCACGCTCTCCGGCCTTCGCTGGTCAGCTCCGCCTCATCAGCATGTGGCTCGCACCGGCCGCGGCGTGTCCTGCGCCCTGGCTCCGCCTGTGGCGAGAAGCCGTACGATGAGATGCGTTGCTCGCATGAGTCTCCGCCCGGACTGCTGACGTATCAGTCCTTGGACGCAGCCCGGTGGAGAGCGTAAAGGTCCTCGAAGAGCGCGCTACCGCGCCCGAGCCGTGCCTCGTCGTCGGGATGCGCCGCCGCAATGCCGGCGACGACTTGACCGACGCCGGGCGCCTCCTCGCGGCCATACTTCGCGTCCTTCACGTCGACGTCGTGGACGATCTCGGCAATGGGCCGAAGTGCGGGATCCGTCAGGCCGAACCTCTCGAGGAGCACTTCGAACGTGCAGAGGTCGCCGTCGTGGGTGAATTCCGCCTCGAACATGTCGAAGCGGATCTCGTTCTTCTTCGGTACGTACCCCTTCGCGGGCACGAACTTGAAGCGCGCTTGCGGATCGATGAATTTTCGGATGAGCCACGCGCTCGCCATCCGGTCGACCTTGATGCCGGACCGCGTGACCCAGGTTCGCCCCCGGTACTCCTTCCGGAGAGCGGTCGGCTTTGCCGCCTCGTGGGACCCCAGGCTGGGCTTCATCCGTGCCTCGAGCCCGGACACGACGCCTTCAGCGATTTCACGGCCGGGCGCTCCGAAGAAGTCGATCGCGTCCAGCTCGGAGAGACGCTGACGCAGGCGCGCGATCTGGTTCGCCACCTCGATCCGCCGGTTCTCGGGAGGGGGGCCACGCTTGGGCATCGAGGACGCGACCTCCCGAGCCTGCGTCACGACCTCCCGGTAGTCCGCCTCGCGTGCGGTCTGGAAGAGCGCCATCACTTGTTCGTCGAAGAGCCCATCGATGAACCGGGCGTCGACGATCGAGGCCTCGCCTCCGCCTTTCACGACCTCGCGCAGGACCCATTGAAAGTCCTCCTGCGTCTCGTCGTTTCGCGGCAGCGCGTAGACCGAGTTCTTGATGGCGACCGCGCCGATGCGTTGGAGGTGCCTTCCGATCTTGACGCGCAGGTATGCCGGCCGGGGAGGTATCTGATGGATGAGCAGCATCCACCGCGCTTCTCCCTGTACCGGAGTTGGACTCCTTCGCCGCATGCTCGCGCCGCATATAACAATTGCATCAGCGACTCCAACTGTATGGGTGGTGACACGGTCGTCAGTTTCTCGGCTCGCACGGTGGTTACTGCCCGCCGTCGAGTTTCTCGGAGACCGTCTTCCAGTCGTCACCCTTGAGCAAGATCACAGCTGCAACGGGGTGTCCGTCCTCGATCCGGGGAACGCTACTGACAGCGCGATACCCGGGATTGTCCTTCATCGCGGCCGTGGTCGCCGAGGCGAGCGAACGATTCGCCTGCGCCATCGCCTGCTTCTGCGCCTGGGCCGCTGTGAGATCCTCACCCGACGTGATGGGTTCCGCCTTCGCGACCCTGCCAGTCTTGTGATCGACGATGACCTCGGAGAATTTGTCCCCCTTCACTGTATAGACGGAGAGCTGCAGCTGCCCCTTCTCGACCTCGTACTTGGCTGAGATCGGGGTGCCCTCCTTGATGGCCGAGATGCCGCGGTCCAGTGGGACGTTCGAATCGTTCATCGCGCCAGAGAGTTGCTCGTGCTCGTTGGCCTCGTCCTTCTCATCGTCGTCGTCGGCGACTGCTCTCAGGGGTACGGCGAGGAGCGCCAGGGCAAGCGCCACAGCGATGTTCCGGATCGGGTTTCTCATCTCACGCCTCCTTCGGGAATGGACGGGTCTTGCTGCCCGTCGCCTCCTGAGGATGTCGTGGACCGGCTCGGCTGAGCCTGACGACTCCATGACAAAGCTGTCAGGTACCGCAGGTTGACGAACGCGTTAGATCGTGAGCGTCCTCCTGCAAGGGTAACGTGGGCGTGCGCATCCTCATCGTCGAGGACGAACCGAAGGTCGCGAAGGCGCTCAGCAGTGGGCTCACGGCGGAGCGTTACGACGTATGCCTCGCCACGACGGGGGAGGACGCGTTCTTCCTGGTCAACGAAGAGTCGTTCGATCTCGTGCTCCTCGATCTCATGCTCCCGCGCCGCGACGGACTCGAGATTCTGAGGGTGCTCCGCAAGCGAGGTCTCCTGACACCCGTCCTCATTCTTACCGCCAAGGACACGATCGAGGATCGTGTTCTGGGGCTCGACTCCGGCGCGGATGACTACCTGGTGAAGCCATTTGCCTTTCCCGAACTGCTGGCACGCGTCCGTGCACTGCTTCGCCGTGGCCGAACTGAGCAAACGCTGAGGCTTCGGCACGACGACCTCGAGATGGACCTGGTCACCCGCAAGGTCATGCGGGGAACTCAGGTGCTCGAACTCACCGGAAAGGAGTACGAGATCCTGGAGTACCTGCTTCGCCACGAGGGGCGAGTGGTATCGCGCGAGATGCTCGCTCACGACGTCTGGAAGGTCACCGCGCGCGCCACACCCCTCGACAACGTCATCGACGTGACGTTCGCCCGGCTACGACGGAAGGTAGACGAGTCGTTCCAGAAGAAGCTCATCCGAACAATCAGGGGAGTGGGGTTCGTGCTCGGCGCAGAGGTGCCATGATGGTACGGCTGAGCACCGTCCGGACGCGCCTGACGCTCTGGCATGCCGCCGTGCTGACGGTGATCGTCTGCGCCTTCTCCGCCGGTATTTTCTTCTTCGTCCGCGTGCGCCTGTTCGATGATCTGGACGCGCATCTCAGGCGCGACTTATCGACGGTCGAGACAACCTATCGCGAGGCGCCGACCGAGCTCTCGGAAGCGGAGACGCGCTCGGGAATCCAGCTCTTCCAGGTGACGGAGGGACAGAGCGCGCTCTACCAGACGGACCGCTGGGCGAGGGGAGGTCTCGACCGCGCGGTCGGGCTCGCTCAAGCGCCGCTGATCTCGTGGCACTCACCGAAAGACGACCGAACATACCGGGTGCTTGTCGCGTCCGATTCGGCGCACCGGATCTCGGTCGCCGCGGACGAGGGAACGCTCGAGCGCACGCTTTGGACGCTCGGGGCGATTCTGGCTCTGGGTATCCCGTTCGCAATGGCATTGGCCGTTGCTGGCGGATGGTTCCTCGCCGGCCGCGTCCTGGCGCCGGTCGGAGCAATGGCAGACCGAGCGCGAGACATCACCGCCGAGTCGCTCGCCGAACGGCTCCCCATCGAGAACCCAGAGGATGAGTTCGGCAGGCTCGCGACGGTGTTCAACGAAACGCTGGAACGGTTGCAGGACTCGTTCGGGCGCCTCCGGAGCTTCACGGCCGACGCATCTCACGAGCTAAGGACGCCACTCACCGCCATGCGCAGTGTCGGCGAGGTGGCGCTGCACGATTCCCTGGAGCCCCCCGCGTACCGGGACGTCATCGGCAGCATGCTCGAGGAGGTCGAGCGGCTCACGGCGCTTGTCGAGAGTCTCCTCACCCTCACGAGGGTGGATTCGCAGCGGCTACAGGCTACCCGCGAGGTGGTCGATCTAGGGGCGATCGCCGTGAACGCGATGGAGCACCTGAGAGTACTCGCGGAGGAGAAGAACCAGACTCTACGCCTGGAGTACGACGGTCCGGTCGAGGTGGAGTGCGATCCTGCGCTGGTACGACAGGGCCTCGTGAACCTCGTGGACAACGCGATCAAGTATACGCAGGAGAAGGGCCATATTCGGGTCGCAGTCCTACGGCTGGTGTCTGGCGAAGCGGCCATCGAAGTCGAGGACGACGGCCCAGGCATCGCGACCGCTCATCAGCAGCGCATCTTCGAGCGCTTCTACCGTGTCGATCCCGGCCGCTCGAGGAACGGCGGCGGACTCGGGCTTGGCCTCGCGATCGCGCGCTCCACGATCGAGGCAAACGGCGGGCGCATCGAGGTCGAGAGCGAGCTGGGGCGCGGAACCATCTTCCGCGTCTTGTTGCCCTTGCGGTTGTGATTTCTCCCGGTGGCGAGCCATCTGGAACATGCCGTCCCCATCGCCGACACTCGGGTGCAACCCGAAGGTCACCTGATCTCCGTGTCGTCCAATCGTGTCCTAAACGTGTCCAAAACAGCGTGGACTTGGGGTCATCCGCGTGCACTCACGAGGAGATCGCGCTCCCGCAAGCGCTCGCAGTAGCTCAGAAACTACGTGTACGACGCCCGCCTGCCCGATCGGCGACTCCGGCCTCATAACCCGAAGGTCGCAGGTTCAAATCCTGCCCCCGCAATTTGCCTTACTGCAGACTTCCGCCATCGTGAGCTCCAGGCGGTAGGCACTCGCGGTAGGGACCAATCGGACAGAACTGAAGGCTGCCGCGAGGACATCCCTCGCGGCGGCCGGGTTTGCCTCGAGCGTGGAGACCAGGCCGTCGAAGTAGCCGCGGATCTGCTCCGGGCTTGGCATCTTCGGCGACGGCCGGGTCGGGGCCAACTTGGCGCGGCGCTCGCGTAGCTCGCCAAGGAGTGCGTTGGCCTCGCGGAGCTGGGCCACGAGAGGACCGATGTCTGGCGCGTCCGCGACGGCCGCGGCGAGCCTGTCCACCCGCGCGGCCTGCCGGGCGATGGCCGCCTCCAGGTCGGCCGTCGGCGATGTGGCAGCCCGCTGTGCGAGCTCGTGCTTCCATTCCGCCTCGAAGGCGGAGAGAAACTCCGGCAGGAGGTCAGCCGCCGTCACCCGGATCGTCTCGGCGATGGTCTCCGGGGCGCCGCCCCACAGCCAGGACTGGGTGGTCAGGTTCGGAAAGCCTTTGCCGCCCTTCGCATCGAAGCCATGGCAAGGCGCGCAATTATCGCCGAACAATGTGCGGCCGGTCTGGCGCACGATTGTCATCAGCTTTGGATCGTTTTGAATTGCCTGATAGCTCTCCGTTTCGATCCGTCTTGTCCAGGCCTCGCGCTCGAATGCCGCTTGTTTAAGCGCTTCCGTGACGGTGGTGCGCTGGTCGATTCCCAGCAGTCCCTTCGTATAGGTCGGACCGAGAGGCCACGCTGGCATCAGCACCCAATAAATGACGGAAAAGAGGGCTGTTACGATCAGGAAGAAATACACCACCCGCGGCACCGGCGTGTTCAGTTCCTTGATGCCGTTCCATTCATGACCGGTGGTCGTGTAGCCGGTGTGGGGGTCGCGCTCTTCTAGCGCCATGGCACGTCCTCGTCGCGAAGGATGGACTCCGCAGCATCATCGAATTGCTTCTTGTTCGACGGCCAAAAGACATAGATGACGACAATGAGAGACAGCCCGATCAGGTAGAACAGCCCGAAGGACTTCGAGAACCACACCAGCGTGCTGTGATCGATCTCCATGATTACCTCTCGAGCGCAGCGACCGGCTTATGGGCGGCATCGGTCAACCGTCCAAGAATCTGTAGATAGGCGACAAGCGCGTCCATCTCCGTAAGCACATCGCGCACGCCATCGAAGTCGCGAACGTTCGTCGCCTTCCCATAGCGTTTGACGACACCCTCGGCGAACGGCGTCTCGGGCGCAGCCTGCCCATAGGCGTCGGATTGCGCATTGGCGATCATTTCGTCCGTGTAAGGCACTCCGACCCTGCGCAAGGCCTTGAGGTGCAGTTCGAGGTCATCGCTCCGCAGCGCTGTTCCTGCGAGCCATCTGTAGGCGGGCATAACCGACTGCGCCACCACCTGACGGGGATTGTTCAGATGGGCGACATGCCACTCGTCGGAATACTTGCCGCCGATCCGTGCCAGATCCGGCCCAGTGCGCTTGGAGCCCCACAACATAGGGTGATCGTATTTGGACTCGACCGCGAGGGAGTAAGGACCGTAACGCTCAACCTCGTCGCGCAGCGTGCGGATCATCTGCGAGTGGCAGGCGTAGCAGCCTTCGCGGAGGTAGATGTTGCGGCCCGCAAGCTCGAGCGGCGTGTAGACGCGCATGTCGGGCGCGTCCTCCACGGTCTGGTGAATGGTGAAGAGCGGCGCGATCTCGACGAGGCCGCCGATGCTCGCGACAAGGATGATTCCGATCGTCAGGCCGATGGCCTTGCTTTCCATCCGGTAGTGAAATCCGAAAATCGACATGGCGTTCACTCCGCAGGCTGCAGCGCGCCGGTCGGCGTTTGCGGCATGTCGCCGGCAGCGCTTGCGGCGACGCCGGGCT
>Ga0081540_1002012_pt1 | contig 16963 bp, 15 predicted proteins | sample TabmetS2T1R1_FD_71024 | JGI IMG/M metagenome (GOLD analysis project Ga0081540, IMG submission 71024) | Tabebuia heterophylla rhizosphere microbial communities from the University of Puerto Rico - S2T1R1 | ecosystem: Host-associated > Plants > Roots > Rhizosphere ... | reverse complement strand
GCCGCACCGACACCGTACCCGCGATAGCCGTAGCCACGGTAGGCGCCCCCATAGGCAACTCGCCCGCCGCGCACCGCGACAGCGCCGCCCCGGTATCCGCGAGCCGCGACCGCGCCCCCGCGGTAGCCTCCTGCTCGCACGGCTCCGCCGTGGAAACCTCCGGCGCGCATGCCACCGCCGCGCCCGCCGCGGGCGAATGCGTCATCGGGAGTGAATGTGACCAGCAGCATGGCTGCGGCTGCCGAAGCGATGAGAATTCCACGCAACATTAGCTTACTCCTTCTTCGAGAGGGGAAAGCCGCGGACACCTCCATATCGCCCCGAACCGCGGGTGTACCTCAAGCTTCGCGCGCGGTAGCTTCGTGGCCTTGACTTGAATCAAGCAAATCTCACGTTCATCTACGTGAACGACTGGTCCATCACCCGCTCCATCGCGATGCTTCAGTTTCTTGACCTTAATTCATCCGCAAGCGGAACGCAGGCACGAGGGCGGCCACTGAGTTGGCCTTACTTCCTTTGAAGCAGTTCAGCGGGATCGCGCTCGGAATCGCCTGCGCCTGCTGGAAGACTGTTCATGAACCTAACAATGGGGTTCGTGCGTTTGTCCACAGGGCGACAACAAGGAAGGGAGTAACGTCCATGCGCATAGTGATCCTAAGTGCGGCAAGTGCACTAGCTCTTGTCTCACCGGCAATGGCCAACGGAGTAACGCCGTATAGCGACGTTCCAAGCTATGGCGGAGAGACTTACACGTACGAGTACCGGACACCGCCACCTGTCGTTGTCGAAGAGCAGGCTCCCGTTGTCGTGGTTCGCCGGCCTGTCATTGTGGCGCCCCCAGCGGTGATTGATGAATACCCGGTCTATGCGGCCCCGCGCGTCTATGCGGCACCTCCTGCGTATGCGTACGCTGGTCCAGGTTGGCGGGGCGGATGGGGCTATCGACGTCACTTCCGCGGCGGGTGGTAAAGTTTAGTTTCGGATATGAGAAGGGAGTAAGCGTCCAGCGAGGCTGCTCGGGGAATGGCTCGGACCACGACTCTCTGTCGACGCCGTATTGTTCACGGAGTGGCGCGGCCCTTTCTATGTCCGAGTTGGGTCAAATGCTGATGCCAGCCAGAGCCGGAGCTATGTCGGCTAAAGGGGGCAAAAGCTGACATCGGGGCCGCAGCCGTGGTCGGGGACGAGACGTGTAGCGGGGGTACGCGCGACTGCGGCCTTTCGGACCCGAATGTATGTCCGGCGGAACCGGCGGCGATGTCAGGAGCAAATCAAGATAATCGCCACTGCCCACGGCAAGCCCATGGCGAGGGCCGTGGCAATCGTAGACGCGAATGCAAACAGTAAGTCTTCTTCGGGCTGCACCCTGTCGAGTTCGGGCATGGCTTACTCCACCAATCGGAGAGCCAATAAGCCGTCAGCGGGACTAAGCGATAAACGGCTTCCTCGGCTCACGCACACTGCAGAAGCCCCCGGCCAACGGGTGCCTTAGTATGGTTAATGAAATATTAACGCGGTGACGGGGAACCAACGGACCCAAACCGATGACCGATCCATCGACCCACGATCATCCTGCGGGAAGGCGGCGATCGTGACGGCAACTCAGCTTGGCGAGCATCTGGGCCTGACGCGGCGTCTTCTCCGGCGATCACAGGGCGTTGAGCGAAACCGTTTTCCGGGCCGCACGAAAAGGTCCTGAAACAGAACCTTCTCACCCTCCGGTGCGTCAACGCCCGAAAAGGAGGGCTAAAATGCGCAGCCTGATGTTTGGAGCCTGTTTACTCGCGGTTGCCGTCGTAGGGTTTCACAGCATGATCTCCAGCGCCCTTACGGCGGCACGAGATGATAGGGCAGCGACGTTTTCTGAGCGATTTGCTCCGGCGCTGAAGACGCCATCGGGCTGAGCGAGCGCGTTATCCGCCGTAATCTGAGCGGCTCGCCGCCGCTAGCGCGCAACCGGGGCCTATGATTTGATGAGCGGGACCGGGCATTGAGCGAGGGCCTCCGTGGCGGGCGGGCGCGTCGAGCGGCGATTGGCGGCAGTGCTGGCGGCTGATGTCGCCGGTTATTCCCGGCTCATGGGGGCCGACGAGGTCGGTACCGCCCGGGCGCTCCGCGAACACCGCTTGGTCACCGATGCACTGGTGGCAAAGCACGGGGGTCGTCTCGTGAAGTCCACGGGGGACGGCGTGCTGCTCGAGTTTCCCTCGGTAGTCGATGCGGTCGAGTGCGCGGTGGCCGTGCAGGCGGCCATGGACCAACGCAACGAAGGCATCCCGGCAGACCGCCGCATGCTGTTCAGGATCGGGATCAATCTGGGCGACATCCTGATCGAGGGCGAGGACATTCTCGGTGACGGTGTCAATGTTGCCGCGCGGCTTGAGGGCATCGCGGAGCCGGGCGGCATTTGCATCTCATCATCTGCTTATGATCAAGTCCGAGGCAAGGTCAGGGTCGAGTTCACTGATCTTGGCGAGCAAAGGCTGAAAAACATCGAGCGCGCCGTGCGCGTCTACGCAGCAAGATCAAACGGTCTTCATGGGCCAGCTAGGCCCGACGAGATATCCTCACGATCTGAGACCCAAACGCCGCTCCCGCTCCCCGACAAACCGTCCATAGCCGTGCTGCCGTTCCAGAACATGTCCGGCGATCCTGAGCAGGAATACTTTGCCGACGGTATCGCTGAAGACGTGCTGACCACATTGTCAAAAATTCAGGAACTGCTGGTCATAGCCCGCAATTCGAGTTTCGTGTTCAAGGGACCGGCGCGGGACATTCGCGAAATCGGGCGGCTGCTCGGCGTTCGCTACGTTCTGGAAGGGAGCGTTCGCAAGGCCGGTAATCGCGTGAGGCTGGCGGCACAGTTGATCGACAGTTTGAATGGCAGCCACGTGTGGGCCGACCGTTTCGAAGGTGACCTCGACGACGTGTTCGAGCTTCAGGATCGGATAACCCAAGATATCGTGTCTGCGCTTGAGGTCAGATTGACGTTTGGCGAACAGACGCGGGTGTGGCGCAAACGTACCGGAAGTCCGCTGGTCTACGAGCATTTCCTCAAGTGTCGAACCCTGTACGTCAAGTTTGCCCGGCATACCCACGTGCAGGCCCGGAACGAAGCCGAACAGGCCTTGGCAATCAATCCCACTTATTCGCCCGCGCTTTTCCTGTTGGGCTTCATTCTGACCGACCAAGTCCGCTTTGGTTGGGGCTTCGACCAAACGACCACCTATGAAGCCGCTGTGGAATGTGCCACCCGCGATCTGGCTACAGATCCGAACAGTCATCTGGCGTACGAAGTATTAGGTTACGCTCGGCTGTTCCAGCGCCGCCATGATGAGGCGTTACTTGCCGGAGAGAAGGCGATTGCTCTTGGCCCCAGTTGCTCGGACGCGTACCACGTCGCCGGAATGGTTCACGGGTATGCGGGCGATTTTCGGAAAGCCGCTCAATATGAGGAGCAAGCGCAGCGGCTTAGTCCACTCAGTCTTAGTCAATCAATGGTCGATGAGGCGCGGGCAAGGTTTCACCTCGGCGATCTTGCCGCTGCGCGCGACATCGCCTTGCGCGTATTGGTCGAAAGGCCGCACTGGGTAACAGCGCAAGTCACTTTGGCAGCATCTCTTTGGAAACTCGGCAGCGAGGACGAGGCGCGCACCACGGTAAGGAAGATACTGGCCAATCATCCGAACCTGACCGCTGACCGCTGGGCACGGGGACTACCCTATCGCCACCAGGAAGACCTCGATGCGTTAGTCACGCCATTGCGCCTCGCCGGATTACCGGAATGAGCACCGGAAGTGTCGGGTCGGCTTTCCACCGCAATCTGTAGGGCTTGCCGAAACCGATAGTGTCGGGTCCGCTTTTCCACCGCAACCTGTGGGGCTTGCCGCCGTTATACCGCCGGGCGATCCTCTCTGGCATGGGCACCAAATCACGCGAGAGCATTTACGGCGCATCGATCCGGGCGGCGGCGGAGCGGGCAGCCGAGGCCCGGAAGAAAGCCGATCGGCTCGCCGTTGAGGCGTGGAACAAGCGCATGCTCGGCTTTCAAGGCCCGGCGCAGCCATCGCCGACGCTCGGCGACGCGCTCAACGCCGGTTACGGCTATCTGGAAGTTCGATGTCTCGGCTGCGGCACGCATCAGACCGTCGCGCTCGACATCGTGCGCCGACCGAAGGCGACGCCAATCCATGGGCTTGAGCGCTACATGCGCTGCAAGGATTGCTCGGAGGTGCGCGGCTATCCGTTCAAGCGGAGCCATCTGGTTGCGCTGCGGACGACGAAGATCAGCGCGAGCGGTCTTCAGTCGTCGTGGTGGCCGGGTGAGCGGTGATTGATTGTTTCCAGAAGGGATGAATGAACGAAATGGCTGACTTAGTTCGGCGAGCCGATTTCACCAACTCGCTGGTCCATCTGACGCGCGAGCGAAAAAAGTTCGACATCATGACGGCTCAATCCGAGCTACTCGCGTCACCGTTTGGCGTCCTGAAGGAAATTCTCACCGCTGGTGTAATTAGCGGCGGGACAGGGTTTGTGAAACGGTCCCAGCCGGTGGTCTGTCTCTCTGAAATTCCTCTAGCGACGATGGACGAATCCGCTGGTCCGGAAGAAAACAAGCGTTATAGGCCCTACGGGGTCGCGCTCAGCAAAAAGGCGGTGTTCGCCGCCGGTGGCCGTCCAGTGATTTACATACCTGACGACGAAGGCCAGTGGATACCTGCCGATCAGAAGTGGAGGCAAGTCAAGTTTGAACCCCCTCACGTCGATTGGACGCACGAACGAGAGTGGCGCATTTTGGGTGACCTTGATCTGAAAAAAGTGCCGGGCCTGTACGTAATCGTTTGGAGCCCACAGGAAGCCAAGGAGATCGCAAATTTGAAGTGCCCCGTGGACAGTTTAATTCGAGCCGTTCTTCCGATGCAGCATCTCAACATGATGCTCTAATTTCACTCCGAGCATGTGCAACCTCTACAGCATCACGACGAACCAAGCGGCCATCGCTGCGCTGTTCCGCGTTGTCAATCGCTACGTCGGCAACCTCGCGCCGATACCCGGCGTTTTTCCGGACTACCCGGCTCATGTGGTGCGTAACACCGATGCGGGCCGCGAGATGACCATGATGCGCTGGGGCATGCCGCCGCCACCGCGCACAGGCGGGCCGCCGGTCACCAACATCCGCAACACGTCATCGCCGCACTGGCGCATGTGGCTCAAGCCGGAGAACAGGTGCTTGGTCCCGGCCAACAGCTTCGCCGAGTACGCGCCGGAGCCGAACCCTGAGACGAAAAAGAAAGATTTGGTCTGGTTCGCGCTCAATGAGGACCGCCCGCTGTTCGCCTTCGCTGGCATCTGGACGACCTTCAATGGTGATCGGGGCACCAAGTCAAAGCCGATCCCCGGTCCGCATCAGGTCTACGGCTTCCTGACGACAGCCTCGAACGCGGTGGTCGAGCCAATCCATAAGGCGATGCCCGTGATCTTGACCACCGGCGAGGAACGCGACGTGTGGATGCGCGCGCCGTGGGATGAGGCGAAGGCGCTGCAGCGGCCCTTGCCGGATGACGCGCTCAAGATCGTGATGCGCGGGCCGGAAAAGGAAGACACGGCGGCAGCTTGACCGACGCGTCACTAATCGCGCAGGTCCGCGATGGGAACCGGACGCATCTGCTCGTAAGCATCCGCGAGGAAATGATCGAAACTCTCGATCCGAATGAGACCAAGGCGGGGGTATTCCATATCGGTGACGATGTAGAGTGCGACAGCCAGCGTCCCGGCGAATGTCACCATGTGGATCCAACTGCGCCCGGTGCTCGCAGCCATACCAAACCCTGCGAGCAGCGAGCAGCCCAGACCAAGGCCAAACAGCATAAAGAAGATGATCTGTGGCGGATGCTTTTCAGCCGCGCCCGCACGCAGACGCGCTACCTCAAACAGACTGTTCAGCGCCGGAAGCGACAAGGCACACGCAGGTCGGTAGTTCGGTTGGGGGCAAGCCGCCACCGCCGCGTCCCATAGCTGGCTTTTCAGGGTGAGCAGCTTGGCCTCTTGTTGGTCAGAAAAATCCTCGGCTCTCTGCAGGAGCAGGAAGTCGTGGGGCATACGATATAGATCGACGCGAGCCTGTGCGTATTCTTTCAGTATGCCCTGCAGCCTGCGTGAGTCGTCTCCGCCGAAAAGGGTTAGCCGGTCAAACGCCGTGGTGGCCGCTGTCGCTTCCTGAATAACCAGTTGCCGGCGGTCGTCGAACCGTTGAAGCGCGCCCGAGATGGTGAAAGCCAGCAGCAGGCCCATCAAGCCGAATATCGCGCCCTCGACAGTCGCCAATCCAGCGGTGCCATCGGCACCGTTGCGCTTTCGATGTCGTAAACCGAGATGCTGACCGAGCCGAAGCAGGCTGAGCGAGCCGACAAAGAATGCGGCGGCGATGGCTACTGCAAACAACAAGAAAATCAAGACCGATCTCCGGGACGCGTCGCTTTGTGCCGCCTAGTCTGTCCTCAAATCGTGCAAGGACTTGGGCGGGCCACGTTCCCTATTGTGGGTTCCCCCGGATGGAGTACCACCAGACAGGCACGCCATGAACATCCTACTGCCGCGCGCTTGCCACGAGTTGCACGCTTTCATTTGCGACCTCGGCCCTCTTGCAACCAATAAGCCTCATCGTGCCAATAGCCAAAGCGAGAGCGTGCGCAATCCTCGCGGAATTCAACAAAGCTCAAACCGATCTTGTTGGCAGAGCCGTCATCCTGACCGATGGAAAGGCCGGGACTGTCGATGAGCTTTGGCTTGATGAATTCCATGGATTGCGAATTTCCATCAAAGGTCACGAAGGCAAGTGGCCGGTCTCGACCATAAAACTCGCACAGGTGGATTGATCACGTCCTTCCTTTCCCGAGGACATGCCGTGATCCTGACCACCGATGGCTGGATGCGCGCGCCGTGGATGAGGCGAAGGCGCTGCAGCGGCCGTTGTGATATAACGCGCTGAAAGTTGTAGTAGTGCGGGCGGGCCGGAAAAACGCACCAGTGATCCGGGCTACCAATCCCATGGCCATCACAGCCATTGCCAACCCTGGCAAACGGGACCACGGTATCGCCCCATGGAAAGCTCTCTCGTTTGAATTCGCCGTCCGATCTCGACGAGATCGAAATGGCAGAGATCGACCGTTGCCATGCTAAGCCCCTTCCTTGGCAGAGCCCCTAGCAAGAATGTCCGACCAATATTGCGCTTCCACGATGCGCTATCGTCGAGGAAGAAACGACAGCCTGCCGCCAAGTACCCAAGGTCCAGAAGCGGACTACGCAGCCCGCTCCAGCCGCTCGTCGATCTCTTGACGCAAGAGGTTGAAATCGATGGGTTTGGGAAGTAATCCCGCGGCCCCAAGCTCGGCCGCTCTCCTTCTGGTCGTTTCGTCGCCATACGCTGTAATCATAATGACGGGAACGTTTGGACGTTCCGCCTTCACTTTGGGAAGCATCTCGAGCCCAGTCATGCCCGGCATGTTAATGTCTGAAAGTATCAAGATCAGCGACGGATCAGGGATCGTCTTCACCTTCTCCAATGCGGCCGGTGCGGACAGAGCAAATTCCATCACGAAGCGCCCGGATCGCAGATCCCGCCGGAAGTTTTGCTTGAACATATCTTCGACATCGGGTTCGTCGTCGACGACAACAATGTACGTGCTCAATTTGCGCTCCGTTGGGGGCTTTGCACGGATATGGCTCGCGGCAGAGTGACGATGAATTCAGTAAAAGCGCCGAATTCGGTCTCAACCCGGATGGTTCCACCATGTTGTTTCACGATGATGTCGTGGCTCATGGAGAGGCCAAGTCCAGTGCCTTCGCCGGCCGGCTTAGTCGTGAAGAATGGATTGAATATCTTTTCTTTTATCTCGGAAGGAATGCCCGCGCCGTTGTCGCGGATACGGATTTCCACTGAATTGCCGAGACTCTTCGTCGCAGCCAGCAGCGTTGGCTCAAACCCTGGCCCGCCGTCGCTGCTGCGCTTGGTCGCGGCATAAAAGCCATTCGAGATCAGATTGAGAAGCGCGCGTGTGATCTCCTGTGGAAACAGTTCGGCTGAACCGGCGTTCGCATCGAAGTCGCGCTGAAGAGTGATGTTGAAGCCGCTCTTTTCGGCGCGCGCGCCATGATAGGCAAGATTCAGGCTCTCATCGACCAGCGCGTTGATGTCGGCCGAGCGCTGTTCACCGCTGCCCTCGCGCGAGTGCAGAAGCATGTTCTTGACTATCGAGTCGGCGCGTTTCCCATGCTGCACTACTTTGGCGAGATTGTCGTGCAGCAACCGCGTCAGTTCCTCAACTTCCTGGCGCATCTTGTCAGTGAGCGAGGCATCCCTCAGCAAATCGTTAAGTTCGTCGGTCAGCTCCGCTGAGAGCGCGGAGAAATTGTTCACGAAGTTGAGCGGGTTCTTGATCTCGTGCGCGATGCCGGCAGTGAGCTGGCCGAGCGAGGCGAGCTTTTCGGTCTGCACCAAGCGGTCCTGCGCGGCGCGCAGATCGTCGAGCGATCGGCTGAGGGCATCGGTGCGCTCGCGCAATTCCCTGAGCAGCCGAGTATTCTCGATCGCGATTACTGCCTGACTGGCGAAATTTGTCAGCAGCTCGATCTGCTTATCATTGAAGGCGCGCACCTCTTGACGATAGACAGTTATCACCCCGATCACCTCATCCTGCCTTAGCATAGGCACGACGACGATAGTCCTGGCACCGGCAAGTTCCGTTAGCTCGACCGATGATGGGTTGCGCTCAATATAGGCCCGGTGCTTACGCATATCATCGACTTGGACAACTTGCTTGCCGTGGATCGCGTCAGCTAGTGAGCTTCGCGGATGAATCCAAAAGGCCTTGTTCATTCGTGCGGCCGCGAATGCAGAAGGTGCATTGTACAGCGCTACTTGCCGCAACATATCGCCTTCCAAAAGATTCATAGAGCCAAACTCGGCTCCGCAAACGCGCGTCGCATTCTCCAGCATCTTGTCAAACACGGGCGAAAGGTCGCCCGGCGAGCCAGCTATGACTTTCAGTACATCTGATGTTGCGGTCTGTCTCGCTAGCGCTTCTTTCGTCTCATTGAACAACCGCGCATTCTCGATAGCGATGACTGCTTGATCTGCAAAGGTTTTCAGGAGCTGAACAAAATGGGCATCGAAGCGTCCTGCCTCGACCCGCGTAATCGTGATAACACCGATAGCCAGCCCACTACGCATCAAGGGAACCGCTAGCGAGCTTCGCCAACCGCGGTGTTGCGCCAATTCGAGCCAGGACGGTTGTGTTACAAACTCCACTTGCGCGTCTGCGACCTGATATGCATCACCGGCGAGAATTGCTTCCCCCCAAGTAAGTTGGGATATCTGACACGGAAAAGCTGCCTGCAGCACCGCATCGGCCGCGGGACTGACCGGGGTAAAGGCCATTAAATGCGCAACATTGTCGACGAGGCGATAAACTGCTGAGGACAGGCCGCCTACCAGTTTATTGGATCGCTCCGCGATAGCGTCAAACACTGGTTGCACATCCGAGGGCGAGCTGGCGATCACTTTCAGGATGTCGGCCGTCGCGGTCTGGCGCTCGAGCGCTTCGCGGGTCTCGTTGAACAGCCGCACGTTCTCGATCGCGATCACCGCCTGGTCGGCGAAGGTCTGTAGCAACTGGACATGGTGATCGCCGAACGTGCCAGCCTCGGTCCGGTTAACCGTGATGAAACCAATCGCCAAGCCCTTGCTCATCAATGGCGCCAACATCGCGCTGCGCCAGCCGCGCGCGCGCGCAATTCGGGTGCTTTGCGAGTCGACGTCGGCCGCTTCGCTATCGGCGATCACCACAAGTTCGCCGTTGATCGCCCGGACAGCAGGAGGCGCGGCCTCGTTGAAATGAACCGGAAACTCGGCAATCAGGGCGGCGTCGGCTTCAGGGCTTGCCGGAGTAAACGCGACCAGATGAATATAACCGTCTACTAAACGGTAGACGGCCGCCGAGAACGCGCCGATCAGCTGCTTGGCGCTGCTTGCGATCACTTCGAAAACCGGTGCGGTGTCCGATGGCGAGGAGGCGATCACCTTCAGGATGTCGGCCGTCGCGGTCTGCCGCTCCAGCGCTTCCTGCGTCTCGTTGAACAGCCGCACGTTCTCGACTGCGATTACGGCCTGATCGGCAAAGGTCTGAACCAACTCAACTTGCCGCGGCGTGAATTCGCCGACCTGCGAACGGACCAAAGCCAACACACCAATGCCCTGGCCTTCGCGCATCAAAGGTACTGCGAGAATAGCCTTGAATCCGGTCGCGCGTTGGAATCTACGTAGCTTCAGCTTGGTCTCGATGTCGCCGATATTGACGATTGTGCCAGTGAGCACCGCATGTCCGATATGCGACTCTTCATTTAGCGACACTGGATTCGCCTTCATGAGCTCTTCGTCCGCGGGCACTGCCTCGACGCCACGGCAAACTAGTGCATCGCTGTCACGAAGGAACAGCGCACCGCCGTCGGCTCCGCACAGGTGCCGAGCCGAGCGCGTCAAAGTATTCATGACGGTATCGAGATCGAACGCCGAGCGGCTGATCACCTTTAGCACGTCGGCCGTAGCCGTCTGCTGCTGCAGCGACTCCCGCAAGTCTTCAGTGCGGGCCTTCACCTCGTCGAACAACCGCGCGTTCTCGATCGCGATCATCGCTTGATTGGCAAACGTCGTAACAAGATCGATCTGCCGCACAGTGAACGGCATTACCCGGGAGCGCATCAGTACGATCACGCCGAGCGGCGAGCCAGTGGCCCGCTGCAACGGTACACCCAGGCTTGTGCGATATTTGCCCGCCCGTTGATAATTCCGGGCCTCGTATTCTGGATCGGCGAGACAATCTGGCAGATGGACCGTCTTGCGTTCAAGCACGGTGCGGCCAACGAGCGAGCCGCGGCCGGGTCCGAGGGGATGCTGCACGGCATATTTGACGAAGTTGGTCGCCGTGTTGTTGCTGGCGGCCACATGGTATTGCCCGCCGTGCAGCTTATAGATCAGGGTATATTCCGCTTCGCACAAGCGGCTCGCCGTCCGGGCGATCATGTCCAGAACGGGTTGGAGATCGGCTGCGGAGTTGTTGATGGCAGCGAGAATTTCGCCGGTGGCTTTCTGCCGTTCCAGCGCCTCGCTGAGCTCGCGCTTTAGCCTCGCATTTTCTTTGTTAGCGCCGGCCTTCGCCGTTTTGCTGCGGCGCGAGGCGGGAGCCTTGTTTTTCTTGGTAGCTTTGCGCGCCGTTTGTGAGCGCTTCACCATTCCTGCGTTTCTGATTTGGTTGAAAATTCGAAAAATATCAGGATTGAACTTAACCAACCGGACCGAGCAGGTACAGCCGGGCGAAGCGGCCTCCGACTGACGATTGGACAGCGTTTTCCGGCAAATGTTAAAAAAACCGACCCGGAAAGCGTCTGTGTCCCCCTCCGGTGCCCCGCGCAGGATATTGCAAATCGGCTCCATGACCGCTTAGGGTCAAAAGGCGACTTTGCGCCTATCCGACCTTGGTCTCTACTCCTGAAAGCCGACATGGGCGACCAAAATGGACATGTCGGCTAGACGACATGCCGCAGGCATTGCAAACGTTGTCACTCTATCAGCAGCAGGCCGCGCTTCTTATCGCCGTCGAACGTATTAGCAGCCGCGAACAGTCGCTTTCGCTCGACTAGCCATGGCTGGTAGTCGGAATTGACATCGAGCACGAAGACTAGGTCATCGGCTTCGAGATAGCCCCCAATGGGAGAATGATGTCCAACACCAGCCAAAGATTTGCGCGCGATCGAAATTCACGATGTAGCGTCGGCCCGGATCATTGGAACGACGCAGATGCTCGAGAAACTGTTCCTCGTTGAGATCGCGCAAGACCGTGACTTTCCGGCTCGTGTTGGTCCGGGCGACCTCGGCCAGTTCGTCAAGTGTGAGACCTAGGATGCACACGCCTGTCCAGCACCGCCCCGTGCCAGCCAACACCTTGCGCTCCGTGCTCGCCGCCTCGCCAAGCGACCTGTACGCATTCGCAACAGCGGCAGGTCCGCAACGAGAGGCATTTGACTGCCAATTAACGTGCCTGTGGAATGTGGCTGCCACTGGCAGGTGCCACGCGCGCTCGATAAGCTCCGGGTTACGTGTTACCGAGGACGCTATGGCTTCTGATGGCACGCGTGACTGGCCGACGACCAGGGCGCCGACACTCAGCAGACCCGCAGTGGCAACCATGCTGATGATACTGACGTAGTGCCATCGCTTCATGGGTCTGAACCTTAACAGCAGTCACGGTAATAGCCGAAATCCCACTAATCTCGCATGGTTTGCTTGATGCGCTCGAGCTCCTCTGACGGTATGATGCTCATGCGACTGATCTGCGTGGAACCCACTCCTGCAGGCTCGGATAGCCGCCCGCTACAATCGGAGCTAAATATGAACTTAATCTGTGCGGGCGTATCAAGGAAGTTATCCTGCGATCGCATGTAGCACGAGTGGTCAAAGCGCCCAATAGAGCCCCCACCAAAAGGGCAGCGTATTGCAATCCGTATCGAAGATTCCCGGTCGCTATTATCTGGCAATCTTAGTGCTGGCGTTCGCGACGCTTTCCTACCAGGTCCTGATAACGCGCTTCTTCAGCGTTATGCTCCATTATCATTTCGCATTCGCGGCCATTTCACTTGCCATGCTGGGGCTCACCCGCGGAGCGATGCAGGTCTACGGCAAGCCCGCCCGTTATGCCGCCGAGCGGGTCGGACTCGAATTCGCGCGCCACGCGTCATCGTTCGCACTCAGCAGCGTTAGCGCAATGATCGTCTTCCTGTGCGTGCCGCTCATCGTATCTGCAGAATATGTGTCCTTCGCTCTGGCGCTGGCGACCATCGCCTTCGTGGCTCCGTTCACGGAAGGCGGGGTTTGCATCTCGCTGTTGCTCACGCGCTTGCCCTATCGCGGCGGGTGGCTCTATGCGGCCGATCTCCTGGGCGCCGCAGTTGGATGTCTCGGGGTGATCTTCATACTGCTGGTGATTGACCCCGTAAGCGCCACGTTATGGATCGGAGCCTCTGCTGCCGGCGTTGGCTGGATCGTTGTGCGAACCGGCGATGACGTCCGCAGTGTGCGTTTGAGCGGGGCTGTCGCGCTAGCGCTCGCCGTCGCGGCCACCGTGCACTCCGGCCTTGACTTGACCGGTCGAAGCCATCTCGGTGTGTTCTGGGCCAAGGGCGCTGAGCAGACCGGCACACTGTTCGAACGCTGGAATACCTATTCGCGGGTAAGGGTGCGCGCATTGGCCGAGAAGGTCCCGATTGGCTGGGGTTTGGTCCGCACTCCTGATGCCCGGGTCGACCAACACCACCTCGACATCGATGCCGATGCAGGCACGGTCATCACCCGGTATGATGGCGACATCGGAAAGCTCGCCTACCTCAAGGATGATGTCATCAACGCAGCCTACCTCGTGCAGCCGGCAACCGACGTCGCTGTCATTGGCGTCGGCGGCGGTCGTGACATCCTTTCCGGTCTGCTCTTTGGCGCCAACCGGATTCGCGCAATTGAGATCAACCCGGCGATCTTCGAAGTGCTCACCGAAAAATTCGCCGATTTCTCTGGCCATCTCGATCGCCAGCCCGGCGTATCCTTGGTCAATGCCGAAGCGCGAAGCTACATCAACCACTCGCCCGAGCGCTACGACCTGGTGCAGATTTCGCTCATCGACACCTGGGCGGCGACGGTGGCCGGTGGCCTGACGCTCACCGAGAATCGTCTCTATACCGTTGAGGCTTGGGATGATTTTTACCGGGCGCTCAAACCTAGGGGGCTGTTGTCGGTATCACGCTGGTACGGTGCCGAGAAGCACCGTGGCGAGCTGTACCGGCTGATTGCGATTGCCGCGAGCGCGCTGCAGCGCAAGGGAGTTTCGGCCGGAGAACTGAGACATCACGTCGTCGCGGTCAACGTCGGCAACATCGTGACGGTAATTACCCGGCCTGACGCGTTCAGCGGCGCAGAATGGCTAGGCGCGCGTGAGAGACTTCAGGCGCAAGGCTTCAGGATATTGTTGGGGCCGGACTTCACCTTCGATGCCGTCACCGCGACATTGCTGTCCGACAAGGCAGACCAGGCTTTCTTCGATTCGCTGCCGGAAAACATCGCTGCTTCGACGGACGACAATCCGTTCTTCTTCTATACGTCGCGCTTCAGCGATTTCGTGAGCATCCATAGTTGGGACATCATGAGCAACAATGTCGCGATCGGCGTCACCGGCTTGCTCATCATCGTAGCGCTCTGCGCTTGCGGATATTACATCGTGCTGCCCTTCCTCCATCTTGCGACGCGGATGCCAATGGCGACACTGACGCCGCCCGTGGCCTATTTCAGCGCGATCGGGATGGGCTTCATGCTGATCGAGATATCGCAGATGCAGCGCCTGATGGTCTTTCTCGGACATCCCGTTTATGGGCTGAGCGTCGTGCTACTCACAATTCTTCTCTTTAGCGGAATTGGCAGCGCCACGGTCGGTGCGGATACCTCCTTCCGATCACGCGTCACCGTCTTTAGGGTTGCCGCCCTACTCACCACGCTCATGGTGGCAGGGCTGCTGACGCCGCTGGTCACCTCGTGGGGGCGGGCGCTGTCAACCGACATGCGTATCCTGGTGTCTGTCCTGCTGCTGGCTCCTCCTGCATTTTGCATGGGGATGATGTTTCCGCTCGGCCTCGGTGTCTGGCGCCGTCATCATGAACTGCTGCCGTTCTTCTGGAGCACCAATGGAATTACGTCGATGTTCGCCTCGGTGCTGGGTGTGGCGTTGTCGATCCAGTTCGGCATCGCCAAGACCTATGCGCTGGGGGTGTGTTCATATGCGGTCTGCGCCATCGTGATCATTGCAAGCCGCTGGGTGCAGTCGATCGACATGTCAGCCGAGAAGGGCCTCGTTAGCTCCGAGGCGATCGCAGGAAAGGAAGGCGCCACGATTCGGCGGCCACATCAGTAAAGTGAAGTCCGAATACCGCATCTTCGGCCAGAAGCGGACGTGGAAGTCGCATTACTCCCCTGACGCTCCCCGAAAGTGACTCGAGGCTTAAGAAGCGGCGGAAAGTACGGGAAATTCGAAGCAGGGATCTAACCCTGCATAGGTTAAGCTCTCGCTGCTCTCAATGCTGCGCAGGTTAAGCTGTGAGGTGATTGCCCGCCCAAGTACCCGATTTTGTTGTCTCTGCTTTCGGGGAAAAAGCGGCCATGAAGGGCCGATTCAACCGATGCCGGATAGTGTCCTCTAGCGGAAATCCGGCATCGGCGATGTTTGCTTTCGGGGGCGGTGATGTCTGCTCATCACCCATAGTGGACGGGCCCAGCCTGACCACCAAGTCCGTTTTGACGGTGCCGGCACCTAAGCGGACATTGGGGCGCCCCTTGGCGGAGAGGATATTCGGGGAGAACCGCCCGGCAGCTGTCAGACGTTTATGCGGCGCGCTCCTTGTCTGATTGTTCCTTAACTGTGGTCGCGGTTTCTTCCAACCCCTTCTCGTAATTGCCCGCGAACCTCTCGATACTGTTGGCCCACATTCTCAGCATTGAGACCTGAACGTGCATAATTGGCTTCAAGGCATTCATGCCAATTGCTGTCGCTCCGGTGATACGCCTTTGTGAGTCGCGCACGAAACGGTTTGTGGTAGCGGTGTTATCTGCCATGCTGTTCGCTCCTTCTGCTCCGATGTCATGGCCCTAAGCTAAGTACCGGGTTTTGCACTGCGTGATTCTAAACACTCGGCCAAAGCTTGATCTGCCGCGAGTCTCGCTCCTCGGTCATCATGCAATTCGTCCAGTTTTCTCAAGTAAGCGACTGCCGCTATTTGCAAGAGATCGAAATCATTTTCGCCAAAATCACGAAGATTGGTGACGTAGCGATAGAGGGCCGAACGCTTGTTATCGTTCTCACTGACACCGTTATGAAGCAGCAAGTAGTTCCGCCAAGCGAACGCACACGCGCCTTCCGCGGCCTGAGACGTCATGGGCACCTCCCAAACGGGAGAGAAAGACCGACGAGCCGTTTCGTTCCGCGAATTTCTCAGGTGAAATGCTGTTCCATAGCTGCGCCGCAAGGTCTGTGCGCGGGCGGTGTCGGTGCTGCGGCCACCGCAACGATCATGCCTTGGCTGTTCCGTAGGGAACAGCGCGGGGCTAGTCGCTTTCGAGAGGCGGTTCTGCCCGAATGATCGTGCGGCTGTTCCCTGGAAAATGAGGTGCTGCACTTCTAGTTTTGGCCCAAACCTGACCTAGCGCAAGGCCTGGGCCGCAAAGCGTCTCAGGGCGACCGCTGATTGTATTGGGTCAACGGCGCTGTCTAAGGGCACGAGTTCCGAAAGCTGCCAAGCTTTCCCTCCGCACACCATCGTGCGGTCATGCTTTGGTCAAATCGGCATTGCGTGTTTGGCTGGTTCATCGACATACTGGCAATGCGACTGCCGCTTTCGGGTGACATTTGGAGGCGGGCCAGGTCCACCGTATTTTGAGGCGCCCACCGCAAAGGCTTGTGATGGAAAGGGCAAGGTTTGGTCTAGCCAAGATTTCGCTTTTGGCCGCGCTCGAAGTTCCGCAATTTACTTGGTCGAGCTTCTAATAGTCGCCACGATTTACATTGGCTTGGCCGAGTCGGCAGGATTACTGGCCGCGATTAATCCGGTCGCGACACCGTTGTGTGAGAGATAGGCGCGCGGCCCTATTAGGACGTTATTCCCGATGGTGAGAGATGCGTCACGCACGCCATGCAGAACTACCGTATCCATAACAATGCAGTTGTCTCCAATAAAAATCGGTCCGCTTTCTGCAACAAGCACGCAACCGAAGCCGACTGAGCAGTTCGAACCGATCGTGACATCGCCACAGATCACTGCATTCAGAGCGATACGAGATGATGCTGAGATATTTGGCTTTTCCCCTTTGTGACTGAGCAGC
>Ga0081540_1002011_pt1 | contig 16963 bp, 15 predicted proteins | sample TabmetS2T1R1_FD_71024 | JGI IMG/M metagenome (GOLD analysis project Ga0081540, IMG submission 71024) | Tabebuia heterophylla rhizosphere microbial communities from the University of Puerto Rico - S2T1R1 | ecosystem: Host-associated > Plants > Roots > Rhizosphere ... | reverse complement strand
CGGGAGGGTCGGCGACGGCGAGCGGCTGGTGGCCGACGAGGTCCTGGTGGCGACCGGACGGGTGCCCAACAGCCGCGACATCGGCCTGGAGACCGTCGGCGTCGAGACCACCGACCGCGGTTTCGTCGACGTCGACGACCACATGACCGTGCCCGGCACCGACTGGCTCTATGTCCTCGGCGATCTCAACGGCCGCGCGCTGCTCACCCACATGGGCAAGTACCACGCCCGGATCGCCGGCGAGGTGATCGCGGCCCGGGCCGCCGGCCGGCCGCTGGACGAGCGGCCCTACAACCCCTACACCGACGTGGCCGACAAGGACGGCGCGCCGCAGGTGGTGTTCTGCGACCCCGAGGTGGCCTCCGTCGGCCTGACCGAGGCGGAGGCGCTCGACCGGGAGATCCCGGTGGAGGTGGTGGAGCGCGACTTCGCCGGCATCGACGGCGCCCGGCTGGCCCGCCAGACCTACGTCGGCCGGGCCAAGCTGGTCATCGACAACTCCCGCGACACGCTCGTCGGCGCCACGTTCGTCGGCCCGGGCGTCAGCGAACTGGTGCACGCGGCGAGTGTCGCGGTCACCGGCAAGGTGCCGAAGGCGCTCAACGATCGGCTGGGCATCGCCGTCGCCCAGCGGGCCTACAAGGCCTATCTCGGTTTATTGAGCTCGCCGGGCTGGATGCGCGCCTATAATGCCGGCGCGCGCCCGCAGCGCCTGCTCTGGGCGAGCACCGGAACCAAAGATCCGGAGGCTTCGGATGTCCTCTACGTCAAGAGCCTCGCCGCGCCCTTCACCGTGAACACGATGCCCGAGGGCACGCTGAAAGCGCTCGCCGACCATGGCGAAGTCGGCGGAACCCTGCCCGCCGACGGCGGCAATGCTGACGAGGAGCTGGCCCGGTTCGCAGATGCGAAGATCGACGTCGATGCATTATCGAGACAGCTTCAGGACGAGGGTGCCAAGTCGTTCGTCAAATCCTGGAACGAGCTGATGGGCGTGATTGGCTCGAAATCCGAAGCGCTCAAGCGAGCGAGTTAGCGCGGTGTACGCCAAGACGCAGCGTTCTGCCCGGCGTCGCACGGCGCGGCCGCATCGAACCGAGGTCGCGAAGAGTTCCTCCGGGAGGAAGGTGTTGGTCATCGACGTGGGCGGAAGCTCCGTCAAGATCTCGGCCAACGGACATAACGAGCGGCGATCATTTCCATCCGGGCCGAAGATGACCCCCGGGCAAATGGTCGCCGGAGTGAAGAAGCTGGCGCGGGATTGGAGCTACGACGTGGTGTCGATCGGCTATCCAGGCCCGGTTCTGCACGGCTGTCCCATCGCCGAACCCCACAACCTCGGACGCGGATGGGTCGGGTTCGATTTCGCGGCAGCCTTCGGTCGGCCGGTACAAGTCGTCAATGACGCAGCCATGCAGGCCTTGGGCAGCTACAACGGCGGTAAGATGCTCTTTATCGGTCTCGGAACCGGCTTTGGGTCGGCCATGGTCGTAAACGGCATCGTCGAGCCCATGGAACTCGGTCACCTGCCGTACAAGAAAGGCGTCTATGAGGACTATGTGGGTCTGCACGGGCTACAGCGTTACGGCAATAGGAAATGGCGTCGTCACGTTTTCGATGTCGTCGCGCATTTCATCGCTGCGCTGGAGCCCGACGACACCGTGATCGGCGGCGGCAACGTCAAAATGTTGGATGCGCTGCCGCCCCATTCCCGCGCCGGCGATAACGACAACGCCTTCTGCGGCGGATTTCGGCTCTGGCAGCGCCCTCAGCCGCACGCCGGCACGCGCGCGAAATCACGGTCTTGAACGATCAGCGAAGGGTTCCGAAAATGGTTGCAACATCGGAAACATATCGCAGGCGACCGGCCGACAGGCTCGGCGCATGGCAGGCTCTCGAAACTCACTATGAGGAAATGCGCAATCGCCACCTGCGGGACCTGTTCGCGCGCGATCCCGGGCGGGGTGAGCGGATGACGGCGGAAGCCGTCGGCGTCTTCCTCGATTATTCGAAAAACCGCGTCGACGAGGAGACGCTGAGCCTGCTCGTCGCGCTTGCGGAGCAATCCGGCCTGCGCGAGAGGATCGACGCGATGTTTCGCGGCGAGAAGATCAACATCACGGAAAACCGCGCGGTCTTGCACGTGGCGTTGCGCGCGCCGAGAGGCGCCTCGATCATCGTCGACGGCAAGAATGTCGTGCCGGAGGTTCATGCCGTGCTCGACAAGATGGCCGATTTCGCCAATCGCGTCCGCGGCGGCCAATGGAAAGGACATACCGGAAAGCGCATTCGCAACGTGATCAACATCGGCATCGGCGGCTCCGACCTCGGGCCGGTGATGGCGTACGAGGCGCTCCGATACTACAGCGACCGCGCCATGACCTTCCGCTTCGTGTCCAACGTGGACGGAACCGACTTCGTCGAGGCGACGCGCGACCTCGACGCGGCGGAGACCCTGTTCATCATCTCCTCGAAGACCTTCACCACGCTGGAGACCATGACCAACGCGCAGAGTGCGCGGGATTGGTCGCTGCGCGGCCTGGGCGGCGATGCCAAGGCGGTCGCCAAGCATTTTGTCGCCGTCTCCACGAATACGGAGAAAGTCGCGGAATTCGGGATCGATACCGCAAACATGTTCGAGTTCTGGGATTGGGTGGGTGGGCGCTACTCGATGGACTCCGCAATCGGCCTTTCCACCATGCTTGCGATCGGCCCGGATCACTTCCGCGCCATGCTCGAAGGCTTCCATGCCATCGACGAACATTTCCGCACCGTGCCGTTCGCGCGCAACCTGCCGGTGCTCATGGGCCTGCTCGGCGTCTGGTACAACGACTTCTTCGGCGCGCAAACGGTCGCGGTGCTGCCTTACGATCAGTATTTGAAGCGATTCCCGGCCTACCTCCAGCAATTGACGATGGAGAGCAACGGCAAGCACGTAACGCTCGCCGGAACGCCGGTCGACCATCAGACCGGTCCGATCTACTGGGGCGAGCCGGGGACCAATGGCCAACACTCGTTCTATCAATTGATCCACCAGGGCACCCGGCTCGTGCCTTGTGACTTCATCGCGTTCGCCCACCCGCTCAACCGCCTCGGCCGTCACCACGACATGCTGCTGGCGAACGTGTTTGCACAGACCGAGGCGCTCGCTTTCGGCAAGACGGGCGAACAGGTCAAGGCCGAAGGGACGCCGGATTGGCTCGTCCCGCACCGGATATTCGAAGGCAATCGGCCGTCCAACACGATCCTGCTCGATCAGTTGACGCCGGCAGCGCTCGGAAAGCTCGTCGCCTTGTACGAGCACAGCGTGTTCACTCAGGGAACGATCTGGGACATCGACTCGTTCGATCAGTGGGGCGTCGAACTCGGCAAGGTCCTCGCCCAGCGCATCATCCCGGAGCTGGAAGGCGGGGGCGAGCCTAAGCTCGGCCATGACAGCTCAACCAACAACCTGATCCGCAGATACCGCAAGCTCAAGGGCGCAACGTGACGACCGGCGCAATCAAGCTCGCTCCTTCGATTCTCGCGGCCGATTTCGCCCGCTTGGGCGATCAGGTGGCCGAGGCCGAGCGTGCCGGCGCCGACCGCATCCACGTCGACGTGATGGACGGACATTTCGTGCCGAATCTTTCGATGGGCGCGGAGATCGTGCAATCGCTGCGAAAAGTGACGCGCCTGCCGCTTGAGGTGCACCTGATGATTTTCAATCCCGATTTGTTCCTCGACGAATTCGGGCAGGCCGGGAGCGACTCGTTTCTGGTGCATTGGGAAGGAAACACCGATGTCTCCCGCACCGTGCAGCGCATCAAGGGTTTGGGGAAGTCGGCCGGCGTTGCCATCAACCCGGCGACCTCCGCGGCCGTGCTCGAGGAGATCTTGCCCGATCTCGACCAGGTCCTGGTCATGACCGTGAACCCTGGATTCGGCCACCAGCATTTCCTGCACACGACGCTGCCGAAGATTGCTCGCGCGCGCGAGATGATCGACCGGATCAAGCCGGGGTGCGGCCTCGAGGTGGACGGGGGAATCGATGCGACGACCGCTCCGCTGGCGGTTGACGCCGGCGCCGACGTGCTGGTCGCCGGATCGGCGATTTTCAACGACGGCGAAAGCGTCGCCGCCGCCATGCAGCGGCTGCGGGCCGCGTTCGAGCATTAACGGAGAAAATGTCATGCAGCTTGCAATGATCGGATTGGGCAGGATGGGCGCCAACATGGTGCGTCGCCTCATCAAGGGCGGCCATCAGTGCGTGGTGTTCGACATGTCGCCGCAGGCGGTCGCGGATTTGGCGCGGGAGAAAGCGCTGCCCGCTACCTCGATTGCCGACCTCGTGCGCAAGCTGGAGAAGCCGCGCGCGGTATGGCTGATGGTGCCGGCGGCGGTCGTGGACAAGACCATTGTCGACCTCGTGCCGCACCTCGAGCGCGGCGATATCCTCATCGACGGCGGCAATTCTTACTATGTCGACGACATCCGCCGCGCCCAAGAGCTCGCGTCGAAGGGAATCAACTACGTGGATGTCGGGACCAGCGGCGGCGTATGGGGCCTCGAGCGCGGCTACTGCATGATGATCGGCGGACCGGACGCGGCCGTGCGGCATCTCGATCCGATCTTCAAGACGCTCGCCCCTGGCGCGGGGGACATCCCGCACACGCCAGGGCGCGAGGGTATCGGCGGCAGCGCCGAGCTCGGTTACCTGCATTGCGGCGCGAGCGGGGCCGGTCACTTCGTCAAGATGGTCCACAACGGCATCGAGTACGGCATCATGGCCGCCTATGCCGAAGGAATGAGCATTCTGCGCCACGCGAACGTGGGCGAGCAGCAGCACGCGATCGACGCGGAGACGACGCCACTGCGCAATCCGGAGCTCTACCAATACGATCTCAACCTGCGCGACATCGCGGAAGTATGGCGGCGTGGCAGTGTCATTGCGTCGTGGCTGCTCGATCTCACCGCCGCTGCGCTGACGAAGGATCCCGCGCTTGCGAATTTTGCCGGCAAGGTTTCCGACTCCGGAGAAGGACGTTGGACGATCAAAGCCGCGATCGACGCCGCCGTGCCGGTGCCCGTACTTTCGACCGCGCTCTACGAACGTTTCAGCTCGCGCGGCGAGGCGCGGTTCGCGGACAAGCTCCTTTCCGCCATGCGCTACGAGTTCGGCGGTCACGTGGAGAAAACCGCGGGCTGAACGCGGACATGTACCGAGACTGGCCGGCGTAACCGGAGGCCGTCGCGTGAAAATCGAAGTCTATCCCGATGACAATGTCGTCGCCCGCAAGGCGGCGGCGATCGTCGCCGACACCGCGCGCGCGGCGATCGCGGCGCGGGGACGCTTCGTCATGGCGGTCAGCGGCGGCCACACGCCGTGGGTGATGCTGCGCGCGTTGGCCGGCGAGGACCTTCCCTGGAAGAAAGTGCACGTCGTTCAGACGGACGAGCGCCTTGCGCCGGCTGGCGACCCCGACCGTAACCTCGTCCATCTCCGCGAAAGCCTGCTCGATCATGCGCCGCTCTCCCCCGATCACGTCCATCCGATGCCGGTCGAAGCAGCGGATCCCGATCGCGCGGCCGAGCAATACGCCTCGGCACTGCGGGACGTGGCAGGCTTCCCGCCGGTGCTCGACCTCATTCATCTCGGGCTTGGAACGGATGGCCACACCGCTTCGCTGGTGCCTGGAGATCCGGTCCTCGACGTCGCCGACGCGGACGTGGCGGTGACCGGCCTCTATCAGGGCCGGCGCCGCATGACGCTGACCTTTCCCATGATCAACCGGTCGCGGCTCATCCTGTGGCTGGTGACCGGCGGTGAGAAGGCCGAGGCGCTCGCGCACCTGCGCGAGGGCGATCGTTCCATTCCGAGCGGGCGCGTGCGTTCCGACCGCGCGCTGGTGCTCGCCGACCGCGCGGCGGCCGATCGGCTCGGTAACAACGAACAATTGGAGGCGTAAGAATGACCGCTATCGCCACCCCCGCGATGACTTCGCCCCGCCAGATGAGCGAGGCACAACTGGACCAATTGTCGATCAATTGCATTCGCACATTGTCGATCGATGCTGTGCAACAGGCGAAATCCGGGCATCCCGGTACGCCGATGGCGCTGGCGCCGCTCGTCTACACGTTGTGGAACCGGGTCATGCGCTTCGATCCGCAGGATCCAATTTGGCCCAATCGCGACCGCTTCGTACTCTCCAACGGCCACGCTTCGATGCTGCTGTGGTCGGTGCTCCATCTCACCGGCACCCACGCCGTCAACGCCGAGTATGAGCGGCTAGGGCAATCTGCGGTTTCGCTCGACGATATCCGTCATTTCCGCCAACTGGGCAGCAAGGCGCCGGGCCATCCGGAATACCACTTGGTTTCCGGAGTCGAGGCCACGACCGGACCGCTCGGGCAAGGCGTCGCCACCAGCGTGGGCATGGCCATCGCCGAGGCCTGGCTTGCCAACCGCTACAATCGCCCCGGCTTCGAAATCTTTGACTACAACATCTATGCCGTTTGCGGCGACGGCTGCATGATGGAGGGCGTGAGTTCGGAAGCGGCGTCGCTCGCCGGCCATCTCGCCCTCGATAACCTCTGCTGGATCTACGACAACAACCACATCACCATCGAAGGCAACACGCGCATCACCTTCACCGAAGACATCGCCGCCCGCTTCCTCGGCTACGGATGGAACGTTCTGCGCGTCGGCGACGCCAACGACATCGAGCGGATCGAGCAGGCGCTGGATATCTTTCACAAGACGAAGGGTCGCCCGACCTTCATCATTCTCGACAGTCATATCGGTTACGGCTCGCCGCACAAGCAGGACACCGCCGCCGCGCACGGCGAGCCGCTGGGCGAGGAAGAGGTGCGTCTCACCAAGCGCGATTACGGATGGCCCGAGGACGCCAAGTTCCTGGTGCCCGACGCGGTGCGCGCCCACTTCGCCGCCGGCATCGGCGTACGCGGCGCGCAGGTGCGCGCCCGTTGGAGCGAACTGTTTAACGCCTATCGCGCAAAATATTCCGAGCTTGCGACCGAGATCGACCAGATGCAGCGGCGTGAGTTGCCGGCCGGATGGGACCGCGGGCTGCCGGTGTTTCCGGCCGACGCCAAGGGCATCGCCGGACGCGACGCGTCGGGCAAGGTGCTCAACGTGCTCGCCCAGAACATCCCTTGGCTGCTGGGCGGCTCGGCGGACCTCGGCTCCTCCAACAAGACGCTGCTCACGTTCGAAGGCGCCGGCGACTTCGAGCCCGACAATCGCGGCGGCAGGAACCTGCATTTCGGCATCCGCGAGCACGCGATGGCCGCCGCCGTCAATGGGCTCGCATTGTCCAAGCTGCGCCCTTTCGGCGCCACTTTCTTCATCTTCAGCGACTATGCACGGCCGGCCATTCGGCTCTCGGCGCTAATGGAACTCCCCACCATCTTCGTATTCACCCATGATGCCATGGGTGACGGCGAGGACGGTCCAACGCACCAGCCGGTGGAGCAACTGGCGTCCTTCCGCGCCGAACCCGGCTTGGTGGTGCTGCGGCCGGCCGACGCCAACGAGGTCGTCGAGGCGTATCGCTACATCATGCAGCTGCGGCACCAACCGGCGATGCTCGCACTGTCGCGACAACCTTTGCCGACATTGGATCGCAGCAAGTACGCGCCCGCCTCCGGCGTCGCCCGCGGCGCCTATGTGCTTGCCGATCCGCCGGGCGGGAAACCCGAGCTGATTCTCATCTCCTCGGGCAGCGAGGTGAGTTTGTGCGTGCAAGCGCACGAGGAGCTTCTCGCCGAGGGCATCCGTTCGCGCGTGGTCTCGATGCCGTCCTGGGATATTTTCGAGCATCAGACGCAGGCGTATCAGGACAGCGTACTGCCGCCCGACGTGACCGCGCGCATCGCGGTGGAGCAGGCCTCGACCTTCGGCTGGGAACGCTACGTCGGCCGCTCGGGCCGCATCATCGGCATGAAGACCTTTGGCGCCTCGGCCCCGCTCAAGGAGCTCTTGCAAAGATACGGCTTCGAACCGCAGCGTGTGACCGCGGTCGCCAAGGAGCTGCTCGGCAAAAGGAAGGGCTGAAGGTCGCGCCAAACCAGCGGGGACGAGATGAGCAGGACGCCCGACATCGTCTTCCTGTTCGACGTGGACAACACGCTGGTCGACAATGATCGCGTGCAGGCGCATTTGAGCGAGCACCTCGAGCAGACTTACGGCGCGACGACGCGCGACCGATACTGGGAACTCTTTGAGCAGCTGAGGAGTGAACTCGGATATGCCGATTACCTCGGCGCGCTGGAGCGCTACCGGACCGAGGATTTACATCGTCCGGAGGTGCTGCGCATGTCGAGTTGGCTGGTTGACTACCCGTTTGTCGAACGGCTCTATCCCGCCGCTCTGGACGCGATCAAGCACGTACAGCAGTGGGGAACCCCGGTCATCTTGTCGGACGGCGATGCTGTGTTCCAGCCGCGCAAGGTGGAACGCTCGGGGCTGTGGAAAGCCTTTGACAACCACGTTCTCATCTACATCCATAAGGAGGAGGAAATCGACGACGTGCAGCGTCTCTACCCCGCCGATCATTACGTCCTGATCGACGACAAATTGCGCATTCTCACCGCGGTAAAGAAAATCTGGGGCGAACGCGTAACGACCGTGTTTCCCAAACAAGGTCACTACGCGCTCGATCCAAAGGTTCTGGCCGAATATCCGCCCGCCGATATCCAGCTTGGCAAGATCGGCGATCTCGTGAAGTGCGATCTCGCCGCGTTCCTCAAGAAGAAGTAGGCGCAGATCGCAACGCCATCCATCCGTTTGGAATTTCCGTCGTTCTAATCGACGTGCTTGACTGTGTGTTCTGCGATCATCCGCCGCTCGTCCGTTGGGATCCTCGCTTCGACACGCACTCCTACGCGCGCTGCAGAAAAACCGGCAGGCCGCGCTTGCTCGCGTACATGGGTCGGTATCGTTCGGTATTGTACATCGTGGCGATATCCAACTTGCGCGGCCCGAGATTGTGATCAGGGATGGGCACGAGCTCGTAGCAGCCATTTACCAGCGCCGACATCAGGCCGCTCTTGCCATCGAGGACGGCATCGTAGGCCATGTTGCCGAAGGTCAAGGCCATCAGCTTGTCGACGAAGTCCGGATCACCCGAGCGCAGATCGTAGGTGAGGTCGGACGTCATCGTGTCCTCGCCAGTGCGCCGCTTGATCTCCTCGGCAAGCGCTTCCGCGACGCTCGCCTTCTTGCGGTGGCCGTATGCATCGGCCTCGCCATATTCCTGCACGCGGTAACCCTCCCACTCGGCGCCCTCGCTGAGAACAACGAGCGCATAGTTGCTCGGGTTTGTGCGCTTCTCCTCCAGCAGCAGCCGGATGAGCCTGTCGAGATTGACCTTGTATTCGGGCACGACGCAGCGGATCGAGGTGGTGTACGCCGTGTAGAGCGCAGTGAAGCCGGCATCGCGTCCGAACACGCGGAAAATACCGATGCGCTCGTGCGAGGCGACGGTGGTGCGCTGGCGCTGGATGGCATCGCTCGCGCGGGTGATCGCGGTCGAGAAGCCGATGCAGTACTCGGTGTTGTGAACGTCGTTGTCCATCGTCTTCGGGACGGCGATGATGTTGACCCCGAGGTCGTTGAGCTTGGCGGCATAGCTGAGCGTGTCGTCGCCGCCGATGGCAATGAGATGATCGATGTCGAGGGCCGACAGGTTGGCCATCACTTGCTTGGAGAGATCCCAAGTGTTGGTAGCGCCCCCTTTACTTTGCGAAAGCGGAAATTCCTTGCCGGCGAGGTGATCGGGCAGCTTGGTCATTTTTGCCGGGTTGGTGCGGCTCGAATGCAGCATGGTGCCGCCGCGCCGGTCGATGATGCGCGTATTCTCGCGGTCGAGCGGCATGACGTAGCGCCGTCGGCTCTCGGCGTCTTCGATGTTCAGGTGCGTCAGCGCCTCCCAACCGCGGCGCAGACCGATGACTTCGATGTCGTTCTCGCTACTGCGGTAGGTGACGGTCTTTATGACCGAGTTGAGGCCCGGGACGTCGCCGCCGCCGGTGAGAATGCCGATTCGTTTTCTTGCCATGACGACACCTCTACGGCACGTTCCCGGACTCCTCCGGAAACGAGCGCCGGGCGGTGGCGGCAATCCCCGGCGCAGACGGAGCCGCAGCCTTGCCCAACCGTTTGACGATCTCCTCGACGATCTCGCGCGGATGCGAAACGATCGAGACCACGATTGCATGTTCGTCCGGCTGCGGCTCCTCGAGGCTCGCGAATTGGCTGTCGAGCAGCGAGGGCGGCATGAAGTGCGCGTCGCGTGCTGCGAGCCGCCGCGCGATCAGATCCCGATCGCCCTTGAGATAGATGAGGCGCACATTGGGACGGTCACCGATGAGGATATCGCGGTAGGCGCGCTTGAGCGCCGAGCAAGCGACGGTGCCATGGTTGCCGACGCGCCGCGTCGCGTCGATCCAGGCGGCGATGCCGTGCAGCCAGGGCCAGCGATCTTCGTCGGTGAGCGGCACGCCGCTATGCATCTTTTCGACGTTCGAGGGGGGGTGGAACCAGTCGCCCTCCTCGAAGATCCAATTCAGCCGGTGTGCGAGCATCATTGCAATCGTGCTCTTGCCGCAGCCGGAGACCCCCATCACGACGAGGACGGAAGGATCCGGCAACGGCGAAACGGTTTTCGTTTGCAGTTTCCGGGCCTCCTTCTCTGGCGCAAAGCGACGGGAAACTCCGGCGCTGCTGCACAGCATAGCTTCACGTCTTGCAGGCGCCTGATCACGAGCGCGCGACTTCCCGTTGATCCTCTCGCGATGAAAGATCAACTCCCCCCGCAGAAGGAGCATAGCGCAAACGCGGTTCTCGTGCTCGAAAGAAATAGCGCGGCACAGGAGGCAAAAATGTCAATCAGGGCGATGACGGCCCTCGTCGCTGCCATTCTCCTGTGCACTGGGTCCGCGGCATCGGCGGCGCCCAAGCGGCAAAAAACGACGGCCTATCGCAGCGTCCCCCGCGCTCAGACCGTCGTCCCGCGCGCCGGCCCAGCGTTCGATCCGAACAGTCCTTCCGCCACCGGCGGCGGCAGCCTCGGCTACAATCAAAATCTCTACAACTGGTGACAACGCCGACGAGAGCGAGGCGCTCGCGCTTGCCAACGACTGCTCCTACGCCTCGCCGCCTCGGTGATCACCCGCGACGTTCGTCGCGCCCCGCGCCCGACACAGGTTCGACGCCGGCAATGCCTGGCTCAGAGCTAAATTCTCCGAGCTCCCGAGAAGCGCGGCGGCCTATTGCAATCGTGCGATGATTGCTGCTTCCATCGCTAAGTCCCAAGAAGCCCGCCCTCGTCCGGTGGGACCTCGTGAAGTACAGGGAGGACGTCATGCGATGCACGATTTGCACGATCACAGCCACTGCACTGGCCATTTGCGCAATGAGCGCCTCGGCCACCGCTCAGCAGGGTGGCGAGCCCACCCAGCAAGCCAACGCTGCAGACCCCGCCGCCAACCCCGAGCAAGAGTTGGGCAAACGCTTTCTCTTCAAGGCGGAAAACTTACCGCCGCCGAAAAGCGATCCGATCGCCGCAAGCCGGTCTCTGGTTATGCCCTACGCCGGACAAACCCCGCGCGCGATGGAGGGCTTCACAGTCGCGCCATTCGTCACGGGCCTGGAGCACCCGCGTCGATTGCTCGTTCTTCCCAATAACGATGTCATCGTCGCAGAACAGAGGACCGGCTATTTGACGCTGCTGCGGGACGAGGATGGAGATGGCAAGGCCGATTTCATCCAGCGCTATGCCGATGACTTCAAGGGACCCTATGGCCTCGCGTACCGGGACGGTTACGTGCTCGTGGCAGACCAGCAGGGCATCTGGCGCGTGCCGCACGTCAGCGGCGCGGTCCGCGCCGGTCGTCCCGATCAGCCGAAGGTCTCGGAAGTGCCGCCGGAGCAGCGCAAGCCGGTGCCGGCGGCGTATGGCCAGGAATTGATCACGCAGAAAGGCGTGTTCGGCGTCATAGCGGGTCACCAGAACCGTCATCTCGCATTGGATCCAAGAACCGGAGCCATGTTCGTCGGCGTCGGATCGGCCGGCAACATCGGCGTTGAGCCGGAGGTCAAAGCGTCCATTCAGCGATTCGAGCCGGACGGGTCGGGGCAAACGACGTTTGCCTCCGGCATGCGCAATCCGACGACGCTTGCATTCCACCCGACCACTGGAGAACTTTACGCAGGGGTTCAGGAGCGCGACGGCCTTGGCGACAACCTTCCGCCCGATTACCTCACCCGGGTCGACAAAGGCGCCTTTTACGGCTGGCCCTACGCATATATCGGCCCCAACCCACAGCCGGGCTTTGCCCAGCGGGCGCCGGAAAAGGTAAAGGCGACCGTCGTCCCAGACGTGCTGTTCCAGCCGCACTCGTCGGTTTTGGACCTGGTGTTCTATGACGGCGAGCAATTTCCGGCAGAGTACCGCGGGGATGCTTTCGTCGCGCTGAAGGGCTCCTGGAATCGTTCGCAACCGACCGGCTACAAGGTTGTGCGGGTGCGATTCAAGGACGGAAAGCCGGATGGAAGTTACGAGAACTTCGTCACCGGCTTCTGGGTCTCGGGTCAGCATCGGGCGGAGGTGTGGGGACGTCCTGCTGCGCTGGCGGTCATGAAGGACGGTTCGCTGCTGATCGCCGACGACACCGGTGGGACGATTTGGCGCGTGGCCTATACAGGAGCAAAGGAGCGCGCATCCAACCGTGAAGCCACGACAGGAGCGCCACAACGCTAGCTGCTGCAACTGCAGCGGTTCAGGATTGTGGCTCCAGCAATTGTGCGAAACCGAAGTTGTAGCGCTTGAGCTTCGGATTTCGCACCTTGCTGTAGCGCCTAAAATCGACTCCATCAAAGCCGCCGCTAAACCGCTCCAGGTAACGGTCCGCAAGCTGGGGCGTGAACTCCGCGAACATCGGCCGCCGCAGCTCGAGCCCTTCGTCGGCGAAGTCATGGCCGTGATGGTAGTCATAAATCATCACCAGCGCCCACGCACCGGTGATGAAGTGACCTCCTGCCAGCGACGTCAGCCGTCCCGACTTGATCGCTTCAAGCGCGTCAGTCGAGGTGTTGATGCCGCTGAACCACGCATCAACGCCGGGCTTGCCCCCGCGCGATTCCCAGGCCGTCATCGCGCCGAACGCCATCAGATCGTTGCCCGCCCAAACGAGCCTGGCATCCGGATAGCGGCGGTAGAGCGACTCGGCTTGTTGAGCTCCCAGCTCGCGAGACCAGCCAGCGTATGCCTCCTCCGCGAGCACCACTCTTGCGTCTTCGCTGGCTGCTCGACGCATGCCTTGGTTGCGATTGATCGACGAGGGTGTCGAGCGATCGCCGGCAATTGCTAGCATGTGAAGCTTGCCATCGGCCGCGAATGCTTTTTCTCTTTTGCCGCGGCCAATTAGCGCACGCGCGGTCATATAGCCGGCGTCCTCCGCGCGTGGCTCCAATGAGCCAAGCCAGCCTTTATATTTGCTGCGCGGCGCGCCGATGTTGCCGCGCTGGTCCAGCGGGATCGAGCTATAGGCGAGAAAGGTTTTTACGCCGGCGCCATCAATGATGTTCAAGAGCTGGTCGGCAACGGCATAGTCGTCCGTGATCACGATATATTCCGGCCGTTTCCCAACCGGACGGGCGACCAGTTCGCGAGCGATTTCGAGCGTCTTCAGGGGCTCGCGCTGGGCATACTGAACTTCGAACGCCATGCCGAGGCTCTTGGCCGCGGCCTGCATGCTTTGGGTCGCAGTGACCCAGTAGATTTCGTCTGATTTCCCCGGATTGATGAACGCCACGGTTTGGCCGGCGGCGCCAGACGCGTACAGCAGAACGGATAGGCATAAAGCAACGACGCTCGGCCGAACTCGATAAGGACCCCGTTCCCGCTCCAGTTCATGTTCCATCATGGCTGCCCTATGCTCATTGCGAGTGAATTTCTGCGGCCCGGGCGGCGTCAGCCGCGCGGGCATCCTCTAACGGAATTCCAGATGAATGTCTCAGTTGCCCCAACGTACGACATGACGTTTAGCGGGAGCGCTCGGCTTGCGATGTGACAGCCATCACAAAAAGCACGCTTGCGCCGTGATCGGGGAGTGGGGAGGATAACCGCGCCGATCAATCATCAAAATCGCTTGCCGCGTCAAGGCGGCGGCCACCGCGTCAAGGCAATTCGGTGCCAATCTGTCGACCGCGTCCAACGGCTGGGAACGCGCAGTCGTCTCAATATGCACGACTCGCGCTCTGGCGCCTAGCTACGACGTGGCGCCAGCAAATAAACATCTCGTTTTGTTATTGAATACTCGCCTGCCGGCCAGATTGTTGATCGGTTTTAACGCCACCCTCATCGAGTTTCCGTTGAAGGTCCGCTTTTGATTTGTCAAAGACGACTGACGTCATCCCTGTGAAGTCTGTTTGAAGCATACGGTTTTGAATGTCCTTAAGACCCACCACGATGATTTGACTGACAGTCTCCTTCAGTGCCCGTTGTGATCCCTTCAGCACCTGTTGTTGCTGCGAACGTTGCGGCTGTTCCGTAAGTTCGGCATTGGCATCTTTGACAAAGCCCTTCAATTCATCTCGCTCTTTCGCCTCCAGATCGCGTTTCCTCAGGCCCTCGTCCTGCTGCTTGACCCCCAATGCACGTTTTCTGAGGTCTGCCGCGATAGTTTCGAAGTTCTCCTGTGCTGCCTTCGAGGCCGCCTGGAATCGTCTAACTGCTATCACTCGGTACGCTACCGCAGCTGTTGTCAGCGCCAAACCGATCAGAACAAGGGCCAAGACAAACAGACTGCCGCCTTTCGGGGCTTGGAAAAAACTCATCAGCTCGGCGACAACCGTCTCCATGGGCAATAGCGTGCTCAAACATAGTTTACATGCCGTTAACCGCCACGGCGGCTTAAAGGGGTTGGCAGGTAATTATCGCCCAGACAACCGCCGAGCCAGGACGCGGCAAACCACAACGAACTGAAGGCCGCGCCAGATCGGGCCGCTTTTCCTGGATTGTGCAGGTATCTCTACGCGGACGTGCGCGCCTGCCTGGCGTCAATTCGCCGGGCGCGCTGTCGATGGTACGACCTTGCCGATCGTCCGCGTGGCATGGCCGGTCCAGCGGAAGCCGACGAACCCGCCGTCGGCGTCGTAGAGATAGTCGAAACCGTTGAGGAAGTGCACGCTGGTATTGACGAACGGCGGCTTCACCCGACTGACGAGAATGAGCCGCGCCGGCGCCAGCGGATTTCCGGCGTCGCCAACCGTGAAGCTATAGAGCGCCTGGGGCGCTGCTTCGGTTGGAATCGAAATCGTGAGCTTGGTCCCGTCGACCAGTGTCGGCGAGCGGCCGTTGCTCGTGAGCATCGTATTCGGCGCCTGGCTGTCGGGGACCGTCAGGTACATGGCGGTGACGCCGGTATCCATGAGCAGGGTGCCGCAGGCGGCCGGCGTGACGCCGTTGACCGCGAGGCACACCGGCGTCGCTGCCCAGTCGTCGCCCGCCCGCTCGAGCTTGACATAAGCGAAGTCGCCCTGCGTGTTGCCCGCGGTCAACCCAACCGAGACGCCGCCGCTGCTGACGAGATAGCCGCGCCGCAGGTGCCCCGCCTTGCTGCCGTTGACCGCGGCGACGTTGAGGAACGGATTCTTGCTCGGCCCGCTTTGCGCCTGATGATCGTGGCGCCGGGCGAAGCCTATCCCCAGCATCGAAATCCCGCGCGGCGCCGCGCGCGGCGTACAGCGCCGCGCGTTGTCGGTGCATTCGACCCGATCGACGGCCAGCACCGGGATTGGCGCGGTTGTGATGCCGGCGCCGTTGCCGCCCATGACGGTCACCGGCGTTACTATCCAGCGGCCGATCATGATGCGGCCGGAGCTGGAATACGTGAGTTGGCCCGGTCCCAGCGACTGCAGACGGTCGATGTTCGGGATCTTGTCCGCCGATACCACGATGCCGGTGGAGCCGGTGTCCATCACCACGGCGTAGCTGCGTCCGCCGAACGAGATGCGCAGGCGCGGCGGCTGCGTCAGATCGGCGCCGCGAGCGGGCGCGTTGAGATAGGCGAGATAGGCGCCCTGCTCGAAGCCGGCATAGGGACCCGGTGATGCAGACAGCGCCGGCGGGACCCCGAGCGCGAGCGCTGCGAGCCCTCGAACCCCCATAGCGACCGGCCGGACCGTCATGCCGCGAACTCGACGCCGGCACCGGCGCGGGCCACTGGTCGCCGGCGACGTACGCGCAGCCTGTAGTTGACGTGGGTCTGACCCAAGCTCGCCTTCACTCCGATGCGCTGCAGGCGCCGGTGTCGATAGTACGAGCTCGGCGCCGGTGTGATGCTATTCATTCAGGGCACAAGACAGAAGGGCGTCAAGATGAATCATGGAGACACCGTGGAGGAAATGTCGAGCCGGGCGCCGGACCCATCGGATCGTCCGCGGCTGTACTCCTCAGCGTGCCGATGCGCCACCTGCGCGTGACGCGGGTAATGGCAATGCGAAACGGGATGGGCGTCGGTCGCCAGAACGCATATAATTGCATGGTCCTTCGCGCAAAGCGATCTACATGACGTGGAGGTGGCCATGAAATATGTGCTGCTTGGAAATCTGAGCCCGGAGTATGCGAGCAAGCAAACGGAGCGAGTCGGCAAGGCGAAAGCAAAGCTCGACAAACTAGGCATCAAGATAGAATCAATCCACTACACGCAGGGCTACTACGATTTCGTCGACATCGTCGACGCCCCGAATGCGGAGGCGATGCTCGCGTTCTCCGTCTGGTACTCGGCCCAGCGTCTGGGGCGGATCCAAAGTATGCCGGCATTCGACGCAAAGAGCTTCGAAACAGCGATCAAGGACGCAGCGGGTTGAGCGCAGGGCGATTGGCGTTACGTTGGTGACGCGACGGCAGAGGACTTGGCGTGAAGTGAATCAGCGACCCCGCAACGGTTGCCGAGT
>Ga0081540_1002010_pt1 | contig 16973 bp, 13 predicted proteins | sample TabmetS2T1R1_FD_71024 | JGI IMG/M metagenome (GOLD analysis project Ga0081540, IMG submission 71024) | Tabebuia heterophylla rhizosphere microbial communities from the University of Puerto Rico - S2T1R1 | ecosystem: Host-associated > Plants > Roots > Rhizosphere ... | reverse complement strand
CATTGTTGCCGGAGCCGCAGACCACCAGGATCGGCCCGTCTTCCACGAGGTCGCTGGCCGCCTCAGCCACGGCCTGTCCCGCGCTCAGCAGCAGCGCAAAGCCGGGCGTGCCGGCCGCGATCGTCAGCCGGTCGGCCCGCTCCATCTCGGCCGTGGTCAAAACTTCCATTTGCCTCGTCCCCCTGTCCAATCGCGGACCTGCCAATTCGTTTCAGCCCCGACCGACACCGCCTTCGAAAAGAGGAAGCGTTCCAGGCAAGAGCAAGACGTGCGCCCCATGGACCACCGAAACCATGTGCACGGCAAGGTCGCGCGTGCGACACCGACCAACCGATAACCGGGCGGATTCGCGCCGCCTTTTCCTGAGGCATGTTGGCAACGCGAAGGCGGCCCACAATTGCGCATGAATTAGTCGAATTGCCTATTCGGTAATCTCTGGCATTCTGGCCGGCCATGGAATCGGCCCCGCAAAATGCTGCACAAATATCTGACGATGTTTCCAAATCGGGCCTGTTCATGAGTTGGCATAGACCCTGCTTTTGTGGAGCCGCTTCGTTGTGTTTCGTGCTAACTGGCCGTGCACGGCCAGGGCCGGCGCGCGGGTGGAACAGTCGGCGGGATCAAGCCCGGCCGGCCGGACAGCCCAGGCGATGGCCGACCACAGGTTGCAGTTTTTGAATTTCGAAAGGCCGGGAGGCGCTCAGTGAAGAAGATCGAAGCCATCATCAAGCCGTTCAAGCTCGACGAGGTGAAGGAAGCGCTTCAGGAAGTGGGACTGCAGGGCATTACCGTGACGGAGGCCAAGGGTTTTGGCCGGCAGAAGGGGCATGCCGAGCTCTATCGCGGCGCCGAATACATCGTCGATTTCCTGCCCAAGGTGAAGATCGAGATCGTGATCTCGGACGAACTGGTCGAAAAGGCGATCGAGGCGATCCGCCGCGCGGCCCAGACCGGGCGCATCGGCGACGGCAAGATCTTCGTCTCCAACATCGAGGAAGCGATCCGCATCAGAACAGGAGAATCCGGGCTGGACGCTATCTAAGCCCGGTGCTATCCGAATTTTGCGACTGAAAAACAAGAAAAGGGCTGCTTCGGCGGTCTGATTTCGTCTGCGATTTTTCTCCACCGATCGTTTGCGAGATCTCGTTGTCGCTCCAATTCTGGAAAACGTCCCGCAGCCAAAAGGGGTATTCATGAAGACCGCCAAAGACGTCCTGAAATCGATCAAGGACAACGACGTCAAATACGTCGACCTGCGCTTCACCGATCCGCGCGGCAAATGGCAGCACGTGACCTTCGACGTCAGCATGATCGAAGAGGACACCTTTGCCGAAGGCCAGATGTTCGACGGCTCGTCGATCGCCGGCTGGAAGGCGATCAACGAATCCGACATGTGCCTGATGCCCGATCCCGTCACCGCGACGATCGACCCGTTCTTCGCCGAGACCACCATGGTCATCGTCTGCGACGTGCTGGAGCCGACCACGGGCGAGCCCTACAACCGCGATCCGCGCGGCATCGCCAAGAAGGCCGAGGCGATGGTGAAGTCGTCGGGCGTCGGCGACACCGTGTTCTTCGGCCCCGAGGCCGAGTTCTTCGTATTCGACGACGTGCGTTACCAGACCACCCCCTACAACACCGGCTTCAAGCTCGACTCCTCCGAACTGCCGATCAATTCGGACACCGAATATGAGGGCGGCAATCTCGGTCACCGCATCCGCACCAAGGCCGGCTACTTCCCGGTCCCGCCGCAGGACTCGGTGCAGGACATGCGCTCGGAAATGCTCGGCGCCATGTCCAAGATGGGCGTCAAGGTCGAGAAGCATCACCACGAAGTCGCTTCCGCCCAGCACGAACTCGGCATGAAGTTCGACACCATGACGCTGATGGCCGACCAGATGCAGATCTACAAGTACTGCATCCACCAGGTCGCGCACATCTACGGCAAGACCGCCACCTTCATGCCGAAGCCGGTCTATGGCGACAACGGTTCGGGCATGCACTGCCACCAGTCGATCTGGAAGGACGGCAAGCCGGTATTCGCCGGCAACAAGTATGCCGACCTCTCCGAAACCTGCCTGCATTACATCGGCGGCATCATCAAGCACGCCAAGGCGATCAACGCCTTCACCAACCCCTCGACCAACTCCTACAAGCGTCTGGTCCCGGGCTATGAAGCCCCCGTGCTGCTCGCCTACTCCGCCCGCAACCGCTCGGCCTCCTGCCGCATTCCCTACACGGCGAACCCGAAGGCCAAGCGCGTCGAGGTCCGCTTCCCCGACCCGATGGCCAACCCCTATCTCGGCTTCGCCGCGATGCTGATGGCCGGCCTCGACGGCATCAAGAACAAGATTGATCCGGGCCCGGCGATGGACAAGGACCTCTACGACCTGCCGAAGGAAGAGCTGAAGCAGATCCCGACGGTTTGCGGCAGCTTGCGCGAAGCGCTGGAAAACCTCGACAAGGACCGCGCGTTCCTCAAGAACGGCGGCGTGTTCGACGACGACTTCATCGACAGCTTCATCGAGTTGAAGATGACCGAAGTCGAGCGCTTCGAGATGACCCCGCACCCGGTCGAATTCGACATGTATTATTCGCAGTGATTGGCGAGCGGGAGCTCCCGCCGAAATCACGGTACGAGAAATGCGAAAGGCGCTCCGTTCGGGCGCCTTTTGTCGTAGGATGGGTGGAGCGAAGCGATACCCATCGCCTCAAGGCTTGTGAGCTTTCGCAGGTTGAAGGCGGCTTCGCCGTTCAATGGCGACACTCTGCATCTTTCCAGTCACCTTCTTCGATTCCAAATTCGAAGTTTGCCTGCGCCTTGGCCGCCTCGACGGTTTCGTGCCACGTATCCGCGACACACTCGCCTTGCTCGTCGAGACGCAGCAAATAGAACGAACCCTCCTGCTCCACGACTTCAACCGTTTTCGGGTCCGGAATTTTCGTCACGTCGATCGAGCCCTCTGTTGGCACGCCTTGAAGATGCACGGTATCCCCGGTCACGCTCCGGACCGTCGCACGCAGGCGCATCACGGCCCCACCGGAAGCTGCAGGTGCTTAATCACCTTGCCCTCTGCGAGCGCATTGCTTTGACCTAATCCCATCATGCTTTAGCGCTCGCCACGGCGGTATATCCCGATCAGCCTGTCCTTGAACGTCTTCGACTCATGGTCGACCGCCTGTCCTGCCGTGACGCGCGCCTCCGCCTCTTCAAGAGAGGTGGTCAGCTGAGCACGCTCCTGGTCGGAGAGCACCGGATTCTCTTCCGGGCAGCCCATCGCTTTGTTTGATTTGCCATCTGTGCACGATAGCGTGTCAGGATGGCGTCCGACAGCAAATAGTGCCCCGTGAAGACAGGGCCGTAGGATGGGTGGAGCGAAGCGATACCCATCTTCTTCCCAAACCTTGCGACAAGAATGGGTTTCGCTTCGCTCAATCCATCCTGCGGTCCGGCCAGGCCATGACGCGATGGGCCGGTTACCGACCCATGCGGTGCAGATGGCTCTCAAGTCGCACCTTCCGCCGGTCCTGCAACTGATATAGCATCTTCGCGAGCTGCCGAGCGGGACGTGCCGAAGTCCCTTTTATTTTAGCCGCAGCGCTCATGCCGTCGGCAGGCGGGCATCGAAATCGAACCGACGTCTGTGTGTGTGTGCGGGCTCCATGCGGCTCCGCAGCGCGTCCGCACGCCGCCAGCTTGAGGAGGCCGCGATGCAAGTGCCTCGCCGTCAATTCCTGCATCTGGCCGCTGCCGCGGCTGCGCTTCCGGCATTGTCCGGGTTCGCCGGCGCGGAGAGCTACCCGACGCGACAGGTGCACCTGCTCGAAGGCTTTGGCGCCGGCGGTGCACCCGACATCGTCGCGCGATTGATCGGTCAATCGCTGGCGGAGCGGTTTGGACAGTCATTTGTCATCGAGAACCGCAGTGGCGCCACCGGCAATATCGCAACCGAGGCGGTCGTTCGGGCAGCCCCGGACGGCTACACGCTGCTGTTGGCGACCACCCCAAATGCGATCAATGCGGCCCTGCTCAAGCTCAACTTCGACTTCGCCCGTGATATCGAGCCGATCGCAGGTATCGTTCGTACCCCTTTGATCATGGAGGTCCACCCGTCGGTTCCCGCCAGGACAGTCGCGGAGTTCATCGCCTACGCGAAGGCCAATCCCGGCAAGGTCAATATGGCGTCAGCGGGAATCGGATCTACACCCCACGTGGCCGGCGAAATGTTCAAGACAATGGCCGGCGTCGATCTCTTTCACGTGCCTTATCGGGGCGCGCAGGTATTTCCCGCGCTTCTCACCGGCGAGGCGCAGGTCTATTTTGGCCCGTTCCCCTCATCGATCGAATATGTCAGGGCCGGCAGTTTTCGCGCGCTGGCGGTAACCACGGTGGCGCGCTCGCCAGCATTGCCCGACGTTCCAGCTCTGGACGAAGTCTTGCCCGGTTACGAGGCAAGTGCATGGTTCGGTATTGGCGGTCCAAGGCACATGCCGGAAGAAATCATCGAAAAGCTGAACAAGGCGGTCAACCTCGGCATGGCCGATCCGAAGCTTCAGGCGCAGCTTGCCACGATGGGTGGTACGGCCCTTGGCGGGTCGCCCGCCGAATTTGCCAAACTGATCTCCGGCGAGGTCAAGAAGTGGAGCAAGGTAGTTCTGGCCGCCAATATGAAACGGGAATGAGGTCACGAAAGTCGGTAGGATGGGTGGCGCGAAGCGATACCCATCAATCATCGCGAGATTTGGCATGATGGGTATCGCTTCGCTCCACCCATCCTACGACGTCCTGTCATTGCGCCCCGCCGTACCCCAAACGGCTATCGCTTTTTCGGCGGATTTTCCCGCAGGAAACGTTCGAGGTCCGGCTGCACCGAATAGGGCGTCGGGATCGGATCGCCCATGTGGTCGATCGCCCGGTCGAGGGCATGGCGCACCATGCGTGCGAGTTCGGCCTTGCGATATGGCTTGGCCAGCAACAGCACGCTACCCGCGACGGGCCCATCCGTATCGAACGCGCCAAAAGTGTTGCCGGAGGTGTAGAGCACCCGCAGCGGCCGGCGCAGCTCGGCCACCTTTTCCGCCAGTTGCCGGCCGTTCATGGCGCCGGGCATGACGACATCGGTGAACAGCAGATCGAACGCCGTGCCGGCGTTGACCAGATCGATCGCCTCGGCCGCATTGCAAGCGGCAATGACCTGGTAGCCCAGACTTTCAAGCCGGCCGATGACGTGCGCCCGCACCACATCGTCATCTTCCACGCACAGGATGGTCTCCGACCCGCCGCGCAACTCGGCATCTTTCGGCGAAGCTTCCCCGGCCGAAATTTGCAGCGGCTCGGCGTCGGCCCGCGGGAGCGAGATCCGGAAGCAGGAGCCCTTCCCTTCCTCGCTGTCGACCACGACGCTGCCGCCGGACTGTTTTGCGAATCCGAACACCATGCTCAGCCCAAGCCCGGTGCTGGTGCCGAACTGCTTGGTCGAGAAGAACGGCTCGAAAATCCTGTCGCGTATCGCAGCGGGAATGCCGGCGCCGGTATCGGAGACTTCGATGACGACGTAGTCGCCCGGCCCGAGCCCGCCCTCTTTCGCATCGTCCGCATGAAGCGTGAAATTGTCCGTCCTGAAACGCAGCCTGCCGCCATTTGGCATGGCGTCGCGGGCGTTGATGGCGAGATTGACCAGCGCCGAGGAGAGCTGGCTGCGGTCGACCAGCGCCGGCCAGATCACGTCGCTCAAGGCGGTCTCGATCTCGATCTGCCTGCCGAGCGTCTGCGACATCAGCCTGACCACCTCCTCGATCAGGACATTGACGTCGGTTTCGAGCGGCCGCAGCGGCTGCTTTCGGGCAAAGGCGAGCAGGTTTGCCGTGAGCTGGGAGGCCCGGTCGGCGGCGTCGTCGATCATCCCGGCAATCGCCGCGAGCGCGGGATCATGCTTCACGCCATCGGCCAGGATCTCGATCGTGCCGGTTATCACGGTGAGCATGTTGTTGAAGTCGTGAGCGATGCCGCCGGTCAATTGCCCGACCGATTCCATCTTCTGCGCCTGGAACAGCTGTTCTTCCGCGGCGCGCTTGGCGGTGATGTCCCGTACGAACGCGTTGATGATGTAACTCGGACCACGGCGCAGCGCCGTTAGCGACACTTCGGCGAAAAACTCGCAGCCGCCCTTGTGCCGCAGCGGCGTTTCGTAGCGTCCGCCGACGGCGTCGCCGGTTGCCTCACCAAGGAATCGATCGACCCATTGCCGGTGCACGGCGCGCTGCTCTTCCGGAAACACCAGCTCGTCCACACTCCTTCCGACGGCCTCCGCGCGCGTCCATCCCATCAGCGCCTCGGCGTGCGGGCTCCAGTCGAGGATCACGCAGCATTCATCGGTCTGGACAAAGGCATCGAGCGCGCTGTCGATGATGGCCTGCGCCATTTGCTGGCTGCCGACGGGCGCTGCCGCATCGCCGACCATTGCAAATTTTGCGGCGTCGGCGAACGGAGCCGGCTTGAGCCAGAATTCGGTGAAGCCGGCCGCAAGCGCGACCGCGAACACCGCCGCAATCGCGCCACCCGCCAGCGCCGCGCTGACGATCGCGATCAATGTCCCCTGCGGAGGAGCCTTGGCCACAAAATACCAGGCGAACGTGCTCACGACGCAGCACGTCACCACGACCAGCGAAATCATCGCCAGCGCGAGGCGGCCTGAAACTGTCATAGCCTTCCCCGGGCCCGAGGTGATTGACGAGCACCCGCTTTTTCAGCCCCTGTCGGCTGCGTCGGGCCATGCTGCAGCCTGCCGGTTGCTTACCCGACTTCGGCCTTGCGATCCCGCACATTTAGCCCCGTAGAATTACGGAGGATACGGCCCCAAAGCCGCTCAGCACCCTTCAGGATTACTTATACGCCGAATATTTTGGTGTAGCGCGCCTTGATCTCCTCGCTCTGCGCCTGCACCTCGGCCGGGTTGGCCTTGAGCAATTTGAGATTCGCAAGCGGGATGTGCTCGCCCTTCTCCTTCACCTGCGCGTGAAACGAGCGATGGGCAAAAACGTCAACCAACATTTGCTGAGCCTCCGCGCTGAAGAGGTAGCTTTGGAATAATCTCGCTGCGTTCGGGTTGGGCGCGCCGCGGAAAATGCCTGAGGGCACGATGATCAGCGGTGCGCCTTCGGCCGGATAGATCACCTCGACCGGTTTGCCCTGATCCTTCAACAGCACCAGGTTATAATCGTTGCCGTCGGCCATCACGGCGCGCTCGCCGAGCAGGATCTTCTTCGGCGGATCGGCGGCCGATTGCACTTGCATGACCTTCTGTTGCGCGAGTTTTTCCAGATAGGGCCAGCCGAGATCGCGCGCCAGCAGGAACGTCGTCGTCAGGATCGCGCCGCTGTAGCCGGGATGCGCCTTCACGATCTTGCCGCGCCATTTGGCATCGAGCAGGTCGGCGTAGCTCTTCGGCGCGTCCTCGCGCTTGACGAGCGTGGTGTTGTAGCCGATGGCCTCCAGCCAGGCGCAGGCAGTTGCGTACATGCCGTCGGGATCGACCTGGTCGGCCGGAAAGTGCTGCGCGACATCCAGCGGCAGATACGGCGCCAGCCAGTCGCTCTTCTTCCATTCGAGATAATGCGCCGGGTCGGTCGAGTTGGCGACGTCGACGGCGCTGATGCCGCTGCCCTGCTCCTGCGCGATGCGCTGGAAAATCCGCTCCGCGCCCGAACGTTCGACCCGCACCGCAATGCCGGGATATTTCGCCTCGAACGTCCGCGCCAGCCGCTCGGCGGTCGATAGTTCAAGCGCCGAATAGAACGACAGCTTGCCCTCTTTCCTCGCGGCCTCGATCAGCGCCGGCGTTACGCCCTCCGCCGGCGGCGCCGCGGCCTTCAAGGGCTCGGCAAACAGCAGGCCTGCGACGGACGCCGTTGATGCCTTGAGCAGGTCGCGCCTCGACCATTTGCGGTCCCGCATCGCACCCTCCCATTGTGACGCGGCCGGTTTTTCCGGCCGCTTATTCGAATACGGTTCCATCGCATGGAGTTCCCTTCGAATAAAGCCCTCCGCGCTGCCATCTCGCGCCCGGCACGTGTTTGGCGCGGCACGGCGAAACGTGGAACTTGGGGCCATTTTTACAACTGAGCCAATAAAGCTGCCGCTGTCGCAACCAGCCGGTTCGGTGTACCATTGCGATGAAGTTTGCGCCGCGAAAGAGAGTTCACCCAGGTGAATGAGTCGCGCCGATGGACGAGAAGTCTCCGCAAATAAAATTGGCACAGCGGCGCGGCACCGTGCTGACGAACATGGCCGTCGCCGCGCTAATCATTGCCGCACTCTATTTCGGTCGGGAAATCTTCGTTCCAGTCGCGCTGGCGGTGCTCTTGAGTTTCGTTTTGGCGCCCTTCGTAATGCGCCTGCATTACTGGCGAGTTCCGCGCACGATTTCCGTGCTGGTGGTCGTCTTCATCGGATTCTCGATCATATTCAGTCTGGGCGGTCTGATGGTTTCGCAGGCGACCCGCCTTGCCGCCAGGCTGCCTGGCTATCAACAGACATTGAGCGACAAGATCGAAAGCCTGCGCGGATTGATGGGCAGCTCCGGAACGTTGGAGCAGGCGTCGACGGTTCTCAAGGAATTGAAGACCGAGCTGCAGCATCGGGATCCGGCTGGTCGACCTGACGACAACGGTCTCGCCAGACAGCCGTTGGATAAGCCGACACCGATACCCGTTGAAGTAAGGCAGCCTGATCCTGGCGCCCTGTCGACGCTCGGCGCAATCATCCAGCCGTTGATATCGCCTTTGACGACGACAGGGATCGTCGTGATCTTTGTGGTCTTTATCCTCCTTCAGCGGGAAGACCTGAGAAATCGGCTCGTCCGCCTGGCCGGATCAGCGGACATTCAACGGACGACAGCCGCCCTGGACGATGCCGGCAAGCGGCTGAGCAAGCTCTTTCTCACCCAAATCGCATTCAATGCCGTGTTCGGCCTGGCAATAGGCATAGGTCTTGAATTCATCGGCGTCCCCTCGGCTCCGCTATGGGGCCTGATCGCGATGATCATGCGGTTCGTGCCGTATATCGGCGCATTGATTTCAGCCGTATTCCCTCTCATCCTCGCGGCGGCCGTAGGCTCGGGCTGGGAGATGCTGATACTTACGGCGGTGTTGTTCGTGGTCCTGGAGCTGCTTGCCGGACAAGTACTCGAACCCTTGATATTCGGCCATAGCTCGGGGCTTTCCCCGGTTGCGATCATCCTGTCGGCGTCATTCTGGACCTGGCTCTGGGGGCCGGTCGGATTGGTGCTGGCAACGCCCCTGACGGTTTGTCTCGTCGTCCTCGGGCGGCATGTCGATCGCCTTCAATTCCTCGACATCATGCTTGGCGACCGTCCTCCGCTGACGCCGCCGCAACTCGCATACCAGCGAATGCTCGCGGGAGATCCCATCGAAGCGCTGGAACAGGCGCATGAGTATCTGCAGGACTCGTCGCTTGAGAATTATTACGACGCCATCCTCTTGAAGGGCCTGAGACTCGCGGAAGCCGACCGTCAGTTGGGGCACCTCGATGAAGAGCGACTAAATCTGATCGTTTCGACGGTCGAGGAATTGGTCGCAGAGCTCGAGGGGCATCGCGACGTGCGCGCAACGGAGCCCCTGCCCGACCTGAGCGCAAACCCGGGCGCCGCCATCGCAATCGAGCAGGCAATATCCCTGCACGCATTGCCTGAGGAGCCGCAGATATTGCCGCCTTCGGTGGTTTGCATTCCCGGAGCTGAGCGGCTGGACGAAGCGGCGGCGCTGGTATTGGCGCAGCTTCTGCGGCACCGCGGGATCGGGGCGATAGCGGAAAAGACCAACGCCCTGTCAATGTCAAAAGTGCTTTCGCTCGAACTGGCGGATACTGCTCTCGCATGCGTCTGCTACCTTAGTCAGCCGTCGACCGCCAAGATTCAGCACACCCGTCGAGGGCTGAGCAGAACGATTGACGGAGGCCGTGTCCTGCTCGCCCTGCTCGGAACAGAGGCGACGAAGCCGATGGAAAGCGTTTCCAGTGCGCTGACAACGAGCGGGTCATTCCGTGCAACGCTGGAAGCAATAACGCAGCTGACCTCGGAACAACCCGTTGATGCGCCGGGTCGAGCCAGGGCGGCAGCTACGGCATAAGGCCGATCCCTGCAGGCAGATTCCTGGGCAGCGCCGCTGTGACTGACCTGCTCAGCTAGATCAGTTCAAAATAGTGAAGCGCCGTCACCCACGCCGCTGCCCACAGCACAGAAGTGATAGCGATCATCGGGAGAAACGTCCGGAACCGCGCATCTTCGCCGCTACAAAATACGGCGCTGTTCCATGTCGCGGATACGGGCCAGAGAAAGACTATGCACGCCAGCCGCGTGCCGTGAACAAGTATCTCTTGTAGCTGGGATTTCAAAATTGCGTCTCCCAGACCAGACAGCGTTGTCGTCCCTACCACTGCAATCCCTAGTCGAGCAACAGCTCACCTTCGCCATCCCCCAAAAAGAAATGGAACTTCGGATGCGCGGTCACGGTTCCCGGTCTCACCGCGATTCGGAAGCGGCCAGCGCGATCGGCGGTAAGTAGCGCGTGGATGAGCGCTGCGATCAAATCGATCCGCATATCGCGGAGCCAGTCATTACTACGCGAGCACAGTTGCGCTGGTCCCCAGGCGCATTCGCGCGAGCTGTGGACGCTTGCGCTTTGGTTGCTTCCAACCTAATTCGCCCTCGAGAAAACGACCTCGTGGCAGCCTGATCCGAACAGGCCCTTTGCGGCCACGGGCATCGGAAATGCGAGGGTCCGGCGAAATCCCAACCTGCCGATCCCGGTCGACAGTTCCTCGACGGTAGCTGTTTCATAGGGGTATCCGCCGAGCCAGTCGTGTAAATCGTGCGAAAGATTCATGCCGCGCGCGATGGGATCGCGAAACAGCGTCATCGGGTTTTTGCCACGCGCGAGTTTCCCTGCGATCAACGCCGCGACAAAGCCCTGTCGCAGCAGCCATTGAGCGCTGCGGGGCGCCGATTTGTAGAGCCGCTTTTCAGCGCGCCAGGCAGCATCAAGCGGCGTCTTGGCATAGATCGCAACGGCAAGCTGTCCGCCTGGCTTCACGAGCGTCGCCGCATTCTCGATCGCGCGCCACATATCGCCGGTGTGATGAAGCACGCCCCACGAGTAGACGATATCGAAAGTGCCGAACTCGTCCGGCGATGTCTCGAAGATCGAGCGGATCTCGGCTCGCCAGTCGTTGTCAGGTGCGCGCTCGGTCAGAAGCTGTCGCGTTGTGACGACGGAATTCTCGTCGATGTCGACGGCCAGCACGGGCGCGGCGCCGAGCAAGATTGCGGCAAGGGAATGCAAGCCGGAACCGGAACCAATATCGAGAAAGCTTTTGTGGGCGACGCCGTCCGGGAACAGCTTCTCCATGCCAGCAACCGCAGCGCAAATCCTGCGCTCATCGATCGTTCTGGCGTAAGCGCGCCAGTTTTCGCCGAATTCAAAATGCGAGCTCCGCTCAAGTGCAGACATCGGGCGTGTCCTCTGACCGGATTCATCATCCGCAGGGCGCCCCCGCCCGCATCATATAAAAATTGTATCACACATCTCAATCAACCGTAAGTAAAATAAAAGGGGCCGCACCTAAACGCGCCGACGGCAGTTCCCCGGGAACCCGAAGGAAACTCTCGATGTTCGCAATTGCGCGCGTCGCTGGCCGCGCATTCGCGCGACCTCATGCAGACTCTTTGGGGCGCGAATGCGAAGCCGGTCTCACGAAATGCGAGGCAGCGAGAAGCGGCTGCCTCGCATTTCGGAATGCATCGGCGAGCAGCGCGCCGACTTCAGTCCACAAGCGCCTGATAGACGAGCGACTTGAACATCTTGCGATAATACGCGCGTATCGGGCTTGGCGCCTGCGTCATGTAGACACCGACGATCTCTTCCTTGGGATCTACCCAGAAATAAGTGCCGGCGTAACCAGCCCACATGAACTCGCCCGCCGAGCCGGACACGCCGGCGATGCCGTCGTTCTGGCGTACGGCGAAGCCGAGGCCAAACGTATAGCCCGGCGTTCCCAACAGAAGCTCACCCGGCTGCAGCGGGGCTGCGACGCGTGTGCCGAGATGGTCCGAGGTCATCAGCTTGATGGTGGAGCGGCTCAGCACGCGCACGCCGTCGAGTTCGCCGCCATTCATCAGCATCTGCCCGAACCGCAAATAATCACTGGCGGTCGAAACCCCGCCCGCACCGCCGGAATCGTTCTTCGGCTCCGCGGACACATCGAGCACACTGACTTTCTGGCCGGACGCCGGGTCAACCGGCAGCGGTTGCGCGAGGCGCGGCAGCTTTGACGCGGGAACCCAGAAACCCGAATCCACCATCTTCAGCGGCGTGAACAGCCGCTCGTCCAGAAAGACCGCAAGCCGCTTGCCCGACGCAGCCTCGACGACACGGCCGAGAATATCGACCGCCATGCTGTATTCCCACACCGTACCGGGCTGGTGAATCAAGGGCGCCTTGGCGATGCGCTCGACCTGCTCGGCCGGTGTCATGTCGCGCGAGTCGTATTCGTGGATGCCCGGCTGGGAGAACTTGGCCTCGACATAGGCGGTCTTTACCGGCTCGTTCTTGGTGATCTCCGCGTACGCCAGACCCGCGCTATGCCGCAGTAGATCCTGCACGGTGATCGGCCTGGCGGCCGCAACGTTCTTGTAGGTCACCTTGCCATCGTCACCTACGGTCGCCACGCTCACCTGCATATCCTTGAAGGCCGGCAGGAACTTGGAAATGGGGTCAGTGAGCTGAATGGTGCCGTCTTCGACCAGCATCATCGCGGCCACCGAGACCAGCGGCTTGGTCATCGAATAAATGCGGAAAATCGAATCGATATTCATGGGCGTATTCGCGCCCTTGTCCTGGAATCCGATGGCGTCCGAATAGACGACCTTCCCCTTGCGGGCGACCATGACGACGGCCCCCGGCAACTTGCCGTCGGCAATCTCTTTCTTCAGCACCAGCGAAATGCGCCCAAGGCGCTCCGGCGACATCCCCACCTGATCAGGCGTTGCCGTAGCGAGCGGCGGGAGTTCGCGCGCGCACACCGGCAGCGAGACCGTGGTACCGACCACCACCATCGCAGCCAACGCCGTCGTGGCTGCCAATAACCTCCACCTAGACATGACGTTCCTCCGTGACCGTTTTTATGAGGACCGAATTCAGCTCGGTCCGGCAACGATCCTATCCGACATTCTCGCCTTGGGACATGCTCGCGGATATTGGAGAAGCGCCGCGCCCCGTCGCGGGCGAGCAGTAACCGTAGCAAGCGGAGCCCGGATGAGCGCAGCGACATCCGGGACTTTGTTGGAATACCCGCATGTCGCTCCGCTCATGCGGGCTACTTGCTCATGCGGGCTACCGGCTACTTGCTGAAGACCCTATGCGCCCTTCAGGGACTCGCGAAGCGTCGCCACAACGCGCTCATATTCCTCGGGCTTCGTCTCTTTCAGCGTAGCGAGGTCGGCTGCGGCGCGGTCGAGGCGTCGGGCTGCAGCCTTTGCCTTGATGTCATCGATCTCGCCGCGGATCTCGGCGAATTTCGCGAAAGCCGTTGCTTTCTGCTGTGCCTCCGGCAGATCGGCAATGAGAACCGCGACAGCGTCCATGACGCGGCCCAACTGACGACCGTAGCTCTGCGCGGCGACAATCTCGCGTTCGGTATCAGGAGCGCTCGAATTCGTCTCGGTAATGTTGGTTACGCTACCGAACACCCATCCGGGCAGTATGGGCTGAACGAAATTCCGTGGCGCTGCAAAAAAGTCGAGCGGATTGGGCATGCTGCCCTTCATCCAGGACGGCCAGTCCCATCTCGGTGCATTGGAAAGCTGAGAGTCGTTGCTCATGACGCGGCCTCCTTCCGGCGAAGTCGGAGATGAACGATACGAGTTGGATGTAGTCGGAAACCGAACGCAACCTAGGGGTCATCTCCCAATGTGAGGGATATTATATCGAGAGCAAGCCTAGCCCGGATGAGTGGCTCGACGATGAACTTGCCGTAATTCTCTGTTCCTGGCGCAACACCAATGAATTGAACGATCCCGTCTTGGTCCTTTATCGCGGTGAAAAAGCCGATATGATTACCGCTGTCTCCAGGTGACGAACAGCAGGAGACCGATTATCGCCGTGACGATGAAGAACGGTGTGAGTGCGGTCATCACATCTTCCCTTTTGCCCAATCAGTTTGGTCGAGGTCGATCTTCAAGGGCGTGTCGACTTTGGCGATGATGCTGCTGTCGAGGGTTGGAGTCGCGCGGCCTGCGCGTTCAAGTTCAATGCGCGAGCCATTGTGCTTCCGCGCCAGCAAGGCGGCGGCCTTCTGCAGTGCGTCACCCATGTCTGAAGCGTTGAACATGACGAGCAGTTCGCGCTCCCCGTCTGTAGCGTCCCAGATCCTGTAGATGAATCGTTCGCCCATTGTGGTCTCCTACGGCGCCCCAGCGGCGTGGAGCTAAGGGCGGTGAGGTAGAGGAAATCGAGACGGCTTCCAGTCATCTCCCATAGGCGAGGCATAAAGATCGCGGAAACTTGATAGCAGGCGTAGCCGGATGAGCGGTTTGTCCGCCGTAGCTCGAAAAGCGTAGGCGGAAGCGACATCCGGGCCTCTGTTTGGATACCCGCATTTCGCTGTGCTCACGCGGGCTACCTGCTCCCCCTCAATCCCCAAGCTCCAGGCGTTGAACGATCCCGGCCCTTATTCTGCTGAAAAACAGAACGTCACCCTCTTTCGTGATGCGGGCTCCGGCGGATATGAATTTTGCGCGCGGCATTAACTTGGTGGCATGCGGCTCGTCGATGAACTTGCCGTAGTTCTCTTTATCTGGCGCAATGCCGATGAAGAGGACGATCCCGTCCCGGTCCATTATCGCGGTGAAAAAGCCGATATCGCTCAGAGCGACGGCATTCGCCAAGCCAGCCACGCGACCCGGAATCACCGAGCCGCGGACTCCGTTGACTCTTGATATGCCCCACCGCCAGACCTCGCCTGCTCGGGTAATGACGTAGGTAGAATCGATCGATTGGGCCGGCGGAATGCCGCCTACTCGTCGCGCAACGAAGTCGTTTGGTCCCGAGTAATCCTCTCCAGCCGCTTGAACATCAGGAAAAAACTCTCCTCCGCCCCACATCCAGATATGCCCATCCCGGTCAACTGTCCCGACGTGGCTCACGTCGGCCGAAATACTGCTCATCGGAACGGGGAGCGGAATACGCGTGGGAGTCCTGACAAGGCGTCGCTTGAATGGCTTGCCGAATGGTTGAGGTACCGCCGGCCGCCCGCTGATGAGACCATTGCTGTCGTCGCCCCAGCCAAACACCGCGCCGTCCCGGTCGAGAGCGAGGTAACACCCATTGCTATCTTCAGAGATCGCGACGATATTGCGCAGCCTACCCACTGGGCGCGCGGGCGGAAATTCGCAAAATTCATGCTCGACATCTTCCGGATCGTCCGGATTGCGGCCGCATTTCGGATTCCACGTCAGGACTACACCGTCTTGACGTAGCGCCAACCGCGCTGTGGTAGCAACGATATTTTCGAGCCCGGGAATCACGCGCGGTCCTTTGACCCCGGTTACGTCCCAATAGGAAACGACGCGCCCGTCATCGCGCACGACGTTCACTCCTAGCTCAGGCTTCGTCGCAGATACCCAGACCGCTTTCCGTTCCTGGCCGATCGCCTGCGTTCCCGCGATCGCCACAATCAGAAAGACCAAGGGCAAACGCCCGAGATTGCCGACAAGGGAAGTAAGACCAGTCACGATGAAATAAGCGCTTGCACGACGTTTCCCCCACACAGGCCTGCCCCTACAAATTTAAATCCTATCAAGACGCAATTGCTCGCTGGCCTGTCGTGATCGACGCCTTTGTATGGCCTTGATCGCGCATCTCACATCTTGCCCTCTACGTAGACGACTGGCGAACGATTAACGCGCAGCAAGCGTGGCCCGGATAAGCGCAGCGACATCGAGGAGCGCAAGCGATGACCTGTCCGCCGTAACTCGACGAGCGAAGGCGCAAGCGATCCATTCCTCGTCTGCGCCGCTACGGATTGCGTCGCTTCGCGCGCAATGACGAATACATTCGTTTGCCGCGACAAATTGGCACGACGGGCAAATCAGTGAAATTGCTGTCAATCCCGCATCAAGAAAATATTCCTGTTTTCTGCAACCCCAAATCAGCTCTACAACTCGCCCCGTCCCATCCCGGCAAGAGGGGCGTATCATGATCGTCACGAAACGCGGGATGGGATGTGGTGGACGCGGCAGCGTCGGCGCGAAGCCTGTTCGCAGGGCGGCATCTTGCCGTGAGCGAGTAACGCGCGCGCAGGACGAAGGCGCTGACAGCGTACGGCAAAACCGTGTGGTCCTGACACCCGTGGCTGGTGCCAAGCTGCCGGCGGCGACATCGATCCAACCGGTTTCGATGAGCCATCAAGCCGGCGGCGATGGAGGCAAGAGGAATTCGTCTCCAGGGAGAGCACGGCATAAGCCGTAAAGCCATTGCGCAGGGAATGCCGGAGTGTTCCGACTGTACCTGTATACTCGTGTGCGTTTTCTTTGCGTATATTTTGCACACGAGACCGCGGGTGCAGCAAGCACCCGGCATTTCCTGCTCCCTCTTTGAGGGACAAGGTTGGGCAAAGCTCGGGCGCAACGCGCCGCGAGAACGCAACGTCACATTCAACTGTCATCGTCCGCGCAGGCGGGTGACCCAGTATTCCAGAGGCAGCAGTGATAGAATCGATGAGCCGCGGCGTACTGGATCCCCCGCCTTCGCGGGGGACGACGATGGAGTGTTGCGTCGCTATCTCCCCGTCATTGCGAGCAAAGCGAAGCAATCCATCTCTCTGCGCACGCGGTGACAATGGATTGCTTCGCTTCGCTCGCAATGACGGGACAGCGGTCAGCGTTCGTCAACGGCTCGCA
>Ga0081540_1002009_pt1 | contig 16974 bp, 15 predicted proteins | sample TabmetS2T1R1_FD_71024 | JGI IMG/M metagenome (GOLD analysis project Ga0081540, IMG submission 71024) | Tabebuia heterophylla rhizosphere microbial communities from the University of Puerto Rico - S2T1R1 | ecosystem: Host-associated > Plants > Roots > Rhizosphere ... | reverse complement strand
GCAGGCGACGATCAGCGTAACCTTGCTGGCAGCGAAAGCGCACGCCAGTCCGACTGCGACGAGGCCAATCCACTCCAGGAAAATGATGGTCCCGCTCAATTCCGTCTTTACTGCAGCCCTCTGTGACTTGGTCGGATGGAACTTATCAAAGTCGCGATCGAACCACTCGTTTATCACGTAGTTGGCCGACGCAATGCAAATCGCGGCGATCAAGCCGAGTGTTATTGAACTGACGAGGGATGTCGTGTGGATCCCCCGCAGTAGATAAGCGAGTACCATGCCAGGTACGATGAATATGTGCTTCGTGCTGTGGTCAAGGCGAGCAATCGCTAGATAGGCCGCTGCGATGCCTTGCCTTTTTCCGAGATCGCTGATCGATTTATCCATGAAAACCATCCGAATGTTGCGCGGCATTTAATTTCGACCTCAGTCTTACTCCAAGCAGTATTTAATCCATTTTCGAGAATTAATTAATGGGAAATGTTAGCCAAGTAGCGCAATAGGGCAACCTATTCCCGATTGAATGCCAAAGGGTTAACTCCGAACTTCGTGCAATTGCGGCTCCAAAAGCGGGCTTTCACTTCTATACACGCGCGTCTCAGCGAGGCACGCGCCTGAGGTGTGAGCTCAGGCGGGTCCTCGTGGCCGGCCAGCCGGCCGAAGATCGATCGGCCTGCGAGGGGCCATGATGTTGTTGCAGACGATTGCGCCGGGCGGCATGTCAAGAAGATTGTCGCTTCCAGGAGAGACGTGACCACCCCCGAGTGCCGCCAAGCCGCCCATGCCAGCCCGTTCAATGGCTGACTGTGACCATTCAAAGGCGTCGCACCCTGGTGTCCACCTGGCTGTCTCGGCTGACGCCGCGCGATTGAGCGCCTCGGTGAGAAGGCGAGTTGCGGAACCGGCGGATGGCGGAAATCACGATTTACCTGAGAATGCGAGACCGGATGAAGCTGGGTTTACACGATTCAGGAGCGTATCGACGCCAAACGCAGCCAGGATCATAAGGCAAGGTAGTATGGGAACCGAATAGCGTCCGAGCGGGATCAGTAGGGCAACAAAGACGTTCATCACCACAATCGGAAGCCAAATTAGCCAGGACGGCCGTCTCTCTCGGTTTGCCCTCTTCAAGCCGACAATCGCGAGCGCCCAAGCGATGAGGGCCAATGAGCCGGGTATCAGCGAATTCCTTAGGCTCGTCATTTCGTACCAGAATGTGAATAGACCGACGAACACCTTTCGGGCCGTGTCGAGCGGCTGCGTCACGATCAGGCGCTTGACAACACGAGCGTTGTTTTCCTCGTCAACGACCTCGTCCTGTTCCCACACGGTACCGGCATCGCGTGCAATTTGCCGAAACCAGCTATTCACCTCGTTCTCGGCATCTGTGTACGGAGGCTTCTGCAGAGTTGCGAACTCCCACCGCGTGAATACGTACCCCCGCAGGAACGAATCGCTTGCTCCAGGCGTCAGCAGCACGAAGCGGCCGCCCGTAACTTGGTAGTTCCGATACGTCCATGGAGCCAGGACCACTGCCATCGCAACAAACATGGCGACGACCGCAGCAAAGCGCTGTATCGAACCTTGCCTCAGCGCGAGCACCCCACTGACGATGCCAAATACGACCAGATAAGGAAGCATAACGCCCTTGGTCAATGTTGCGACCATGCCCACGACGCCGAGCAGGACGCCATTCACGACGGTTGGCCGGTCATAAAAACGCACCGTCATCCAAACCGTCAATGTGCACATGAGCGCAAGAAACGATTCCATGTGCAAATCTGGTACGTAGCGTAGCAGCATCGGATGAAGGGCGCAGAAAAGACCCGCCAGTAGTCCCGTTCGCGCATTGAAAATGCGTAACCCAAGCCGAAAGACCAAAATGCAAGTTGCAGCGTGGAATAGACACTGCAGGAAGATGACCGCGCGATCGGCACCACCAAGTCTGTAGACAACAGCAATAAACTCCGGATAGAGCGATGCCGCGCGGCGGGTGAGTTTGGTGAATCCGTGTTCGACGAACCCACGTGCTATTTTTCCGTATTCGTACGGATCGCCCGTCTTGACGACTAGATCCTGGAGCTGAAAGAAAACCAGGACCATCAACAGTGCCGCCGCAATTGCGACAGCGGCGATGATCGCCTGATATTTGGTCGAATAACTAATGTGTGGAACGCTCATTCTGGCACATGTTCCGGTCTCTGTTGAACTTCGAGCCAAGGCCGCTGCACGCCGATTGATCCAGCGCCCATCGCAGGCCGGCTTTCGCGAAATCCGTCGACGCGATCGTCGTCTTCATGGATACCTCGACCGCGCCGAAGCGACCTTGAGCCAAGACGGCTGTCCACTGTGGCAGTCCTTCGATGCTTCCTGGTGGAACTCACACAGCGCTCTCAAGTCGACATCTGACAATCCATCGCCATACGTCATGTGAAACGGCTCACCGGGGTCCACCAAGGTGACACTCCCCGAGTTCCAGCGAAACCTGCAGAACGTTCATGCGGTTATCCTTCACATACATTGTGACGTCCGATGTGTGGAGAAAATAGTTGGCGAAATATTGCTTAGTCATATGCCCCCTTATATCCTGGGCATACAATGAAGTCGTTGTATCCAAACCGTGAATAGTATTTCACGATGTGCTAAAAAATTCGGCTTTCCCCCGATCTCTACCATTTTGGTCACAATAAGATTCCTGGCTAATTCTTGTGCCGCGGCCACCGCGAGAATTACTACTTTCATCAACGCGCTCCTCAGAACTTCTGGACCACGAAGCATGCGCTCGACAGGAAGCGAGTTCGGCTAGTGCGCCCATCAGCGGGAGCTGGAGAGTGGCCTGAACTCATAGGTATAACCGAATAAGCGGCGTGCGCGTAAACCGGCGGACAGGACTTTAAGAATTAACGCTAAGGCGATCCAGCCGTTGCTGATATTTCATTTCGCCAGTATTTACTTCTCCGATTTAAATCCATAAAATGAATCTGCGCCAAAGGCGACGACGGAGGCAGCACTATTTATCATGCCAATTCGATTGTTGTTTTTGAATACCCGCGATAGCTGCGGCGCGGACGTTGCTGTGCACCTGATGCTCATGGCGAATTTCGCCCCGAGCGAGGTCCAGGTCTTTGTTATGTCCAACAGCGAAGCGTCAGATGCTGACGACATGCGGATACGTCTTGCCGCGATGCCTCATGTGACCTCCACATTCCTTCCCCTAGGGAAGCCTGCCGAGAAGCTCGCCGGGAAAGGCAAGCTTGGCAAAGCACTGGCGTATTGGCCGAGCGCCGCATCGCTCGCGAAGATTGCGGCGTTCATCCGGCGACATCGGATACAGATTATTCACGCCACGGATCGCCCGCGGGATGCGAGTTACGCAAGTCTGCTCGGATATTTGTCTGGTGCCATTTCCGTGGTGCACATGCACGCTCCCCCAACCCAACTCTCTCGTCCGACAATGTGGGGGATGCACAATGCGACGGCGGTACTGTCTGTCTCGGATTGGATACGAGACAACCTTATTGACATGGGCATAGCGGCGAGAAAAATATTCACGGTTCACAACGCTGTGGATGCCGAGCATTTCGACCCCAATAAGAAACTGGAAAGCCGCGCCACGATCCGCGACCGATTTGGAATTCCTGCAGACGCGCAAATTGCAGGAATTGCGGCGCGAATGAATCCGTGGAAGGGACAGCTCGAACTGATTGGTGCTGTATCCCGGCTGCGAGACGCACTGCCCAACCTTCATGTGATTATACTTGGCGCCGATGTACCGGATATGCGGGCGCAGTATGAGAAGAAGGCGCGCGAAGGCGGCATCGCGGATCGCGTTCACTTCGGCGGCTTCCAAAGGGATGTCCGACCGTACCTGCAGGAGTTCGATCTATTCGTGCATCCTTCCTACGGAGAGCCCTTCAGCTTGGTGCTTCTCGAAGCGATGGCGATGCAGAAGCCAGTCATCGCTTGCGGGACGGGTGGGATTCCCGAGATGATTACCCACGGCAGAGACGGCTGGCTGGTTAAGGAGCGCTCCGAGGAGGAGGTCGCGGCGGCAATGTCGACCTTGCTGAAAGATGGAGCACGATCGCGCGAGATGGGCCAGCGTGCACGAGAAACGGTATGCAAGCGCTTTACGCCCCGAAACCAGTGCACGGCTGTAGTACAGCGGTATGCAAGCTTGGTCGCGGCAGCCTGAGTTGCTTGGCCGGATCGATTCGACATATCTGAGAGCGATGGAAGCTTGGAGGTTTGAGCGTGTTGACAACCCATAAACTTAAGCAGAGCGAGCTGGATAATCTTAAGGAAAAGTATGCGCGTGATGGGTACGTTATCGTACGTAACGTCGTCTCGCGTGAGCGCCTCGCTGAATTGCACAAAGCGCTGGCTGCGAAATTCGATGAATTGTCAAAGTCGGGCGCGTTGTTTTCGGGCGGAGGATTGGTGAGCGGCCACCTCAACGCCTATCCGGGGTCTGGCGCGCGGTTCGCTTACGATTCTCTGGAGGAATACGGGATCATTGATCTGATCAAACAATTCGACCCATACGTGGTTCGCCTGCCGCGCGTCAATGCCAACTACAATCTGCCGGGAAGCCACAATCAGCACGTCCATACAGACCGAGGTTTCTCACGGCACTTCATGATCGCCAACGTCGCGGTAGTCGACACGGGCATCGAGAACGGCGCAATGGAAGTGATCCCGGGCACCCATGATCGCTTGTATAAGTACACTGAAATCGTCCTGGGTCGAATGCACCGCAAAGCGGTGCGTATGCTGGTGAACCAGGGGGATGTAGTCGTCCGAAACTCGAACTTGTGGCATCGCGGAATGACCAACAGTTCCACAAGCCCGCGCCCACAGCTTTCATTTACGTGGGAAGACGGCGGCAGCAATGAAGCCGATCCGTTCAATGTTGACGGAGGAAAGATCCGTTTTTTCCCGAACTGGTTCAAACCGACTCCGATTGGACGACTGCGTGAGCAGCTCTTTGTGAAGGTTCCGCTCGCCTACTCGGCGCTAAGGTTTTCTCGTTCCCTTTTGGACAAAGAGTATTGAGTTCTCATGCGCGATGAGCGCCAAGTCGTGGTGATCGGCAGCGCCGCCACCGAACCCGTGAGTCGGCATACCGGTCACCGCGTTTGAGGCTGGCTCGCTACCCAATGCCCGGCTTCCGCTTCCGGCGGCAAGAATCCTTCCGTCAGATGCTCCCGCTTGGCGAGCGAGGCCCAACACGCTGTGTCGGGCGATCCTCGAACCCAATGCTTTGTCAGGTTTGCGCGGGGCCGACTTAACACCAACTGGACCGCGGCAGTGCGCGATTTGCACCGGAGGATTTCGCTGAAGGCGAGAGACTTCGCTAAGCTGGGGTCCTTCCTCACAAAAAGTAGCCGACGCGGCCTTAAACAAAAGCCGCGTCGTCCCAGCTGCGGGGGAGCGACCAAGCCATATAGCCCTTTAACCACTTTGCAGCGGCCGGCCTTCGGCCGCAAACAGCGCCCAAGGGCTCCCGACATGAGCTTCGATGACTTTGATGCTCTCGGGTGGTTCGTGGGGGACTTGAAAAGGGCGCCGCAGGAAAAGAGCAACCGGCCGCTGGTCGCGATTCCAAAAACTCACTGGGGCGAGCGTCCGCTCGTCATCACGTGCGCGCTGCAACGATACAGGACGGGTGCCACGTATCCCTGCGGCAGCGAAAGCCATGAGAATTCAGCACACGCTCGAAGTCACTATATCCCGTCTGGTGCAACTCGATCTTCAGCTCGGAGACACTGCGCAACCAGGAACAGTCGCTTTTGAGAATTATTTCATCCTCGGCGCCTTCAATATCCATCTTCAGATAATCGATGTGAGGTGCGTTGAGATCCCTGAGCAAACTGGCCATCGTGATCGACTTTGCCAATCCGTTGGTCGGTTGTTCCGTCCGCTCCACGGGATCATTCGCCGAGGCGACCACTCGAAACGAATCATCTAGCGGTCCGCCAAAAGTGACATAACCATCGTTCGACCAGATTGCAGCATTCAGGAGCGTGACGCGGTCCTTCCAGGACTCTGTATTCTTCAACGCCATCGTGAAGTTTCCACGATCGAGTTCCAATCCCAGTACTCGGGCGGTCGGATAGGTGGCGGCGAAGTGAGCCGTGGTGTAGCCCACATTGCACCCCAGATCGACGATGAGCTTCGGATCCTGAAGGACCTTCGACGGGAGATAAAATTGTTGGAATAGAAGATCGGCAAGTGAACTCCAGTCGGACGTTCCGGGCCGACACCAGATGGCGTGGCCGCCGAGACACGTCGGATGAAATGCCAGCGGTGCCTGGCTCCTGTCGGACCCTCGCATGGCGAGGATTTGCCGATAGAGATTCTTTTCCGACGGCACCGTAAAGGGCGCACCCAGAGCCAACCTCAGCGGAGCTCGAATTCTCACAATCATAGCCTTGATAAAGGAAAGTGGCGTCGTCATGCCGCATCACCTCTGGCAGTGTCTCGTCACGTGGTTAAATTCGGGCGCCGCGTTTGTGAGCTCCACCGTGGGTGGCTTGAACTGGGACCCTGGATGACTCCAATCTCGCGTGAATTATGGCGATCTCCCCTAGTTCTGGCAAGACAAGCTGGCGGCGCGGACGACTGCCGTTTCCGTTGATCCTCCAAACGTCCGCTGAGGCCTGATCTTGCCATTTTGATAGGCGCGACTTCGCGAGGATGAAGGGCGAAGCCAGTCATCGGCGTGTGTGTTCTCTGCGCTACTGTTCGGCAAGTTAAGATTGCATCCGATAATGGGCATTCCGGTTGCGGCTAGCGAAAGCTTCTAACGAGTTCGAAGACGCCCTATATTTCTCAAGCTCGTCGTATTAACACCGCGATGAGCGCCGGGGAAGCAATTGAGATGACCGCAGATCGTGCCGCCGCCCGAGAACAACCCACCACTGTGCGGACGCGGTCGAATTCGCGGCGCAGCTCTCCGGTCAATGCCGCAAGTCGCGATTTTGAGCCACATCGCCAGCGTTGCATAACCTTCGCGTACAAACCTTGAACTAGCATCCTGCGTCTGCTCAATGAGTCTTTTGCCCGCACCGGTTCTTCTTGGATTGACACTTCACTATACCCTACCCAATAGTACAGCGATCCCACAGGCGACGTCGAGTCATAGGTTAATGCCACCCCAGGGTCCCCCACCCCTCAGCAAGCGGTTTTGCGGCGGACGGACGGAGCTTTGATGACCGGGACGGATGGAATTGCCGGACAGGATGATCCCCCGCTGATATCAGCGCTCGTCTGCACATGCAGTCGCGATCGACTGGTGGTAGATACCGTGTCGTCTATTTTGGCAAACGCGCATCCTAACTTTGAACTGGTCATTGTTGACCAGAGCAAGGACGACCAGACACGGAAGGCGCTAAGGCCATTCTTTGCCGATCCCCGCCTAAGGTACCTGAAGGTCGCGACGATCGGCAAAGGGAGCGCGCTCAATGCGGGCCTGAGGGAGAGCAAAGGCTCGGTGATCGGAATCACGGATGATGATTGCACCGTTCCTCCCAACTGGCTCGAGACATTTGCCTCAATCTTCGCCACACAGCCCAAGGTGGCGGTTGCTTTTTGTTGCGTCGAAGCCGGCGAGCACGACCGAACGGCGGGCTTTGTTCCGGACTACGTTCGTACTGGCGAAAGGATGTTGACCTCGACACATGACGCGCGACTTGTGCAGGGTCTCGGGGCCGGCATTGCGGTGCGGCGCAATATGATTGGAGAAATCGGAGGCTTCGACCCTATGCTCGGCCCGGGATCGAAGTTTCCATCCTGCGATGACCGTGACATTGCCATACGCGCTCTGCTTGCGCGCTATCACGTCTATGAGACGTCCAGGATCGCGGTGAGGCATTTCGGCTTTCGCACATGGCAACAGGGCCGACAGCTCGCCCGCAGAGACTTCTTCGCCATAGGAGCGGCGTATTCAAAGTTCCTCAGGTGCGGCCACGCCGAGCTAATTTACGTTCCTGCATATGAATTCGCCAACTACGCGCTGTGGCCGCCGATTCGGGAATTGCTTCATCTTAGGCGACCCCGCGGGATCGCGCGCATCACCGCATTCGTGACAGGCTTTATTGAGGGACTTCGCACCCCACTCGATAAGACGACGATGACGTTCATCGACGGCGAAAAATTCCTCCGGAGGCGCGCGCCTTAGACGAGTGACTGTGTGCCACTCGCAGTCGTGGCCGAGGCTACCGTATAGTCTGCGGAGTAATAGGACCTTCCCGGCAAGAGGGCGCACGTCGACCGCCGCGAACCGGAGCGAGAGAAAAGTCCCAATGAGACTCTTGGTGCGCGGCTGCAGCGTTCACCCGCGGCGAGGCTGCGAATGTCGGCTCTGATGGTAGAGAGGCAGCGATGAAGGCTAGGACCTTCGCCGCCGGCGCCTTCGCTCGGTGGCAAGGAATAGCGACAGCGGGCGGAGCGGGGCCGACACAGAGCTTGCTGCTCGCCGCGCGGGGCCGCCCCGCAACTTTCGGTCCACGCCAAATCTCCATTTCGGCGCCCACAGGGTAGCATTTGTGTCCCGCATCCAAGGGGGTGCCCCTTGGAAAACGCACAGACGGGCACTTGCGAGGCTTGTGGGGGCCCCAACGGCAGGAGCCGAGGCTATCGCGGACCGGGGTAACTATATCGATGAAAAGCTCTGTCCGTACTATTGCGCCTTGACAAGTGCGCTTGCAATACGGTGACTCATTGACGAGAACCGCCCGCGTAGGTCACGGGTGAGCCAACAGTAACCCGATTAGGCTCGCCTCGCGTCACGCGGTTGCGCGTACTCAGCGGTTTTCGAAGGTGCGAATGCGGTTGCCGTTAGCTGTTTTGGATCCGCGGGCAGAAAGCTTCGCGGGGTGAACAAAGATGATTAATCGAAACAATTGTGATCATTCCGACAACGCAGTGCAGATTTCAGTCTTAATCGCGACTAGAGGACGGCCGCAAGAGCTCGAGTCCTGCGTCAATAGCATTCTGGCCAGCGATCACAAATCCTTCGAGGTCATAGTCATCGACCAGAGCCCTGAGCCCTACACGGGTACTCGGGACCCTCGCTTGCACGTTCATCACAGCCCGACCCGCGGAAAGTCCACGGCCCTCAACGCGGCCATCGAGCGTGCTTCTGGCCAGCTATTCGCATTTACTGACGACGACTGCACGGTCTACCCTGACTGGCTGACACGCGGGCAACAGCTACTGCAAACGCGGCCAGAAATTGACCTTGTTTTCGGAGCGCTCATAGCCATCCCGCACAACCCTAGCCTATGGTTTGTGCCCACTTTCAGTCCGGGGCGGTTAGAGGCGGTCTCTGATGCTGCAAGCGACCGATTGCGGGGAGTGCGAAGAGTCGCTGGCGCCAACATGTTCGCGCGTCGCCGCCTCTTCGAGCGGATCGGCGGGTTCGATGAGGCCATTGGTCCGGGTGCTCCATTCCGAAGCTGCGAAGAGTTCGATATCGGCTATCGCGCGCTGCGCGGCGGGGCGAAGATCCTACGGGACGGCGAGAATGCAGTTCTGCATTGGGGCAAACGCGCGCATGGCGACGGCAGTGGACTGCGTTTGTTCAATGACTACCGTTACGGGGAAGGTGCAGTTCTCGCGAAGCACGTCCGGTCCGGAGATCTCGTGGCACTTCGGGTATCGCTGACCATCATGCTGAGGGAGCTGAGTTGGGAGTTTTTTTTCAACCTTATACACCGCAACTGGGCAGGGATTGATCTCGTCGTTAGCATGTTTTCCGGCTTCAGACGAGGATTTAGGACGCCGGTGGATGCATCACGTCACCTGTTTTCGCTGGAGAAGGACGCCGGGATAAGGCCGCCGGCTACCGAGCTTCAACGCCAAGCGGAACTGGACCACCGTTTGGAGATCAAGTAACCCATGTCGAACGAGGTTGAGAAGCGAGGCACGTCCTGGGACGTCGTTATCGTCGGCTCCGGCGCCACGGGCGGCTGGGCGGCGTATCAGCTGGGGAAGCACCGTCTCAAGGTGCTGGTCCTAGACGCAGGACCGGACGAGATTGACGCTCCCGAACGGTCTCCGAAGTTCGCGACGAACGCAGTTCGTATGCTCGATCTCGCCCTTCGACGGCGACGCATTCAGTCGCGACATCAAGCGTATTGGGAGCTCGATCCCCGCCTGTTCGTGCTCGATAGTGAGCATCCTTACGAGACCCCACCGGGCAAGGATTTTCAGTGGATCCGCACCCGGTCCGTCAACGGACGGCTACTCACGTGGGGTGGCGTTGGCATCCGCACATCGGATCACGAGTTCGACGCGCCGCTCCAGGATGGCTTCGGCGAGCCGTGGCCGTTCGGGTACAAGGAACTCCTTCCCCACTTCGACGAGGTCGACGACTTCTTCCCCGTCTACGGCGAGCGCGATGGCCTTCCCTCCGTACCGGACGGCAAGTACGTTGGCGCTACGCGCCTCACTGAGGCTGAACGCGAGTTCAAGCGCACCGTGCAGACCGCGCTCGGGCGACCGGTGGTTAATGGGCGCGGCATTCTTATTCGACCAAGCGCGCGACCTTGCGGGGAGGCCGCGCCGCCCTCGCCGGTGCGTGAAGCCGTGAGAAAGTTCGGCGTCAGCCTGCGCCCGAATGCCGTCGTGAGCCATGTGCTCGTGGGGCCGGAAGGCAAAGCCACCGGCGTCGTTTTCGTCGATAGACTTACGAAGCGCGCCGAGGACGTGCAGGCACGCGTCGTTGTCATGTGCGCGTCGGCGATTGAGTCGGCTCGCATTCTGCTAAACTCCCGTTCGCGCCACCACCCTCAGGGTCTCGGGAACTCATCGGGCACGCTGGGGTGCTATCTGATGGATCATCCGGGGGTCGCGGTTGCTGGCTTCGTGCCTGGCCGACGCGACGAGGCGTGGAATGATGGGTATAGCGGGCCGAAGAACATCATAATCCCGCGTTTCCATAACCTTACCAATCGGGCCAGCGGCGCGTTTCTTCGCGGCTACGGCACGCACGGCATGCTGGGTCGCGTGTCGGCGAAAGCCAGCGATTGCGACGCAGACGAAGTTCCGTTCTTACTAGTGTCGCACGGTGAAATGCTGCCCCGCATCGAGAATCACGTTAGTTTGCATCCCGACAAGCGGGATCCTTGGGGCGTTCCCACGCTGAGAATTGATTGCGCGTACTCCGACAACGAGCGAGCGCTGCAAGACCACATGGCGGAATCGGTCAAGGAGATGATTGCGTTGGTTCGTGGTCGCGTGACCGGCGTGCACTATTATCCGCCCGGCGGCTTCGTCCACGAAGTGGGGACTGCTCGTATGGGCGCTGATGCACGGACCTCGGTACTCAACGGGTACGCGCAGTGCTGGGATGCGCCGAACGTATTCGTCATGGACGGCGCCGCGTGGCCCTCGGCCGCCTGGCAAAATCCGACCTTCACAATGATGGCCATCGCCGGGCGCGCCAGCAAGCGCCTCGTCGAGGAGCTCAAGGCCGGGCGTATCTAACGTTTGTCGCACCGATCAGGTGGCGGCATCCGGCAGCGACCGGTGGTTCAGTCGAGCAGCGCCCGGAGGCCGTCGAAGAAGCCGCGCACAAGGATGTAGGGTCGGACGCAGCCCTCGCGCAGGGCGCCCGTTCAGCAGATCTCTCTCTTCAAGACTCCCTATCGGTCATCGCTTAGTTTTCCCGACAACCTGCCGATACACGAGCGTTGGAATCTCTGGCATTAGCTTGATGTCGCAGGTCCGCTCCAGGATCTGGAGCGTCTGTGGACAGCTGTCCTCGCGGATGCGCACGTCATTGCGGGGAGCCCACGCGTAGGGATCCAACTTGGGGTGCATCGTCACACCGCTGCGGATCGACAGCCAGTTCGTGTAGATGTGACGATCGGTGTCGATCAATCGAGTAATCCCGCGCTGCGATCCGAACACGCGCGCTTCCTCTGGGTCATCGAAATACACCGTGATTCCGACCGCGGAGTCTGGATCGTTGTGGGGACTCACCTTGATTCGGTTGCCGAACGACCCCGATAGCTTGTCGAGCCAGTAACGGCGGCGATCGCGACGGCGCTTCAGCTTCTTGTCTAGCCCGGGGATTTGCGCTCGCAAGATCGCGGCGGCGAGGTTCGTCATCCGGTAGTTCTGCCCGGTGAAGAGCGGCTCACTTGGGTCATCGGCCCGCCCCGCACGAATGTAGCTGCCGACGTCGTGGTACATGAGCGCGCGCGTATACGCCCGTTGCGAGTTAGTCAGCACGGCGCCGCCCTCTCCGGCCTGGATGTTCTTCAGGACGTTGAAGCTGAAGGCTCCGGCGTCGCCCATCGTCCCGCATCGCCGGCCGCGATAGGTCACGCCGACGGCCTGACAGGCGTCCTCGATGACGATCAGGTTGTGCTCTTTGGCGATCGCCAGGATGGCGTCCATGTCGCACACCAGGTTGAGCATGTGCACGACGATGATCGCCTTGGTGTGAGGCGAGATCTTTTGCCGGATGTCCTCGGGGTCGATAGTCAGTGTCTCGTTGATTTCCGTGAGGACGGGGACGGCGCCAACGGCCAACGGCGCGGAGGCAGTAGCCACCCACGTGTAGGCCGGTACAAGCACTTCGTCACCAGGACCGATCCCGCAGCCTACCAGCGCGCAAATCAGGGCGCTCGTGCCGCTGTTGACGCCGAGCACGTGCCTCACGCGCAAGAGATTCTGCATCTCCAATTCGAAGCGCTCGACCTCGGACACACGGGAGGAGTGATATCTGGCTAACTCGCCGCCAGCAAGAACCCGAAGAGCCGAAGCAATGACCCGCACGTTAATCATGGCGCGAAGATTCTCCTTAGACGCGGGGACAATAGGACATGAGACGTCATCTAGACATTACCAGCATTTATCTTAGTTAACCTAATGCCGAAAACAGCGACGCGTATTAATCATAATGCTTCTTCCAACCAAAAATCGAATTTCCCCGGCGGGTTTGGTCTCGCTCCCGACAAGTCAGGATCAATTTTCTCAGCGAAGCCTCGCCAGTGTGCTTCCGTGAAGGGCGACGATCGGCGCCCTGTTTTTGCTCCATCCACATTCCGGCCGCCGAGGTTTCCGGCTGGACGAGCGGATGCGGCGAGCAGCGAGTGCCCGCTCAGTGGCGTCGTCGTCGCTTCTGGCGATCAGCAATGCAAATACCCAATTCAAGGTGAGCTGGATACCGGCCACCCGCCCCGGGTATCAAATTAAATCCTTTCGCAACTGCGTCTGGCTGGAAACCATATTTAATACAAGGCTTAAGCGAGACATTTAATCCTGCATAAAGGTGGAGCAAAAGTCGTCCGTTGTGCTATTTTGTCGCAGATTAATTAGCCGTTCAGGATGACCCAATGGACTGCCTCAGCAAGCGCTTTTTCAGATCTTACGAACCTCTCTCAATTCTTACGAACCATCCTCAATCCTTGAAGCCCTAGAGTTGCCATGAGCGAGCAAGAGAAAGCCGCGGTGACCGACATTGCCATTATCGGCATGGCTCTCCGCGTACCGGGCGCCAATACGGTCGAGCAATTCTGGCGCAATCTCACGAGCGGCGTCGAATCCATCCGCTCGCTTACGCGCGAGGAACTCCTGGCGGCGGGAGAATCGGCAGAAAAGCTGTCCGACAGAAACTATGTCGCCCGAACCGCCGACCTCGGCGGCATGGAACTGTTCGATGCAGATTTCTTCGCGTTTGGCCGCCAGGAAGCGGCCATCATGGATCCGCAGCACCGGCAGTTTCTGGAATGCGCATGGGAAGCGATCGAGAATTCTGCGCGGCCACCCAAAAGCTTGAATGGGCCGGTCGGTGTATTCGCCGGCTGCGGAATGGGCAGCTATTTCTATTTCAACATTTGCAGCCATCAGAAGCTTCTCGATCAAGTCGGGATGTTCCTTTTGCGGCACACCGGCAACGACAAGGATTTCCTGGCAACCCGGGTTTCTCACCTGTTCGATCTGCATGGCCCGAGCGTGAATGTGCAGACCGCATGCTCGACCTCGCTCGTAGCCGTGCACTATGCCTGCCAGAGCCTGCTTAACGGGGAATGCGACATGGCGTTGGCCGGCGGCGTCACGATCGAATTGCCGCACAGGCGTGGTTACATGTACCAGGACGGCGAAATACTTTCGCCCGATGGCCATTGCCGCGCCTTCGACCATCGCGCCGCGGGAACGGTGTTTGGAAGCGGTGCAGGCGTGGTTGTTCTGCGGCGTCTCGCGGACGCGATTGCGGATAAGGATCCCATTCGTGCCGTGATCAAGGCCACGGCGGTCAACAATGACGGTGCGAGCAAAGCAGGCTACTTGGCGCCGAGCGTGACGGGGCAGGCCGAAGCGATCGTCGAGGCGCAAACTCTGGCAGGAGTTGCGGCCGACACGCTGCAGTATGTTGAATGCCATGGCACCGGAACTTACATTGGTGACCCGATCGAGGTGGAGGCCCTCACCCACGCATTCAGACATTCGACGGACAAGAAAGGCTTCTGCCTTATCGGCTCGGTGAAGTCGAACATCGGTCACCTCGACACTGCGGCCGGGGTTGTCAGTCTGATCAAAACCGCGCTGGCGCTTGAGCACGGCGAGATCCCGCCGTCGCTCGGATATGAGAAGCCGAACCCGGCCATTAACTTCGCAGCAAGCCCGTTCCGCGTCTGCGATCGCCTGACGCCTTGGCCAGCCGCACGTGGACCTCGGCGCGCTGGCGTCAACTCGCTCGGTGTCGGCGGCACCAATGCGCACGCCATACTCGAGCAGGCGCCAGGGCGCCAGCCGGCCGCAGGTGCCGACGGCAAAGGTCCGCATCTTCTTGTGCTTTCGGCCAAGAGCCAGAAGGCGCTGGAGGACGGCAGCCGGCGGCTCGCCGACTTCCTGGACTCCGCCAGCGACGCTACGCTCCCCGACATCGCCTCAACGCTCTTCCATGGCCGGACGCACTTCGCGCATCGGCGCATAGTCGCCGCTCTCGATCGAACGCAGGCTGTCTCAATCCTGCGCACGACCGATCGGAATGCAGCGGGGCAAACACTCGTCGGGAACGTTTCGGGCGCCGTCTTCCTGTTCCCCGGCGGGGGCGCCCAGTATCCAGAGATGGCACGGTCGCTCTATCAACAAGAGGCATCATTCCGTGCGACCGTGGATGAAGGCCTTGGCTTCCTGCCAACCGACGTCGCCGAGGAGGTTCGCGCCCTCTGGCTCGGCGCGACGCCCGACGCAGCGCTACGCTTTCGCAACCCTGCCCTGCAGCTCCCAGCCATTCTCATCGTGGAAATCGCCGTCGCACGGCTTTGGATCAACTGGGGCATCAATCCTAATGCGCTCATTGGTCATTCTATGGGTGAGTATGCTGCCGCCTGCGTTGCCGGTGTGCTGAGTTTCAAGAGTGCGGTTGAACTCGTGCATTTGCGTGGCCGGCTCTTCAACGAGATCCCGCCCGGCGGGATGCTGAGTGTCCCGCTCGCCGAAGACGAGCTTTTGGCCCACCTGCCGCCAGATCTCGATATCGCCTCGGTAAATGCGCCAGAGCTTTGTGTCGTGTCAGGCAACAACGAGGCGCTTGATCGCTTCCAGGCCGCTATGGCCGCCCACGACGTTGAGTGTGTGCGCGTTCACATCAATGTTGCCGCCCACTCCCGGATGTTGGAGCCCATTCTCGCGCGGTTTGAAGCTTATTTGAGGGAGACGTCTCTCTCGAAACCAAGGATACCTATTATCTCGAACCTCACAGGTACCTGGCTCACCGATGCGCAGGCCCGCGATCCCGGATACTGGCGCACGCATCTGCGTTCGAAGGTCAAGTTCGCTGAGGGGATGAGCGTCCTGGCGCAGGACATTGCTCGAATCTACATCGAAGTCGGACCCGGTCGTTCCATGGCGTCTCTGGTCAAGGCGCAAGGCTCGATTAGTTCCAACCAGGTCATTAACAGCCTGCCTCATGCCGAAGAACCCGGCGATGACCGGCTCCATTTTCTGGGCGCCGTCGGTCGCGCCTGGGCAACGGGACTTTCCGTGCCGTTGGAACGACTGTGGGCCGGAGCTAACGCACGGCGTATGCCGCTGCCGACCTACCCGTTTCAGCACGAGTCCTACTGGATTGCTCCGAACGCGATGCCAGGGGCTGCCCGCACCGGCACGCTCAAGCATCATACGATTGAGGACTGGTTCGCCGCCCCCACTTGGGTTCGCTCTCCGCTCCTGTCGCAGCCCGGTTCTTCAGCCGCACCGGAGGAGACCACAGGCCGCCGCTGGCTTGTCTACTCGGACGGGTCGGCACTCGCCTCGAAGATCGTCAGGCAGCTCGCGGGGACGGTAGTGGTCGCTACGGACAGTCGCGAGTTTAAGAAAATCGACGCGCGCCGGTGGAACCTCGACTTCAAGTCGTCGAACCAGCACCAAGTACTTCTGGACGAACTCGCGGAGGCTAACTTTCAACCGAGCGACGTGGTCTACTGCTGCGGCTTGGCCGGGCTGCACACCACATTTGGCATCCGCTCGACGAAGGAAGATCTTCATCAGAAGCTTCAGGCCAGTTTCTATGTGCCGACGTTCATCGTTCGCGCACTCGGCCGTCTGGGAGACCCGGTAAACTTCAGCGTCGTTACTCGTGGGTTGGCACGGGTGAGCGATGAACCCATCGATCCGCTGCGCGCCACCACCATCGGACCGGTCCTGGTGACGCCGCGAGAGACGCCTCAGATCAAGACGCGCTGCATCGACGTCGACTGCCCCCGGCTTGGACGCAGTGGGCGGACCGCTCAGCAAGCGCTGCTCGACGAGTTGTTGGGATTGTCCGCGGATCGCTTGGTCGCGCTGCGAGGGGCATCTCGCTGGATCCCATCGCTGCACAAGTTGAGCATCCCTGCCGCGCAACACACCAGGCCGTGGCTGCGTGATGGCGGCGTCTATGTCATTACCGGCGGTCTCGGCGGTATCGCCTTGGAGATGGCGGAACATTTTGCGCGGCTTGGGAAGGTCAAG
>Ga0081540_1002008_pt1 | contig 16982 bp, 15 predicted proteins | sample TabmetS2T1R1_FD_71024 | JGI IMG/M metagenome (GOLD analysis project Ga0081540, IMG submission 71024) | Tabebuia heterophylla rhizosphere microbial communities from the University of Puerto Rico - S2T1R1 | ecosystem: Host-associated > Plants > Roots > Rhizosphere ... | reverse complement strand
GACATCGCCGGACAGCGGCTCGATTCCGGCCGGGCCGTGCCGCGCCGGCGTCGCGGTGATGGTCAGCGAACGGCCATTGCGGCCCTTCAGCTCGGTGGAGGCCCATGGCGCAAACCCTTCGGCGTTCCCGCCGAGACGTTTTGCACCGGCTTCCGTAGTCAGCACGCGCTTTGCCTTCTTCAGGAAATCGCGGCCGGAATTGTCGAGATTGTCGGAATGCTGGTCGTGACTGAGCAGCACCGCATCGATTTCCCCGACCTTGTCCACGCCGAACGCGGGCCCTGTGAGTTTTTCGAGCTTCACATGCGGGAGCTGGTAATCGCCGGGTCCGTCGAAGGTCGGATCGGTGAGCAGACGAAAGCCATCGAATTCGATCAGCGCGGTGGGACCGCCGATCAGGGTAATGGTGACGGGCATGACCTAACTCCGTTGCGAGGCGGGCGCGGCGGGGCGCGTGACGAGATAGATGCCAAGCGCGACGGGGACGATCCCGAGCAGATCGCGCAGCTCGACATGCTCGCCCAGCACCATCCATGCGAACAGCATGCCGAGCGGCGGCATGAGGAAATGATAGGCGCTGGCAGCGGTCGCGCCACACACTTTCAGGAGATGAAACCAGAGCAGGTAAGCCAGGATCGAGCCGCCGAGCACAAGGAAGGCGAAGGCGCCGAGCAGCCGCGCGCTCGGGACGATGTCACCGGCATCCGCAAAGGCGGCGGCAAACGGCAGCAGCGCAAGGCCCCCGGCGAGATTCTGGATGCCGTTGCCAATCCAGAGACTTCCCTTGGGCGCAAGCAGCTTGAACAGGATGGTGCCGGCGACGATCGAGGCGAGCGAGGCCAGCGTGAACAGCATGCCCTCGAGATGATCGGCACCAACGGCGAGCCGGTGCCAGACGATGAAGGTGACGCCGGCAACGCCAAGCAGCAGGCCGAACGCCTTGCGCCACGTCATGACCTCGCCGAGGAACAGTGCGGCGAGCACCGCGGTGAATACCGGATTGGCGCTGACGACGAGGCCGCCGATGCCGGCGGACACCGTCTTCAGCCCGGTGTAGCCGAGGCCGAGATAGAGCGCGTTGTTGGCAAGCCCGAGCAGCGCGTAGACCGCGACATCGCGCAGGCTGAGGTCGAGCCGGTCGCGGCGCAGCAGTGAGATGCCTGCAATCAGCACTCCGGCCAGCAGGAAGCGCGCGGCGAGCAGGATCAGCGGCGGGCAATCGGTGACGCCGATCTTGCCGGCCACGAAGGCAAAGCTCCAGAGCAGGCAGAACAGGCCGATGAGAAACGGCAGCCAGTTGAATTGGGCGCGGGGAACCGCGACGGAGGGCGCGAGCGACATGGAATTTCTCCTTGGCCCATGGAATAGGTCCGCGCCTTGTTATTTGGAAATTAAATGATAAACTGATTTCCAGTGGATTTGTTAATGGTAGCATTCGAATGCTCGATCTCGAACTCCTGCGCAGCTTCGTCTCGGTGGTCGATGCCGGCGGCTTTACCCGTGCCGGCGAGCGCGTTCACCGCACGCAGTCGACCGTCAGCCAGCAGATCAAGCGGCTGGAAGAGGATGTCGGCCAGCCTCTGCTGATCCGCAGCGGCAAGGACGTGACGCCGACCGAAGCCGGCGAGCGGTTGCTTGCTTACGCGCGCCGCCTTCTGGCGCTCGCCGAGGAGGCGCGCGACGTGCTGGCGCGGCCGGGCCATGAAGGCGCGGTGCGGCTCGGGGTGCCCGAGGATTTTGCCGCCTACCGGCTCGCCAAATTGCTGGCAGCTTTCTCGCGCTCACATCCCACCCTGCGGCTGGACGTGCGCGCCGACCAGAGCGCCAACCTCAAGCGCGATCTCGAACGCGGCGAACTTGATCTCGCGCTGTTCAAGCGCACCGCCGGCGAGAAGGGCGGCATCGCGGTGTGGCCGGAGCGCGCGCATTGGGTGACCAGCAAGAGCCATCCGCGCGACACCCGCACGGGCTCCGTTCCGCTGATCGGATTCCCCGCAGGCTGCCTCTACCGTGCGGGCGCGATCCACGCGCTGGAGAGCGCGGGCCGCAGCTGGCACATGGCCTACACATCCTCCAATCTTTCCGGCATTCAGGCCGCAGTGGCCGCCGGCATGGGTCTGAGCATCCTGTCCGAGATGGCGATCCAGGCCGATCATCGCGTGCTGACCGCGAGGGACGGTTTTGCGCCGATCGACAGGACCGAAGTGGCGCTCGTTGCAGCGCCTGAGGCGAGCCCGGCGACGCTGCGGCTGGCGGACAAGCTCGCGGAATTTTGCGGGACAGTGCAGAAGAAGGCGGCGTGAAACTCGGGCGCTAAGCACGCTGCTTCCAGCGTCGTAGCGCCACCAGAGCCCAGATCGCCTCAACGAGGCCGAACGGCCATGCGCCCTGCAGGAAGCCGTAGACCGAGCCCAGCGCGCACGCTGCTGCAAAGGCCAGGATGAACCATCGGCTGCGATCTTCCAGCGCGTAGCAGACCAGCATGGCGGTGACGGAGAACAGGCCGAAGGCGGTGAGCGCATCCATCGGCGATCAGCCTGCCGCCGCCTAGTAACAGCGCGAGGCAACGATCGCGTGCACCATGTTGTCGCCGAGCACGTGGGCTGTGAAATCCGGTGCGCCGAAGATCTTCGTGAAGGCCTGGTCGCGGATGCTCAGCCCCCCGGCATAGGCGCCGAAGGCGGGCATCACCGCGCGCTCGCCGTCGCTGGCAAAACAGCGCCGTTCGGTGCCGCGGCCGCGCGTGGCGACGCGGGCCTTAGGATGCAGGTGGCCGGCGATCTCGCCGAAAGCGCCGGATGGCTCATGGCGAAAGGCGATCGGGCCGATGCAGACTTCGCTGGCGATGGTGCCGCCGAGATCCGACGGCAACGCCGGATCGTGATTGCCGGCGATCCAGATCCAGTCCCGCCCCGCCTGCATGGCCGTGATGGCGCCGCGGTCGAGGTCGCAGAGACGCTGATGCGCGTCGCGGTCGTGAAAGCTGTCGCCGAGCGCGATCACCATGCGCGGATTATGGCGGGAAATGACAGCAGCCAGGCGCGAGAGCGTGGCGGCGGTATCGTAGGGCGGCAGCAGCACGCCGCGCGCGGCGAAGCTCGAACCTTTTTCGAGATGCAGGTCGGAAACGACGAGCAGGCGCTGCGCTTCCCAGAACAGCGCACCGGAGAGGTCGGCGAGGAGGGAAACGCCGGCGACGTCGAAGGCCGTTGCGCGCGGCCCCTCTTCCTGCAGTGATTGCGCGCGCGTCACGGTATTCCTGTCGCCCCTATTGCATCGCCTCGCGAACCAGCTCATCGGCGGCTTCCGCCAACAGCTCGTCGGCCGCCTCGCCGTATACGGATTCGCGGCCGATTTCCAGCATCACCGGCACCGCGAGCGGTGAGACGTGATCAAGTTCCCGATGGGTGATTCGTCCCTGGATTCGCGCGAGCATATCACCCAATCGCTTGAGGTCGAGCAGGCCGGTGGCGGCGTCGGCGCGCGCAGCGCGCAGCAGCACATGATCGGCCTGGTGCTTGCGCAGGACGTCGTAGACAAGGTCGGTGGAGAACAGGACCTGGCGGCGGCTCTTCTCCTCCCCGGTGAAGCGGCGCGGAATCAGGCCGGAGATCAGCGCGCAATTGCGGAAAGTGCGCTTCATCAGCGCGGATTCGGCGAGCCATGCCTCGAGATCGTCGCCGAGCATGTCCGGCGCAAAGAGGCTTGCGAAATCGATTTTGCCGTTGCGAACCATGTGGGAGACATCGCCAAGGCCCCAGATCGCCAGCGCATATTCATTGGCGACAAATCCGAGCGGCCGGGCGCGGGCGCGCTCGAGCCGGCGCGTCAACAGCATGCCGAGCGTCTGGTGCGCCAGCCGTCCCTCGAAGGGATAGCAGACCATGTAGTGTTTGCCACCGCGCGGAAAGGTTTCGACCAGCAATTCACGCACGGCCGGCACGCGGGAAAAGTCGCGCTGCAGCGACAGCCAGTCGCGCACCTGTTCCGGCAGCGCGTTCCATTGGCGCCGATCGTCGAGCAGTTTTCGCACTCGCTCGGCGAGATAAGTAGAGAGCGGAAACTTGCCGCCCGCATAGGCCGGCACCTTGGCGTCCTTGTCGTTGGCACGGGAGACATAGACCTGGTCCTCCACCAGCGCCTCGTAGCGCACGACTTCGCCCGCGAACACGAAGGTGTCGCCGACCACGAGGCCCTCGATGAAATATTCCTCGATCTCGCCGAGGATCTTGCCGCCGCGGCCAATCATACCGGTGTGGCCGGAACCGCCGCCGCGCGAGCGCACCAGCTTCACCTTCAGCATCGCCTCTTCGACGATGGTGCCGACATTGAGGCGATAGCTCTGCCGCACCCGCGGATTGGCGACGCGCCATTTGCCCTGCTTGTCCTGCTTGATGCGGGCAAAGCGCTCATAGGTCTTCAGCGCGTAACCGCCGGTGGCGACGAAATCGATGATGTCGTCGAAATCGGTGCGGGAGAGATTGCAATACATCGCCGAGGTGATGATCTCGGCATAGAGATCGTCGGCCAGAAAAGGCTCGCCGCAGGCGCAACCCAGAACATGCTGCGCCAGCACGTCGAGCCCGCCGGTGCGCAGCGGCGGGGTATCCTGCGCATTCTCGGCGATGGCGTCGATGGCGACGGCGCATTCCAGCACCTCGAAGCGATTGGCGGGGATCAGCACCGCGCGCGAGGGTTCGTCGAGGCGATGATTGGCGCGGCCGATGCGTTGCATCAGCCGCGAGGCGCCCTTGGGCGCGCCGACATTGATGACGAGATCGATGTCGCCCCAGTCGATGCCGAGGTCGAGCGAGGAGGTACAGACCACGCCGCGCAGCTTGCCGGCGGCCATGGCGTCTTCGACCTTGCGGCGCTGGGCGACGTCGAGCGAGCCGTGATGCAGGGCGATGGCAAGGCCGTCGTCGTTCATGCGCCAGAAATCCTGGAACAGCATCTCGGCCTGGCTGCGGGTGTTGACGAAGATGAGCGTGGTCTTGTTGCGCTTGATCAGCTCGTACATTTCGCCGAGCGCATGCCGCGCGGTGTGCCCGGCCCAGGGCAGCCGCTCCTTCGTATCGAGCATTTCGACGATCGGCGCCGCTGCGCCGCCCGCGACGACAATGTCGGCGGATGTAGGCCGGCCGTCCACTTGCGGCATCAGGAAGCGCGCGAGTTGCTCCGGCTCGGCGACGGTGGCTGAAAGGCCGATGGCACGCAGGTCAGGCGCGATGCGCCAGAGGCGTGCGAGGTCGAGCGAGAGCAGATCGCCGCGCTTGGAGGTGACCAGCGCGTGCAGTTCGTCGAGCACGATGCGCTTGAGCGAAGAGAACAGATATGGCGCATCGTCCGAGGCGAGCAGCAGCGCGAGTTGCTCGGGCGTCGTCAGCAAGATATCCGGCGGATAGCGGCGCTGCCGCTGGCGGCGCGACACCGGCGTGTCGCCGGTGCGGGTCTCGACCTTAATGGGGAGATTCATCTCGGCAATCGGCGCATCGAGGTTGCGGGCGATATCGACCGCGAGCGCCTTCAGTGGCGAAATGTAGAGCGTGTGCAGCCCGCCGGTGCGTTGCACGCCGCGGCCGGTGGAGACGAGGTTCTTGCCATCTGCCGCCATCGGCGAGGAAAGCTCCACCAATGTCGGCAGGAACCCGGCGAGCGTCTTGCCGGCGCCGGTCGGCGCGATCAGCAGGGCGGAGCGGTCATCGCGCGCTTTCGCCAGCAGCGCCAGCTGATGCTCTCGCGCCGCCCAGCCGCGCCCGGCGAACCATCTCTGGAAACGGTCCGGCAGCAGTGCCGCCGTCGCCGGGGGCGCTGTTGGTGTCCAGGAAAAGAGGTCGGGCGACGGCACAGGGAAGAGGTAAGCCGTCGGGGGAGGTTCGTCGAGGGGACCTTCGCCTCTCCCCGCCTGCGGGGAGAGGCACAGGCCGCCTCCGGCGGCCGTCCTTCAAGAACGCCGAAGCGAAGCTTCGGCTATGTCGCATGAGAATGCGATCCGGGTGAGGGGAGCCTCCGCGAACTCACTGCGACCGTGTTTGACGCACTACCCCTCACCCTGCCCTCTCCCCGCGAAGGGCGGGGAGAGGGAGAGGAGAGTTCACGCGAGACCTACTCCGTCACCGGCTTGTCGGAGATGTCCCAGTCCTTGCCGTTGAAGATCGAGATGTAGAGCGTCTTCATCGGCGTGTAGTCTTCCGGCGTGTAGCTGAAGTTGACGCCGTCGAGGAAGTACGGCGAGTGGAAGCCGGCCAGCGTGGTGGCCTGCTTCAGCACATTGGCGCGGGTGAGGTCGTCGCCGCAGCGGCGCAGGATTTCCGCCATGGAGGCGACCTGGCCGTAACCGGCAAAGGCGATGGTGTTGTCGGGATCGACGGTCGGCAGATATTTCTTGCGCAGCTCTTCGAACGCCATGACGTCCGGATCCTTCTCCCAGCGCGGCACGCCGACCTCCTTGGCGTAGCGGATGGCGACGATGCCGGTGGCGTTCTCGAAGCCGGCGGCGGACAGGATCGAGCGGCCGGTCGAGCCGGCCGACAGCAGTTGCAGCGGTTTCCAGCCGAGCTCGACGACCTTGCGGATCGACTGCGACGTCGCCTTGCCGGTGGTGATGTTGTAGAAAACATCGGCGCCGGATTTGGAGAGGTTGATGATCTGGGAGTCGATCGTCGGCTCGGTGAGATCGTAGGTCTGCTCCATGATGACCTTCGCCGTACCGCCCGCCTCTTCCAGCACCTTCTTGAAAGGCCCGAGGAAGTCGCGGCCGAAATCGTCGTTCTGGTAGAGAATGCCGATCCTGGCGTTCGGCTTCACTGCGACGACATGCTTGGCGAGGATGCGCGCTTCGGTCGGATAGAGCGGCAGACCCGCCATGGTCCATTTGAAGTTCTTCGGATCGTTCCACTTGGAGGCGCCGGTGTTGAGCAGCAGCTGCGGCACGCCCTTGGAATTGAGGTACTTGTGCACGGCGGTCTGCGGCGCGGTGCCGAGCGAGCCGAACAGCGCCAGCACTTCTTCCTGCTCGACGAGACGGCGCGTCGCTTCAACGCATTTCGGCGCGCTGTAGGAATCGTCCATGGTGAAGAACTTGATCTTGCGCCCGTTGATGCCGCCCTTCTCGTTCAGCATCTGGAAATAGGCCTCGCCGACGCGGCCGAGCACGCCATAGAGCGAGCCGGGGCCGGAATGCGGCACGGTCTGGCCGAGCTTGATCTCGGTGTCGCTGGCACCGGCGTCGTATTTCTTTTCGGCCGCCCACACGTAGGGCGCGGGCAGGACGGAAGCGGCGATGGCGGAAAATGCGGTGGCGCCGAATTCGCGGCGCGTCTGCTTGTTCTTCATTGTTGTTTCTCCCTGACGGGAGACTTGATCGAACATTTAATTAACGCGAGCAATAGCCGATCCGTCGCAGTCATGCGGCCATTCGGGATGCGCGTAGCGTGTAGACTCAAGTCCTTGTGGCGACCACAACAAGGCCCGGCACGGGAACATTGCTTTCGTCGCGCGGGGATGCTTCTTCCAGATGCGCGAGTCTCAGTCCCGCCGCCGCGACCGCCTCTCGCACATGTGCAGCGGCATGGGCGTAGCGGAGCCCGCCGCCGAGGATGACGCCCTCGCCCGCGTGGGTTTCGGTTGTGAAGGCGAGCAAACCGCCGGGTGCGAGCACGCGATGGGCTTCGCGGAACACCGGCGCGATGTCCGCGACATAGACCATGGCGTCAGCGGCGAGCACGAAATCGGCGCTGGCGTCCGGTTTGCTGACGAGACCCGCCAGCATATCGGCGACCTCAAGCTCGCCATAGAGGCCGGACGCACGCGCCTGCTCGATCATGCCGGGCGACAGATCGATGCCGATGAAGCGGTCGACATTTTTGGCAAAGGCCGCCGCACCAAGGCCGGTGCCGCAGCCGAGATCAATGCCGCGTTTGAAGAAAGCGGGCTTCTTCGCGGCATTGCGCACCGACAGCACCGCCTTGAACAACAGCGACGGGCCGCGATAGTGCAGGTCGTTGAGCAGCGCGTTCTCGAAGCGCGGCGCATACTGATCGAACAACGATTGCACATAGCCGGCCGGCATGGCCGAGAGCGGCTCGGCGCCGAGCTGCATCAGGTGCACCGCAGCGCCATGGCGATCCCCGGGGTCCGCCTCGCGCGCCCTGCGGAAAGCTTCGATGGCCGCCTCGCGCTCGCCGAGCTGCTGCCGGATCTCGCCAAGGGTGAACCAGGCGGAGGCAAATTGCGGCGCCAGCTCCACCGCCTGCTGCAACAGGTCGGCCGCCGCCGGCAGGTCGCCGCGCAGTTGCAGGTCACGCGCGAAATCATAGCGGCGGTCGGCAATCAGATCGCCGGAGGACAGGAACAGGCGGCCGGGCATGGGGCTTGGTGACGGGTGAAAAATCGGGCTCGAGCGCCCTATATAGACGAGATGCGCCCGCAAGACATCCTCACGCCCGTACCGGCCGGCCTCTGCTGCAAGCCCGGCGGCTTCCATATCGACCCGGTGCGGCCGGTGGAGCGTGCCGTGATCACCCACGGCCATTCCGACCACGCGAGGAGCGGCCACGGCGCGGTGCTGGCGACGCAGGAAACACTCGACATGATGCGGCTGCGCTACGGCGAGAATTTTGCTGGCAGCACGCAGGCCGTCGCCTATGGCGAGGAGATCAAGGTCGGCGACGTCAGGATCAAATTTCATCCGGCAGGCCATGTGCTGGGCTCGGCGCAGATTGCCGTCACCTGCAAGGATACCTGCATCGTCGCCTCGGGCGACTACAAGGATGCGCGCGATCCCACCTGCGCGCCGTTCGAGCTGGTCCCCTGCGACGTCTTCATCACGGAAGCGACGTTCGGACTGCCGGTATTCCGGCATGGCGATGCGGCGGAGGAAATCAGGAAGCTGCTGGCCTCGGTCAAACTGTTTCCGGAGCGCGCGCATCTGGTCGGCGCCTATTCGCTCGGCAAGGCGCAGCGCGTGATCGCGCTGCTGCGCGAGGCCGGCTATGACGCGCCGGTCTATCTGCATGGCGCGATGGAGAAGATCACGCACTACTACCAGAGCCGCGGCATCGACCTTGGCGAGCTGCGCGCGGTGCGCGGCACGAAGAAGGCGGATCTGGCCGGCACCATCACGCTGGCGCCGCCATCGGCCACATCCGACCTGTGGACGCGGCGCTTCCCCGATCCCGTCACCGCCTTCGCCTCGGGCTGGATGCGGGTGCGCGCCCGCGCCCGGCAGCGCGGCGTCGAATTGCCGCTGGTGATCTCCGATCACGCCGACTGGGATGGCTTGACCGCCACGATTGCCGCGACCGGCGCCGCCGAAGTCTGGGTCACCCATGGCCAGGAAGACGCACTGGTGCATTGGTGCAAGAGCAAGGGCCTTGCCGCGCGGCCGCTTGATCTGGTCGGCTATGGCGATGAAGACGAGGGCGAAGCGGCTGACGCCGACGAGGCGGAAGCATGAACCGCTTCGCCGAGCTGCTGGACCGTCTCGCCTATGAGCCCGGCCGCAACAACAAGCTGCGGCTGATCACGGCCTATTTTCGCGAGGTCGGCGATCCCGACCGCGGCTATGCGCTGGCTGCACTCACCGGCGCGCTGTCGTTCAGGCACGCCAAGCCCGGATTGATCCGCGACCTCATCACCGAACGCGCCGACCCGGAGCTGTTCCGGCTCTCATATGATTACGTCGGCGATTTATCCGAAACGGTCGCGCTGATGTGGCCGAAGGCACCGGTAGCAGCAGGCCACAACAATCCGCCGCCACCGACCCTCACGGAAGTCGTCACGACGCTGCGCACGCTGGGCAAGACCGAGCTGCCGAAGCAGTTGTCGCGCTGGCTCGACGAATTGGACGAGACCGGGCGCTGGGCGCTGCTGAAACTCGTGACCGGCGCGATGCGGATCGGCATTTCGGCGCGGCTGGCGAAGACCGCGGCCGCGGCGCTCGGCGACAAGGAGGCGCACGACATCGAGCTGATGTGGCCGGGGCTGGCGCCGCCTTATCTCGATCTCTTTGCATGGCTTGAGGGCCGTGGCGACAAGCCGGTCAACCGCGATGTGGCGCCGTTCCGCCCGGTGATGCTGGCGCATGCCATCGAGGATACGGATTTCGCCAATCTCGATCCCGCCGACTTCATCGCGGAATGGAAGTGGGACGGAATCCGCGTGCAGGCGGTGAGCGGCCACGAAGCCAATGGCCATCTGCAGGCGCGGCTCTACTCGCGCACGGGTGAGGACATCACGAAGAGCTTTCCCGACCTCGTGCCGTCGCTACATCTGCCCGGCGCGATCGACGGCGAATTATTGGTGCTGCGCGATGGCCGCGTCCAGACCTTCAACGTGCTGCAGCAGCGCCTCAATCGAAAGGTGGTTTCGCCAAAGCTGATCAAGGAATTTCCCATTCACCTGCGCGCCTACGACCTGCTCGGCGACGACGAGAACGACCTGCGCGAGTTGCCGTTCGCCGAGCGGCGCGAGCGCCTGCAGGCCTTCGTGAAGCAGCTGGACGATCCCCGCATTGATCTGTCGCCGACGGTCGCCTTCGACAACTGGGACGCGCTGGTCGCGGCACGCGCCGATCCTGCCAGCGCCGGCGCCGGCGAGGATGCCGACGCCGTGGAGGGCGTGATGCTGAAGCGGCGCGATGCGCCCTATCTGCCGGGCCGGCCCAAGGGGCAATGGTGGAAATGGAAGCGCGACCCGCATCTGATCGACGCGGTGCTGATGTATGCGCAGCGCGGCCACGGCAAGCGCTCTTCCTACTATTCCGACTACACCTTCGGTGTGTGGACCAATGGCGAGGACGGCGAGCAGCTGGTGCCTGTGGGCAAAGCCTATTTCGGCTTCACCGACGAGGAACTGCTGCAGATCGACCGCTTTGTCCGCCGCAACACCACGGAAAAGTTCGGTCCCGTCCGCCATGTCGTGCATGCGCCGGACCAGGGACTGGTGCTGGAAGTCGCCTTCGAGGGCCTGCAGCGCTCGCCGCGACACAAGTCGGGCGTCGCCATGCGCTTTCCCCGGATCAACCGCCTGCGCTGGGACAAGCCGCCGCGCGAAGCCGACCGCCTGGAGACGCTTGAAAAGTTGCTCGCGAAGCAAAATTCATTACCTCCCCAAAACTGACGGTTTGGGGCGCAATTGCTGCCACAATCGATTGGTATCAAAATCAGGTAGCGAGGGCGGATGTACCTCTCGTGAAGTGAAGGCCTTCAGGGGGACACCCGCGGAGGCCTTTGCTTTTCAGCAGCTACCGACATGATGGCAGCTCACGCCACCATAGGAATTCCTTCTGCTGCGCTACATTAAAATGCGGTAAGCTGATTGACGCACCTTCTCCGGTTCCCCATCTGCCCCGCCGTGCCTATAATGGGCACGCGCACGCGATGGAGATTTCGATGCCGAACGACGTCAGGGATTTGCCGGCCAGCAATGACGGCCTCTACCGCTTTCTGGGCGGCACGCCGCTCGCGGTGGCATTCCGCCTGATCCTGCTGTCAATCCTGGTCGGCGTCGTGCTCGCCGCGATCGGCTTCGATCCCTGGAATATCCTGCATTCCATCCGCATGCTGTTCCAGCGGCTGTGGGATCTCGGCTTCGACGCCATCAACTGGCTGTGGCGCTATTTCCTGCTCGGCGCCGTGATCGTGATCCCGGTCTGGCTGCTGACGCGTGTCTTTGGCAGGCGCTAATCGCCGATAGATTGGAGGCGCTGGCAGCCGATGCAATTGCAATTCGTCGGCTGCGGCGACGCGTTCGGCTCCGGCGGCCGCCAAAACACCTGCTTCCACGTCACGGGCGCCGCGGTCAATTTCCTGATCGATTGCGGCGCCACCTCGCTGCCCGCCCTGAAGCGGCTCGGCATCGCGCGAGATTCGATCGATCTCATCCTGATCACGCATTTCCATGGCGATCATTTCGCCGGGCTGCCGTTTCTCCTGCTCGATGCACAGTTCACGCGCCGCGCGCGGCCGCTGGTTATCGCCGGGCCGCAAGGCATCGAGACAAAGCTGAAGACCGCGATGGAGGTGATGTTCGAGCATTCCTCTAAGACGCAGCAGCGCTTCGAGGTCTCCATCATTGAACTCAAGCCGGAGGAAAGACGCAGCTTCGGCGCTGTGACCGTGACACCCTACCCCGTCGTACACGGCGATTCCGGCGGACCGTTCCTCGCCTATCGCATCGAGGCGGAAGGCCGCATCATCTGCTACAGCGCCGACACCGAATGGACGGAGGCGTTGATACCGGCGGCGCGCGATGCCGACATGTTCATTGCGGAAGCCTACACCTACGACAGGATCGTCAAGAACCATCTCAGCCTGAAGACACTGGAAGCGCATCTCGGCAAGATCAATGCCAAGAAGCTGATCCTTACCCACATGAGTGATGACATGCTGGGCCGAGTGGACAAGCTGCCTTATATTGCGGCAAAGGATGGCATGATCGTCGACCTATAATGGTTGTCTCGTGAACTCGTCTGCAAAAGTCACGACCGCGCAAGTCTTCGCCATCGCCGGGCCCGCGATGATCGCGAACCTGACGACGCCGCTGATCGGCATCGTCTCGACCACCGCGATCGGCCGCCTTGGCGATGCTACGCTGCTTGGCGGCGTGGCGATGGCCTCGGTGATCTTCGACTGCCTGTTCTGGCTGTTCGCCTTTCTGCGCATGAGCACGGTCGCCTTCACCGCGCAGTCGCTTGGCGCCGGCGAGACCAAGGAACTGCACGCGATCCTGGTGCGCGGGCTGATCGTGGCAGCCATCGTCGGCGTCGCACTGATCGCGCTGCAGGTCCCGCTCGCCGCGATCCTGTTCGGTGCGATGGGCGGCAGCGAGGGCGTCACACGCGCGGCAAAGACCTACTTCGTCATCCGCATCTGGTCGGCGCCGCTAGCACTCGCCAATTACGTCGTGCTGGGCTGGCTGATCGGGCAGGCCCGCGCCACACTGGCCCTTTCTGTGCAGATCGCGATCAACGTGATCAACATGATTGCCACGATCCTCCTGGTGCTGGTCGCCGACCTCGGCATTGCCGGGGCCGCCATCGCCGCCGTGACCGCCGAAGCCGCGGGCCTCGCCATCGGCGGCGTGATCGCGCAGCGGCTGACGTCAGGTCATCCGCCGCTCGCCCGCGCGCATTTGTTCGAGCGCGACACGCTGATGCGGATGCTGGCGGTCAACCGCGACATCATGATCCGCACGGCCTCGCTGATTGCGGCCTTCCTGTTCTTTACCGCGCAGGGCGCGCGCTCCGGCGACGTCATCCTGGCGGCGAACGCCGTGCTCAACAACTTCCTCCTGGTCAGCGCCTTCTTCCTCGACGGGCTTGCCAACGCCGCCGAGCAGCTTTGTGGCCGCGCCTGTGGCGCGCGCTCGCGCGAAGCGTTCTCCGGCGCAGTGCGGCTGGTTGTGTTCTGGGGCTTCGTCTTTGCGATCGGGGTCACCGCCACCTTCGCGCTGTTTGGCCCGGCGCTGATCGACATGATGACGGCCAGCGCCGATGTTCGCCACCTCGCCCGCGACTTCCTCCTGTTCGTTATCGCCTCGCCCGTGCTCGCGGTATTCGCCTTCTGCTTCGACGGCGTCTATATCGGCGCAACCTGGGCGCGCGACATGCGCAATTTGATGGTGGCCTCGCTGGTGATTTTCCTCACCGCCTGGTTCGCGCTGCGCGCGTTCGGCAATTACGGCCTGTGGGCCGCCCTGCTGGTGCACTACGCCGCCCGCGGCGGGCTGGAGGCCGCGGCCTATCCGCGGCTGCTCAAGCGGTCGTTCGGATAATTACCGCACCGGCCAGTCTTCGGCTGTCAGCGTCGCCGCATCAGCGCCGACAATCTCCGCCAGCGAATCCCGCCCTGTCCGCAGCAGCGTCGACGACAGGTCGCGCTTGATGTCGTCGACGAGGCCAATGCCCTTGTAGACCAGCGAGGAATACAGCTGGATCAGGCTGGCGCCGGCGCGGATCTTGGTTAGCGCGGCGCCGCCGCTGTCGATGCCGCCGACACCGACCAACGGAAAGGCACCTTCGACGCGCACATAGGTCTCCGCCACCATGCGTGTCGCGAGGCGAAACAGCGGCCGGCCTGACAGGCCGCCCTGCTCGGTGGCACGGCTGGTCTCGCGCAGGGTCGAGGGGCGCGCCAAGGTGGTATTGGCGACGATCATGCCATCGACGCGGCGCGAGCGGGCGATGTGCACGACGTCGTCGAGCTCGGCGAGGCTGAGGTCCGGCGCGATCTTGAGCAGCACCGGCGAGTCGCCGGCGTTCCTGCGCACGCGCTCGCGCGCATCGATGACGCGGGCGAGCAGATCGTCGAGCGCAGCCGATTGCTGCAGATTGCGCAGCCCCGGCGTGTTCGGCGAAGAGACGTTGACGGTGAAATAGCTCGCTACCGGCGCAAAGGTCTCGATCAATTTGACATAGTCGGCGGTGCGGTCCTCGGAATCCTTGTTGGCGCCGACATTGACGCCGACAATGCCGCCGAGATTGGCGCGCGAGGCGAGCCGGCGCAGCACGGCCTCCGCACCGTCGTTGTTGAAGCCCATACGATTGATCACGGCTTCGTCGCGCTCAAGCCGGAACAACCGTGGTCGCGGATTGCCGCCTTGCGGGCGCGGCGTCACCGAGCCGATCTCGACGAAGCCGAAGCCGAGCCGCAGCAGCGCATCGGGCACTTCCGCATTCTTGTCGAAGCCCGCGGCCATGCCGACGGGATTGGGGAAGTTCAGCCCGAAAGCGCGCACCGCAAGATTGGGGGCATCCGGCCTCTGGCGGATCGGCGGCAGCAGCCGCAGACCCTGGATGGCGAGGCGATGCGCATCTTCCGGATCGAGCCAGCGCAGGAGCGGCAGCGAGAAGGCGTCAAAGGCGCGGATCACGAGGCAAGCTCCGGCACGACGTGCGAGCCGTCGGCGCGCGCGCGCAAATCGTGGATCGCAGTCACCGCGCCGAGATCGAGCTCGCCATAGAGATGCGGAAACAGCTCATCATTGCGCGAAGGCTCCCAGCGCAGCGCTTCGCCAAGCGCATCGGCATCCACCGCGACCAGGAACAGCCCGGTCTGTCCGAAGAAATGCTTGCGCGCGGTCTCGGCAACCTGGGAGGCGGTGGAAAAATGGATGTAGCCGTCCCTGGCATCATCGGCGCTGCCGCGGTAGACGCCCTGCCGCTCGGCCTCGCGCCAGGCCGAAGCCGGGCAGATTTTGTAGATCATGCGCAAGCGAGCAATTCCTGCTTGTCCTTGAGTCCAAAGGATTTTCCCGGGAATCCCGGCAACTGCAGGGGACCGTATCGGTGGCCAGCGGCGACTTCAAGCATAAGGGCGCCACCTTGCCGTGCGAATTGCCGGAAGCCGCCGATTGCGCCAATAATTCCCCTGCTCAGATGCCGGGTCTTGCCCATGGCCAAGCAGCCCAAAGCGCGGACGATGCTGACTCACGGCCAGGTCTGGGCTGCGCTCGACCGGCTTGCCGAACGCGCCGGGCTGTCGCCGTCCGGGCTCGCGCGGCGCGCGGGGCTCGATCCCACCACCTTCAACAAGTCCAAGCGTGTCACCCCTGACGGGCGCGAGCGCTGGCCCTCGACCGAATCGCTGGCCAAGGCGCTGGCGGCGACCGGCAGTTCGATCGACAGCTTCGTGCAACTGATCGGCGATCACGGACGCGATATGCAATCGGTGCCGGTGCTCGGCTTCGCGCAGGCCGCCCATCCCGGCCATTTCGACGCGCTCGGCTATCCAGCCGGACGCGGCTGGCACGAGGTCCCGCTGCCCTCGGTCGGCGAGGACCGCGCGTTTGCCCTGCAGATTTCCGGCGATGCGCTGAAGCCAGCCTATCGCGACGGCGACGTCATCGTGGTGGCGCCGCGCACGCCGATCCGCCGCGGCGACCGAGTGGTGGTCAAGACGGTAGCGGGCGAGGTGCTGATCCGCGAGTTGAAGCGGCGCACGGCGAAGGCGCTGGAACTGGCCTCGCTCGACGCCAACGGGCCGGACCGCGCGCTTGCCTCGGATGAAGTGGAGTGGATCGCGCGGATTGCGTGGACGCGGCATTAGACTTCGCGTCAAAGTGCTTGCTGTGTCATCCGCGTTTCATTCTTCTGAGCAAGTGAGGCCCTGATGTTCGATGCTGTCGTGCTGGGAACGGTCGTTACCGACGAAAGCGTAACGCCGGATGCCTATGTTGCGATCGCCGGAGAGAAAATCGCGGAGATCGGCCATGGCTCGCCTCCGGTGGCGCGCACGACATTCGATCGTTCGGGCTCGTTGATCTTTCCGGGACTGGTCGACGGGCATGTGCATACCGGATCGGCGCTGGGTTGGCCGGGTATCGAAGGAACGACGAAGACCGCCGCGGCAGGCGGCGTCACGACCTGCGTCGACATGCCCTATGACGTGCCGGAAGCGACAACCGACGCCGGCATTCTCCGGCGCAAGATCGCGGTCGTGAACGAGACCGCCCATGTGGACGTCGCGCTCTACGGCACCATCCGCAAGCACGATGGCGTTGGGGCGATCGCCGGGCTCGCCGAGGCAGGTGTTTGCTCGTTCAAGCTTTCGACCTACGAATACGACGCCGTCCGCTTTCCCCGGATCGACCACCCGACGATGATTGCGGCGTTCGCGGAGATCGCGCGCACCGGCGTGCCGGTCTCGATCCACAATGAGGATCAGGAACTGGTCGAGAGCCTAAGCGCCGACGCGCGCGCCGCGGGGCAGACGCACGCCTTGATGCATTCGCGCACCCGCCCCGCGCTGGCGGAGACGCTCGCCGACAACGAGATTTTCGAGATCGGACTACATACCGGCGCCCATGTGCATATCGCGCACTCCTCCGTAGCGCGCGGCTTCACCATCGCGGAAACCTTTCGCGGCTACGGCGCCAAGGCCAGCGGCGAGGCCTGCATCCAGTATCTCTGCATGACGGAGGACGATCTCGTGCGCCTCGGCGGCATCGGCAAGTGCAATCCGCCGTTCAGGACGGCTGCC
>Ga0081540_1002007_pt1 | contig 16983 bp, 14 predicted proteins | sample TabmetS2T1R1_FD_71024 | JGI IMG/M metagenome (GOLD analysis project Ga0081540, IMG submission 71024) | Tabebuia heterophylla rhizosphere microbial communities from the University of Puerto Rico - S2T1R1 | ecosystem: Host-associated > Plants > Roots > Rhizosphere ... | reverse complement strand
CTGTGACCATCCCCGGGGCCGGCGTCCCGAGCGGGTTCTGGTTCCCCGGGCGGGGTGTTGGCACCCCCGCCCCGAGCCCCGCCACGCCCGGGCGGGGGGCCGCCACGCCCGGGGCGGGGGCTGCTACGCCCGGGCCTGCCGGGCTCGGGTGAGCAGGGTCTGCGTGAAGGACGTCCACATTCCGCCTTCCTGCTTTGGACATTGGGACCTCCCGGGTTCAAGGCTCGATCGTGAGGTGCCGCAGCTTGGCCGGGTCCGCGACCAGGTTCAGCTCTGCGATCCGGCCGCGTACGATGGTGAACCCGATCACCGCGATCGGGTCGTCGTAGGTGCCGAACAGCGCACCGGCCTCGCCATTGACCAGCACGGGCCGGGCCAGGTTCGCGAACCGCGGGGCGGTGCCGAGCACACGCCGGGCCACCGGCCCGGCCCCGGCCAGTGGCGGGCGCGCCAACGGGCCGGCCGGCCCGGTATCGGTGCGGAAGATCACATCGGGGTCCAGGACCCCCACCAGCGCCTCGAAGTCGCCGGCTCGCGCCGCCGCCAGGAAGGCGTCGACGACCCGGCGCTGCAACGCGGTATCGCGGTCCGGCTGCGGGGCGGCCTGCACCCTGCGGCGGGCCCGGCTGGCAAGCTGGCGGGCCGAGTCCGGGCTCCGGTCGATCACCTCGGCGATGTCGTCGAACGGCACGGCGAAGACGTCGTGGAGCACGAACGCGAGGCGCTCGGCGGGGGTGAGGCTTTCCAGCACGACAAGCAGCGCGAGACCGATCGAGTCAGCCAGGACGGCCTGCTGCTCAGGCTCGCTTTCGTCGGGCTCGCCGACCAGCGGCTCGGGCAGCCAGCTTCCCGCGGAGTACTCGTGCCGTGCCTTGCGGGACCGGAGCATGTCCAGGCTGATCCGCCCGACCACGGTGGTCAGCCATGCTTGCAGGTCATCGATGGCCGCGCCGTCGCTTCGGCTGAGCCGCAGCCAGGTCTCCTGCACCGCATCCTGGGCCTCGCTGACCGAGCCGAGCATGCGGTAGGCGACCGCCTCCAAATGCGGGCGGCTCCGCTCGAACTGCTCGGCCAGCCAGCTCTGGTCAGTCATCTGTCTTCCTCACGTCCCTGAGTCACCTGCCAACAGGACGTTCCGGGACCGCCACATGTGACGCTGCCCCGGCAGGTTGCATTCCCCGGCGGGATCCTTTCAGGTCGGCGGCGCCCCGCAGCGACGGCCGCGGGTAGATTTCTGGCTGCATGCGGCGCGGGCCCGGCGGATCCGGGCGGATGGGAGATCAGTCTCTGACCACGCGGATGCTGCTTCGCGGCGCCCTGGTGGCCGACGGAATCGGCGCCACGACGGTGCCGGCCGACGTCCTGGTCGACGGGCCGGTCATCGCCGCGATCGGTTTGCAAGGCACGCCCGCCGACTGCGATGTGATCGATCTGGCCCCGGGCAGCGTGGTGTGCCCCGGTTTCATCGATGCCCATGTTCATGCCGAAGGCCCGCTGCTGGCGGCCGGGCGGGTCGGCGGCGCGCTCGCGCAGGGGGTGACCACCCTGGTGGTCGGCCAGGACGGGCAATCGTGGATCGGCGCGACGGCGGACACCGCGCGGTACCTGAACGAGTACTTCGCGCCGGTCAACGGCACCCTGGACCCCGCGCGCGACCTCAGCGTGGCCGGCTTCCGGGCCGCGGTGGCCGGGCGGCTGACGCAGAACGTCGCCGTTCTCGCCTCCCAGGGCACGGTCCGGCACAACGTCGCCGGCCTGACGCGTGACCCACTCGGCGCCGGCGAACGGGCGGCCGCGCGGCGTGAGGTCGAGAACGCGCTCGCGGACGGTGCGGTCGGCTTGTCCAGCGGCCTGGACTACCTGCCGAGCAGGTTCGGCGACGCGCAGGAGGTGGCCGACATCGCGCGCCCACTGGCCGAGGCGGGACGCCCGTACGTCTCGCATCTGCGCGCCTACGGCGGCGACGCCGGGTCCGGCCTGGATGAGCTGGTCGCCGTCGGGCGCGGCGCCGGCGTGCGGGTGCACGCCAGCCACCTGTGGGGCATGCCAGCCGACATCGCGGCGGCGCTCGGGCGGGCGGACGCGGCCGGCGTCGCCGTCACCTTCGACATGTACCCCTACCGGGTATCCAGCACGATCCTGGCGTCGCTGCTGCTCCCGCCCGGCCTGCAGGCCCTCGGCCCGGCGCACACGCTGGCCGCGCTTGCCGACCCGCGGCAGCGCGCGGCGCTGCTCACGCAAGAGAAGTTCACCGACACGTTCCTGCACAACGTATATCTGGGCTGTCTGCCTGCCCACGCCGCGGAGGCTGCCGGGAGGCCGGTCACCGAGGCGGCGGCCCGCGACCGGCGGCGGGCGGGCGAGTGGGTCCTCGACCTCCTGATCGATGCCAGGCTCAACGTGGGCGCGCACCTGGACCGGCCGACGCTCACCGACGGCGATCTGGCCTGGCTCGCATCGTCGCCGCGCCACTGCGCCGGCTCGGACGGCATCTACCAGGGCCAGCATCCTCATCCCCGCGGTTACGCCGCGTTCGCCCGGCTCGCCGCGCACTACCTGTCCGGCGGCCGCGAGACCGGGTACCAGCAGGCCGCGCGGCACCTGGCGGCCCACGCCGCCGACGTCTACGGGCTGCGCAACCGGGGCCGGCTCGCCCCCGGCATGGCGGCCGACATCTGCGTGATCGGCCCCGGCGGTCTCACCGCCCACGCCACCTACGCCGCCCCGCTCGAGCGGGCGACCGGAGTGGACCTGGTGATCGTGAACGGCACCGTCACCTGGCGCGACGGCGAGCCGGTGACCGCTCGGTTCCCCGGCCAGTTCGTCAGCTAACGCGGTGTCCCCTAACGTTCACCGGTCTTGCGCTTGTGATCATGACTTAGGGGGTGCCAGAGCGCTACCAATGTCATGATCACGAGGTGCAGAAGGGCTCCGAGTGGCGCGAGCGCAGCGGGACACTAACGCGATCTTGGCCAGCGGTGACGCGCTAGCATGTGCCGCAGGGGGGCCGGACCTCGCCGCCTCCGCAGGCCCAAGTACCGGGGAGGGACCACGATGGCAGTTGACACGTTCATCGCCTACGTCGGGGTGTACGACAACGTCAAAGACGCTGACGCCGACTACGAGCTCGTCAAGGACCTGCACACCAAGGCGAACCTGATCGACTCCTACGACGCCGCCGTGATCGAGCGCCGCGCCCACGGGAAGGTGAAGATCACCAAGAAGCACGAGACGCCGACCCGGGTCGGCGGCGTGCTCGGCGGGGGTGTGGGCCTGGCCACCGGCCTGGTAGTGGCGCTGTTCCCGTTCGCGGCGATCGGCGGGGGCCTGATCGCGCTCACGACTGCTGGCGGCGCGGTCCTGGGCGCGGTCGCGGGTCACGCGGCCGCCGGCATGAGCCGGCACGACCTCAAGGAACTCGGCGAGCACCTCGACGCCGGGCAGGCGGGCCTGGTCGTGGTCGGCGTGTCCGACATGGGGGCGAAGATCGAGCGGGCCATGAAGAAGGCGAGGAAGGTCGAGGCCAAGGAACTGAAGGCCGACACCGCCGACATCGAGGCCGACGCGAAGTCCGCCCAGGCCTAGTACCGCCGTCGGCCGTGCTCGAGGGCATGGACATGCCCGAGACCCGCTACGCGCGCAGCGGGGATGTCATGGTCGCCTACCAGGTGCTGGGCGAGGGCCCTTTTGACGTGGTGGTCGCGCCCAGCTGGGTCTCCCACGTGGAGCTGCAGTGGGAGGCGGCGGGCTGGGCAGCCTTGCTGCGGGGTATCGCCGAACAGGCGCGGGTGCTGGTTTTCGACAAGCGGGGCACCGGCATGTCGGACCGCGTAGCGGGCGCGCCGACGCTGGAGGAGCGCAGCGACGACATCCGGGCGGTGATGGACGCGGCCGGGTCGCAGCGCGCGGCGGTTGTCGGGTTTATGGATCGCGTTCCGATGAGCGTGGTGTTCGCCGCGTCCCATCCCGAGCGGGTGTCGGCACTCGTGTTGTATGGGGGCATGGCACGTGTGCTCTGGGCGCCCGACTACCCGTTCGGAGACACCGAAAGAGAGGCGCGCAACGAGCTCGGGGAGATCATTGACAGTTTCCTGATCCCCGGCGCCGAGGAAGCGATGCTAAGCCGCGACGTTCCGTCCGCTGACCAGGACGAGGTCCGGGCGCTGGCGCGGGTGTTCCGGTATGGCGCCAGCCCGGGCACCGCCGAGGCGCTATACCGGATGAACATGGCCATGGACGTGCGGGAGGTGCTGCCCCTTGTCAGCGCCCCCACGCTGGTGGTGCATCAGCGCGCCGACCCGTGGGTTTCTGTCAAACACGGGCCCTACCTGGCCCAACACATCCCGGGGGCGGCGTATGTGGAGCTGGACGGCTCTGAGCACATCCCTACCGCCGCCACCGCGCCGCGCCTGCTGGCACAGATGCTGCCGTTCCTGCAGGAAGCGGTCACGCGGGAGGCGCCCGAGCCGGACAAGGTGCTGGCGACCGTGCTGTTTTCCGACATCGTCGGCTCGACCGCGCGGGCGGCCGAGCTCGGCGACGCGCGGTGGCGGGAGTTGCTGGCCGCCCACCACGGGCGGGTGCGCGCCCAGCTGGCCCGGTTCCGCGGGGTGGAGCTCGACACCGCCGGGGACGGGTTCTTCGCCCGCTTCGACGGGCCGGCCCGCGCGATCCGCTGCGCACTGGCGATCCGCGACGTCGTGCGCGACATCGGCCTGGAGCTGCGGCTGGGCCTGCACGCCGGCGAGTGCGAGGTGCTCGACGGCAAGGTGGCCGGGATCGCGGTGGCGATCGGCGCCCGGGTGTCCGCGCGGGCGGCGGCCGGCGAGGTGCTGGTGTCGCAGACCGTCAAAGACCTGGTCGCCGGCTCGGGCATCGGCTTCGACGACCGCGGCCCGGCCGAACTGAAGGGCGTGCCGGGGCAATGGCGGCTGTACGCAGTTGCGTCCCTCTAGCCCGCCGGCCGGCTTGCCTGCCTTAGCGGGCCTCGGCGTCGCGGACGCGTTGGACCATCATCTCCAGCAGGGCCCAGGCGGTCTCCGGGTGCTGCATGGCGAAGGGGCGGAACACCCACGCGACGAACAGCAAGCAGCGCAGCTCGGTCTCGGCGGTGATCTTCGCCGACCGGTGGGAGTGGTCGATCAGCGCCATCTCGCCGAAGTAGTCGCCCGGGCCCAGGGTGCGGGCGGGCCGGCCGTGCACGCTCACCGCTGCCCGCCCGGCCATGATGACGCCGAAGCTGGTGCCGGCGCGGTCCTCGTCGGTGATCACCGCGCCGGCGGGGAACGTCCGGTCGCGTGCCTCGCTGGCGAGCTGGGCCAGCTGCTTTTTCGGGAGCATCGAGAACAGCGGCACCTTGGCCAGGACCTCTTCGGGCGTTGTCATGGACCGACGCTACACCTGACGTCGCATGGCGGGCCTAGCCGGCTTGATGGCCGGTGTACAACTGACGGCATGCGGAGGGTGTTCAACTGACGGCATGGGGAGAAGGCGTATCCGAGCAGTTGCGTCAGCCACCGGCGGTGAGATCGTGGAGGCGGTCAGCGACCTTGTGTACCTCCACAACGTTGCCCTTGGCCGCGAAAAACACTTCCGCTGCGGTGAGATGCTCTCGCTGCCCGGCGGTGTCGCCGAGCATATGTTCCACGTCGGCAGCGGCGAGGTGGGCCTGGCCCACGGCATCGGGTTCCTCGTCTCCTGGCTCACACCGTACGGCGTCGGCGATGGCCGCACGGGCGCGACCGGCCTCGCCCGCCGCCGCCGCGAGGAGGCCTTCGGTCTGCAGAATGAGCGACTGCGTCGCCACGTCGTCCGGGGAGCCGTGCCTGCGAGCTACCTCCAGCGCCATCTCCGCCTCCCCGGGTCTCCCGCGTCGCGCGAGCAGTCGGGCATGCAGGCCCGCGACGGTCGAGAGGTAGGAGCTTTCCCCCAGCGCTTCGAGATCGGCCCGGGACCGCGCGTACTCGGCCTCGGCGGCATCCAGATCACCCGCGAGCTCCTCCATATGACCGGTACTCTGCGCGAGGTTCGCCAGGAACAGCCCGTGCCCGACCTCGGCGAGGTGCTGGCGGGCGTCGGCGCCGATCGCCCGCGCCCGGTCGAACCGCCCGCACATCGCATGCATAACGCAGGTGACCTGCTCGGCTTCGGCCCGGGCGCGCGGGTCGTTGCCGGAGGAGGCCACCATCTGGTCAAGCAAAGCGATCGCCTCTTCGGCGGGGGTGGGGCCGAAGAGCACGGTGATCCCCAGCAGGCTGCGAGCACGCGCGATACAGCCCGCGTCGCCGGCCAACTCGCCATGCTTGAGTGCCTGTTCGAGCAACTCCGCGCTGCGGGCAAGGTATCCGCGGACGCAGGCCAGGTCGCCTTGGACAAGGTAGACCTGTGCCAGACCATGGTCATCACCCCACTCACGGAATTGACGTGCAGCCTGTCGCAGGACCTCCTCATTGTCTGCGGCACGGAAATCGGCTGTGAGGGTGCTCTGCCGGCACATCAATACCTTGGCCAGGACGGCCTGCCGCGGATCCGCGGCGCCGACGGCTGCCTGCAGCGCTTCCTGCGCACGATCGATCTCACCCAGCTCTTGCCGCTGCGTGGTGAGGCTGAGCAAGCATTCCACCCGGTAAGGGTCATCCGGCTCGAGCATGGCGGTCGCTCGCTCCAGCAGCGATGCCGCGGCCGCGATGTCGGACAGCTGGAGCCGCTGGGCCGCGGCTGCCAGCTTCCGGGCTGCCCGGTCGGCAAGTTCGCGTACGCGGCCGGTGGCTGGGCCGAGCTGCACGAGGTATTCCCAGGCCGACGCGAGGTGGTGGCCCACGATCTCGTCCGGCACGGCATCGCTGTGGGAGGCGGACAGCCAGTCCGCCAGCTGCTCGTGCCAGTCGGCGCGGCTGGCCTTTGCGAGCCCGTCATAGGCCGCGTCGCGGACCAGAACGTGCAGGAACCTGTACGCCGACAGCCCCGGCAGGTCGGTTGCCGCCGCCCGCAGCAGTTCCTTGCGGACCAGCTGGCCGAGCACCCGCCGCACCTCAGCCAGCGGAGTGCTGGTAAGGGCCGCGATCGCTTCCGCGTAGAAGACCGTTCCGATCACGGCGGCGCAGCCGACGATGGCGCGCTCGTCGTCGTTCAGCCGGTCGATGCGAGCGGCCAGGAGCGCGGACACCGACGGCGGCATCGCCCACCGGATGTCTGCGGGCGGGCCGCCGATCCAGGTGGCGACGCCGTCCTTGAAGTCAGCATGACCCTCGTCGACGAGCATCGCCACCATCTGCTCGACGAACAGCGGGTTGCCGCCGCCCGCATCGACGATACGGCGCCGTACCTCCTCAGGCAGGTCGTGCTTCTCCACGAGGCTGATCGCGGCGGTCTCGTCTAGCGGCGACAGCAAGACGGCCGTCGCGTTGAGCTTCCCGCCCCCCCAGCTCGGACGGCTTTCGTAGAACTCGGGGCGGGCCAGGCCGACCAGCATGATCGGCGAGTCCCGGCTCCAGTCAGCGACGTGCTCCAGGACATCGAGCAGCCCCGGTTGCGCCCAGTGCAGGTCATCGACCACCAGCACCACCGGCTGCCGCCGGGCGAGTTGCTCGAGGAACACCCGCACCGCCCAGGGAACGTCCTCCGGCACGGTCCCGTCGCGGTCGAACCCGGTGAGCGCGAGCAACCGTGTCACCACGTTCGCGGCATCGGGACTGTTGCCGAGCGTTGCGACGAACGCCACCTCGGCAAGGTCGGCCGGCTCATCGCCGGTCAGGCCGACGGCGCCGAGCACGGCCTCGCGCAATGGCCAGTAGGTGGCGCCCTGGCCGTAAGACAGGCAGCGTCCCATCAGCACCGTCGCATCTCTGACCGTCGCGACGAACTCCTCGGCCAGTCGGCTCTTCCCCATGCCGGCGGTGCCGAGGATGGTGACGAGCTGGCAGGTGCGCTCGCCGATCACCCGCCGAAACGCGTCATCGAGCAGCCGCAGCTGCAAGTCGCGGCCGACGAACAGGTTCCTGGCCCGGCCCCGCGGCGCTCTCGCCGATCCGGCGACGTCGAGCAGCCGCCATGCAGCGGTCGGCGCAGCCTTGCCTTTCAGCTTCAAGGGTTCGACCGGCTCGGCAGCCACCTCGTCGCGGACCAGCCGGTATGTGCTATCGCCGATCAGCACCTCGCCCGGGCCGGCCACCTGCTCCAGGCGCGCGGCGACGTTGACCGCATCGCCGGTCGCCGACGAGCCGCCGGCGCGGCTTCGCCCGACGATGACCTCGCCGGTGTTGACACCGATGCGGATCTCCAGCGTGACGGCGAGGTCGCTCTGCAGCTCGCCATTGAGGCGTGTCAGTGACGCGCGCATGTCGGCAGCTGCACGGACCGCGCGAGACGCGTCGTCTTCGCGGACGCGCGGCACTCCAAACAGGGCGACTACGGCATCACCGATGAACTTTTCGACGGTCCCCTCGTGGCGTTCGATGACCGCCCGCATCGTCTCGAAGTAACGGCCGGTGACGGACCGCAGCGCCTCAGCATCGAGGGATTCGCCGAGAACGGTCGAGCCGACCAAGTCAGCGAAGATGATCGAAACGTTCCGGCGCAGCTCCGGCACCACATCCGGCTCGTCGTTCAGCGGTTGCCCACAGGCCAGGCAGAAACGGGCCCGCGCCGGGTTGTCCTCACCGCACGCTCGGCACCCCCCCATGAGATAACGATAGGGCGTCGACCGGCACACCGCCTGCCAGCGTCACTGAGCCTGGCCATCGTCTGGCGGCGCGATCCGTGGCTCCTCGCCCGGCGTGCCGTGCAACAAGGCCGGCCGTGCCGCGAGCCGCGCCGTGACTACCCGGGCTGGGCCCGGATGCCGTAGCTGCCGAGAGACGGCTCAAGCAGGTCGAACGCCTGGGTGGCGGCGTCTGCCAGCACGGCACAGATCTGTTCGCGTGGCTCCCCGGCCAGGCTGCGCCGGCTGGCCTCGGCAGCCAGCACGCGGTACACCGAAGCGAGGAGGGCCGCCACCAGCCGCTGCTGCGGGTTGTCGGTCCCGGTCTCAGCGGCGATGGCGTCGCCGAGTGCCTGCTCGCGCTGGTCCAGCATCTCCCGCACGCGGCCCGTCAGCACGGGGCTGCCGAGGATCATCGAGGCGAAGGCCGGGCTGGACAGCCCGAGCGTGGGCTCGGCCCTGGCGACGGCTTCGGCGTAGTCGCGGCGGATTGCGGCGAGCATGCTCTCGCCGGGGGCACGGGCGGCGATCACGTCGGCCAGGTGACGGATCACCGCCTCGGCGCGGTCGAAGACCAGGTCCTCCTTGCGCGGGAAGTAGTTCGTCACGGTCATCTTGGCCACGCCGGCCGCGTCCGCGACCTGGGCGATCGTCACCTCGTCGAAGCCGCGGGTCACGAACAGCCGGGTCGCGATGTCCGAGATCGCCTGCCGGGTCTCCTGCTTGCGCCGTTCGCGCAGTCCGGGCGCCACAGCGTTAGCCTAGCTCGAATTTAGGTCAAATACAAGATTAGTCTTGACATAAGTTTATGTCTGACCTAAGTTGGTGATATGGCAGCGACACAGACCCAGAACCCCGAGACGGCCGCGATGCCGGGCCACCGGCGCCAGGCACCCGCAGGTCCCGCACCCGCGGGCCGCACGCCCGCGGATCGCCGTCCCGACATCGCCGCGGCGCTACGGCCGCTGGTCATCGACATCGGCATCCCGGTCGGCACCTACTACCTGCTGCGCGACGGGTTCGGCGTGAGTCTGTGGCTCTCCCTGGCCCTGAGCAGCATCGGCCCCGCCGTGCGCGCCATCGCCGGCCTCGTGGCCAAGCGAAGCCTGAACCTGCTGGCCGCGCTCATGCTGGCCGTCAACCTGGCGGGCATCGGGGTCAGCTTCCTGAGCGGCGACCCGCGGACGATGATCGCCAAAGACTCGATCGTCAGCAGCGTGATCGCGTTCGCCATCCTCGGCTCGGTCGTGCTGCGGCGCCCGCTCATGTCCGCCGGTCTCAGGCCGATCATGACCAAGGGAAATTCAGAACGGATGGCGGCGTGGGACCGGCTTTCCATGACCTCGGGCCGGTTCCGCCGGCTCGAACTGGCCTTCAGCACGATCTGGGGCCTGGTGCTGCTGGCCGAGTGCGCCGCCCGCCTCGTGGGCGCCTACACCCTGCCGGTTCCGACGATGGTGTGGCTGAGCACGGTCATGACGCTGGGCGCGATCACCGTGGCCATCACGGTCGGCGGCATTGCGGCGGGGCCTATTCAGAAGATGATTGACGCCGAAGCGGCTGCGTCCTGACCGGAAGGGATCCCCGCCATGCGCGGCACGGGCATCAACTATGACACCGGCTTCTACCCGGGCGGCCACAGTAGCCGCGAGCACTTCGACGTCGGCGTCGTCCGCCGCGAGATGAGTGTCATCGCCAGGAAACTGCGGTGCACCGCCGTGCGGATCTCCGGCGGCGAGCCCGCGCGGCTCAGCATCGCCGGCGAGCTCGCCGCGGCCGAGGGGTTGGAGGTGTGGTTCGCGCCGTTCCCGTGCGAGCTGACCACCGACCAGCTCGTGCCGCTGTTCGCCGAGTGCGCGGACCGCGCCGAGCACCTGCGCCGGGGCGGCGCGAACGTCGTCCTCGTGACCGGCTGCGAGCTGACGCTGTTCGCGGCCGGGTTCCTCCCCGGCGGCACGGTCTATGAGCGGATTGAGGGCCTGAAGTCCGGTGGCCAGCAGCTGCACGCCGCGTTCGCCGCGCTGCCCGGCAAGCTGAACGGTTTCCTGGCCGCGACCGCCGAGGCGGCCCGCAGCCGGTTCGGCGGCCCGCTGACCTACGCCTCCGGCATGTGGGAGCCCGTCGACTGGCGCCCGTTCGACGTTGCCGCCGTCGATGCCTACCGCGACGGGGGCAACGCCGGCACGTTCCGGTCCGAGCTGCGCAAGCATTTGCAGCACGGCAAGCCGCTCGCGGTCACCGAGTTCGGCTGCTGCGCCTACGCTGGCGCCGGCGACCGGGGCGGCCTGGGCTGGGCCATCCTCGATACCAGCAGCGACCCGCCGCGGCTGGACGGCGACTACGTGCGGGACGAATCCGAGCAGGTCAGGTACCTGGACGAGCTGTGCGACATCTTCGCCGCCGAGGGTGTGGACCTTGCGTTCTGGTTCACCTTCGCCGGCTACGGGCTCGTACACCAGACCGGTCCCCGCCGCGACCTGGACCTGGCGAGCTACGGCCTGGTCAAGATGCTGCCGGGCGGCCCCGGCACCGGCTATGAGGGCCTCGGCTGGGAACCCAAGCTCGCATTCGCCGCTCTGGCCGCGGCTGGACAGCCTACTTAGGTTTGCCTTACCTTAGTCCGCGTGACTTGGGCTGACGCTCTTCCGAACTTTCTGATCGGTCTGCGTGAGGGCCTGGAAGCGGGGCTGGTTGTCAGCATCCTGCTGGCAGCGGTGCGCAAGACCGCGTCCAACGGCGCCGCCGGGGGCCGCCGGTTGTCGTCGGCGCCGGTCTGGCTCGGTGTGCTGGGCGCGGTGATGGTGGCGGGCAGCTTCGCGGCGGTGCTGACGTTCTCGACCAGCGAGCTGTCGAGTCGGGCACAGGAGGCGGCCGAGGGACTGCTGAGCGTGCTCGCGGTGGGCCTGGTCACCGCCATGGTGTTCTGGATGCGCCGCGCCGCGGCCGGCCTGTCGGCGCACCTGCGCGGCGAGGTAGAGCGCGCTGTGATAGTCGGCGCGGGGGCGCTGACGGTCACCGCCTTCCTCGCGGTTGGCCGGGAGGGACTGGAGACGACCCTGTTCCTCTGGACGGCAGCGCGCGCGTCGGGGACGACGGCGGCGCCGCTGGCGGGCGCCGCCCTTGGCCTGGCCGCCGCCGTGACGTTGTGCTGGCTGCTGTACCGGCAGGCGGTGCGGCTGAACCTGGGGGCGTTCTTCGCCCGGACCGCGATCGTGCTGATCGTGATCGCCGCGGGGGTGCTGGCTCATGGCCTGGGCGACCTGCAGGAGGCCGGCCTGCTGCCGGGACAGCGCTGGATCGCGTTCGACCTGACCGCGCACGTGGACCCGGGCTCGTGGTGGGTCTCGGTCATCACGGGAGCCACCGAGCTGTCGCCGCGGATGACGGTGCTGCAGGTGGTCGCCTGGGTCGCCTATCTGGCGGTGGTGATCCCGGCGTTCGTGCACGCGGGCCGCCCGGCCGCCGCCCCGGCCGCGCCGCCGGCGGCCCCGGCCCCCACATCGGCCCCCGCCGCGTCGCCAGCGGCCCCGGCCCCCGCACCGGCCCCGGCCGCCCGGCGCTGGGCGGCGTCGGCCCGGTGGGAGAGGCTGGCTGCGCGCCGGCCGTGGGCGGTGGCCGGGGTGCTGGTACTGGTCCCGGCGCTGGCGGCTGCGGCGGCGATCGCGGTGCTCCCGTCGGCCAGTGCCGCGGCCGTCACGGGGGTGACGGTGACCCGCACCGGGTGCGCGGCGGACTGGAGCTCCGCCCGGCCGGGAACCCAGACCTTCACTGTGGCCAACAGGTCGGGTCAGCCCGGTGAGATCAATCTCAACAACGCCGCCGGCGGGGTGGTCGCCGAGATCGAGACGATCGGCCCCGGGACCACCGCGGAGATGACCGCCACCCTGGGCAGCGGCTCCTACACCTTCAAGTGCTACCTGGCCGGGCAGGCGGTGACGAGTTCGGAACCGGTGCAGGTCGCCGGGAAGGCGGGCGCGCGCGCCCCGGCGGCGGTGAAGCCGGTGACGATGGCCGAGCTGGCCGGGCCGAACCGGGCCTACCAGGCATACGCCGCCCGCCAGCTGGCGGCCCTCGCTGGCGAGGTCACCAGGATCGAGGCCCACCTGCGCCGCGGCGACCTGGTCGCGGCGCGGAAGGCCTGGCTGGCCGCGCAGATGGACTGGGAACGGGTGGGCGCGTCCTACAACAGCTTCGGCGCCGCGGGTGTCGCGGTGGACGGCCTGCCCGACGGCCTGCCCGGCGGCGTCCACGACAAGGACTTCACCGGCCTGCACCGGCTCGAGTACGGCCTCTGGCACGACCAGGACATCGCCTCGCTGCTGCCGGTCGTGCACCGGCTGGCCCGCGACGTCGCCACGGTCCGCAAGAACCTGACCTCGGCCGACATCGCCGGCGATCCGGCCAACCTGCCGCTTCGCGCGCACGAGATCCTCGAAGACGCGTTGCGCGATCACCTGTCCGGGATCGACGATCAGGGCGCCGGGGCGGCCTACGCCGAGACCTACGCCGACCTGCAGGCGGCCCGGGCCGTGCTGGACGATTTGTCGCCGCTCATCTCGGTGCGGGCGCCGAAACTGCTGCCCGCCGCCCGGGCCCAGCTGGATGCGCTGCAGCAGGCCCTGCTGTCGGCCCGGGCCGGCGGGCAGTGGCAGGCACCCGGCACCACCGCGCTGGCCGCCCGGCAGCGGGTGAACGCCACCATCGGCGTCGTGCTGGAAACCCTGTCGTCCGTTCCTGACCTGCTCGAGATCCCACTCACCCACTGACCCGACCACCGGAGGGCTGCCCATCCATGCACGAGCCGCGGAACCGAGTCCGGCCATGAACGTCAGCCGTCGCAACTTCCTCAAGGGCGCCGCCGCAGGCACCGCCGGAACCGCGCTGACCGCCGGGGTGCTCGCCGGCGGCGCCCGCGCCGACGGCGGCACCGCGCACGGCACCCCGGCGGCGGCCTCGTACCCGTTCCACGGCACCCACCAGGCGGGGGTGCTGACGCCGGACCCGGCGGACAAGCAGGCCTTCGCCTGCTTCGCCGCCTTCGATGCCACGGCCGACAGCCGGGCTGCCCTGGCCGGCCTGATGCGCGCGCTCACCAGCCGGGCCCGGTTCCTCACCTCCGGCGGCACTCCGCCCGACCTCGGCCCGGGGCGGCCGCCGCCCGACAGCGACGTCCTCGGCCCCGCCGTGCCCGCGGACGGCCTGACCGTGACCGTGTCCGTGGGATCGAGCCTGTTCGACGGCCGCTACGGACTCGGCGACCGCAAGCCGCGGAAGCTGACGCCAATGCGGGCGTTCCCCAACGACTCGCCCGACCCCGCCTGGCTGCACGGCGATCTCCTGCTTCAGCTGTCCGCCCACCATCCGGACACGATCCACCACGCGATCCGCGACATCACCCGGCACACTCGCGCGGCGATGCAACTGCGCTGGAAGATGGCCGGGTACAACTCCCCGCCGCGCCCATCGGGGACATCGCGGAACCTGCTCGGGTTCAAAGACGGCACCGCCAATCCCACCGGCGGCCTCGCGGGCAGCCTGGTCTGGGTCGACGACCCCGCCGAGCCCAGCTGGGCCCAGGGCGGGTCCTACCAGGTAGTGCGCCTGATCCGGATGCTGGTGGAGTTCTGGGACCGGGTCTCCATCAACGAGCAGGAAGGCATGTTCGGGCGCCGCCGCGACAGTGGTGCACCGCTGGATGGCAGCAGTGAGTTCGACACCCCCGACTACGCCGCCGACCCGGAGGGAAACGTGATCGCGCTTGATGCCCACATCCGGCTGGCCAACCCCCGCACACCGGCGACCGCGAGGCAGCGGATCGTCCGCCGCTCGTACAACTACGACCTCGGCGTGGACGTGAACGGCAACCTGCAGGCCGGCCATATCTTCGCCGCCTACCAGCAAGACCTGCAACGGCAGTTCGAGACCATCCAGAAACGGCTGATCGACGAGCCGCTCGTCGACTACGTCCAGCCCTTTGGCGGCGGCTACTTCTACACGCTCCCCGGAGTCCGGGACAGCGGCGACTGGTACGGGCGGGCGCTCCTGGCCTGACCGCCGGGCGGACCAGCCGACAGAACCGGCTCGGCGCGGCCTCCCTCGGTGTCGGCAGGCTGACAGCACCTGTGTCGGCGACGCGACTGACAGTTACCTCGCGGCCTGCGCACGCTGGCAACAAGCGGCCGCCGACCGCGCTTCGGCGTGGGGGCCGCAGGAGCGATCACGAGGAGGTCGTCATGCTGTGCATCCGCCGCCTGGCCGTCCTGCTGGCCGGGCTCACCGCCGCCATGCTGGGGTCCGTCGCGAGTGCGACCGCCGCGTTCGCCTGGCCAGACCCGCCGGGCGAACCTGGAGGCGTGTACCCGCTGCTGCCCACGCCTCCCGTCATCACCCGCACTGTCACCCACACCGTCGTCACCGGGGGCATGCCCGGCTGGCAGATCACCCTCATCGCAGTCGGCGCCGCGGTCCTGGCCGCCGCCATCGCGGTCGCCCTGCACCGGGCCTGGGCAGCGCGGCGGCACGTGACCGCCAACGCCGCCTGACGGCATCGCCGCCCTTCGCCGCCTGCATTTCTGGTGCGTTCCGACGTATCCTCGAATCGCCTTCTGAAAATGTAAAGAGCAGCCGATGAGTGCGCTCTGAATAAGCAATATGATCCATGATCACAAGCGATATGGTCGATGGTCGCCAACCATGGCTCACCGCCTCAGCTGTTGCCATGGCCGGATATCGCCGCTGGTAAGTGCGTGGGTATTGTGTGCCAGCACACCCGCCCGGGGCTTGTTCGAGGACGCGAGGCCACGCGCTGGCCGCCCCGAAGTGGGCCGTCAAGTCGCTCGCCTGGGATGGAAGCAACGGGATACTCTGGCCAAGTCCGTGGGGCGGTGCCCACGGGTGCTGGCGCTTGAATGCTCGGCGGCAGAGATTCTCGACGCGCCGTGCGGGGCGGCGGGCAAGCCTGGGTACCCGTGAAGGTACCCGCCCGGGGGGAGTCGGCGATGACGACTGACGTGACGGGCATCTTGCGCCAGACCAGCCTGCTCCGTTCGGTGCCGGACGAAGACCTGAAGAAAGTCATCGCGACAAGCCGGCTGCGGGTCTTCCGGCGGGGCCAGGTGGTATTCATCACCGGTGAGCCAGGCGACACGCTGGTCGTGGTCGTCTCCGGCCGCGTCAAGGTCGTGGTTCGGTCCGCAGACGGTGGTGAGCTGACGCTGGCGATCATCGAGCCGGGCGGCGTGTTCGGCGAGCTCAGTATCGCCGATGGTGGGCCCAGGTCCGCGGATGCCGAGACGTTGGAGGCATGCCAGCTGCTCTTCGTCCCGGGCGAAACGATCCGCGACATCTGCGCGCGCGTGCCGCCCGCGGCGCACGCGCTGATCAATTTGATTGCGTCTAGCCTCCGGCGGCTCACCGAGGCGGCGTCCGACCTGGTCTTCCTGGATTTGCCTCGCCGTCTGGCGAAGGTGCTGCTCAGCCAGGCGCCGGGTGAGGATGGCGGGATCCGCTTCGGTTTGAGTCAGCAGGAACTCGCGCACCGGGTCGGGGGGACCCGGCAGAGCGTGAACGCTGCGTTGCGCGGGTTCGAACGGCGGGGCTGGGTTGAGGTGCACGAGCGGGCCGTGACGGTGAGGCAGCCGGCGGCGCTGGGCCGGTTCGCCGGTAACGAGGTGTCGGCAGGCTGACGGCGGAGCTGTCGCCCGGGTGACCGACAGCCGTCCCGCGGGTGGGCACGCTGGCGGTAGCTGGTCATTTCGGGGGACCAGGAACCGCAAGGAGGTCGTCATGAACCCCATTCGCACCATCCGCCGCGTGGCCGTCCTGCTGGCCGGGCTGGGGGGCGCCGTGCTGGCGTCCATCGTCACCGCAACGGCTGCATTCGCCACACTGCCGCCACTGCCCGGCACGGACACGCACCCGGCGCCGGCGCCGGCCCACGTGCACGTTGTGCAGGCAGGCGGCATGCCCGGCTGGCAGATCGCTCTCATCGCAGTCGGTGCCGCAATCCTGGCCGCCGCCATCGCGGTGCTCCTGGACCGGGCATGGGCAGGGCGGCGGCACATGACCGCACGCACCGCCTGACCACAGGCACTGAACGGGTGCCAGCGAACATCCTCAACATGCCGGCCGCCGGGCCAGCCGATACCAACCGCGTATCGGCTGGCCCAGACCGTGTATCACTGGGACACGACGTGAGCTCACGTGTTCGCCCGGAAACCGGTTCGCAAGAAGGCGGCACCGCCGGCGCAGCCCCCGTGGAGTTCTTATGCGTACGGGGGCGCGTC
>Ga0081540_1002006_pt1 | contig 16989 bp, 13 predicted proteins | sample TabmetS2T1R1_FD_71024 | JGI IMG/M metagenome (GOLD analysis project Ga0081540, IMG submission 71024) | Tabebuia heterophylla rhizosphere microbial communities from the University of Puerto Rico - S2T1R1 | ecosystem: Host-associated > Plants > Roots > Rhizosphere ... | reverse complement strand
CACCCTGGACGAGCTGCTCGCAGCGCGGGAGCAGCTCGGCCTGCAGCTGGTGCCCACCGTGCGCGAGCGTGCGCAGACCGTGGGCCTCGAGCTGCTCGACCTGGGCGTCAAGGACCTCGTGCTCCCGGGGGAGATGAAGACCCTGCTCAACCGGGTGATCGAGGCCCAGAAGGAGGCCGAGGCCAACGTCATCCTCCGCCGTGAGGAGACCGCGGCCACCCGGTCGATGGCCCAGACCGCGAAGGTCCTCGCGGAGAACCCGCTGCTCGTCCGCCTCAAGGAGCTCGAGGCGTACAAGGAGCTGGCCGCGAAGGTGGGCCAGGTGCACGTCGTGCTCGGCGACGGCGCACTGCCGCAGCTGCAGCTGAAGTCGTGAGAGGGGGCCCGCCCGGAATCACCCGGGCGGGCTCCTCGTTGTGGAGCCCCCTGGCCCAGCTGGCAGACGCACCGGCGTCAGAAGCCGGCCAGTCCGGATCCGGTCAGGGCGCCCGCATCGAGAGTCCACGCTGAAGATCCTCGAGTGGGAATCGTCGTCGGGATCGAGGCGGCCGCAGCCCCAGCAAATCCTGGGAGGGGCACGAGAAGCTCCGGCGGGATGACGGGCCAGGGCCCGTCCGAGCGTCACGCCGCCTGGGCGCTGACGCCGCGCTCCCGGGCCGGAACGGAGCAGAGGAGGAGGAGGCGCTCGCCGCGGGCCTGCTCGACCCCGAGCTGGCGGAAGTACTCCCCGGTCGTGCCGTAGCCCTCGTCCACCATCCGCCGCCAGTCCGCGCCGCAGCCGGCGAGGCGGGGGAGAGCAAAGGGACACTGTGCGCCTCCGGTGGCCCCGAGCCACGCCCGGGCCGCATCGGCGAGCGGAAGCACGTCGGCGCGGAAGGAGGCGTCGCGGGCGGGCTGGACGTCGGCCCAGAAGTCGTGGGCCGTCCGGACCGCAAATGGCGTCCCGGCGGTGGTGAAGAGCAGCAGGCGCCGTCCCCGGCTTTGCTCCTCGTCGCGAGCGTCCACGGTGAACTGCTCGAGCACCGCTGCGCCGCTCTCCTCGTCCCGGGCCGCGCTCAGGCCCAGGTACCGTGCCTCCCGGCGTTCCGGCCCCACCGGCAGTCGAACCCGCGCCACGAACAAGAAGGCCTTCGGCCCCTCGCCGTCGTGCGCCAGGTAGAGGAGGTCACAGCGAAGGAGCTCGTTCTCGAGCGCCGCGCGTCCGGCGTTTCCGCCCTGGCCCAGCACCCGATCCAGCGCTTCGACCACGTCCTCGGTCCAAGCTCCCTTCTCGTGCCGCGTCACGAAGATGTCGCTCATGGGAACGCGGGGACTCAGCACATGTGATGCCAAGTGCGGAACGAGTGGAGTCGCGGGGTTGCGCTGGCGGCTGTTGCACCGGAGGCAACTCTCCGCGGTGGTTGAAACATGCCACGCCGCAAATGGACACAGCGGAGGCCGCGGGAACGGCCACCGTTCTCGGGGTTTCAGGGGGTCGGGGACCCGCCGGCGACCGACGCGGCCTACTGCGGCCCGGGAGGCTGCCGGCGGGCCGGACCGGGCGCGACCTGGGCCGTCTGCACGTTCCGGCCCGCGGGCACCTCGTCGAGCCGGTTGCCGCGCGGGCTCAGCGTCGCGCTCCAGCTGAGCGTGATCTTCCCGGAGAGATCGGTGACCGTCGCGCCGTAGTGGCGCTCACCGTTCGCGTAGGTTCGCAGGTACAGGAAGTCGTTGCGGCCGCGCAGCTGGTCCTCGTCGTAGTCCGACGAAGAGCGGGCGTAGGAGATCAGGCTCGCCGCCGCGTCCCGCCTGCTCCTGCGCAGCACCAGCGAGGCGTAGGGCCTCGCCGTCGGATCGTCAGGCTCGAGCGAGAAGCGCGCCGTCCTCCGGTCGTAGACGATGAAGCAGAACTTGCCCGGGTACCGCGTGCGGGGCGGCGCGGTCAGCTCCGAATTCCCCATGAGATCGTTGTCCCGCACCTCGACCCAGACGCGGTGACAGATGGTGCCCTGCGCCCACGCACTGCTCCCCTGGAGCAGGGTCACGAGCAACAGCAGCCCCCCGATTTGACCCACCCGACCTGGACCTGAACCCATCGGAATCCCTCGCGACACGTGGATCGGCGCGGAGGGGATCTGCACGAACCATGCAGCGGAGAAGATCACTCCGACTGGACGAACGGGCAGGGCTCCCTGGCATCCGGGAGGCCACGGCGCTAGCGTCCGCCGGTCGTGCCGCTTCCATCGGCCAGCGCCCGCAGCCTTCCGGTGACCGACCGGGTCGCGGCGCTCTGCTGTTGCTGTCGTTGAGGGGCTGACGAGCCGGGGGGCGTTCCCCTGCGCGCTGCTCTCGCCCCTTTGCCCCCGCTCTCGCACCCTCGCCGTTAGAGGAGCCGCCGATGGATCACTCCGCACGCGTTTACGAGGACATCACCCAGCTGCTCCCGGACGAGGAGAACCCCTCCCCGATCGTCCGCCTGAACCGGCTCGTCCCGGAGGGCTCGCAGCTCTGGGCCAAGCTCGAGTGGATGAACCCCTTCGGATCGGTGAAGGACCGGGCCGCCTGGTGGATGGTCCGGGATCTGGAGAAACGGGGCGAGCTCGGGCCGGGCAAGCCGGGCCGGGGCATCGTCGAGCCCACCAGCGGCAACACCGGCCTCAGCCTCACCGCCATCGCCGGCGTCCGCGGCTACCCCATGCTGGCGGTCGTTCCCTCGAAGGTCCCCGAGGAGAAGAAGGTCCTCCTCCAGGTCTTCGGGGCGAAGGTCGAGGTGGTGCCCGACGCGCTCTGCCCCCTCCCTGGCAGCGAGGACGGAACCATCGGCCTGGCCAAGACCCACGCCAAGGCCTCGGCCCACCGCTACGTGATGCCCAACCAGTACGCCAACGAGCAGAACGTCGAGGCCCACGTCCGTACCACCGGCCCGGAGATCTGGCGGCAGACCCAGGGCAAGGTGACCCACGTCTTCACCTCGCTCGGGACCTGCGGCACCGTGACGGGGCTCAGCAAGTTCCTCAAGGCCAAGAACCCCTCGGTGAAGGTCATCGCCGTGCAGCCCAGCCCGGGGCACGACGTGCCCGGGATCCGCAACGTCTCGGAGCTCGACGTCTCCCAGCTCTACGACCCGAAGCTGGTGGACGAGGTGCTGGAGATCGACTTCCAGCTCGCGTACACCGTGGCCGCGGAGCTGGCTCGCCACGAGGGCCTGCGCGCCGGTCCGAGCTCCGGGCTCATCTTCGAGGGAGCCCGGCGCACCGCCCAGAAGGCCCCCGTTCCCTGCGGGGTGATGATCTTCTGCGACGACGTCTACAAGTACGCATCCAACATGTTGAAGCACGTGCCCGGCCTGAAGGCCGAGCCGTGAGGAGCGTGTTTCCCATGACCGCACGACCGCCGACCCGACCTGCTCCCGTGTCCGGGGCCGCGCTGTGTTGTTGCGGCGTCTGCCGGGGCTGACATCCACCCGTCTCAAAGAACGAAGGAGTACCCTCATGGCTGACTACGCACACCCCGAGGTCCTCGTCTCCACCGACTGGCTGAGGCAGAACCTCAAGACCCCCAACGTCCGCGTCGTGGAAGTCGACGTGGACCCGAAGCTCTACGCCGCAGGCCACATCCCCGAGTCGGTCGGGTGGGACTGGACGACCCAGCTCAACGACCAGCTGCGGCGGGACATCATCTCGAAGGAGGACTTCGAGAAGCTCAACTCCGAGGCCGGGATCAAGAACTCGGACACGGTCATCATCTACGGTGACGCGAGCAACTGGTTCGCCGCCTTCGGCTTCTGGCTCTACAAGATCTACGGGCACAAGGACGTGCGGCTGTTGAACGGCGGTCGGGCCAAGTGGCTCAACGAGGACGGCGCGCCGCTCACCACCGACGTGGCCAAGTTCCAGAAGAGCGACTACCGCGTGCCCTCGGTGGACGGCTCGCTGCGCGCCAGGGTCACCGAGGTGCTCGCCGCCAGCGACAAGAAGGCGCCGCTCGTCGACGTCCGCAGCCCGGACGAGTTCACCGGGAAGATCATCGCCCCTCCGGGCATGAGCGAGACCGCCCAGCGCGCGGGCCACGTCCCGGGAGCCACCAGCATCCCCTGGAGCACGGCGGTCACCAACGAGAACACCTTCAAGAGCGCGGACGAGCTCCGGGCGATCTACCTCGACCAGAAGCGCCTCGACCCGAGCAAGGCGACCATCGCCTACTGCCGGATCGGCGAGCGCAGCAGCCACACCTGGTTCGTCCTGAAGTACCTGCTCGGCTTCAAGGACGTGAAGAACTACGACGGCAGCTGGACCGAGTACGGCAACCTCATCGGCGTGCCGATCGCGAAGGGCGAGTAGCGTTCCGGGACGGGGGAGCGTCCCGGGTCGCTCGGCTCTGAACGACCCGGGGCTCCCGGGCTCCTCCACCGGGGGGTGTCTCCCGGCAGAGGGGCCGTCTCCGGTCAGCTGCGGGCGAGCTGGCGCCGCGCCTGCGGCCTCACGAAGCCGTACAGCCCGTTCAGCTGGTTGTAGTCGGCCACCGCGCGGAAGGCCTCCGCGGCCTTCGCCGAGTCACCCTTGCCCTGGTAGGCCAGGCCGGTGAGGTAGGTGACGCGGGGATTCTGGCTTCCGGCCTTCCCCAGCTCGGTCAGCGCGGCGTCCCACTCCTTGGCGTGCACCGCGATGAGACCTGCGAGCTCGTGGGACTGCCGAACCTCGAAGGGCACGTTCTTCGCCGCGACCGCAGTGGCGTACTTCGACGCCGTCGCGCGCGCACCTGCGAGGTCGCCCTTCACCACCGCGACCCGGCCCATGTCGAAGAGGTGGTTCCGGTGCGCGGCCTCCTTGACCGCGTCCGGGGCCTTCGAGCGGTCGATCAGCTTCTGGCTCTCCTCGAACTTCTGGGCCGCCTCGGCGGGCTTTCCGGCCCCGAGGAGCAGGTTCCCGATGAAGTTCACGTCCTGTGAGGCCGAGACCAGGTCACCCGAGGCATCGGCGATCTTCTTCTCCTCCTCGATGGCCTTGATCGCCTCCGGCCACCGCTCCTCGTGGGCGTAGGTCTCCGAGGTCCAGAACCACACCTGGCGCTTCTCGCCGTCGTTCCGGGTCTTGGTCATCATCTGCTTGAGGGTGGCCCGCGCGTCGTCGCCCTTGCCGGCGAAGATCTGGTTGTTGGTGATCCCGACGTAGGCGCTGAGGAAGTAGGGATCGATCTGCAGCGCCTTCTTGTACTCGGCGATCGACTCGTCGAACCGCCCCAGCCGCATCAGCAGCTCGGCGTACGAGTCATGCGGGTTGGGGTCGTCCGGGATGAGCTCCGCGTACTTCTTGAAGGTCTTCTCCGCCTCGGCGTTCTTGCCCTGGGCGCGGTAGGCGTACCCGAGCTGGTTGTAGGGGAGCGTGAACTTGGGGTCGATCTCCACCGCCCTCGCCAGGGAGCGCACGGCCCCGTCGTAGTCCTGCCGGCCGAAGGCGACGATGCCGATCTGAGCCTGGATGCGCGCGTCGTTGGGGAACTGCTTGGCCAGCTCGGCCAGCAGGCGCTCCTGGTCGGCCGGACGCGACCGCGCGCCCGCCTCGGCCGCCTGGATGAACTTCTTCTCCGCCTCGCTCGCGTGGCTGGCGTTGGCCACCGCCTTGTCGAGCCCGGCCTGGAACTCCTTGGCCGTTCCCGAGGTGTTCGCCCACTGCAGCCACGCCAGCGCGAACGTGGGGTCCTTCTTCACCGCCTGGTCGGTCTTGAGATGCCCCTCCGTCGCCTTGAGGCGCTCGAGCAGATCGCGGCCCTCGAGGTAGAGCGCGCGCGCCTCGGGGGAGGAGGTGGTGATGGGGAGAGTCGCCGGGTCGGCCGCAAGGGCCAGCGCCGGCAGGAGCAGCAGCGGAGGAAGCAATCGTCGCATCGGAGTCTCCGGCGGCCACGCACGGCCGCGACGGCGGGGATGGATCCTTGTACGCCCCCGCGAACGGACCACGGCGGAACGCCGCTGCATGGTCGACCCCGTTCGCTGGAGTCGCGTCGCGGGCGTCGCCGCTCGCTGCAGTCACCGGCCCGCTGGCCGCCCTGCTCAGACCGGCAGACGGACCTCGAACGTCGAGCCCACGCCGCGCTCGCTCTCGGCGGCGATGGTGCCTCCCATCGTCTCGACCACGGTGCGGGAGATGTAGAGGCCGAGCCCCAGGCCACCGTAGTGACGCTCGGACACCGCGCGCTCGTAGCGTCCGAAGATGACATCGAGCTTCGCCGGATCGATGCCGATCCCGGCATCGGCGACGGTGAGCACGGCCCACCCCGCCTCGGCGGCCAGCCGCACGTGGATCGGCTTGCCGTCGCCGTACTTGATGGCGTTGTCCACCAGGTTCGTCACCACCTGGTCGAAGCGGAGGCGGTCCGACTGCGTGGGCAGCGTCTCCGGCGCCTCGAGCGTGAGGCGGGATCCGGCGCGCAGGGCCTGCGGCTCCGCCCGGCCGACGGCCTCGCGCACGACGGCGGCGAGGTCCACCTGCTCGCGCACCACCGTGAAGCGCCCCGCGGCGATGCGGGAGACGTCGAGCAGATCGGACACCAGGCCCGACAGCCGCGAGACCTGCCGGCGGGTGGCGTCGGTGTAGCCGAGCACCCGCTGCGCGAACTGCGAGGGCAGGGCGGCGCGCGCCTCGCGGGCCAGCATCTCCAGCTTCAGCGAAAGGGGAGTCAGCGGGGTCCGCAGCTCGTGGCTCGCGACGGAGAGGAAGATGTCCCGTGCGGCCAGCGCGTCGCGCAGTGCGTTCGCCTGCCGCTGCTGCTCGTCGACGTTGGTCGCCACGCCGAACCAGCGAACGATGCGCCCCTCCGAGTCACGAAGCGGCTGCACCCGGCCGAGGAACCAGCGGAACACTCCATCCCCGCCCCGGAGCGGGAACTCCATCTCGAATGGATCGCCGGTGGCGAGGCTGTGCGACCAGCGCTCGAGCACGCGGGGGAGCACCTCCGGATCGTGCACCGCCTGCCAGCCCCAGCCCTCCATCGCCTCCGGTGAGCGCCCGGTGTACTCCGACCAGCGACGATTGAAGTAGTCGAGGTATCCGTCGGGGAGGGCGCTCCAGGCGAGCCCGGGCAGGTTCTCCACCACCGCGCGGAACTGGCGCTCGCTCTCGCGCAGCGCCTGCTCGGCGCGCCGCCGGTCCTCGATGTCGATGACGCTGCCGATGTAGCCGACGAACTCGCCCGTGCCGTCGAAGCGGGGCATCGCCGAGTCGATGAACCAGCGGTACTCCCCGTCCCATTGCCGCAGCCGGTACTCGGAGCGGAAGGGGACCTGCATCTCGTTCGCCGCCCGGAAGTTCGAGCGGACCCGCTCCACGTCGTCGGGGTGGAGCGCGGCTTGCCAGCCATCGCCGAGCGCCGCCTCCCGGTGCTGGCCGGTGTACTCGAACCAGCTCCGGTTCAGGTACACGCAGGCGCCGTTCGGGTCGGTCACCCAGAGCATCACCGGCGCGTGGTCGGCCATGTTCCGGAACCGGGCCTCGCTCTCCTCCACCTTCTTGCGGGCCACCACTTCCTCGGTGACGTCTCGCCAGGCGATGGCGACGCCCTCGTCGACCCGGGTGATCTGCAGCGCGAGCCACACCCCGGGCCCGTACTTCTCGCCGGGGCCCTGGTACGGATACTCCTCCTCGACGACCGGCTCGCCCGTCTCCCAGACCTGGCGGTACATGGCGAGGAAGCCGCTCTCCTCGGCGTTGGGGAACACCTCGGTGATGAGGCGGCCCTCGTAGCTCTCCCGTGGAAGCCCCGCGTAGCGCTGCCCCACGGCGTTCACGTACTCCACCCGGAAGTCCGTCACGCCTCCGTCCGGCCCGCGCACCGGGACGAGGAAGCCGAACGCGTCGAGCATTCCTTCCACCGCATGGCGGAACCGGCGCTCACTCCGGCGGACGCTCTCCGCGAGGGTCCGCTCCGAGGTGATGTCCTGCGAGAGGGCGACGAAGCCACGGACGCGCCCGTCGGCGGCCACGTCGGGAGTGAACGTCGCGCGAACGTGGAGCGTCGGCGCCCCCTGTCGCTCGACGGACGTCTCGAAGGTGACCGTCTGGCCGTCGAGGGCGGCGCGCACGTGCGGGCGCACGCGGGCGTAGGTCTCCTCGCCCATGACCTCGCGCAGGGTCCGGCCGTGGATCTGCAACCGGGGGCGGAAGTAGTGGGTCTCGTAGAAGCGGTTGCTGAAGACGTACCGCTCGTCCGCATCGACGTAGACGAGCGCGGCGGGCACGGTGTCCAGGACCAGCCGCAAACGTTCCATCTCGCTCGCTGGCCCGCTCACCCCCCTGGACCGCGCTGCAGATGGATCCACACCCGGACGTCCCTCGGAGAACGGCGACATCGCGACGGAGTGTGTCAGGCCCGCCCCGGACCGGAGGACGCGCGGAGAGTGTTCCGCTGTGCGCCTGCTCGGGACCCGACATTCGGGATTGCCCGGAGTTCAGAGTGGAGGCGGCTCGTCGATGAGATCGGGCAACGAGTCCAGCTCCTCCAGCGATTTCCGCTCTGCCGGTACTCCGAGGAACACGGTGACGAGGGCGGCGAGGAGCATGAGCGCTGCGCCGAGCGCGTCGCCGAGCGCGACCTGCACGCGGCTGCCCGAGGCGATGAGCACGCCGAACAGCGCCGGGGCGAGCAGCCCGCCGGCGGCCGTGCCCACCGCGAAGAAGAGCGCGATGGCCAGGCCCCGCATCGCGACGGGAAAGAGCTCGGAGACGGTGAGGTAGGCCGCGCTCGCCGCGGGCGAGGCGAAGAAGAACACCGCGCACCAGAGGACGGTCTGGGTCTCGGCGGTGAGCAAGCCGCGGGCGAACGCCCATCCGGTGCCGAGGAGCAGGAGGCCGGAGATTCCGTAGGTCAGTCCGATCATCCAGCGCCGGCCGACGGTGTCGAAGAGGTGCCCGAGCAGCAGCGGACCGGCCAGGTTCCCGAGCGCGAAGGGGAGCAGGTAGAGGCCGATCCGGTCGGCCGGGACGCCGTAGAACTTCCCGAGGACCAGGCCGTAGGTGAAGAAGACGGCGTTGTAGGCGAACGCCTGCGCGATCATCAGGGTGAGGCCGAGCAGCGCGCGCCGCCGGTGCCGGCGGAAGAGGATCCGGGCGATGGAGCGGTAGTCGAGGCCCTTTCCCGGCTGCAGCCGCAGGGTCGCTCCGGGCGGATCGAGCGTTCCGTGCCGCGCGCGGATCTCCTCCTCGATAGTCCGCACCAGGCGCTCGGCCTCCTCCCGGTGCCCGTGGAGCAGGAGCCAGCGGGGGCTCTCGGGCACGTGGCGACGGACGAGGAGGATGGAGATCCCGAGGACGGCACCGAGGCCGAAGCAGACCCGCCAGCCGAGCCAGGGCGGCAGCACGTGAGGATTCAGCAGCACCAGGGTCGAGAGCGCTCCCAGCGCCGTTCCCGCCCAGTAGGTGCCGTTGATCGCGAGGTCTGCCCGTCCTCGCACGCGGGCCGGCAGCAGCTCGTCGATGGCCGAGTTGATGGCGGCGTACTCACCGCCGATGCCGGCGCCGGTGATCGCGCGGAACAGGGCGAAGGTGAGGAACCCGGTGGAGAGCGCGGTGAGCAGCGTCGCGAACAGGTAGACGGTGAGCGTCACCAGGAAGAGCCGCTTCCGGCCGACGAGATCGGTGAGCCGGCCGAACACCAGCGCGCCGAGGATGGCGCCGCCCAGGTAGGCGGTCGCCGCTGCTCCGACCTCGGGCTCGGTGAGGGCGAGCGTGTCGGGGCGCACCAGCGCTCCAGCCACCGCGCCGACGAGGGTCACCTCGAGCCCGTCGAGGACCCAGGTCACCCCGAGCGCGATGACCACTCTCCAGTGCCAGGCGGACCAGGGCAGCCGGTCGAGCCGGGCCGGGATGTCCGTCTCCACGAGGGCCGGCGCGTCCATCCAGTCGGGGAATCTTGCCGTGGTCCGGCGCGGCCGGAAGCCTCCCCCGCGGGCGGAGTGTCAGCAGCGGCGACGGTTGAACGCCAGCGCGATCCCGAGAAGGGCGAGGAGGGCCGGCGGTGCGCCGCTGCTGGTGCTGCAGCTGCCGGTGACGGCGGAGAGCCCCTCGGGGCCCGCGCCCGTTCCGGAGCCCGGCCCTGCGTCCGGGGCGCCGCTGCCGCCGTCGGGCCCGCCGCTGGATCCACCGTCGGGCGCGCCACCGGTCCCGGCGTCGACCCCGCCGTCGGGCGCGCCACCGGTCACCGGGACCGGGATGACCAGCATGCCGATGCTCCGCGCGGGAAGGCTGACCGACGCGCTGGCGCCGGTGAACCCGACGTCCGCCTGACGGGTGACGGTGGCGTCGGAGCTGGTGCGCCACCATCCCGCAGGCCCGGAGGGCGTCGCGCCTCCGAGCTGCACCGCGAAGGTCCGGGTCGTCGCCTGCTCGTTGACCAGGACGACGGTGACCTTTCCTCGCGCGGTGGCGGCGAAGGCCGCGGCTCCGCTCCCTGCGGGGATGGTGGCCCGCACGCCGGTGTCACCGAAGGTCCCGCCGGCGCCGTCGTAGTTGCGGTACAGCCTGAACGCCGCGAAGGCCGTGTCACTCCCGCTCGGACCGCCCCAGGCGGTGGCTGCGTCGAGGCGCTCGCGCCCGAAGAGACCGAGCAGCTCGGCGTAGACCACCGGCCCCATCGGCCCGTTCACGTCGGAGAACCAGGCGTACTCGCTCAGCGAGATGCGGGTCCCGGGATAGTTCTGCGCCACCCAGTCGCGCATGCGAGGGAGGAGCCGGACGATGCCGCCGGCGATGCCCGCGCCACCGATCCACGAGGGATCGACGTAGGTCGGGTCCCAGAGAGAGCGGAGGTTGTCCGGCGCCGACCCACCCTGCGGGTAGTAGTGCAGGTCGAGCCAGTGGAGGACGCGCTTGCCGCTCGTCGCCTCCTGCGCCTTCGCCCGCTGGAGGTACCAGGCGACGAGCTCCGTTCCGCCGTGCGCCGCGCGGTCCGGCGAGGTGGCCGAGCAGCCGCCGGCCGCGGTGTCCGCCGCGGAGCAGAAGTAGTTCGGCCATCCCCACTCCGCCGGCCCGCTGATCTGCGCCGTGGGATCGGCGTCGAGCAGCGCCAGCGCCGTGTCCCGGGAGCGCGTCCACAGCTCGTCGTAGGTCGTCGCCGCGGGATGCGCGTCGCGGTGGGTGCTGCTCCAGAGCGCCGGCTCGTTGTCCATCTGGTAGATGCGCGTGCCGCTCGACGCGCCGAACCGGCCGACGAGGTAGGCCGCCCAGGCTCGCGCGTCGGTCGGTCCGAAGGCCGTGCTGATCGCCGCGCCGTCGCACTGGACCGGAGATCCCTGCCACTGACCGTTTCCGCAGTTCGAGTCGTAGGGATCGAAGGAGTCCTGGTTGGCCACCAGCGTCTTCGGGCAGCCGCAATCGAACGGGTGCGCGTACCTCGCCGTGCTGGCGACGAGGCCCATGGTCGGGACGGTGAAGAGGGAGGAGATCCTGCGGGTCTGCGCCGCGGAGAGCAGCGCGTTGGCGCCGCTATTGGTCCTTGGATCTCCGGGGGCCGGGCTGCAGTAGTTCGCCGACGCGCCCCAGCAGCCGGGGATGTTCTCGAAGTAGTAGTCGGCGCCGGTATTGCTGGTGTCGATCTGCCAGTTGTACCGGGTGGTGGTGTTCCCGCCCCAGCGGGTGAGCGAGAGGTTGCCGGAGACGACGTCGGCATCCGGGGCGAAGTTGATCCCGTAGATGAGCGGCGAGATCGGGTGGACGTCCGCCGAGGTGTCGACGCTCACGTTCACCTGGGCCAGCGCCAGGGACGGGCAGAGGAGAAGGAGGGCGGCGGCCCGCACGCTCGCGATCCAAGGGGAACCCTGGGCCCTCGGCAATGGAGGTGCGAAGGGCCGAGGTACGCGTCTGTGGTCCGTCCCTCCTGTTCCACAGCCGATGCTGCGGTTTCCCCGGGTGTGCATGCTCGGCGCCCGTGCGCAGCTTGCAGGGCCTCGGGAGGTTCAAACATGCGGAGCATCTCCTGGCTGGCAGCTGGCGCAGTCGCGCTCGCCGTCGGCTGCGCGTCCACCGACACCACCGGTCCGTCAACTGCGACGGCCACCACGCCCCATCCGGCCACCACGGCGGCGGCCAGCACCGCGAGCGGGGGAATCCAGAATTACACCACCGGGCCTGGCGGCCAGCAGAACGGGTTCGTCCTCGCCTCCGGGCAGAAGGTCTCGTTCCCCGAGTCGCTGGGAACGAAGGTCTCTGACCAGTTCCCGCCCAACACCAACGTCACGGTCACCGGTCACATGACGACCGACGCCGATGGCCGGAGCGTGCTCGCCGCGGATCAGATCAGCGCGCCGGACCGCAACATGAAGCTGGACCTGACGGCCCTCGGCGCATCGCCGACCCTGTCGCCGACGGCCCCCTCGATCGGCGGGTCCGGGACGGCCGGAACGCCGTCCTCGCCATCGCCGACCGCGACGCCGCCGCCGACCGACACGCAGAGCCAGCCGACCTCGCCCGCGGTCCCGCCTCCGGCCGGACGGTAGTCAGCGCGAAGGCGGCGAAGGGCAGGCGCTGGACGGCGGGGCTCACGCCTCGCCGGCCGGCGTCGTCCGTTCTTTGCGCCCGGCGGAAGGCGCCGCTCAGCGCTTGATGATCTTCCCGTCCTTCATCACGAAGGACACCTTCCGCAGGACGCTGGCATCGGCGAGGGGGTCACCGGGCACTGCCACGATGTCCGCGGCCATTCCCGTCTTGATGGCCCCGCGATGTCCGTCGACCCCGATGAGCTTCGCCGCGCTGGTGGTCATGAAGCGGAGGATCTCCGCGGGGGTGAAGCCCGCCTCCTGGAAGCTCTCGATGCCGGCGACGGAGAGCGTGCCCCGGGTCTCGCCCGGCGCCGGGAAGACGATGTCGGTGCCGTAGGCGATGGACACGCCCACCGCCCGCGCGCGCTTGAGCCGGTCGACGACCTTCTGGTGGTAGTCCGCCATGCCCATCGCCTCCGCGGCCGAGCGGGTGAAGTCGGTGCCCACCAGGTAGACGCCGTTCTTCTTCATCAGCTGCAGCGCCTCGGTCGAGGCGGTGTACGCGTGCTCGATGGAGGCAACGCCGGCCTCGGCAGCAACCCGCACGCCGGCCTCGGTCGCCGCGTGGGCCGCCACCTTGAGCCCGGCCCGCTTTGACTCGGCGATCAGAGTCTTCACGTCCTCGACCGAGTAGAGGTACGGCTGGTCGTCGACCACGATCTTGATGACCTTTGCTCCGAACAGCGCGTTCTTGCGGACTGCCTCGCGCATCTGGTCGGGGGTGTCGGCGTAGAGATACTCCGGCTCACCGAGGTCGGGCCGCTCGGCGTGCAGGCCGTGGTACTGGCCGCCCAGCGGGGTGATGATCCGGCCGGCGTTGATGACGGTGGGCCCCGGAATCATTCCCTCCTCGATCGCCTTGCGCAGCTCGGTGTCCGCGTAGTTGCCGGCGTTGCCCACGTCCCGGACGGTGGTGAATCCCGACTCGAGCATGTCGCGGGCGTTCTTCGCCCCGACCAGCGCACGGCGGGCGTTGGTCTCCAGCAGGGTCGCCGCGAGCAGCCGCTGGAGCAGCTCGTTCAACCCCTGTCCGCCCTGGGTCGTCATGGTCAGGCAGAGATGGGTGTGGGCGTCCATCAGGCCCGGCAGCACGGTCCGGTCGGAGAGGTCCACCACCTGGGCGCCGGCAGGTGCGGCGACGTTCGGTCCCACCGCCTTGATGACGCCCCCCTCCACGAGGATCTGCTGATTCGTGCTCGCGGTGCCCTTGTCCGGATCCACCAGGCGTCCGGCGCGGATGACCACCGGCTGGGCCCGGGCAGCGAAGCCGGAGAGAAGCAGCAGCAGGGCTGTAGCGAGGCGCGGGCGGCGAGGCATCGTCGATGAGACCTCCGGAAGGGAGGCCGTTCTATCCGACGGTCCTCCGGGGCGTGGTGCTTTCTCGACCCCGCGCGCACCTGCGCACCGGCACGACCCTGGATCCGTTGCACTCACAACCCAGCGGACCCGTACGCTCGACGACGATGAAGAGGTCGCGTCCAGGTCGCTCGCTGGTTCTCCTCGCCGCTCTGGCCGCGCTGCCGCTCGCCGGCTGCTCGGAGGCGTCGGGGCACACGCAGGGAGCCGAGCCCTGTGCAAAGACGAAGTACGACGCGATGTACTTCGCCGTGGACCCCTCCGGGACGGTGGTGAAGTTCCCCCAGGAGGACCTCGAGAGCTACCAGCGCCGCGGTTTCCGTCCGGCGAGCCAGGAGCAGGCGAAGGCCCTGGTTCGCAAGGAGTGCCCGGCCGGCTTCCGCTGAGCCCGGACGCCAGCGCGCCTCCGCGGCGTGCTCGGTCCCGCGCGCAGTGTCCACCAGCGGTCGTTGCAACGCCCCTCGTGCATTTCCTGCGAGGCGCCGGGAGCAACGTGCCCGGGCTCGATGCGTCCCACGTCCGAGCTCGAAAGGAAGGTCTCGATGGCAGCGCAGTCCAAGGTGACCGTGGGTCTCTTCGTCCGCCTCGTGGCGAAGGAGGGGAAGGAGCGCGCGGTGGAGGACTTCCTCCGCTCGGGCCTCGAGCTGGCGCAGGCTGAGCCGGGCACGGTGCAGTGGTACGCGGTGAAGTTCGATTCGCGGACCTTCGCCATCTTCGACACCTTCGCCGCGGAGGACGGGCGGCAGGCCCACCTGTCCGGGCGGGTGGCCGCGGCGCTGATGGCGAACGCCTCGGAGCTGCTCGCCGAGCCGCCACGCATCGAGCGCCACGACATCCTCGCCGCCAAGACCTGACGCGCCCGCAGCGAGGCCGGGTTCCGCGCGGGCCTCGCTCGTGATTCATTCGCCGGATGACTGCCGCCGGAGGTGAGGCCCCCGCCAGCGTCGCCACCGGCACATCCGCACGGGCGCCATCGCCCCAGTCGGATTCGGGTTTCTCGGGGACGCGGCCGGCTCGACCTGGGCAACGGTGGCGACCGCAGCCACGGCGCTGGCCACGCTTCCTCTGGCAGTGCTCCTGGCTCCACGCCTCGCGGTGGCGCGAGGGGCATCCGCCGCGCGTTGAGCTGGCAATCTGCCGGTGGGGGTCCGGACGGCTTGACGGGCGATGGCCCGTGGGTGGAGATCCACCGCGGGGGAGAGCACCTCGTGGAGGGTCGTCCGGTGCGTGCTTCCATCTGGGTCGGCAGCGCCTTGCTCTGTCTGACCGGTTGCTACAGCGGGACCGGCTCGTACGCCCGGGACCCGCTGGTCTCGCAGACTGCGACGGGCGTGCGCCACCGCGCGGCCATGGCGTCGAAGCGTGCGAGCCCGCGGCTCTCCACGGACGACCTCGAGGACCTCGGCGGGGCCGTCATTCCCGAGTCGACCATCTACGCCATCTGGTGGGGCCAGACCTCACGCTTCCCCGCGGACACGATGTCGGGGATGGACACCTTCCTCTCCGGTCTCGACGGCTCGCGGTACCTCGGCACGGCCGACCAGTACGTGGGAAAGCAGACCAAGGCTCGCTTCGTGGGCCACCTGACGGAGACCTCGCCGTCGCCGACGCATTCGCCGTCGACCGAAGAGATCGTCGCCAAGGTCTGCGACGTGCTCGACGAGGCGCGACAGGTGCCGAGCCCCACCGCCCTCTACCTCGTCTTCACCGACGACTTCCCCGAGCAATCGAACTTCTGCGCCTGGCACGACGGTGGGAAGTGCCCCGACGGCCGGAAGATCCACGTCGCGTACCTGCCGAACCTCGCCAAGGCGCCGCAGTGCGACGGGGGTGACCTCTTCCGCTGCAACACCCTCAGCGAGCCGACGCGTGCGCTCGCGAACGTGACCGCCCACGAGATCATCGAGATGATCACCGACCCCGACGGAGACGGGTGGCTGGACCGCGACGGCGAGGAGATCGCCGACAAGTGCGCCTGGCGGTTCAGCAGCTGCGTGTCCCTCGGGAGCACCCGCTGGCAGCTCCAGAAGGAGTGGTCCAACGCGGACCACGCCTGCGTCCAGGAGAAGGCGTCCGCCGCGCCGAGGGTGGCCACCCGCTCGCCGTAGCCCCCCGGGGCATGTAGCCCCTTGGTCCCATGCGCTTCGGGGCACCCCGACGGGGCGTTCCTTGGCAGAGTGCGCGCATGACCCCATGGCGGTTCCTCGTCGTCGCGGGGATGATCTGCGCTTGTGCCGGCTCGTCCAAGGAGCAGGCCGCCCCCGCCACAGCCCCTCCACCGCCCCCGCCGCAGCCCGCCCCGGTGACCGTGCAGCAGCCCGGCGCGGCTCCAGTGGCCGCGCAACCGGCTCCCGCTCCCGCGTTCCAGGCCGCCCCCGCGGCAGGGGCTGCTGGAGCGCAGTCGAGTCAGGGCGGCTTCGCGCCCGAGGCCCTGGAGTCCATCGCCTCTCCGATCGCCCTCTTCCCGGATCCGCTGCTCGGTCAGGTGCTGGAAGCCTCGACCCGACCTCAAGAGGTGGCCCAGGCGGGGGAGTTCATGAAGGCGCACCCCAGCCTCTCCGGGAAGGATCTGGAGACCGCGCTCAAGGACAAGTCGTGGGACGGGAGCGTCAAGGCGCTGGCAGGGTTGCCGGACGTGCTCAAGATGCTGACCGAGCACCAGGACTGGGCGCGGGACCTGGCAACGGCCTACCGCACGCAGAAGGACTCGCTGCTCTTCGCCGTCCAGCAGCTCCGCTCGCGGGCGATGGAGGCGGGGAACCTCAAGTCCTCGTCGCAGCAGACGGTGAAGGTGGAGCAGGGCGGCGCGGCGAGCGACGGCACGACGACGACCATCATCCGCATCGAGCCGGCGCAGCCGCAGGTGGTCTACGTGCCGGTCTACAGCCCGACGGTCGTCTACGGCACCTGGGCCTACCCCGCATATCCTCCACCGCCGGTCTATCCCCCGGGCTACGTCGCGGGCGCGGCGGCGATCAGCTTCAGCATCGGGTTCGCCATCGGCAACAGCTACTGGCGCTACCCTCCGTACCCGCCCTATCCGCCGCGACCGCCGTATCCGCCGCGGTATTACCCTCCGTCACGCCCGGGCGGCGGGGGAGGAGGACGGCCGCCCAATGTCGGGGGCCCGG
>Ga0081540_1002005_pt1 | contig 16993 bp, 14 predicted proteins | sample TabmetS2T1R1_FD_71024 | JGI IMG/M metagenome (GOLD analysis project Ga0081540, IMG submission 71024) | Tabebuia heterophylla rhizosphere microbial communities from the University of Puerto Rico - S2T1R1 | ecosystem: Host-associated > Plants > Roots > Rhizosphere ... | reverse complement strand
GTATTTAGAAGGCTCTCTTAGGCCAAAAAAGATATGAAACCATCGCAATGATACGCGGCCAGCGTTCACAATTGCAATTGCCTTTCTTTGCAGTCCCAAAGCAACAGCGCCGCTAGTCACCCACGAATCACCCCTCTGAATGTCATTCGCCTGTCGCAGATTTACAGCGCCATCCGTAGTGAATGGACATTTCAGAGAATTTGCACGCGACAGGCCTGCTACTACAGTCAAACGACTGCGGGGGCGGTTAGCTCAGTGGTAGAGCATCTCGTTTACACCGAGAGGGTCGGGGGTTCGAAACCCTCACCGCCCAGTTCAATCTTCTCTTAGTTCTTTTTTGGTTCCCAGAGTTCGACTCGGTTTCCTTCTGGGTCCATCATCCAGGCAAATTTGCCGTATTCACAACTTTCCACTTTGGGATCGACATCGACGCCTTCCGCTTTCAATTGCGCCAGGACTTCATCCAGGTTCTCGACCTGAAGGTTGATCATGAAAGGCTTTGTGCTCGGCGCGAAGTAATCGGTATCGGCAGGAAATGGAGACCAGACCGTGTATCGCTCCGAGTTTGGATCGTCCGCCTTTCGCCATTTGAATATCGCACCGTTCTCCTTTTCACATTCGATGCCAAGGTGCACGCGATACCAATCGCTTAGCTTTTCCGGATCGTTTGCCTTAAAGAAAATTCCGCCGATGCCAGTAACGCGTTTCAAGTCGTGATACTCCTTATTTTCAAGTGGATCGAGCAGTTAGTGCGGTGGCGTTGGCCTGGGCGCCGGAGTTGGACTCCTCGACGGCGTCGGATTTACTTTGAAAATGGCTCCCTGATTGTGAGCGCCGCCTTCCGTCGTCATGCCATAGAGCCAGCCGTTAACAAGAATCACGTTGTCGATCGGTTTCGAGCCGTCGTCATTATTTGTTTTCCCACCGAAACTGTAAAGGCGTTGATAGTTGTTTCCATCGGTATTGATCACGAAGACAGTGCCAAGGTCGTTGTCGCCGCCGTTAGCGGTCGTGCCGTAGAGTTTGTTGCCTACCAGAAGAAGTGAGCCGTAGGGATTTTTGCCATCGTGATGGGTTTCACCAAACTTATGAAGCAAGCCGAATGATGAACCGTCGGTTTTGATTTTAAAGATCACCCCGTCATCGTGGTGACCGCCGTTGGTTGTCATACCGTATAGGTGGTCGCCCGACTGCACGACGTAACCGTGGTCACTTGTTGCGCCGTCTGAATCTCCGCCAGCAAAGTCGTGCAGTTCAGTGTAGATCGCGCCGTTCGTGTCGAACTTAAACACTACGCCCAGGTCGTGTTCGCCACCCTTGCGTGTCATCCCGTACAAGGTCGTCCCATTGGGATCCAGCGTGAGACGTCCGTGCGGTTCCTTGCCTGTTGATGATGCACACGCGAAAGAGAATAACGTTTGGAAATTCGCCGGAGTAGGTGTAGGCGTCGCTGTAGGAGTAGGTATTGGTGCGGCAGGATCAAAGGAAAAGATGACACCCTCACCATTGTCGCCTCCGGACGCCGTCATGCCATAGAGAATGTCGTTTGCGACTACAAAACAGCTATGCGACTCATCGCCGATGGAGTTGTGAAGGCTTAGAAGCACCTGGTAGTTCGTGCCATCCTGGCCGATCGAAAAGATAATCCCGTTGTTGTGTGTTCCACCCTGCAAGGTGGTTCCGTATAGTAGGCCGTTAAACGGGGTCATCGCATCGTGACGGGGATTATCTCCGTCATCAAAATCGTGACCAGCGAACACATGATCAATTGAATAACTCGACCCTACATTGTTAGGATCCAAGTGGAAGATCACACCATAGCTACCGATGGGCGTGGGCGAGGGCCTGGCCGTGACGATAGTCGTAGTCGTGCGCCCAAAAAGCAAGCCGTTCGCAGAAGTCAGTGACCCTTTTGGCACAGCTCCATCGATTGGCTCTGTCGCGCCGAACGAGTAGATCGTACTACTGGAAGGCGCCCCAACGCCTCGCGGAATAGTCGCCACAACCACCCCAAGCGCTAAAGCAAGTACGATGACGTGCTTTACCTGCCTTGTGACCATGGCTAGCAGCGTGTCTCAAGTAACGGTGTTTTAGCAAGACTAATTGTTGCGAGATCTTGAGATTGCAGTTCTCACCGGTTAGTGTTCACCGTAAATTGGTTCCCGTTCGAATTATCCGGACTTCGCGACCAAGACATCACCTAGGATAACATTTCAATCACTGCTGCTTCACAGTGAATCTCTGTCGTGTCGAGAAACGGAATCCCGTTGTGTTCTCGGTCACGCAGAATCAGCGGCAACTCCGTGCCAGCCAGGATAACCCCGTCAATGTCGTGCTTTGCTTTCATTCGATCGACGATCGTCAGCAGCGCGGCGCGCGTCTCCGGCAGAAACTTCCCTGAGACCAATTCATTGAGGTATTTGTCATGAATGTAAGTCTGATCCTCCGCACCTGGCACGAAAAGCTGGATCTCTTCTCGCAAGAAAACTTTCGGATAGAAAGTTGCTTGCATGGTGTAGCGCGTCCCGAACAAGGCGAGCCGCTTCAACCTTCGCGCCTTCGCCGCTGCACAAGTTGCTTCGACGATACTAATCAATGGAATTGTTGACTTAGACGCCACCTCGTCGAAGACAATATGCGGCGTGTTTGCAGAGATCAGGCCAAAGGTAGCGCCGGCCCGCGAGAGCTTGCCAATTTCCTCAATCAGGTAATCGGACATCCCGGCAAGATTGTTTGCCTCCATGAAATCCAGTCCCTTCTTCATATTAATACTGTTAATTATGAATTGCGGATAACTCCCATCGCCAGTGCGCTCGCGATAGAGCGCGGTGATTTTCCCGTAATAATCAATCGTGCTTTCCGGACCGAGGCCGCCAATGATTCCAAGAGTCTTCATGTGTTAACTATGAATCAGTCTCGGCGGAGACTACAGCGTGACCTGTAGACACGAATAAACACGAATCAAAAAATGACGAAACCTGAATGACGGAACCCGAGGGAATCACTCAACAACGGATATGGAATTGCATGGTTTTTAGGAAGCGCCGTGATGGGGCTCCTATATGACAAATCGATCCTGGCTGTGGTGCTGTTCTCAGTCATTCTTCAACTTGCTGCGATCCCCGTCCTTTTTATCGCTAATAGGAAGCGCTAACGTTTCGCCGTGAATCCCTACGCAAGGCCAAGGGAGAAAAAAGTCGGTGTACGTCGCCCGAAAATTTCGCACTTACCACAGTCGGTCGACAGACGGACACGAAAGGAACGCCATGCGGAGAAGGAAGCAGTGGCCGCCGAGAGACGTGCGATTAAAAAGGCGGCGCGTCGTCATTTAAAACAGCAATTGCTGCAAGAACTCGATGCTGCCGATTCGTGAACGCCGAAATCATCCGCGTTTGTCGGCTACGGCGTGACAGGCCATTCCCAGCTAGGGCATCATCGCTTTGCGTTTTGCGATTTGGCGGCCGGGATTACAGTTCGCCGCATGCGTAAAGCCGATTTGTCAGTGGTCGCTTCCACGTTACTTATGATAACGCTCGCCATTGCCCACGCCCAGTCACCTTCCCAGCGTAACCCGGACGTTTCAAACAAGGCGCTGATCACGAAATCAACTCCCGGCATAAACACCGACGCATTCAAAAATCAGAGTGCCAACACAACTGACGCGCTAAGCAAGATGGCCGACGATTATTATGCCTGGCGGAATGAAAATTACCCGGTCCGTAGCAGCGACGTGGGACTGCATACGTGGGACGACCGCCTGACTGATTATTCGCCTGCGAAAATCGCAGAGCGCGCACAACACGTGCATTCGCTCTTGGAAAAGGTGCGCGCGATGAAAACCGATAACTGGCCAAAGAAAGATCGCATCGACTGGCTGCTGTTCCGCGCGCAATTGGAGAAGGTTGATTTTCACGATCGCGTTCTGAAATTCGAACGCACTAATCCACAGGTTTACGTTGGCGAATGCACTGACGGGATCTTTTCGCTGCTGAAAAAGGAATACGATACGCCCAGGAAACGGGCGCTCGCTGCGACCTCGCGCCTCAAACGAATGCCGGCGCTATTGAAACAGGGCCTGAGCAATCTGCAAAATCCCGTAAAACTTTACACGCAGCTGGCGATTCAATCGGCGCGGTCAATCGATCCGCTTCTAAATAAGAGTTTGATGGCACTCGACGTCGGTCTTGCGCCTAACGAGCGCGATGAGCTGATCAAAGCTCGCGATGCCGCAGTTACTGCTGTGCACAGTTATGCCGAAGAGTTGGAAAAACGCCTGCCGAAAATGGTCGATTTCACGCCGATGGGCGAATCGAACTACAATTATTACCTCAAGCACGTTTTACTTCTGCCGCTCGATGCCGAACAAGTAGCGATGATTGGCCGGGCAGAGCTCGCCCGTTATCGCGCGCTCGAAGCGCTTTTGCCTGATCCGAAATTAGCCGATCCGGATCCGAAACGCGCTGCTCACATTCCGCCCGATCAGGAATCGTTCCTGAAAACGTACGAAAGCCGGGAAGCAGAAATGATCAGCTTCCTGAAGGAACACAATCTTGTGTCGTTGCCGGACTATCTCGGGCCGTTTCAAATCCGACAGTTGCCCGAGGCCTTTAAGCCAACCAGCCCCGGCGGTTTCATGAATGCTCCCGGGGTTTACGACAAGGATCCAACCGGATTCTTTTTCATTCCCACCTACAATCCGGAATCGAAGAATTTTTATATTCGCGCGGCAATCGAAGACCCGCGACCGATTCTCGGACACGAAGGTATTCCCGGACATTTCCTTCAGCTTTCAATCGCCAATCATCTAAGCGACGAGATCCGCCGTCAGCATGACGATTCCGTGTTCATCGAAGGCTGGGCGCTCTACGGCGAAGAGATGTTGATGCGGACCGGTCTTTATCCCGACAATTCGCCTGCCCAGGGACAGATTCTGCGCTTGTCGCGCTATCGCGCCGCTCGCATTGGAGTTGACGTGAATCTGCACACCGGCAGATGGACTTTCGAGCGAGCGGTCAAATATTTCATGGATGCCGGCGGACTGGATCGCGAAGCGGCGGAAGGCGAAGCGGCCGGGGCAGCGTCGAGTCCGACGCAGAAGATCAGCTACATAACCGGCAAATGGCAGATCATGAATCTGCTCGGCCGCTACAAGGACCGACAAGGCGAAAACTTCCAGCTCGGTCAATTCCACGATGACCTGATCAAGAATGGGAGTCTGCCAGTGTCCGTAATCGAATGGATCCTGCTCGACGATCCGACGGCGCTGCAGCAAGCAACGAAATAGGCGCTGATCATCCGTCCAAGCGCCTCAGATCTTGACATGTGAAACCAAGCAGGCGCAAGATCGTCGCCTAACGACCCAGCCCCTTATGAACTTGAATACTACTACGAGTTTCGCTCTCCGAAACCTGCTCCTCTGCGCTGCCGCAATGCTCGTCACGAGTTGTGGTACCGCGACTTTCGGCAAACCCGGAAGCGACGCGCAAATCGAGAGCCTGCGAAATTTCGAACTCGCGTTTATCGGCGAGTTTGCCGTACCCGGAAAGCGTTTCAATGCCGCTGCGTTCGACGCCAAGGTAAATGAGGGCAACGCAAAATTTCAGCAAGCCATTGCGGATGAGAAATTCACCGCGCGTCGCCCGGTGCTGGTCGATCTTAAAGGTCAGTTCGACGCCGACGCAGCGCATCTGCGAAGCAAGGCCAGCCGGGGCAAGGTTACTCCCGGGCTGGCAACCGAGATGAAAAAGGACGTTAATAAGATTTACGACCATGCCCTCGGCCGGTAAACGCAAGCGCAAGAAATCTTCCAGCAAGAAATCAGCGCTCGACTCAGCTCTCGATCAGGTCACCGATGAATCGGTCGCGGCTTCGATGAAGGAATTTCAGGACTTACTCGCGAAAGCAAAAGGCGATACCAGCGAGCTAATCCGCCAAAATGCGCAGGAACTTGAAGAGCGTCTTGTTCTTCTAAAGAAACGGAAGATCGACAAAGAAGACTTTGATTTTTTCGTAGAAAACCAAAAACGCGATCTGAGGGTTTTTATCGATAGCCAGCCAGCGCAGTCGCAGGAGCGCGCTGAAAAATTAACACTCAATATTTTGGAGATAGCTGCCACGAAAGTTGTGCCAGTGTTGATCATGATGATCTAGCCGTGACCGACTGGATGCGCTAAGAACACCGCCCACACTGCGATAATGCAGTTGTAGACATGGGCCTGTGGCCCGCCCATGTTTCAGAACCGCCCACAGGGCCGTGACTACAGCCCCATCCCGTCACATCTAGCGCAACCGTTTCATGATTTCGCGAAGCCGATTGTGCGGCAGGGCTTCAACCTTGTGATCGTCTCGCCCGGTCATGGAATGGTTATCGACTAACGCGTTCACGACCGCTTCTTCCGTCGCTTCCACCACAGCAGCGAAAATCGGATCCATCAGATCATTTGGGATTGTCTTCACGCTATGTGTGATTTGATCCGGACCTGCGACATTCGGGTTCCCAGTTGAAAATGCGATGAACAAATCACCGGAGCCGTTTCCTGAAACTGCTCCGGTTCGAGCAAGCCCGAGCGATACACGGCGGGCAAGTCGCTTCAATTGATTTGGTAGCAGCGGAGCGTCCGTCGCAACCACGGCGATACACGAGCCGCTTTCCTCTTTGTAAACCTCACCTGGAATTTCTTTGCCGACTGGTGTGCCATTGATCACTAGCTGCGGTCGGCGCCCAAAGTTTGCCTGTAGGAAAACACCGAGGATGAAAGTTCGCGACGGAGTATCCTTTGAAACCCTGAGGTCGATTTTGCGCGAGGCCGTTCCGTTTCCTCCTTTGAATTCGTAGCAGATCATGCCTGTTCCGCCGCCCACGCTCCCCTCCTCCGGCGCACCGCCGCGGGCACTATCGAGCGCGTGCCAGACATCTTCCGGCTTAACGTGAAACCCATTGATGTCGTTAAGCCAGCCGTCCCACGTCTCTGCGACAACGGGCAAGCTCCACCAGTAGCCGGTCTTATCGGCTGCGCCGTGTTTGACACGCCAGGCAATCACCGCGTCGCGCGCCACTCCAACGCTGTGTGTGTTCGTGATAACAATCGGCCCTTCGAGAAAGCCGCTTTCATCAACCCACGTTGTGCCGGTCATTTCACCATTACCGTTTAAGCTAAAGAACCCGGCGTAGACCGGATCATTCAGCGAGGCGTGCCCGCGCGGCAGGATCGCAGTAACGCCGGTGCGCACCGGGCCCTTCCCGACTTCTAGTTTTCCTTCGCCGCTAATCAAGGTCGTGTAGCCGACTTCGACACCAGGCACGTCGGTGATTGCGTTGAACTTTCCCGGTGTTCCTTCAAATGGAATCGCAAGATCTCGCGCGCGAACTGTTTTGCGTTCAACAGGAGGTGTGGCGGGCGGATGCTTGATCGGTTCGCGTCCCGACGAGTCGAGCCCAATTCCGAGTACGAGGAGAGCCACAAAACTAGCGGACCGCGTTCGTGTCATTCGTCATCCATTAGCTATTCAGCGATCAGCGATCAACTCCGAAGGCTTTCGCAAGCCATCTTTTTCGCTAGATTGACAGCGTGAGTTATGAGGTTTTTGCCAGAAAATATCGGCCCCAGACATTCGACGACCTGGTCGGCCAGGCACATGTATCGCGTACGTTGAAGAATGCGGTGGCGCAAAACCGTCTCGCCCACGCATATCTCTTTGTTGGCCCGCGTGGGGTCGGAAAGACATCCACTGCGCGAATTTTGGCGAAGTCACTCAATTGCGTGAAAGGACCGACTGTTACTCCGTGTGGAGAATGCGACAATTGTCGCGAGATCGCAGCCGGCAACAGCCTCGATGTGATCGAGATTGACGGTGCCAGCAATAACAGCGTGGAAGATGTGCGACAACTGCGCGAGAACGTTCGATACGCGCCGGCCAAGGCGCGCTATAAGATTTATCTGATCGACGAAGTGCACATGCTTTCGTCAGCGGCGTTCAATGCGCTTCTAAAGACACTGGAGGAGCCACCCGAACATGTGAAATTCATCTTCGCGACCACCGAGCCGCAGAAAGTTCTCCCAACCATTCTGAGCCGTTGCCAGCGGTTTGATCTCCACCGCATTCCGGCAAACCTGATCGCGAAACACCTGCAATACATCGCAGGAAAGGAGACAATCGCGCTTGAGCCCGCGGCCGCACATGCGATTGCCCGCGGCGCGGAGGGTGGTTTGCGCGACGCGGAATCGATGCTCGATCAACTCGTCGCGTTTTGCGGAGAGAAAATCAGGGAGAACGACGTGCTCGATGTTTTTGGATTCACAAGCGAACAAACCGTTGTCGATCTTACCGGGCGGATTTTGCGAGGTGAAACTCCGGACGCGATCGATCTGCTGCATCAACAAAGCGAAGCCGGCAAAGACATGATGCGGCTGATGTCCGACTTGATTGCTTACCTGCGCGATCTGCTGGTCTTCAAGGCAAAGCCGGATGCGCTGAAGGAAGATATCGAGACTGATGTCCAAACATCACTCGCGGCACACGCCGAGCTGGTCACGACAGACCGCTTGCTCGAACTCGTCGATCAATTTGCCGCCGCTGAAGGCCGCATGAAATGGGTGCCCAATAAAAAGCTGCATTTCGAAGTGGCAATCATCAAAGCCATTCAAAGCCTGGGCCAAGCAACATTGGACGAAGTAATCGAAAAACTTAGCCAGTTACGTGATGGAAAATCTGTAGCCCCGGACGCTGAAAGCGAGGGCGAGCTATCGCAGGCGAGAAAGGCCGCTGTCAGCGACTCGGAAAATATTTCGCAAGCAGGCAGCGACTATAACAAGAGCGCGCCCCGCGTAGCCGAAACGTCACCTGATGCGAATGAGCTCTGGCAAAAGGCTCTCGTCAAAATTCCAGCGCAAAAGGCTTTCGTACGAAATTCTGCCGCGGCAGCCCACGTTCTTGGAATCGAAGGACGCAATTTCCAGCTTGGTTTTGCGCCCGGCGACAAAGCGATGATGGATATCCTGGGAACACAAGCCAATCGCAAGTTTCTTGAAACATTGCTCCATGAGATTACCGGAACGGACTGGAGCGTGAAGTTTACCGTCAACGAAGAACTTCCTTCCAGACAGGCGCCGGCATCGGAGCGTTCTTTGCCTGAAAATTTCAAAGATGATCCGCTTATTCAAGAAGCGATCGGGTTGTTCAACGCTCAGATAGTCCCGGAAACCTAAAGCGCGACCGCCCGTGGCGTCGCAACACAAGCACCATGAACCTAAACAAGCTAATGAAGCAGGCGCAGAAGATGCAGGAGCAAATGGCCAAAACGCAGGCTGAGCTCGAAAGCAAGACTGTCGAAGTAAGCGCGGGTGGCGGAAAAGTGAAAGTGACAGCAAACGGGGCCGGGGACGTTCTCGCCATTAAGATCGACAAAGAAGTCGTCGATCCAAACGACGTGGAATTTCTCGAAGAAATCGTCCTCAGCGGCGTTCAGCAAGCGGTGGAACAGGGAAAAGCGCTCGCTCAATCAGAAATGGGCAAGATCACCGGCGGGCTTGGGCTCTAACCGCGTGTTCGGCGTCCGCCGCGGCGGCCGCCCCACAATATTCGTGTTCATTCGTGATCGATCTTTTGCGCACCGAAGTAGGACTGTAATTTTTCCGGAATCAGTACGGAACCATCCGGCTGCTGATAGCTTTCGATTAACGCGGCAAACAACCTGGGCAGCGCCACGCCAGAACCATTCAACGTGTGGCAGAACCGATTTTTTCCCTCGCGATCTTTGAATCGGAGCTGCATCCGGCGCGCCTGGAAATCTTCACAGTTTGAGCAACTAGATACTTCCAAGTAAGCATCCTGCCCGGGCGACCAGACCTCGATGTCGTAGCTCTTGGCCGCTGCAAAACCCAGATCGCCGGTACAAAGCTCGATCACCCGATAATGCAACCCGAGCAGCTGCAATACGCGTTCCGCATTAGCGGTAAGCGATTCCAGTTCGTCATACGACTTCTCAGGTTCCGTAACTTTGACCAACTCCACCTTGTCGAATTGATGCACACGAAGGATGCCACGGGTTTCGCGGCCCGCTGCACCGGCTTCGCGCCGGAAACATGGCGCATAGCCAACGAATTTCCTCGGAAGATCGGCTGCGCTGACAATTTCATCGCGATGAAGGTTCGTTAGTTGAACCTCTGCAGTTGGTGCAAGAAAGACCTGGTTCTCCTCCAAACCGTACATGTCCGCCTCAAACTTGGGCAGCTGCGACGTGCCGACCATGCAATCGCGCCGAACCAGAAATGGCGGACTGACTTCGGTGTAACCATGCTCTCGCGCGTGCAAATCGATCATGAAGTTGATCAGCGCGCGCTCCAGCCTCGCGCCTGCACCGGTGAAAACGATAAAACCGCTACCGCTCAATTTTGCGGCGCGTTCCATATCTAGAAGATTTAGTTTCGTGCCGAGCGCAACATGGTCGACCGGTTTGGTTAGTCGCGGTTTCTCGCCCCAAGTGCGCACCACGGGATTGGCGGCAGCGTCTTTGCCGATCGGAACGTCTTCATGCGGAAGGTTCGCGACGCGAAGAAGCAAATCATTTTGCTTCTCCTCAGCAGCGGTTGCCCGCGCATTTAGGTCGCCAATCTCTTCGCCGAACCCGCGCACACGCTGCTCCAGCTCATCCGTCGACTCTCCGCGCGACTTTTTGCCGCCGATTTCCTTGCTCAATCGTTTGCGATCGGCGTTTAATTGTTGCAGCGCAGTTTCAGTTTGGCGTCGCTCGACATCTACGCGTAACACTTCATCGATCTTGGCTTCGTCCCCTCCACCGCGCGTGGCAAGGCGCTCGCGCACAAAATCTGGTTTTTCCCGAATTAGGCGAATATCGAGCATGGCGCAGAGTATCAGCGAAGTTAAAGACGTTACAAATGCTACCTGCCTGAAGCAGGGTTAAAACGGGCTGCCTGTTGTAAACCGCCGGAGGCAGGTAACTCTTTTAACCTTGTAACTGCGTTGTATAGTCTCTTCGTGGAAAGACTTGATCTGCTTGCGGTCGCTCTCGGCCTTGCCGCGCTCGCCGGGATTAATCTTTACCTGACAGTTTTCGTCACTGGCCTCTCAATTCACTTTCACTGGATCACGCTTGCGCCGCAGTATCAATCGCTCGAGATCCTCGGTAACCCATGGATCATCACAATTGCCGGTATTCTGTATTTTTTGGAATTCTTCGCGGATAAAATTCCGTGGGTCGATTCGATCTGGGACGCCGTTCATACTGTGATCCGTCCCATTGGCGGCGCGCTACTTGCGATTCAGGTGCTGGGCCACCCAAGTCCGGCATACACTGTAATTGTGGCGTTGCTCGCGGGTGGGACCAGCCTGGTGGCGCACACCGCAAAGGCGGCCACTCGGCTCGCCAGCAACTCGTCGCCGGAACCATTTTCAAATATCGGGTTGAGTCTGGGTGAGGATGCGGCAGTGCTGGGTGGCCTTGCCCTCGTACATTTCAATCCCATTCTTGCCCTGGTCATCTTTCTGATCTGCATCGGCGCGTTCTTCTACTTTGCGCCCAGGATTTTGCGCGCGATGAAAGTAAAGATATGGCTGGCCTGGAGAAAACTGAATGGACCGGCCGATCGCGACGTGCCAGTGAAATTATCATCGACATTGCCGGCGCGACTGGCACCCGTTTTCGGCAGCGAAAATGTTCTCGGCGAAACGATCGCGTGGGCTGCGCCATGCGTGAGCGGACGCGGCCGGCGGATTCCACCGAATTTGTTCGGCGCACTTGTCGCCACGAATGAAGAGCCACGCAGGCTCATTTTTGTCGCACGAAAAGGTGGACGCCCCGTCGCGCGCGCAATCGATCTGGAGGGGTTAAGCGTCGCTCGAGAGCCGAAATTTCTTGCCGAGAACCTTGTCATTTTTCCAGAGGCTGGAAAAGGCCCCAAGTATTTGTTCGTCTTCGCACGACAGCATGCGGCCTTGGTCGAGCAGATTGTGCAGGATTTGCAACGCCGCCTCAGCGAACCCCCGATAGAAGAGCAAGTTATCGCCGACTCGGCGACCCCGGTTGGATAACGCACTTGTCACGGCACGCGTGACATTTCGGACAACCATTCTCATAATCTTCGCGTGACGACTGTCGCCGATCGTTACGCAGAATTGCGCGATACCGATCGTGTTCGTGAACGGGCCCTTTTCGTCTCGCCGCAAATCCCATCGGAGCTGGAGCTGCAAGCTCGCTGGTTTGCTGGTGATTTCGGCAAACATTTCGCCAGCACCGTTGGAGATGAGATCGAGGTCGTCCAATTTGGTACGTGGAATCGCGAAGCTGGACCAGACTTTCGTGATGCCGCGATTCGAATCAACGGCAGTGATCCAATTCGCGGTTGCATCGAGATCGATCTTCTGGATCACAGCTGGGAGACACACGGTCACGCGACCAATCCCGCTTTTGACGAGACTGTGTTGCACGTTTTTGTCGAGAGGGGCGACCGCGAATTCTTCACACGGACGAAATCGAACCGCAACGTACCGCAGGTTCATATTGATCCTGCCATTCTACCAGATGCGTTCAGTGCGAATATTCCGCTCGCGCGACCAGGTCGTTGTCAGGCACCGCTGAAAGATTTACCCGAAGAGCGCGTCGGCTCCGTGCTGGACGCAGCGGCGCAATTTCGCTTGCGACAAAAAGCTGCGCGCATTCGCCACAAGATCGACAGTCGGCTACGCGATGAAGTGCTCTTTCAGGAGATGGCGGCCGCGCTTGGTTACAAGGAAAACAAGCTGCCTTTCACGCTAATCACGCAAAGACTGCCATTGAAATCGTTGCGCGAAGCCACGTCGGACATAGAGTCGATGTTGTTTGGAGTGGCTGGTTTCCTGCAAACCGCCGATCTCGATGTTTATAAAAAATCGACGCGCGAATATGTGCGGCAATTATGGGACCGCTGGTGGCCGCATCGTAACGAGTTGCAGCGGCTAATCTTGCCTGGCAAAATTTGGACCCTCAGCAGTACACGGCCGTTGAATCATCCACAGCGCCGGCTGGCTGCTCTGGCAATTCTCGCGCGCGACTGGTCTCGCCTTCAGCGCGCCGTAGATAAAAGCAGCGTTGACGCAACCCAGCATTTCTTTCAAACGCTTGAGCATCCGTTTTGGAATTTTCATTACACACTCACCTCAAAAGCTGCGGCAAAAAAAATGACCCTGATTGGCGAAGCGCGCGTTACCGACATCCTGGCCAATGTGTTGTTTCCGTTTTGGCTGGCGCATGATCTCGATCCTGCGGGATCGCTTGGAAAAAATGTGTGGGCGGAATATGCCAGCCTTCCGGCGCAATCATCGAACCGTCGGCTTGAAACAGGTGCGACACGTCTTTTTGGAAACGATCCGCGCCGGCAGCAATTCCTGAAAACCGTCGCCCATCAGCAAGGTTTGCTTCAGATCTACGAGGACTTTTGTATGCGAGACAATTCCGATTGCGCGCAATGCCAGTTCCCAGAGCAAATGATGAAATGGTAATAAGTTAAGAACGTTAATGCGTTTAAAAGGTAACAACAAAGCGGAGATGTATTCAGAGAGTGATGAGGGAGGAACCTATTAATTTGTTAGAATGCTCCCAGGTTGAAAAGCGATGTAGTGTTTGGGCTTTTTTAACCGGTTTAACTGTTTTAATCTCTCGCCGCTAACGTGAGATCTTTGAAGCGAATTAGAAGGATTCATCTGTTCACGCACAGGGGTCAACAAGAGGCGTTCACACTCATCGAGTTGCTTGTTGTGATCGCGATTATCGCCGTTTTAATTGGTCTGCTCTTCCCGGCTTTTCGCGCTGTGCAGGATCAGGCCAAGAGAACCCAGGCTAAAAATGACCTCACTCAAATCGTTAACGCGGTAAATGCGTATTACACGGAATATGGGCAGTACCCCTGCGCTTCTCAAAACGGCAATGACGGCGCAGATTTTGTCGCAGCCGACGACAATAGCGAGAATGTCCTAATGGATAACTTGAGATCGAGAAGTCCGACACTTAATCCGCGGCAAATAGTTTTCCTGTCGCCACCTAATGTAAAAGATCCGAACGCCCCAAGATCAGGCATTGGGGCTGATTTTCGATTCTACGATCCCTGGGGTAGGGCGTATCGCGTCAAGATCGACAATAACTATAACGGCACGCTGACAAACGCGTATACCGCCGATACTGGCGCCGGCCCTGCGACACTGAACACGGGAGTCATCGCCTGGTCGCTGGGTAAGGATCAGACACAGGGCACAAATTTCAACAACTCCGACGACGTGATTTCCTGGCAGTAACCGTTTGCTAAAAGCAGCGGAGCACCGCTGCGCTCCTAGCACTGCGGCGAAATTACGTCATCGCGTCGCTTCCTCGCAAAGCCGCACCGGCAATCGGCATATTGACTATTCGCCAATCACCAGTCACCATTCACTCGCGAAAGCTTTCGGAGTCCTCTTCTTTCCAAACGCGGGTGTAGTTCAATGGTAGAACGGCAGCTTCCCAAGCTGCACACGAGGGTTCGATTCCCTTCACCCGCTAGTCTACCTATGAAAAATGACCGAAAACCCCCTCAAAACTGGGTCAGGTCATAACAAATAGTCATAACACGTCCACCGAAATCCACCCACGTTCATGTTCACCTGAACGTCGATTTTGGGCGTTCAACGGTGTCCCTTGGATGGGATCGGACGGTAAAAACGATTTCTAGACCCCACCGGGTTCGTTTTTGGGGCGTCTGGCGGGTGGTTTTGGAGGTTGGAGCGTCCCCTTTTGCGTCCGGTGAGAGGAGTTGAGTTGTGCGAGTCAGTTTAGTCACCCTCCCGGCGGAAGTGCCGGGAGGTTCAATCATGCGGGCTTTCGGAGAAATTGGGCGTTGGCAGAAAAAATCTTTTGCGGGGAGTTCCCTCGACGGGACACCTATGAGCCGCCAACGTCTATTCATTCCAGTGTTGTGATTAGCGGCCTACGAGAAAGAGATAAGCCACCGCGTTGCTGCAAACACGCTGACCTTGCGTCGCAATGGGGCGGTTGGCTTCATCGATTGGTTAGACCACGTTGGGGTTGCATCCCCACCGAACGTGGAAATGTAGTGAATGTTGATGTTATTTGCCAAAGCGCTGTAGAATCGCGGCCACTATCCAGAAAATTCCTACGCCGAAGAAAAGCATACCCATAGCCGTCACCATACGATTTGAAGGCGATCTGAAGTCTCCGGGCCAGCCGAGCATGCTTAACCGGTAACAAAACACGTAACCCAATCCTGTTACCAACAGCGCCGCGAAGAGCTGGGAGGAGAGTTTAGCATTTGGGGTCATGGGGTCTAACGAAAACAAGATGAGCTACCGCTGGCGGGGGCGAGCTTTGCTTTCAATTCATCTTTCATTCTGTTGGCTTCATCGAATGGTTACATTCTCAACCACGGCACTTGTCTAACGTTTCCATTCTCATCGACTCGGAATGCAAAAACATCCAAACCTTTAGCGCCTGTGCTGGTGTACACAGAAACCTCGTACCTCTTTCCGCGCCTCAGGCGCAACGGTGGCTGACCTTCTTTTAGACCAGGATATTTCGCGCCATAGATGATGTAGCGGAGGCGCTGTGCTCCTTCAGTGATCCATAGCGTGCGTGTTGAACAATCTGATTGCTGCTCTACCACCGTCACGCCCGTGACGGTAAACTCTTGGTGCTGACGGAATGTGTCGCCAAGGTAAAAAACAACACCAGCTTGCAAACTGCCAACAGGGACGACATCAATAACAGGTTGGAATATCGAGCATGATGCGAGCAGAACTGTGCTCGTTGCGATAGCCCATGTTGAAGCCCACAACGAGTAACGAGAAGTAGAGGCCAATCTGTCATCTATTTCTGCCTCCATAGAGGGAAGTTTGCCGGAAAACACGGCAAGTTGGCAAGGCCCGTGATTTCAGCTCAAGGTTAACTAGCAGTTACTCTACGCAAGTGAAAGAAAAACGCGGCATCGCTCCCTTCGTCCACATCGCAAGAAGTCCCATGGGGCTGGTCATATCACCACTTTGTCATTGCCGTGTCGAGATCGAAAACATCGGCGCATGAATAGTGGAATCGCAATTTGTTCGTATGCCTGCCGCCGGGAGTTTTTTCGTACTTCACGAGTACGTAATTCTGCGTATTCCCAAAACTGACAACGGGGCGCGAAAATCTACAGATTATGAAAAAGATGCTTCTCGGTACACTGAGACCCACGCCGGGTCTTGTTGTTGTCGCACTGGCGATTTCAGCTCCGTTGTTCGCGCGAGACCACAGTTACACATTCGTTGAGTTCGATACTCCTGGTTTTCAGAACACTTTTCCCCAGGACATTAACCCGCGTGGGATAATTGTGGGATTTGCGCGCACTGCGACCAATACCGGTCCCGCTTTCGTGCGCGGTCCCAACGGCGACATCACGACCTTTGAGCCTCCGGGCGGCAGCCCGCGCGCCGTCGCTTTCAGCATCAACCCGGCGGGAGCGATTACGGGAGCGTACCGTGACGCAAACGATAACGTCCACGGACTCCTGCGCGCTCCAAGTGGTGCTATCACTACATTCGACGCTCCCGGCGCGGGCACGGACCCCGACGCCGGCACAGCCCCTCGAAACATCAACGCAGCAGGTACGATTGCGGGAGTGGTCCTTGACAATAACCTCGTCGTTCACGGTTTCGTACGCGCTCGAGATGGGACGATCGCCACCTTCGACGGTCCCGGCGCCGGCACAGGACCCTTCCAAGGGACTTGGACGGTAATCGGGGACGGCATCAACGAGGCGGGAGCGACTACGGGATGGATTCAGGATGCGAACGAGGTGGCTCATGGCTTCGTGCGCGCTCCCGACGGCAGCATTACGACGTTCGATGCTCCGGGCGCGGGCACAGACGTTTTCCAAGGCACCACAACCGGAGGCATCAATGCTGCGGGAGCAGTTGACGGATCTTACGTTGACGCGAGCTATGTGTTCCACGGGTTCGTGCGTGCTCCAGATGGCAATAT
>Ga0081540_1002004_pt1 | contig 16993 bp, 18 predicted proteins | sample TabmetS2T1R1_FD_71024 | JGI IMG/M metagenome (GOLD analysis project Ga0081540, IMG submission 71024) | Tabebuia heterophylla rhizosphere microbial communities from the University of Puerto Rico - S2T1R1 | ecosystem: Host-associated > Plants > Roots > Rhizosphere ... | reverse complement strand
TCGCCGGGAAGCCGGGCAGCGGCGCCCTCCATCTACTCGAGACCGCGAACGGCCGCGGAGTCGCCGACGGCTGGGCCGCGGCCGCCGACAGCGACGAGGCGGACCCCGAGCCGATCGAGCTCCTGATCGTGTCGGGAGACGAGGCCGCCGCGAACCCGGACGTCCGCGCCCTGGCCGAACAGGCCGAGCGAGTGCTCGCGATCTCGATGTTCCGCACCCCGGTCTCCGGCTGGGCCGACCTCGTCCTGCCCGGCACGAGCTACCTCGAGCGCGACGGCACGTACGTCAACCTCGAAGGCCGGCTCCAGCGGCTCCGCCGGGCGGTCATCCCGCCGTGCCCGGACGAGCTCGCCTGGATCTCGAAGCTGGCCGAGCGCTTCGAGGTCGAGCTCTCGCCGCACCCGCCGCAGGTCTTCGCAGAGCTCGCGGAGCGCTGCTACGGAGGGATCAGCTACCCGGCGATCGGCGAGCTGGCCGAGCTTCCCGAGCGTGCGACCGGCGTCGACGCGCCGCCTCCGCCCAAGGCGCCGAAGCGCGAGCGCGGCAAGGGCCTGCAGCTCGTCAGCTACCGCCCGCTCTTCTCGGGCCCCGCGATCGAACGGATCCCCGAGCTCCAGTTCCAGCGCCCGGGAGCGGTGGTCGAGCTCGCCGCCGAGGACGCGAAGAAGATCGGCGCGCGGGCCGGCTCGACGGTGCGGGTGAGCTCGAACGGAACCTCGGTCGAGCTTCGCGCGCGCGTGAACAGGAAGCTCGTCAAGGGCGTGGCGCGAATTCCCGTCGAACACGCACAAGGGCTCGGGACGCACGTCGAGGTCAGTACATGAACGAGCCGTGGTGGATCGACCTGATCAAGGCCGCGATCATCATCAACCTCCTGCTCGGCATGTTCGCCTACATGACCTGGGTCGAGCGCAAGCTCCTCGGGCGGATGCAGCTCCGCTACGGCCCGAACCGCGCGGGCCCGTTCGGCCTGCTGCAGCCGATCGCCGACCTCGTGAAGCTGATCCGCAAGGAGAGCTTCTACCCGGCGACGGCCGTCGACTTCCTGTACATCACGGCGCCGATCGTCTCGGCGTTCACCGCGCTCGCCGCGTTCGCCGTCATCCCGTGGGGCGAGGGCTGGCACGTCGCCGGCTACGACATCTCGGGGCAGATCCTGAACGTCCCGATCTCGCTGATCCTGATCTTCGCGCTCGGTGCGCTCGGCGTGTACGGATTCATCGTCGGCGGCTGGGCCTCGGACTCGAAGTACGCGCTGCTCGGCTCGATGCGGACGTGCGCGCAGATGGTCTCGTACGAGGTGGCCCTCGCGCTGTCCGTGCTCGGCGTCGTGCTGATGGCCGGCTCGCTCTCGCTGACCCAGATCGTGGACGAGCAGCAGCACGCGATCTGGTACGTGATCCCGCAGTTCGTCGGCTTCGTCGTCTTCCTCGCCGCCGGCACGGCTGAGACGAACCGCCCCCCGTTCGACCTGCCCGAAGCGGACACGGAGCTCGTCGCGGGCTACCACACCGAGTACAGCGGCATGCGCTTCGGGCTCTTCTCGATGGCCGAGTACGTGAACCTGATCGTGCTCTCGGGGCTCTGCGTGACGCTCTTCCTCGGCGGCTGGCTCGGGCCGTGGCCGCCGCTCGGGCCCGTGTGGTTCCTGCTCAAGGTGCTGATCCTGATCGGGTTCTTCATCTGGCTGCGCGCGACGCTTCCGCGGCTGCGCTACGACCAGCTGATGGCCTTCGGCTGGAAGGTGCTGCTCCCGATCGCGACGCTGAACGCGCTGGTCACGGCCGCATTGGTGGTGGCGTTCTCGTGAGCCCCAGGCCCGCAGATTCGTTCAAAGGGTTCGGCGTCACGCTGAAGCAGATCTTCAAGAAGCCGATCACGCAGCAGTACCCGGAGTACAAGCGCCCGCTCTACCCGCGCTTCCGCGGGCGTCATCGCCTCTGGCGGCACCACAACGGGCTCGAGAAGTGCGTCGGCTGCTCGCTCTGCGCCGCCGCGTGCCCGGCCGACTGCATCCGGGTCGTGGCTGCGGAGAACACCGCGGACAACCGCGTCTCCGCCGGTGAGCGGTATGCGCGGATCTACGAGATCAACCTCTCGCGCTGCATCTTCTGCGGGTACTGCGAGCTCGCGTGCCCATTCGACGCGATCACGCTCGAGCAGGAGTTCGAGATCTCGGAGTACTCGCGCGACGACCTGATCTACACCAAGGACATGCTGCTCGCCGAGCCGATGAAGCGCGTACCGGTCGCCGATCGCAGCCTCTACGACACCCCGGTGCCCGCGTACAAGGAACGTTCGTAGTGGGCAACTTCCTCGTCTGGATCGTCTGGTTCGTCGCCGCCTTCGCATGCCTCGGGTCGGGCGCGGCGGTGGTGAGCTTCGCGAACCCGTTCTACTCGGCTCTCGCCCTGATCGGGAACCTCGGCTCGCTGGCGGTGCTGTACCTGCTCCTGTCCGCAGAGTTCGTCGCCGCCGCCCAGGTGCTTGTCTACGCGGGCGCCGTGATGGTCATGTTCCTGTTCGTGATCGCGTACCTGGGGCGGCACGCGGACGCGCCGTGGGCCGGCGGGCCGAGCTGGCAGGCGCTCGGCGCGGTGGCCGCGGCCGGTGCGCTGATGGTCGAGATCGTCGTCGTCGTCGGGCTGAAGGCGAGCGGACGGCTGTCGAATGCGCCGGACGTGACCGCCGCGTTCGGAAGCCCGAGCGAGGTGGGGCGCGTGTTCCTCAGCGACCACCTGCTCGCGTTCGAGATCACGTCGATCGTGCTGCTCGCGGCGGCCGTCGGTGGCGTCGTCCTCGGCAGCCAGGCCCGCGACGACCAGGCGAAGTCTTCGAGCGGGTCAGCGCTGGGGACTCGGGCGAAGTGACCGGCCCGAACCTGACCTGGTATCTCGCCGTCTCGGCGTTCCTGTTCGCGATCGGCGCACTCGGCGTGATGCTGCGGCGGAGCCCGCTGATCGTCCTGCTCTCGATCGAGATCATGCTCAACGGCGCGAACCTGGCCCTGATCACGTTCTCGCGCAACCACGCCGACATGAGCGGGCAGATCTTCGCGCTCGCTGTGATGGCGGTCGCGGCTTCCGAGGTCGTCGTCGGCCTCGGGCTGATCGTCGCCGTCCACCGGCGCAAGCTCGACCTCGACGTCGACAAGCTCTCGACGCTGCGCGGATGAGCGACGTCCGCCTGATCCAGGTGCCCTGGTACCTCGGGCGTGAGCACCCGGACCTGAGCCGCGGGCCGGGCGTGCTCGCGGAGGCGATCGGGGGCGAGTCGGTCGTCGTCCCGGGGCCGGAGCCGCGTCCAGTCCCGAACGAGATCGCGGACTCGTTCGACGTGATCCATTCGGTTCGCACGGCGGTGAGCGAAGCCGTCGCAGACGACCGCTTCCCGCTCGTGCTCGCGGTCAACTGCTTCACGTCGCTCGGCACCGTGACCGGAGTCGGCCGCGACGTCGGCGTGATCTGGTTCGACGCGCACGGCGACTTCCACACGCCCGCCTCCACGCCGACCGGGTTTCTCGACGGGATGGGCCTCGCGATGCTCACCGGGGACGGCTGGGACGAAATGCGAGCCGCTCTGGGCTCGGTCCCGGCCGAGAACGCGCTCCTCGTCGACGCACGAGACTTCGAGCCGACCGAGATCGAGCGCGTCGAAGCCTCGGCCGTGCGCCGCGCGACGTCGGACACGCTGGAGCGCGTGCTCGACGAGCTCACGACGCGAGTCGACGCCGTCTACGTACACATCGACCTCGACGTGATCGACCCGTCGGTCGCGCGCGCCAACGTCCTCGCGGTCGAGGGCGGGCCCGCCACCGAGCAGCTCGAGCAGGCGCTCGAATCGATCGGGAGCCGCTTCGTCATCGCCGCCGCCGCGCTGACCGCCTACGACCCGAGCCAGGATCACGAGAACCGCATCCCGGGAATCGCGGCCCGGCTGGCGCACCAGCTCGTCGCCGAGAAGGTCGGCCGGTGACCGCGGCCGCGTGGGTCTGCCTCTTCTCGCCACTCGCGGCCGCGGTCTTGATCACGCTCGGCGGGACTCGCATGCCGCGGCGCATCACGGGCTACCTGGCCACGGCCTCGGTCGCGGTCGCGTTCGTCGCCGCCGTCGTGGACTTCATCGCGATCCTCGGCCGCAGCAGCAACGACCAGCAGCAGATCTCGACCGCCTGGACGTGGCTCGAGGCCGGCAACTTCAACGTCGGCCTGAGCGTCCTCGTCGACCCGCTCTCGGTCTTCATGATGCTGATCGTCACCGGCGTCGGCGCCCTGATCGTCGGCTACTCGATCGGCTACATGGACGGCGAGGACGAGGAGCGCCGCTACTTCGCGTACATGGCGCTGTTCGTCTTCTCGATGCTCCTGCTCGTCCAGGGCGGGAACCTGCTGATGCTGCTCGTCGGCTGGGGGCTCGTGGGCCTCAGCTCGTACCTGCTGATCGGCTACTACCACGAACGGCCGGAAGCGGTCGCCGCGGCGAAGAAGGCGTTCATCATGAACGCGGTCGGCGACGCGACGATGGCGCTCGCGTTCTTCCTGCTCATCCAGCGCACGGGCTCGCTCTCGTTCCAGTCCTCGTTCGACTGGGCCGGCGGCGAGACCGGCACGTGGGCGGTGAACCTCGTTGCGCTCGGCCTGCTCGGCGGAGCGATCGCGAAGTCGGCGCAGCTCCCGCTCCAGACCTGGCTCCCCGACGCGATGGAGGGCCCGACTCCGGTCAGCGCCCTCATCCACGCCGCGACGATGGTCACGGCCGGCGTCTACCTCCTCGTCCGCACCGCGCCGATCTTCGAGGCGGCTGTCCACGTCCAGCAGCTCGCCGCGGGCCTCGGCGCCGCGACGCTGCTCATGGCCGGCCTGATCGCACTCGTCCAGACGGACATCAAGCGCGTCATCGCCTACTCGACGATGTCCCAGATCGGCTACATGTTCCTCGGCGCCGGCCTGGGCGCGTACGCGAACGCGATGTTCCTCTTGATGGCCCACGCGTTCTTCAAGGCGCTCCTTTTTCTCTCAGCCGGGGTGATCATCCATGCTCTTGCCGGCGAGCAGGACATGCGCCGCATGGGCGGGCTCAGGCGCTACCTGCCGAGGACGTACTGGGCGTTCGTGGTCGGAGCGCTCGCGCTGGCCGGGATCCCGCCGTTAGCCGGCTTCTTCGCCAAGGACTCGATCCTCGCCTCGGCCCTCGCCGCGGGCACGTACGGCCAGATCCTGTTCGTCGTCGGCGTGCTCGGGACGTTCCTGACCGGCCTCTACGCGTTCCGCATGGTCTTCCTCGTCTTCGGCGGCCAGCCGTCTCCGTTCGTCGAGGAGCACCTGCACCGGCCGGACCGCTCGGAGCCCTGGCTCTGGATGGGCGCCGCGGTGGCCGTCCTGAGCGTGCTCTCCGTGATCGGCGGCTGGGTGCAGATCCCGGGCGTCACCGACGGGGTCACGAACTTCCTCGCGCCGACGGTCGAGTCCGTCGTCGAGGCGAGCGGCTCGCAGGAGTTCTGGGCCAGTCTGCTCGCCGTCACGCTCGGCGTAGCCGGGATCGCGGTCGCCTGGGCCACGTTCTCGGCGCGGAAGTTGCGAGTCCGCGAGTGGCGCGCTGCGCGGAACGTGCTCGTGCACAAGTTCTACTTCGACGAGCTCTACGACTGGATCTTCTATCGGCCGTCGGTGCTGCTCGCGGTCACGCTGCGCGACTGGATCGAGAAGCCGATCATCCTCGCCTCGATCGGGGAGATCGGCGCCGTCGCGCGGAAGGCGAGCAACGATCTGCGCGAGGTCCAGACCGGGCTCGTCCGCACGTACGCGTTCGCGATCGCAGGAAGCGTGGCCGTGCTCGCCTTTGTCTTCGTGTGGGTGAAGTGAGATGACCGACTGGCTGGCAACGATCCTGATCTTCCTCCCGCTCGCGGGGGCGGTCCTGATCTGGGTGCTCCCGGTCGGGCGGCTCGCCGGGCCGATCGCGCTCCTGTTCGCGCTCGCCGAGATCGGGTTCTGGATCGACGCGCTCGGCGAGATGAACTTCGACAAGCCGGGCCCGATGCCGAACTTCGACCAGAGGTGGAGCTGGTTCAGCGACCTCGGAGTCTCGTACCACGTCGGGTTCTACGGTTACTCGTTCTGGCTCGCCGGGCTCGCGGTGGTCGTGATGGCCGCGGCGATCGCGTACGGCTTCTGGGTCGGGCGGGAGCGGCCGAGCGCCTACTTCGGGCTGATGCTGTTCCTCACGTCCGCGGCCGTGGGCAGCTTCGCCTCCGAGGACCTGCTCCTCTTCTACGTGTTCTTCGAGGCGATGATGATCCCGCTCTACGTGCTGATCGGCGTCTGGGGCGGGCCCGGCCGGCTCGGCGCGACGATCAAGTTCGTGATCTACACGATGGCGGGCTCCCTGCTGATGCTCGCGTCGGTGATCGTCTTCGGCCTTTCGGCAGGCTCGTTCGACCTGGTCACCACGCCGACGAGCGACAACACGTGGGTCTTCCTCGGCTTCCTCGTCGCGTTTGCGATCAAGGCGCCGCTCTTCCCGCTGCACGGCTGGCTGCCGGACGCTTATCGCGAGTCGTCACCGGAGGTGGCGGCGGTGCTCTCGGGGCTGATCTCGAAGGCAGCCGTCTTCGGCTTCATCCGGATCTGCCTGCTCAAGTTCCCGGGGCCGTTCGACGACTGGCGGAACGTCGTCCTGGCACTCGCCGCGATCGGGCTCGTCTACGGCTCGCTGCTTGCCTTCCGGGCACCGGACTTCCGCGGCGTGATCGCCTACTCGAGCCTGGCGCAGATGGGCCTGATCACGATCGGGATCTTCTCGGTCAGCACGGCCGGGATCAGCGGCGCGGTGCTTCAGTCCGTCAACCACGGGCTGATCTCGGCCTCGCTCTTCCTGCTCGCCGGCACGATCGAGCGGCGCACCTCGACCGGAAGCTTCGAGCGGCTCGGCGGCATGGCCCGCGGACGGCCCGTGCTGGCGACGATGCTGATGATCACCGGGATCATCGCACTCGCCGTGCCCGGATCCTCCGCGTTCGCCGGTGAGTTTCTGATCCTGTTGGGCGTCTTCGGCACCGGCTGGGGCTGGGCGGTAGCAGGCGCGACGGGAATCGTGCTCGCCGCGATGTACATGCTCCGGCTCATCTCGGCGGTCCTGCACCGCGAGCCCGGGCCGGCGGTCCACGACGCGGCGCTCGACCTGCGCCCCGCCGAGCTGGGAATCGTTCTCCCGCTCGTCGGCTGCCTGCTCGCGCTTTCGGCATGGCCCGCCGCGATCAGCGGGAACGCGATCACGACCTCGGTCACGCCCACGCCGCTGCGACTGCTCAACCCTGCGCGTCCCAACGACCAGCTGCCGGAAGGGCGAATGGACCTCGGCTCGACAGGGCTGAACCGATGATCGACACGCCGAACGTCGACTGGTTCGCACTCTCGCCTTCGCTGACCACGCTCGGTGCCGCGGCCATCTGCCTGCTTTCGGGCGCGTTCGTGCCGCGCTGGATCCTGCGCCCGTTCGCAGCGTTCTTCTGCGCGCTCGGCTTCATCGGCGGCGGAGTCTTCGCGCTGCTCCTCTACATCGAGACGCCGCACGGGAGCCTCGAGGTCGCCGATGCGATCTTCCGCGACCGCTACGCCGCGTTCACGCAGATCCTCGTCATGGGCGCCGGGCTGCTGACCGTCGGCGTCGCCTACTCGTCACGCATGCGCGAGGACCACATCGGCGAGTTCTACGCCCTACTCGCCACGGGTGGAGCGGGCATGGCGTTCTTCGTCCAGTCGGCGAACCTGATGACGCTCTTCCTCTCGCTCGAGTGGTTCTCGGTCTGCCTCTACATCCTGTGCGCGATCGAGACCGACCTCGAAGGCTCGCTCGAGGCCGGGCTCAAGTACCTGATCATCGGCGGAATGGGCTCGGCCGTCCTGCTCTTCGGATCGGCGCTGATCTACGGCGCCACCGGTGAGCTCGGCTACGGGGCGATCGCAGACGCGACTCGCTCACAGGACCTGACCGGCGACCCGATCCTGCTCGTCGGGCTCGCCATGCTGCTGGCCGGGCTCGCGTTCAAGTCGTCGGCGGCGCCGTTCCACATGTGGACGCCCGACGTCTACGAGGGCGCACCCACACCCGTCACGGGCTTCATGGCCGCGGCGACGAAGACGGTCGCGCTCGTCCTCATGTACCGCGTCCTGACGGTCGCGTTCCCCGAGGAGAAGGACGTCTGGACGATCGCGGTCGCGACGCTCGCCGTGATCTCACTCGCGTGGGGCAACATCGCGGCCCTCATCCAGTCGAACATCAAGCGCCTGCTCGCGTACTCGTCGATCTCGCACGCCGGCTTCATGCTCATCGCCGTCTCGTCCGCGAACGCACTCGGCGTCCGCGCGCTCCTCTACTACCTGATCCCGTATGCGGCGATCTCGATCGGCGCCTTCGCGGTCGTCGTGGCGCGCGAGCGCGAGCTCGGAGAGGCCGTGACGCTCGACAACCTCGCCGGCTTCGGGTGGGAGCGGCCGCTGCTCGGGTTCGCGATGGCAACGTTCATGCTCGGCTTCGCCGGCTTTCCGCTGACCGGCGGCTTCATGGGCAAGTTCCTCGTCTTCTCGTCCGCCTCCGAGGCGGGCTGGAACTGGCTCGTGATCGTCGGCGTGCTCGCGACCCTCGTCAGCCTCTACTACTACCTCGCCGTGATCCGGTCGATGTACATGCGGCCGGCCGCGGAGCTCGGATTCGCGCCGGTCGGAGGCTCGCCGCCGCGCGAGATCATGCTCTCGAGCGCCGCGTTCATCGCGATGGTCGTGAACGTGGGCTCGTTCTTCGCCGTGCAGCCGCTCGTCGACTTCGCGCGCAGCGCCGCGGAGACGCTACCGCTCTAGGACGGGCTTCTTCAGCTCTGAGCCGACGCCGAGCAGCGCCTGGAGCGCGAACGTCGCCAGACAGGCGGAGAGCGCGAACGCCGTCGACCCTGCCGCGGCGCCCGCCACGAGCAGAAGCAGCGCGAGCCCGTAGAGCAGCGCCTGGAGGGACTCGGCCGCCTCGAACCGGCCGTCTAGCAGCTCTCCGAAGACCGTGAGCGCCGACGCCGCGACGATCGGAACCGCCACGAGCAGCAGGTAGAACGCGGCCTGGCTCATTCCGAGCGCCTGGGCCACGGCCGCAGCGAGCACGACCGTGATCGGGAGCCAGCGACGCATTGCCTGGAGTTCGGCGGGGACGATCAGGGTCCTCCCGGGTTAGGGTCGCTCGTGGCCCGCTGGCTGATCCCGCTCGCGATCCCGATTGTCGGCCTCGTCGCTCTCCTGACCGAGCCCAGGCTCGACGTCCACTGGGAGCAGCACCCGGCCCACTTCTGGCTCGTCCTGATCACGGCGCTGCTGAGCGTCGTCCTCGGGTACCTGTCCGGCGAGGCAGCGCGCAGGCTCGACGACGCCCGGCTCTTCCTCGTCTCCCTCGCGTTCGTGACCAGCGCCGGCTTCCTGGCCCTGCACGCGCTCGCCACGCCTGGAGTGCTGCTCGAGAAGAAGAACGCGGGCTTCGTCGTCGCAACTCCTGTCGGTCTCGCGATCGCCAGCATCTTCGCAGCGGCGTCGGCCCTCGACCTCTCCCCCTCGGCCTCCTCGGCGGTGATGCGGCGCCAGTGGCTCCTGCGCGGCATCGTCTTCGGGCTCCTCGCCGCGTGGTGCGTCTACTCGCTCTCGAGCCTGTCGCCGCTCGACCGGGCGCTGACCGAGGAGGAGGCGCACGGGCCGCTGTACGCGCTGACGGCGATCGGGCTACCGCTGTACGCGTTCGCGGCCGTGCGCTACGTCCAGATCTACCGGCGTCGTCCCGCGCCGCTGCCCGCGGCGGTGGCCGCGGCGTTCACGCTGCTCGCCGAGGCGATGATCGCGATCGCCTTCGGCCACAACTGGCATGCCTCGTGGTGGGAGTGGCACGTGCTGATGGCGGTTGCGTTCGGCCTGGTCGCGTTCGTCGCGCGGCAGGAGTACCGGCGCAGGCGCTCGACCGCGGCGCTCTTCAAGGATCTCTACCTCGAGCACACCGGCGAGCTCGTCGACCGGCGCTACGCGCAGGCGTTGAGCCGGGCCGTGGACTCGCAGGAGGTCGGCGGCGATTTCAGCGAGGACGAGCGCCGGCTCCTCGACCAGGCCGCGGGCGAGCTGCGGCGCCTCGATGAACTCTTCAGCCCGTACCTCTCGCCGCAGCTGATGACGAAGCTCCGCGAGGAGCCCGGCGCGGGCGAGCTCGGCGGCGAGCAGCGCGAGGTCAGCGTCCTCTTCGCCGACCTCCAGGGCTTCACGGCCTTCTCGGAGCGCTCGACGCCGCCCGAGGTGGTCGCGATGCTGAACGCGTACTGGGCCGAGGTCGTGCCCGTGGTCGCGGCCGAGGACGGGATGATCGAGCGCTTCGCAGGCGACGCGGTGATGGTCGTCTTCAACGCGGCGACCGACCAGCCCGATCACGCGGAGCGGGCCGCCCGCGCCGCCCTCGCGTTCGCCGCCGCCTCCGAGGCGGTGGCCCACGGCCGTCCGGAGTGGCCGCGCTTCCGGGTCGGCGTGAACAGCGGCCCGGCGGTGATCGGGAACGTCGGCGCGCTCGAGCAACGCAGCTTCACCGCGATCGGCGACACGACGAACCTCGCAGCCCGCCTCCAGGCCGAGGCCGAGCCGGGCAAGGTCGTCATCGGCGCGACGACGGCCGCCGAGCTGAGAGGCGCGATCCTCGAGCCGCTGGGCCCGCTGGATCTCAAGGGGAAGAGCGAGCCCGTCCAGGCTTTCCGGCTGATACGCCTCGGTTAGTCTCAGGCCGTCGCCTAGAAAAGGAGAGAGATGCCCGACGTTCAACTGACCTGGCTCGGCCACGGCACGTTCCGCTTCGATTCACCGGGAGGGAAGCGGATCTACGTCGACCCCTGGCTCACGAACCCGAAGGCCCCGGAGAGCGAGCAGGAGCCGGAGCGCATCGACGTGATCGCGATCACGCACGGCCACGACGACCACGTCGGGAACACCGTCGATCTCGTCGAGAAGCACAACCCGATCGTCGTCGCGCCGGTCGAGCTCGCCGACTGGCTCGCCTGGATGAAGAAGGTCGTCCCCGAGGACAAGATCCGCGACCCGAACAAGGGCGGGACGGTCGACCTCGGAGACGGCGTCAAGGTCACTCTCACCCACGCCCAGCACTCGAGCGGCACGATGGACGACGACCACATGGTCTACCTCGGCGAGCCCGTCGGCCTCGTGTTCGAGGTCGAGAACGGGACGAAGATCTACTTCGCAGGGGACACGAACGTCTTCGGCGACATGCAGCTGATCAAGCGGCTCTACGCGCCGGACGTCGCGGTGCTCCCGATCGGCGGGCACTACACGATGGACCCGAAGGAGGCCGCGGTCGCGCTCGAGTTCCTCGGCGCCTCGAAGTGCATCCCATGCCACTACGGGACCTTTCCGATCCTCGCAGGGACGCCGGAGGAGCTGCGGCAGCTGGCGCCGTCGGGAGTCGCGATCGTCGAGATGCAGCCGGGAGAGACGGTCGAGGTATGAGAGTCCCTGATGCAATGAGGCGCTGTGCCGTCAGGCCGCGCTGCTCGCCCTGTGGCGGCGTCCTCAGTCGCGCCCGTATCGCAGCGGATACGAACGCTCCCTGCGTCCTTGCCACAGAACGAGCATCGCACCCCGACGACGAGGCCACATCACGTCAGGGACTCTGAGGAAGCGCTGGTTCGGCGCGACGCGGCAGCAGGTGCCCCAGCTCGCGGTCGAGGGCGAGATCGAGTTCCCCGCGGAGCCGCTCGTGCTGGACGAGCTCGACGACACGGTGCTGCGCAAGGCCTTCGGCGAGGGAACCCCGATCGTCGTGCGCGCGGACAGCGAGGAAAAAGTGCTGGCGGCGCTGGCACGGCCGGAAGTAGCCTGCGTCCTGGTGCCGACCAAGGAGTTGATAGAGATCGACCTGATCAAGGCCACCTATGGCTAGGCCGCTCATCGCCACCTACTCGATCGTCGCCTGCGACCTCGAGGCTCAGCAGTGGGGCGTCTCGGTGCAGTCGAAGTTCCTGTCCGTCGGCTCGGTCGTCCCGTGGGCCGAGCCGCACGTCGGAGCGATCGCGACGCAGGCGTACGCGAACGCGCGTTACGGGCCGAACGGCCTGCAGCTGCTGCGCGAAGGCATGTCCGCGCAGGAGGTCGTCGACCGGCTCACCGGCGAGGACGAGGGCCGCGACCACCGGCAGCTGGGCGTCGTCGACGGCCAGGGGAACGCGGCGACCTACACGGGCAGCGAGTGCCTGGACTGGGCCGGCGGCCGCACGGGCAAGAACTACGCGGCGCAGGGGAACATCCTCGTCAACAAGGAGACCGTCGACGCACTGGCCGAGACGTTCGAGTCGACGACCGGGACGCTGGCGATACGCCTGATCGACTGCCTCGCGGCGGCGCAGGAAGCCGGTGGCGACAGCCGCGGCCAACAATCCTCGGCGCTCATCGTCGTCCAGCGCGACGGCGGCTACGCGGGCATGTCGGACGTCCTCGTCGAGCTCCGCGTCGAGGATCACGAGCGCCCGATCGAGGAGCTCCGCCGCGTCTACACGCTCCACGACGAGATCTTCGGGGTCACGCCGCGCGACGAGTGGCTGCCGGTCGACGACGAGCTCGGCGCGGAGCTCCGCGAACGCCTGGCGAAGCTCGGCTACGACGGTGAGCTCGAGGATTCGTTCACCCGCTGGACGGGGAAGGAGAACCTCGAGGACCGCGTCGACGGCACTGAGCAGATCGACCCTGTAGTTCTCGAAGCGTTGCGAAGCAGAACATGACCGAAAAGGCCTACGAGGTCGTCCACCTCGACGAGCTCGATCGCTACCCGGTCGACGACGAGGGCCTCCTCTGGCGCCCGGTTCGCCGCCGCCTCGGGATCACCGCCTTCGGTACGAACGCGTACACGGCAGAGCAGGGCACGGAACGGGTCGTCGAGGAGCACCATGAGGAAGGCGGGCACGAAGAGCTGTACTTCGTGGCCAGCGGGCGTGCGACGTTCGTCCTCGGCGACGAGGAGATCGACGCGCCAGCGGGCACGTTCGTCCACGCGGAGCCGGGCACGAGGCGCGGCGCCGTCGCAACAGAACCGAACACGACCATCCTCGCGATCGGCGCGAAGCCGGGCGTGCCGCACGAGATCTCCGGGTGGGAGGAGATCTTCGTCGCTTTCGGCCACTACCGGAACGGCGACGAGGACAAGGCGCGCGAGCATCTGGCCGCATACGTCGCTGAGCACGACGACGCGTGGCAGGGGCACTACAACCTCGCCTGCCTCGAGGCGCTGACGGGAAACGGCGACCGAGCGATCGGAGAGCTACGCCGCGCGATCGAGCTCGATCCCCAGGCGAAGGAGTACGCCGCCAACGACTCGGACTTCGACCGGCTCCGCGACGACCCGGAGTTCCCGGCATGAGCGGCACCGCGAACGTCAACGAGATGGCGCTCAGGATCGGCGACGACCCGTCGTGGGCGATGGTGCGGACGCACTTCGACATCAAGTCGTTCGGGGTGAACGCCTACATCGCCGACGAGCCGGGCGTCCGGGTCATCGAGGAGCACGACGAGCTCGGCGAGCGGGCCGGCGGGCACGAGGAGCTCTACTTCGTCGCGAACGGCCGCGCGACGTTCACGGTCGACGGGGACGAGATCGATGCGCCCGCGGGCACATTCGTCTTCGTCCGCGACCCGGCTGCGAAGCGGACTGCGGTCGCGGAGGAGGCGGGAACGACGATCGTGATCGCGGGCGGCAAGCCCGGCGAGGCGTTCAGCCCGTCGCCGTGGGAGCGCAACGCCGAGGGCCTCGTCCACTTCGCGAACGAGGACTACGACAAGGCCGCCGAGACGTACGAGCAGTTCCTGGACGAGCAGCCCGGCGACGCTGGGTTCCTCTATAACCTCGCCTGCGCGGAGAGCCGGCTGGGCCGCAAGGAGTCGGCCCTGAAGCACCTGCGCGAGTGCGTGGAGACCGAGGAGCGGTTCAAGGAGAACGCCGTCGCCGACCCCGACTTCGACGCGATTCGCGACGACCCGGAGTTCCTAGCCATCACCGGGCAGGCGGGCTCCGCCGGCACGCGCTCGTAGCGCGGGCACCGGGTCGGCCTCCGGGCGCGCGACGATCATCACCGCACCGAAACCGTCACCGATCAGGGCGTCGACGAGCAGCTGGAGCCCGACCGCCAGCGCGAATGCCTTGTGCGCCTGCTCGCCGCCGAACGGGACGAGCTCGTCGTTCGTTGCCGCGCCCGCGAGCACGTCTCCGTAGGTGACCGCGCCCATCGAGACGTCCGCGACGACCGGCTTCCCGTCCGAGCTCGGGATCGCGATCGCAAGCGGGTTCGTCCCGGTCAGCGACGGCCCGCCCTCGGGATGACCGAGCCGCGCGGGCGAGGTGGCGGTCAGCGCGGCGACGAGGCCTCCGTCGGCGAGCTTGCGCACCCAGTAGCCGAGCGTCCCGGTCGGAAAGCAGCGCCGGGCCACGATCACGCGAGCGTGCGCCGGCGGGCTCTCGAGCTGAGCCCGGCAGATCGCGGCGAGCGTCAGGTACCCGAGCGCGCCGCGACCGTCCCAGCGCTCGAACCCTGGTTCCGCGAGCACACGCTCGGGTCGCGCGTCCGGCTGGAGGTCGGTCAGCGTCGTCAGCCACTCGACCCGCGTGAGGCCGTGACCGCGCTTGCCGCGCGCCTCCGCGTCGAGGAAGTGGTCGGCGAGCGTGTTCGCGTCCTCGTCGCCGAAGCCGAGCCCGCGCAGCGTCTTCAGCACGTCGTCGCGCGTGCTCAGGCGGCCACCTTCCTCACAAAACCTTTACGTGGGGCACCCGAAGTCTTCACGGTCAGGCGAGATCTTCCACGCTGAAGCAGCGAAAGGGGGAACGATCGGCATGCGCCGTAAGAAGCACCTTCTGTGGCTCACGGCAATCGGCCTGTTCGCGCTCGTCGGGGTCGCAGCCGCCACGCAGCCACATCCGCAGACGGCAGACGTCTCCGCGACCTTCAGCGCGGATCAGACCCGCTCGCACAGCCGAACCTGCATGCAGGGCGGCAACACATTCAGGATCACGAACGCGGTCTGGCGCGGAACGTCGACGAGCGCGGAGCCTCGCCTCGCGGGGAACCTCGTCCTCAACACGCGCACCATCCTGAACGAGACCACCGGAGACGGTTGGTTCTCGGGCACGTGGAAGACGACGCCGATTGCTCAGGCCCATCACGGGCACGGGCGCCGCGCGAGGTCGACCGCACGGCTCTCCGGTGTGATCGACAACGGCAACCATCTCGACGGCCTCGCCACCGGTGAGGTCCGAGCCGACTGGGCTCGCCTGCTCGGGAACCTCTCGGCAGTGGTCAACGGAACGAACGTGACCGGCGCGCTCGGTGAGAACGCGCCCGTGGCGCCGGACAACTCCGCTCTGCTCTACCGCGGCGGCTGCTAGAAGCCGCCTCTCTCGACGCGAGAGGCGCCGGCAACGGCGCCTCTCGTGTTTCTAGTTCGCGAGCGGCAGCGGCCTCTTGACGGTGCCGGGCTCGCGCACGGCCTCCGAGATCGACTCGGCGGCCTCGTAGATGGCGCGCGCCGTCTCGTTCCCCGGCTCGGCCCAGACGAGCGGCTCGCCGAGATCGGCCTGCTCGCGGAGCCGCGGGTCGAGCGGGATCCGGCCGATGAGGGGAGCGTCGATCGCCGCCGCGAGCTCCTCTCCGCCGCCTGAGCCGAAGATCTCCTCGCCGGTGCCGACGAGGTGCGACATGTTCTCGAGCGCGCCGATCAGCCGCATGCCCGTCTTCTGCGCCATCTGAGCCGCGCGCACGGCGACCTGCTGTGCGGCCGGCTGCGGCGTCGTCACGACGACCACCTCGGCCCGCGGGAGCAGCTGCCCCAGCGAGATCGAGACGTCGCCCGTCCCTGGCGGCATGTCCACGACGAGCATGTCCAGCTCGCCCCAGTGGACATCGGACAGGAACTGCTCGAGCGCCCGGTGCAGCATCGGGCCGCGCCACATGACCGGGGCGTTCTCGTCGAGGAAGAAGCCGATCGACATCAGCTTCAGGTCCCCGCGCACCGGCGGCACGATCATCTTGTCGACCACGACCGGGCGCTGCGTGATGCCGAGCATCAACGGGATCGAGTGCCCGTAGACGTCGGCGTCGAGGATCCCCGTGCGCTGCCCGAGTCGCTCGAAGGCCGCCGCGAGGTTCACGGACAACGTGGACTTGCCGACGCCGCCCTTCCCGCTCGCCACCGCGAGCACGCGCGTCGACGCGTCGACCGAGAGCCCTTGCGAGCGACCGGTGACCGCGCCGCGGAGCCTCTGCGTCAACTTGGCGCGCTCGTCCGGGCTCATCACGTCGAACTCGAGCGAGACCGACTCGACACCGGGCAGCGGCAGCACGTGCTCGCGCACCTGGTTCTCGAAGCTGTCCCGCAGCGGACAACCTGCGACCGTCAGCGCGATCTTCACGTCCACATGGCCGTCCTCGACGCGCACCTCGCGCACCATGTCGAGCTCGGTGACGGGCCGCTTCAGCTCGGGGTCGATGACCTTCGAGAGGGCCTCGGTGATCTGCTCGCGGCTCGGTTGCTGCACGTTTTCGAGCCTAGCAGCGGGCCTAGGTCGCGATGATGTGCGCGAGCTGCTCGCAGCGCTCCTGCGTCCCGGCCGCGGCGACCGGAGAGCGTGCAGCGGTGTCGAGCGGGCCTTCGCCGAACGGGCCGGCGTCGACGAAGATGATCGGCAGCCCGACCTCGTGCACCAGGAGCTGCGCCGCCGCGATGTCGACCGCACGCGCCTCCTTGAGCGAGCAGACAGCATCGACGCGGCCCGCGGCGAGAAAGCAGAGGGAGAGGGCCAACGAGCCCATCACCCGCAGGCGGTGCGCGAGCGGGGCGAGCGCGACCGCCTTGTCCGCGATCGAGGCCGCAACCGTCGCCTCGAGCGCGAGCACCTCGATCTTCTCTTTCGGCAGAACCGAACCGAGCCGCTCGCCGTC